>Ga0065711_1031502_pt1 | contig 29489 bp, 12 predicted proteins | sample Hoacrofraction12_FD_59098 | JGI IMG/M metagenome (GOLD analysis project Ga0065711, IMG submission 59098) | Hoatzin crop microbial communities from Cojedes, Venezuela - Epithelial fraction 12 v2 (version 2) | ecosystem: Host-associated > Birds > Digestive system > Esophagus > Crop | place... | reverse complement strand
AGCAGGTTGCACAGGACCTTGTCCAGGCGGGTCTTGAATATCTCCAGAGAAGGAGACTCCACAGCCTCCCTGGGCAGCCTGTTCCAGTGCTCCATCACTCTCAGAGGGAAGAAGTTCTTCCTCATGTTCGGACGGAACTTCCTCTGCTTCAGTTTGTGCCCGTTGCCCGTTGTCCTGTCGCTGGGCAACACTGAAAAGAGTTTGGCCCCATCCTCCTGACACCCAGCCTTCAGGTACTTATAGACATTTCTAAGGTCCCCTCTCAGCCTTCTCTTCTTCAGGCTGAACAAGCCCACCTCCCTGAGCCTCTCCTCATAGGAGAGATGTTCCAGTCCCCTCACCGTCCTTGTAGCCCTGCCCTGGACTCTCTCCAGTAGCTCCTCATCTTTCTTGAAGTGGCAAGCCCAGAACTGGACACAGTACTGTCCATAACAATTTATGGAGACATGCAAAAGAAAAATAGTCACGTCGGGGAGTTTCTGAAACAGGATTCCATTTTGAGCATGGGCCAGGAGAGGTCAATCTGTTACCAAATTTTAAGACAGAATTTCTTCAGTTTATTAATGAAGATTACATTATGTGTCTTCCTAGTAGGTGAATGAACTCTCTGACTCAGGAGTTATCTTCTAGTTCTGTTTTCTTTCCAAGAAAAGTCTGTCACAGATACTCTGGCATTTTCAGCTGCCAAAATCCTTGCAGTTGGTGGGATTAATCTGCTAAATTTGTCCATGAATAATAGGAAATCTGTGTTTTCTCATCCACATTCAGTAATACACGTTACTACTATATTTGGTGATAGCGCTAGTTTTCCTAAACCTTGTCTTTTATACATGGAAAGCATGGAAAATTCTCACTTTGAGCTTTATGATGTTTGAACAATCAGTTGCTCCCTCAGAGAGTCTCTTTGGCTTCATAGAGTCTTCAGGGGCATGCTGATTGTAAGTTCTGGGCTTCTATATAAATTTAAATAGCCCATCTTATTATGTGACAAAGGAATTATGGTTTGTATCAGTATAAAAGAAAATGAACTGTAGACTGTGTCAAGTTACCTTATTTCAGGGTAAGGTTAATTGGAAATGCAGCTCACACAATGTGTGATGAGGTGGAAAAAGAATAACAGAAGTGACCACAGTCAATGCATGCAGCCCCCATGCTTACCATTTTTCCATTTTCTTAAACATTTATGAACAATTGAACTGACACAGTGTGTAGCAAATGGATAGTTTCCACATCTTTCTGTGCATGCTGTCAAATTCATATTTTTTTAAAATTACTAATAGTGAGTGTGGAAAGAGAAAAAAATTAAGTGTTTTGAAACTATACTCAATGTCAAACGTAGTAACTACGCTGTGGCAGAAGACATAGTTCTGGTGCTTGCAAAAGTAACTGCTTAATTAAATTTTTCACTTGTAAAATCTTATTATAATTTACTTTTCAAGAACACATACTTTGTGCAATATTTAATTTCAGAGTTAAAATGTCAGTGAAGGGATGCCTCAATGCTTCTTCTGTCAGTGGAGTTAAATCTTTTGCAGCTGTGTGTTCACACTTTTAATCCATGCATCATTAAATTAATACTATTTTCAGAGATTAATGACAGCACAGTACCTGCAATAAAAATTAAACAACTCCAGGCCAAGTAGAACTCTTCCGGTTCTGTGTATGTAGACACGGTCACTACTGCCGTGAGGAATAAATTAGGATAAATCCAACTTCACTCTGTGATCTTCGAGATTCTGTGGGACCACAGCTGATAATACTCCTTCACAGAAGACTTTTCATGGTTTCCAGTAAGGTTGTAGTGAGTAAGAGCTCCAGGACTTAGCCTTGGAAGATCTGTTCATTTCCTTGTGATGATTATTTTCAGGGTGCCTGAACTTACGTGCCAGATCCTCTCCCAATTTCATTTTACATGTAGCTGTCTGTATAATAGATGATGTTGTTCCAGCTGTGTTAGCTTACACCTTCTTATATATTCTCTTTATATTTTTATTGAGAATCATCGCTAAACCAAAAAGAAAAATGCCCTTTCAGGGTAGGTAGAAGTATTTTTATTCAACCTATTTTATCAGATTGAAACCTTTCATGGCGCTCTTAAATAATCATTATATTTTCCTGTCTTGCCTTTTTGCACATGTATTCATGTTAAGCAGTCAGCTAAATAAGCTTTTTTAAACTGTCGTCCGAGTTACTCAATGTACTGCTATTGTGTACCTTGATGATTCATATGAACGGAAGGTATTCTATCCATATTTTCATTATTATATCTAGCTATATGCTGCTTATAGAAGTGAGGTGAGGAGTCGTGTGTGTGCTTGTATTGAAATAAGTGTAGGCATACAAACAAAAGGTTTAAATACGGATAGGAGAACATGCAGGAAATAACATTTGCTCTTTTTCTGGCCTTTTCAAATTAAGAAAATGTGCTGATATTTTGGGTGATTCAGTGGTATCGGCTCATTTCAACCACTATAAAGACTTCATTAATTAAAAAGGCAAAATTAATTTTAAAAACCCAACATATTTCTATGGATGAGTTCACAAACGCAGAACTGTGAAGGGATGGGTAGTAAGGAAAGATAAAAAGAAACAAGTGTAGTAGAATGAGTAACAGGCAGTTGGGTATGTTCTGGTGGTTATCTTAGCTGAATGTTACATGCTGGTAGACTACATCATCTTGGACAAGAAATAAAGTCATGTATGTTTTGCTCATTTAACGACTTCCTGCAGCTGATTAGTCCAACTCCATTCTTTCTGGAGGAAGCAGTCTGCCTATCGCGTTCTTTTAGTGTCGTCCTTTGAACTATTGTCTGTAGGTGTTGCTTTCGCATAATATATTTGAATCTCAGAGGCACATATGGTTTAGTGATAAGTGAAATAAACCACATTTCTGCATTTTACCAGCATTTAACTGAATATTATTGGGTTCTCAGGTAAATATGTGTCAAATGATTGTTGCTTCATCTCTGATCACAACGTTTTGATTAATCTTGAGATTCTCTTGGGCAGTGATGCAGAATTTTCCATGTGGTGCAGCGGTTAAGATTTTCACTGTTAAGCTCAGTTACAGCATAAATTCAGGTTTTAGTAAATGGTTTTTTGGGTAAATCAGCATGTAATATTATCCTCTGTAATATCACAGATTTTTTTTGAGAAATACATCCCTCAGTAAAAAAGGCTGCTTAGCCCATTCAGTCTTTCTATAACTGACATAAGACACACAGAAGTAGAATAAAGCAACCTCTCACAGCAGAGGAACAAACTGACCTTTTAGTCGTAGAAAGTTGCATCAGATTTTTGGACTGACAGAGGCATACAAAAAATTCTAAGGTGGTCTGGCATCTCTTGAGAGCTGGGAAAGAGCACATAACTGCAGGTAAAGTGGTCAGTGAAATGCAGGTTGCAGAAAGGTGGAGTTTGATATCATACAACAGATGACATGTTGGATGCCGTAGTAGTATTAGTATAACTGTAATCTATATTTTAACTTAATTTTTAAGCTGATTTATGACATTTAGGTGTGATTGAAAAGTAAGGATGTGAGATAGGATTAACAAGAGTATCAGAAAGAAATGCACAATTAATTTCAAACCTATTGGAACTCCATGAAGACATAACAGAGTGAAAGTTCTGAATGAAGGATTATATAGCAGGATTGCAAAATGACAGTGCCTCTTTCTCATACCTGGTTAACTTAGCATTATTGTGTAAGAAGGAATCAGATGTGTGTTTTGTGAGTACTCCATCCTCTATCAGGTTGAAGTAAAGATTTTCTATCAAATAGTTAACTGGTAATTTCCGTTGCCTAAAAAAAGAAAATGTAGAACTTTGCCATCAGTGGTGCTATCTGTTTAACTTCTGACAGACCTCTTGCCACTGGACACTCTATTTTTTTTTTTAATTTTTGAGAAGGCAGAGACCAAAGCCACAGCTGTAATCATGGAAAATTTGTCATATTGTGTGATGCTTAAAATCATTGCCACGTTTTCCTGAATTCATTTGCTTACACTTACAGAAATTTTGCAGCGTTAACACAAGTTCAGCATGTATGTGTAATATGGTCACTGTGTCTTAGAATTTCAATCTGAATTACATCAGTGGTATAGATCACTGACTACATAGAAAATACAGGTGTACCAGTTGAAATTAATGTCAGATTGTCATGTGATGTCTTTCCAGTTAATTCAGAAGGATTATTTTCATTTTGGTTTATTTCCTGGTATTAATATTTTAATCTAATGCACCTTTCATCTTCAACCGCAGCTTTTTTTACCAGTGCCACCTGGAATCCATAACTTCATTTTTTCTGATAAAACTGATACTAAATTTTAAAAATATTAACTATAAATTCTTATGCTTCCATAAATTGTGGTGCCCATTTAAAGAAACAATTATTACAGGACTCAAGAATAGCAGTACAGTTCTAATTACTTCTATAATTCTTTTAAACTCAGTACAAAATAAATTACTACTTACAAAAATATTAGTGCAGAGAAAATGTCCGAAGAAAATACAGTGTGGGCAAATGTTATGCTGCTTTCCATGAGGTATTCAAGTGATCTTATTCTGTAACATCATAAAAAAATGATGTTGGGATAAGAAGGTCATTCAGATGTCAGGCAAGAATCAGTCTTTGTGCTTTGCCGTAGAGATTTCCAGGTATATATCAACTATTCCAGATAGGAATTTCACAGATGATTTGATGTGTATGATATGTAGATGAAATTCAAGTAGATTTTCATTCATGGAAATATAAATAATTAGATAATTACATAGTAAGGTGATAAAGCCATTTTTGCAAAGCACGTGCCTTGAAGTATGATTTTGTCAACAAAATCTGTTATTAATAGGGATTTTCACATAGGCTTCTACTTGTTGGAATATTGCAGAGAGTTGCAGACACTAAATGAAGATATGTATTGATCGGAACTGATTTTTTTCCCTTGAGTCCTTGCTCTATCTGTAAAAGTGCTGACTGCCACACGCTGCTGATTGCAGATTTTTTTTTTTTGACAGCAAAGACCTGACTGTTCCCTAATCCATGTAGCTGCATTGTACCAATTGCAAAGCCTCTGTGACAGACCTGTTCTGTATTCCAAGAACTGCAACATACCTGTCATCAGATAGAAGCAAGAATGCACAAGTCATCACTTCACTTTGGGAGCAGAACAGATGATGGGAATTATTTCTTACTACTAACTAATTCTCCGTTTAGTAGAGATAAGCTGCTTTGTTCAGCTGTAAATGAAACATTAGGATATTAGCTGTCAAGCCAGAAGTATGGGAGAAGCTAAGATTTTATCAGCAGTAGTAACATTTTGGGCAATAAATTGTTTTGTGGGGCAGAATACTAATCTCCAGAGGTACAAAGAAACAAAGCTCATTAAGGTAAATGCTTAAAGCATGCACAGAAAAAGTGAAGACAAAGGCTTATTACCTTTGTTTGGGGGATAAATAAAGCATTTGCACTTTTTCATCTCTGTGTAGCATTGAAGAATTATGTGGTGCTGCTATTAAAAAGATGCATTTGTGAACTTGTAGAATGCTTTCAGAATGTATCTAAGGGACAAATGTGTTTCTGCAATATCAATAGACAGCTGTAGTAAGTGATGGCTTTTTGGAGATTGTTTTGTTTCCCTTTGGGTAGAATTAGGTATCTGCACATTGCCCTCTACTTAGCATTCATCAGATTAATAGACTAGCATTATTAAATGAAGGTTTGAAATAGAGAAGGATGAATGTCTGAGTTACACAACATTTTTACTGGCATAGATGCCTAAATTAAATTTGTGAGGGTTTGTAGTGTAAAGCAGCAAGATGATGGGAGGAGGGGAACTGTGTTACTGTTATGGACTGCAGCTAAAGAAAAACATACTTGAAATGTGATGAAGAAATTACAGCTCTGTAAACCAAGGATGGACGTAAACTTGCTGTTTGAAACAGTTAAATAGGAAGTAAGTAAAACGGGTGGAAGGAATCTCTGTTGTGTGAGCTAAAAAGCCAGAGTACAGCCTGCAAGTAGCCAGAGGTGGATGCTGTTTTCCATCATTACTTGTTTGAAGTAACATTTTAGAAAACTGAAATAGAAGTAGGTTGAATACATAATGCAAAGAAAAACATGCAGCTGAAAAATTGCACAGTAGATGCTGTTAACAGCTGACACAAATGTCTTCAAAATTTTCTTTGCAACATCTTGGATTTTGGAACACTAAAAAAGAGACGGCTTTGCAGTCTGCCCTGTAATCTACGAAAGAGTCAGAAAAAGGTGCTTGAGAAAGAATCAAGCAAAAAATCAATAAAGTAGAAGACAGTTGACCAAAACATGGGTTATGTATTAATGCCTTTCAGTAGATAAGACACCACAGACACCTACATGTTACCTACATAGGTGACAATAAAATGTACTGAAGTCTGCTGGCGGTAGTTTAACAAAGACAAAATGTTGTGTAAATATTGCTGTCAGTCACTAGAGCGTTATGCAGTGATGGACACCTCTTTTCTGATCTGCAACTTTCTTTTGCTTCTGTATGAAACAGATTATCACTTTGGTCCACCAGTGTAATCTGCTTTATGAGAATAAGTACAGTAATAATCAGCTTTGTTTATCATTCACTAATACTGAAATTAACGCAGTTGTCATTTCTTCATTTGGGATAATTGTGCTCATCTAAGGGAAAAAGTGTGAAGGTTTGAGGAGAGAGGGATTCAATGATACTTTAGTTTACCATCTTAAGTAACGTTGTTAGCTGTAAAGAATGTCAGTGTTTTTCATAAGTGCTTTACATGCACCCCAACTGTAAAAGAGTATAATTTTTTTTTTTTTTTAAATTCAGATTTAATCTGAAGAATTCAGTTTTTAAGAATATAAATCTACTGTATGCCGGTGTGCTCCTTCTTCAGTCCTAGTTTCACTGTAGTGACCTGGAACAGCAGGAACCTTTAGGCTGTTGTTCTGCTCCAAACACTGCGTCAAATCAAATGCAGCCTAGCTTTATTTTGGAACTTACTGAAGAGCTGCTTTCTAATCTGAAAATAATGCCAAGTCAGAATTCTGGCACACTTGCTGAAGTTGCATAGGAAGAGGAGAAGTCCAAAGGTAAACTATCAGAAGACCAAAATATCGAGACTTCTGTTTTTTGCTATAGTGTGCTTTCCTTATCTTTGGGGAAATCTGTTTTCTTGGATGTCTCAGCAGTTGGATTACAGATTTTAGACACAGAGGCTTTATTTTAAGAGGTGATGCATGCTTCAGAAAAACCAGTAGGTCTGCAGCAATTTAAATAATCTTTGAAACTGTTAATTTCCATCTATTTTTTTATGATTATTTGTAAAATAGTATTACTAGAGGGAATGTTCTGTGTAAGGGTAGCGTATTGTTGCTGTTCTTACTATAATAAGATTGGAATCTTTTGCATTGTGGACTCATCCCCAGGGTACTCTGTCAGTTACACGAGCTAAATTTTGTCTCAATAAGAGAAGAAAAAATTCCCAAATTTTTTAATTATCATGAGCAGCAAATCAAGAAGAGTTTGACTATAATCTTCTAAAATGCATGGATTGACTTTTAAGTGCTGTAGACTATAACACCCCACTGTGACTTTGTCAAAGCTGAGCTCTGCTATACCAGTCCAAAGTGTTAATGGGACAGCAAGCTGAAGATTCATTCACGTTAGGGGTCAAATCCAGTCATTTTTATTAGTTGAGCAAGTTGATGTTTCTTTATTTTATAAATAATTTTCTGAAGCAGCTTGTTTTCAGTTATATACCAGTATTGAAAAGGCCTATTGTGAGGATGAAGTAACAGAGCTATTGTTAAGAAGCCAGTAAATCACAAGTAAATTCCTTGAAGTAATTTAGGTAATTCAGGTATTTAAGATTTCAGTTATTGTTTTATATTAACAAAAAGGTAATAGATAAATATATATGTATGAATAGCTATATAGTTCCTTTACTCTTAGGGAAAGCAATCATGTAGGCTGACCAGAAGCCTTGAGTTTCTGAAGCTATGTGCACGTAGGCAGGATGACAAGGCAGATGTGCAGTCATCTCGAAAATATTTTACGATTTCCTCACTGCCTATCAGTGAAATGGAAACTGTTTTTCTGTGAGCATAGGCTGTGAAAACCATAGATTTCAATGGCTTCTGTTTTTGCAGTTACTAAGCTGAATTAATTCTTGACAAGACGTTATGAAAGCCAGCGTAGCGCACCTACGCTGGGCTACAAGCCTTGTCCTTGTGAACTGGAGAACAGAAATTTTAAGTCTGCACAACGTCCATAGATTAGGTCTTTGCAGGATTACTTCATATTAAACACTATTTCTAGAGTCACAGAACACTTTTTTGAATGTATGTAAAAGACAATAGTAAAACATTTGCAGTGTCCTAGATTCGTCCTGTGTGTTCCTGACGACATGGTCATTGTATCCAGGATGCTTTTAGGGCATCAAGAGTGTTTGGATGAAGACAGAAGTCTACTAGAAGTGGACATTAGTAGTATATCAAATGTACATTTCAGCCTGGACCATAAACATGTTCCTGATTCTGAAATGTCAGGTGAAGGGGTCTGCTCTGATTTTTGACTGGTATCCTAAAGTAACTTTAATCATGCTTTTGTCTTGTTTCAAAGCATAAATTTCATCTTAAATACATGCTTTTTTTGGAATAATGATTGACAATTACTGAAATATTCAGAGACCTGGATAGTTTTGCATATTAAAAGGTAGCTTGTTTCTGTGTGACATCTGGTTAAGCTTTGGGTATGTTACTGCCGTGAATCAGCAGGAAATAAAACAAACAAAAAAAATCAATTGAAATATTTTCTTTGTTCTTTTCTACCTTTGGAGCTTGTGGAACAGCTTGAAAGTGGATAGAGCTCTGAGAAAAACAAAGTTTGTGTTTATTGTTAAATTGGAGGAGGAGTGTTTTCTGTGAATATCACATTCCAGAATCTATGAATTTTGACAGCAAATGTATGGGGTATGGTTTGATGATCCAGGAAGTCTGTCTTTTAGGATTTTTAGTACTGCATCAGAAATGCCATGCTAACAGGGTGCAAGGTGCTGATCTGATAGAAACTTCGACAGGCTTGCCTTGTACTGACAGCTCTAACCCAAATCAGGCATTCTCTTACTGTGTCACTCTGAACTTTATGCAAGATCAGGTATTTCTGTCTTCTCCCAGCTTTCATAAGCCAGCACAAAACCCCCGCTGAACCATGTGTTCTAGTCTATTGGGCAGAAATATGAGTATGCCTAAAATGCTAAGATTTGTACTGCCGGTAGCCCAACAATGCACAGATCTGGGAGCAATGATAGGAGAATCATAACAGCCGAAGAGACAGTGAGGAAACCTCTGACGATGCATGCTTTTGGCAACATTTTAAGCTGGCACAAGCTCGCACCCCTGCTTGAAAAGCAGCAGTGGAGCCTCAGCCAGCTTGCTGGGCAGTACCCTCTCCCTGGGCTGGGAGGCCATGGCGCGGCACAGCAGCCTTGCAGAGGGCTGGGTCAGGGCCTGCCTTCCTGAAACACAGCTGCCCCGGCTGGACATGGCCCAGCAGATGGTGGCGGAAAGTGCCAGTAATGCTACTTTAAAATGCCAGTAGTGTTGGTACGTCATGAAGTGATGCACAGAGAACGTGATAAAATAACGTCCTGTTGACCACTTAGTCAAGCTCTAACGCATGTGGGTAAAGAAAAATACGTAGTTTGGACCTCTGTGAAATGAGACTCAGAAACTTAAGAAGCCAAATGTATCTTCATGTATGTCTTTACTGGCAAGAAATCTGTATCTTCAATTTGTGATTTCCGGAACTGTCCTGATTTTCTACATTGATCAGAATTAGTCAATTAAAACTTACGTGATTACAGTGCAGTATTTGGCACTTGAGTACATTGGAAAGAGTTACAGTACAAAGCTAGAATTTTCTGTTTAGTACATGAATGCAGTCATCTTTTGTTTGAGCTGTAAGAAAGGGAGAGATGAAAGTTAATAAAATTATACACCTAACCTGTCAGAAAACTGCTTGAAGTGCTAGAAACTTCTGTAGTCTCTGTATGAAATCATCAGTGAATACTGTTTCATAAAATTGCTTACTGCAATATTTGCTGATACAGTGTCGAGTGTTTTATACCCACTCACCTCCATATTTTCATTTGTATAATGTTTCTTTTTAATGTCAACCCTTTACCATAACTGTTTGGGTTTATAGCTCAAGGCAGCAATGATAACTGAGGAACGCAGTAGTGATACCTAGCTGAGGACTTGTACTTTGGTTGCTGCTGGGGTCAGGTATTGCAGATTGTGCTTGGATCTTGAAGATCTGATACTCAACAGTATAATCCACTCGCATACTTTGAGTGCCAAACTTAAAAGGAATTTTTCAAGGCCACTGTAGTAGTCTGTGTTCCTTATCCATTTGCATCCTTTGCATAATTTTAATTTCAATGAAAACCTCATCATCTTTCCCATGTCAGTGTTTTTTTCATTTGTGCTGTGATTTAGAGATCTAGCTTTGCTAGCCAGGAAAGAGAATAATGATGGGTAGTACTGAAAAAAACCTCTGATGTTTTTTCTGTTCATACGGCTTCTGGATAAATCCTTGAATTACTGTATTGAAGATGCTTGAAATTTTACAGTCTTTGCTGACAGGAATGCTAGGAGAATCTATCAGCAGTGCACAGTGGATGGGCAACATTCCTCAAATAATCCAGTCAATTAAAAATTGATTTTTGTTCTAGGCAGCATGGTGGTAATGTAGTGGGGAGACAGTGTATGCATTACCAACAGAGCTCACATCAGTTAAGTGATATTTAGGTGATCTTCTGTCATGGGAGAAAGCAGTGCAGTTGATGATCTTTGCTACAGAAGAAGCTAAATTGAAGTGTCAGATACCAGAATTGCATTTTATTTCTAATATGTTGGCCTGCCAGCCTGGGAGAAGCTATGTGAAGTCTGTGAATACAAAGGGACAAAAGTGCTAAATCTAGCAGAAACTGAATGGTTTGGGGAAGATTAAACTATAACATGGCTTTTAGAGCCTTCAAGTAAATGCGGTTAAAGAAATTGAATCCTGAACTCCAGTTGCTGGACCTTTTGTCTGCTACCTTTCTCCCTTTTCACTGACAGCAGATCTAAAGTAAACAAAAGATCTGCATGATCTAAATTGCACCAGTCTCAGTTATTAAAAGAAAAAGAAGTTATAATGCCACTGAAAAGCTAGAAAAAAAACTTTTCTGAAGGTAGTTGAACTGAGAACAAAAAAGCCTAAAACTTTCATTGAAAAATTTATTTACCTCAGATTTGTAAGATTCTGCATTACAGAATGTAAAGAGGTATCTTTTTCTAATATCAGAAACATGGAACCATGCAGTCATGCAGATGGGACTGTATCCTCAGAACATGTTGTGAGCCTGTGCAGTGCTTATTTTGGAGACACACACACAGGACCAGCTCACAGATCTGAAATTAGTCTGGTCTTGTTTTGATTCATTAAAGCATCTAATGTTAATGATAGCTTTGCAAACTTTCCAGCAGAAAACATGCAGAAAGGTTTATCTGAGGATCTTAGCAACAACAGAATGCTGAAGGCACATCTGCTTTTGGTTAGGAGACATCACAGTCAAACACCATGACACTCAGGGTGTAACTTAGCATTCTTTTTAACAGAATGGAGGTTTTTCCCTTCATTTTCTGTCGAAAGGAGTTGTAGAATGTCCTGGTGCATCTCTTCTTGCCCTAAAACATGGCTGTGTTTAAGTGGTGGGTTAAGTGATACATGTACCCTTCTTCAGACTTCTCAGAGGTTTTGTGGGGTTCAGTTTCTTAATGTCTGTAAAGTGCTTTACAGTGCTCAGGTGAAAGACGCTGGAGAAGATAGAAGTGATCCTATTGTTTAAAGTTTAGAACCGAATTTTAAATGGATAGTGTTATGTCTATGCTTGCTAGAAAACTCCATGTCACAGTAATGTTTTAGTATCCTATTGAGATACACCTCGTATCTTGGATTAGCTTTCAGCATACAGTATCTGTTTGTAAAATTAGTATATCAAAGATAGAGCGGAGTGATGAGCAGTGGTCTGCAAGGTATTTCGGAACATGTGGTTGTGAAGCAATCTCATGCTGGGTTTCTGAACACACTGCTTGACATCTGGAAGCCAAATCACAATGGGGACACTGCATTTATAAACAGAAGAATTGTCCTGGTTTCGGATGGAATTTGGAATTATTTTCAGTAGAAGAGGTTGGTACGAAAAAGTGAACATTGGTTGTCAGCAGAATTACTTCTTAGCATCATGTTTTGTTTTAACATAAATTTTAGCAAGTTCAAAGTCTTGTACAAAAGATTCTCTCACCTGTGTCGGTAGTTTTCTTCATTATTTATTCCTAGACTGTATAAAGAGAAAAGAAGTCACAGATGCTTTTTCAAGGTGGTTATTGCGGCAAAATGTTGCCAGGTTTTAGTGCTGGGGGGCAAGGAGAGGAAAAATAAATGTTTCTGGGCTTCATAACTCTTCAGCATGATTTGAATACAAGTGGCTAACTGTGATAAGTATGTTAGGCTCCCTTCTGTTAATTACAGTATTTCAAACGAGACTAATTTGACAGCCACTGGCTCATATTATGCTAAATACTTCCTGTAGAATTACTTTGAGGAGAAGTCCCCTTCCCCCCACCATGTGAATACTTTTTGGTAGGACGTTATAATTTTAAAGCTCTGCACCGTAAGCAGATAATATCTCATTACCTACTGGTTCTCTGTTTAGTTTGAATAATTGCTCTCTTCTAATGACTAAATAGAAAATGTTTCACCATTCATTGACAAGAGGCAAGTACAAAATGTGGTCAGATACTTTCTTTAAAATGTCTTTAAAAACGTGTTATTTCATTGTATTTTTTGTGTAGCGATGTCAGTTTACTTGATCTGTTGCTGTGACAGTTAATTTACTGTAAATATGAAATCTTTTCTTTAGGTTGTATTAAATGGATGGTACTTTTTAATTTCATTTACTGCTTTTACTGTTCTTCTTTCGCTAGAATAGTGCAAAACAAGCTGACTACTGATCTCAAGACTAAAGCTAGATATTATAGTTATCATGTTACAAAAGTACCCATTGATGGCTTGCAAAATACAAGAAGTTACCTATTTTCATGTTAACTTGAAGTTCGTACTGTGTCAATAGTTGAAGCAGTAACTTAATCAGAAATATTTGTACAAAAAGTACTGGAGTTGTAGTAACTTTTCTTTTATGCTATTATTGTAGTTTTATCCAAATTCCACCAGGTGCTGCCAAAGAACATGCAGCCAAAGCAAAGTTCACAGCTGAAGGGGAAGTGACTTCCAACATGTGTGCCTGCTTGCATGAGTACAGCCATTAACACCTTTTTCAGAAGCAGGAGCATCTTCCCTACGTGCTTAAGAGCATCCCTCTTTTCTTTGTCACTAAGCACTAGGAATCAAACAATTTGATACAGTGACATCATTTGTGGGTATCGTGTTTGTAAAAATGCACCTTTTCTTAGGACACAAGGGTTTTCATTAATAGACTACAGGTGAATAAGACACCATTTTAACAAGTGGTTACAGACTTTTGTAAATATTCCAGTATGCTGCTGTCTCCGTTTTGGGTGATGATGTATTTTGTTAGTGAGGTGTTCAAATTGCTAAAGTTTAGCATATTTGGTGGTTCGGTTTGGTTTTATTTCATTCCAATAAGCAAGGTTGCTATAGACACTTTATTCCTACTAACTTTAGTAAAGGTGTTTCTTTCCTTTGTTTGCTTTTTGTCTTCCTGAGTGAGGAGTTTTGTATATCAAAAGTCAGTTCTGTTTCAGGTTTTGTCTCGTTCTGGGAAGAAAATGTGCTTCCAAAAGCCAAGGTTTGCTTGAGGTAATGAGAGCCCCAAACTTGTGACTGCTCACAACAGGACAGTGCAAAATGCTCAGGCAGACAGCACTCGTAGCAGCCAATCAGTTCAGAGACTTGGCGCAAGAGCAGTTTCTGTCCTGCCTCCCTGGTGAGCTCAGCCATTGTGCTTATGACATAAAAAGCAATGTGTGTTTTAATTGCTATGCTTACTTTTGAACTGTTGCTCAAGTATGAGTATGGTTTAAGACAAAAAGGCTGGATCATGGACAGTGCGGTATTGGTTGCCAGAAAAGGTGTGAGCAGTGTCTGCTAGTGCTGGCGATGCAGAAAAACTGTGTTGGCTGCTACATTGAGCAAGGGACTTTGAGGCGTTGGTCTCATAGCAAGTAATCACTAATTGCTAACAAGGTAGCGTTACATTCTGTAAATGCTGTATTGTTTTCTTTTGTGCTTTATTTAATTGAAGCCTCAAGTTTATCATGCAGAAATGGTTTATATTTGAATGTTTATCGAATGTCGAACAGCAAAAATGAAACAAAAAGATTCTGTGGGGTAGTCTAGCATAATCAGTGTGGATTGCAAAGAAAAACGTGGTTAAAGGAAAAGGAAGGAAAAAATAGAAATGTAGCTGTTACTTTAAGCAGAAATATATTGAGAAATGTGGCTGTAGCTATGTCTGCACAAAGAAACTCCTTGCTTGTAAGAAATCCATGGCAGTGACTTCGCCTGGCAGTATTTAATTAATTATTCATTGAGCATTATGTTTGCCTTCCCTTGGGATATGATCTTCCTTGTTGTGTCTCCCTCCTTGCACCAAAAAACATCAACTAATTATTTGTATATAGAATATTTGAATTACTTTCGATCCTGAAAAACATTAGTATGTAAGCACTTTGTTGCTTTTCATAACTAAATGTGTGTAATGGGGAGCTCAACATTCCTACAGCTTTCCTGGGTCCCCATTTTATTGCCACCCCAATGTGCTTGACGGAGAGGGAGGAAGGAAAAAAGAGGAAACGTAAATTATCCTACTGATGTAAGATTAGATCAACATTAAAGCTAGTAGGTGTAATACGGATGCTGCGATCAGGTGCTCGGAGCCAGAATACTCGCAGTCCTTGTGCTGTTGTAATCAAAGGTGCTGAAGACTGAGCAGTTCTCTGATGTGGTCTTATCAGTTGGAGTATGATGTAAATCCTGTTACAGCAGCTTTGTCCGATCTGCCTGTAGCTTTGTTCTGAACCTTTCAGCAACAGTTCACTGAAGCAGAAAGAGCCCTGTGAATTGATATTATAAACCTGCATGGTTGCTTTATTCATTGTTGAAGCAACAGAATATAATAGAATTATTTATTTTAGTGGATTGAGAATACTTTTTTTTTTATTATTCTAACAGGGTGAGCAGGGGAAAAATGTTCTAAATGCAAAAGAGGAAAAGCTAATATTATAATCATATCCATACCCATTTGGAGCACAGTCCCATTGATAATTCAGAATACTATATGTTTATTCGATTTTACATATTCGGAGAGACTGTTAAAATCCCAAAGTGTTGTTACTTCCTGCTGATGTGGAAAAAAATATCATGTGACAGTATCATCATCAGGAAATAATAGTCATGTGAAATAAAAGCTGCTCATAATGCACTTAGTCTTCCCAGACATCTGTATTTTTCAAAGCACCACCTAGCTGCTCTCTTTGGGACCGAGATGAGCTTTAGAAGTTCGAGACTGTATTGTATTCACTTTCTTGCTGGCGGGCATTCCTTCCTGAAGTTCAAGACTGTGAAATTTCTCTTCTGTCTCACTGCTTTGATATGGTATTTGCCTAATAATCAAAGAAATTAAAGTGTGGAAAAAAATAGATAAAACTGCAATGTCTTAAAATTAAAAGGCTGACATTAAGTTCCTCATAATAATGCTGTGATGCCATGTTGACCCTTATTCATGAAAACCAGTTTTTGTGGTGTGCATTAGTAAGAAATAATACAACTCTGGGAATCTGAAAGAAGATATGCGCTATTTGAACTTTTGGTGTGTCATGTAATTTAAAAATTCTGGCTTTATACTTTACAGATCTTCTGGAGAGATTTAGCTGACATTTGTAAATTATGCAGATATGGAGGCCCAACTTTATTTTAGATGTTTGTATATGGTATCAACGAGTTCTGCTACTTAAGATGCATATTCTCTCTTCTGTGGGGACAGGAAGATTTACAAAGTTAGTTCCATTACCACTAAAATGTGTTTCAAATGGATATCTCTCAAAGATGAGAGTTATTTGAGATAGAAATATTTTTGTACACTGCACTTAAAATTGCATGTTCAGTTTTTAAAATTCCTCTGATCGGAAAGTTAGACTAGTCAGTAGCTGTTTGTTTTTTTTATGTTAAGTATTGTAAATACATAAGAAAAAAGGTTTACTAAACGGGTAATCATGGGAAAAATTAAGCTTGTCACCTCTTCATTGAAATTAATAGCTGTAAAAACTACTTTTGTGGAGAAGTAATGTATTTAAATTTAACATTTCATATTTGTCTTTCAATTAATTTCACATAGCATTCCACAAAAAGACAGGCTTTGTTTTGGTTTTATCTGATGATGTAAGCAACCACAGAAAACCAGAGGTCAATTCCTATCTTCAACATAAAAAAAAAACTCAGTCATCCTGCATGCAGACCCCACTGGGGGAATCCTGGTTTTATCTGGAGCGCCTGGGTGAGGGGTAGAGCTTCCGTCGCTCGGCGGGAGAGCCGGGTGTGCTACATGCCAGTCCTGTCTCAGAACTGGCGAAGCAAAGTAGGGCTGAAAGCTCTGAAGGAACTAAATTGTAATCGGAGAGATGGGTGTTTTTGTGTATATGGTGAGAATTGTGTGCACTCACTGCTGCTTTGTGTGTCTGTCTGCTGCTGTATGTGTGGTGTAAGGTGTTTCCACATAGCTGCAGAAACCAGAAAAAGTTGGGGTGGGTACAAAACAATGTCAGAGAAGTCTTGGTACCTGAAAGATGTAGCTGCTTTAGGGAATGAAAAGTGAAAGGGTGGTTGGTTTTCTTTTGTTTTTTAAATTTTTTTCAGCCAGGTAGAATAGTAAGAAGGGAAAACTATTTTCAATTAATTTCATGTATTTAAATAATGGTAGTGTGACAGGAATGCTGCTAATTTTTCTGTTTGTAGTCATGCCTGTCTTTACACATCAAATAGCTGTATGAGCTTTCACAGGGCAAGTTGTTACTAATCCCTGACAAAGGTCCCCGAGGTTTCAGCGAGAGTCTCGGAAACAGTAGGCAGTGCAGCTGTAAATGGGGTGACAGTCAGTGAACCGTGAATCTCAGGTGGGTATTAATTGCTTCATTCTCACTTTAAATTCTAGCTAAAGAAGTCCGACAGTTGTAAATGCAGCAAAATGTACAGAGGAATAAATGGACTTAACTTTGCAGAATGCTGTCTTTTTGGTATGTGTCCACAACATCCATCAGTCTAGATGTTTTGTGTATTGACCACCAGACACTCACGTCCCTACAATATGAAAACATACCTGTTTGTGTTAGCAAGGTGGAGGTTTGACTCATTCGGTAGCCGTGTCTTCTGCCTGTGATCCCTGTAAACATTTGCATTGATTAGAAGGAAAAACAAGGCCTGTTTGCAAGGCCAGAAAGTTGAATTGCCTCAAGTTGTTTTTTTGTTGTTGTTTATTTATTTTGCTTCATTTACATGTGGTTTTTTGTTATTATGCTTTTTTCTCCCAAAATAAATTTTAGGGATTTCTGTAAGGATTGTGGAAAAATAAGGTGTGTGTGTATATGTAGTATTACGGTTTTCTATATTTATGTGTCTATGTCTTCTGAAGTTCATGGAATATCTTGCAGATCTGTTTTTGTATTAAATCTTCACTCTGAAACAATTCCTCCCATTTTGTACTCTGTAGAGCTGTAATATTTGTCCAAAGATCAGCTTCATTCAACATTTTGTTAACTGAAATGGGAAGTGACAGCTGACTAAAAGAAAATCTCCATGCCAAAGAAACAGATATTACTTCTCTCTCACAGATTACTGTATGCCTGGACGCTGAAGACTCGGAGATTGCAGGCACACTAAGGTTTCATATTGATCCATGTTAGACTAATTTGATCAGAAGAGAGACTGCTGTATCATGTTATTTTTTCCTAAAGTATTTGATTGAGATGGCCAAACACTGAGAATGTTGTGCAGGAAAAGAAGGGATTGGAAAAGAGAGATGTTAAAAAAAGAAAAATACAGATTTGTTAGCTATATTTTGTTTGCATTGATTTTCACTATGGATATATATCTTTCGATGGCAGCTGTCTTCAAAATAATAGCATAATAGATAATACTCTGCCAAATAAGTTAGTATTTTTATTAGTTCTTTTTACTGATATTTGTAGAATGATGTAATCACTGAAGTTGGTCAGCAGTAGATAGTTGGTCAGTAGCTGCACACTCAGCAAAGATGTTTTTCTTCATCGCATTTTGCATGTTTTTTGGCAGAGTATGAGAAAGCCATGGTTATGAATATGAAGGCTGTGGTAAGAATACGAAGTTGAAAACTGTCTGAAGAAGAGATTCTGCAACATGGGCCAGAGAAAGTATAAATTATATCCTAGTCTTGCCGAAGTAGGTCTCGAGCTACCGGGAGTGCTCCGTCCAACAGAAGACAGCCGACCGTCTGCTGCTTAGTTCGGGTTTAGCAGAGTGCGACTTGACAGATCGGAGTCAGTGGTGACTGTGCTGGTTTGAGGAGTCCCTGTCCTTGGTGGTCTGCTGCCATGCCACAAGGCGGGGAGGTAGGGGATTATGAAGTACTGGGAGATGACCACAGTTTTGGGTGGCGATGGTACTTCAGAGCTTCCTATGCATAGGGAGAAGGGATGTTAGGGTGCTTGTGCCCGGCTGCGTCTGCTGTTCTCCAGCTCCTTCACCATCCTGTGGGTTGAGACAAGAAGCATTATCAACTAACTGGCATTCATCTCTCCCAGACTTTCAACAGGCTTGAATGAGGACATGTGCCCGGCTCTCCCTTTGCTTAGTCCTTGCAGGGAGCACACATTTTTATAAGGAGTCACCACTTAAGGGAGATACAGCTTAGCTAAATTGAAAAAGGTCCAGTGGGATTTTTCTTGTCCATCTTTACTTCTGTAAAGGAAGCAGATGATCTGAAAATTATGTTGTCTGAAAGTATAATATTAAGAAATGGGAAACCATTAGCTTGCTGTCATTCCCTGGCTAATGTTATCCTAATTTTGTTACTGAGCTTACTATTGGATGTCTTCTGTCCAGCTGAATAAAAATTAGACCAAAAGTATCCATTTTGTATAAACCGAAAACAGACTGGTTGTATAGTAACCTGGCATAAGCCTCAGTGAGACGGAAAGGGTAGTTATCACACAGTGTCATCACATCATTTGTAGAGAATTATTAGGGGTTTTTTTTTTGCTTGCAGTTATAGCTCAGGACAGGGAAAAAAATGTGTATTGCTTTCTTTTCCTTTTTTTGGACTCATGAGATTGCATGCTTTGTCAAGAGTACATTTGTTAGTCTCACTGTCATATTTGTATTAAAGACATAACAGGATCCTACTGCGCTATCAATTGCTTTTCATTACCCTCGACTTTGCTTTGCAAAGGTCATCACCTTGCGTGTGAATCGAATTTGGGAAAGGGTATTTTCTTTAGAAGTACAATTGCAGTCTGCATTAAAAGGCAGTGCTGTTTGGGAAAGTTAATGTAACATATTCCTGAGCTTCCTTTTAACTCTTCCATAAAGTTAATTCAGCACCTTTGTGTGGGCAGATTGTGTTCTTCCCTGTCGGAGTTGCATTTGCTTTTGTTTTGTTTCAGGTTTGAATAATACATTTGATTATCATGGCAAATGTTGCAGTGTATGCATGCCTGACTGTAGTGCCTAATTAACTGATGATAACAAGGCAGGATTGCCCTCTTCTCTTTCATAAGCAATCATATACATGACAGTTCTTTTATCTTTCTTCAAAATTGACTTGCTCTCCTGACCCTTAAGCAGCTCCTGTTTTGTGTGTTTACCTCTGATGTCTTTGCAAGACTGTTAATTTTCTGTGGCATATCCTATCTGGTTGTAATTAACACATCGAACAATGAAGAAATAGTTCTGCTTGCAGATGCCTAATGGAGAAATGCTTTCTTCCAGTAATTATACAGCTTCATTTTACTGATTTGCATTGACCTATGAGGGTTTTTTTATTTTAAAAAACATCTACAGTGGTATAGTCCTATTTAGATAGGGAGAGGAAACGAAAAAATTAAGTTTATTTGCTGTAGTTTACCTACACATATAAAGTAAACTTAGAAGCAGTCAGTGGTAAGTTTGGTGAAGGTTTGCATTTACCAAAGTTTAACTGGAGGTAAACAGTGCTGGCCTCTTGCGTGTATTTAATCCTGGAGTCGAAGGCCCGTTCTTATAATTAGAAGCTTCAAGAAGTACTTGACCTATTTTAAGGAGGCATTAAAGTCACATGTATATAAAACAAATATTTTCCAGCTTTGTATCTTAAAAAACCCTGAACTTACATTTCAAATAACTGAGACTAGGATTTCTATTTATCGTTTTATAGCTAGGCTGAGATTAAAGCCATAATGAATACAAGTTCAAAGAGAGGAAGGTAGAAGAGAAAAGATTGATAGTTACAGCAATAAAAACAGGGGCAAAAAGAACAGCTTTTCTGAAGGACTCGGGCTGGAATAATAATGATAGAATTGTCTAAATCGATATATCTCTTGTCAGCCTCACGTCTGATGTTTGAATCAGGCCTTTTCTGCAAGAGCTTTCCTCAGGAATATTGAATTATTTATTATTTGTATCTTTTTTTCCTTCGCTTTCTGATGATTTTTTTTCTTTTTATTCCCTGACTTAGTAAAATTTGTTTTTATGCTGCCAGGTTCAATGTTGTCTACTGTTTGATAAATAGCACTAATTGGATGTATAGCAGAAGTCGTGTAAAAATGTATGACTTCAATTACATCTAGAACAAATTTTTCTTCATATTGATCTTTTTTTCCTGTATAAGATCTGCTCTTCATAGCCTCCAGTGCTGAGTTTTTAAGGAATTACTCTATGTCCATATGTTGACATGCACTTTTGAACCCATGCATTTTTTTTTTTTTAAAAAAAGGAATGCTGTCTCAAACCAGTTCTGCCTGAGCAGTAAGTGAAAAATTAGAGTCATTCAAATAGTGAAATATTCATATAGTATTCTAGTCAGATGAGGGACTGCACTACTTTAAAATTACAATGCCTATTTGCGGTCCCCATTTCTTTTGTCTGAGATAATGAAATGAAGGTACTGGCCAATTAATGAAAACATCTTTCATTAACAGTTGTAATTCAGATAAAATTAAAATATGTGTTTTGAAAGTCACTTCCGCGCGGTGAAGCTCTGCTCATTTAAATCTACAGTTGTACACCACAGTGTTTAGCCTTGTAAATGTTACCAAAGGTGCCAACGTAATAGAAATGTACTGTCTGTAGTTTCAAATATTCCGTCAGAATTCTCACTGTGTTACAGCTGTGATGTTTGTAAATTGGTTCGTTCCTCTTTGTATCGGTGTGTGATGTGATACATAATTTGATCCAAATGTTTGGTGCTGATTTATGGTAAAATGAGTTAGTGTATTTGCCCTGAAATGTCTTCATAGGTCAGAACAAAAGATGGGCTGAATTTCACATTTGGACTGGGATTATGGTTTTCCCTGGTACGGGGTGATGGACTGGCTAGAAGTTTAGGTCTGAATCCAGGTTTTAGCAGAGCTGAAAGCTGTCAGCATTGGGCTTTTGCGTAGGATGCTGTTGTAATCTGTTATGCACGTTGGTTTTCATGGTGTGCCTTTTTGAGGGAAGTGCAAGGCAATATTGCCTTGTCCTTATTAAATATATTTTTTGTTCATTATGTAAGTCTTTGCTTGCTGTGCTTCATGCTTCAAACTCCTCTAAAGTGGGATTCAAAGTAAAGGGTTATATAAACAGTCATGTTTATGCCATTCAGCAGTGGATCAAAGGGAACAGTCCTCACAATTGTGGTTAATTTATGTCATTTGAAAATGCAATTACCTCATGATTATTGCCTGCTCTATACAGTCCTATTTTGTGTTTTTAAAAAGCAGTAACACTCTAGGTTGCGAAACAGACTGGCTATAACCTAAATCCTGCAGTTTTTTTCTCCAATATGTGCCCCATTGTAATTACAGGGAGGGGATAAGTGCAAAGGAATTGCAAACTTTGCTTCAATAGTTGTAATAATTCAGTGAATTGGTAGAGATTCTCTTGTTTCTGATGGCGCGAATTCTCAGGATATGTTGCAGGCTGTTAATATGTGTATCTTTCAAAATGTGTATTGGTATGTGAGAAATACCGCCTGTCTCTAAAGTGTTTTGTTTCAGAAACCCTAACTTTAAAATAATCCCTTAGAAACAGCTGTATAACGTAATTTATTTGAGGACTGTCAATAAATGCTGGAATTGTTCTGTAGCTCATCAGATGATGCTGGGGTTAACTAGATAAAAAGAAGTTGGTGGGGGTTTTACCCAAAGCCCTGTTTAAGCCTCGCTAGTCTCCTGTTTTTTCCTGTAGCAGTTTGACGAAATTGCCTTTCCTACCAGCAGCCTGTTAGGTGCTGTGCACAGAAACAAAACCCTATTGTTTTAGATTTTCTTTCATATTATGTAGGTGTCTGTGCCATACCACCCACACAGTAAAGCAAGTGAGCTGTGAAATATATTCATTGTTAGAGTACAGGGGAAATGGAGGCAAGCAATCGGCAGTAATAATGTACGACAGCAAGGGGAGGCTGCCAACATTACCTGCATTATTTCGGTTGCCTTTTTCATTATAGGTTCAGGAAATAGGCAGCAATTCGATTATGGCATGATTTGGGATGGAATTGCTTGCCGTTCACTGACCCTGTCACAAGGGGATCAAATGAGAAGTCAGCTCAAATAAAGTTTATAGTGCATTAACTGGACCAAGCATTGCCTAGCCTGGGAGCATGATTTTTCATCTTCCAGGGTTTTGTAACTGCTTCTCAGATATATTTGTACCTTAAGGCGAGAGGGGAGGGGTGACAAAAAAAAAAGAAAAAAAAAAGAAAAAAAAAAAGGAGGATTGGCTGAGATGCATAGGAATGAGCTAGTTGGCCAATAGTGTACATTCCCCTCCCATGTGCAAATCTCAGCTCCTCTCTAGCTTGTGAGAAGCAGCATGATTAATAACACTGAGGGAACCTGCCTGTTGGATTATTAATTTTCCATCCTTTTTCCCTTCTCTTACACATACCCCTGATGCTTTGCCTTTTTTAAAAAGCTTTTCTCTTTCCTCCCCCCCTTTTTTCTTTTTTTCTTTTTTCTTTTTTTTTTCCCCATGGAGCTAACCACTAGCCACTAACATTCTCGTGGCTATCCAACCTTGCAAGGGCTTACTTCACAGTGGGGTGAGTTTGTGTATTAAAATAGGGGATTCGGCAAGGAAGCAGCAGCAACAACAGGGAGAGGGGAGGAAAAAAAAAAAAAAAAGGAAAGAAGCAAAGCCATCCCTGTGATGCTTGATTACAGTACAGTTGCCTTTAGCTACAACTGTTAAAACTAGGGTTAATGCTGACCTAGAAGGCAAGAAATATGTTGCAGTGCCTGCCTGTTAGTTCTAGAGAGTACTGCACTGCATGGACAGATAAACATTGTTCCTTATTATTCAAACTAATTAAAATTGGCCCTTTAGAAACCTTGATTGCATAGAGAGGGTGCAAATTAATAGAAAAAGGGAGTTAATGGTAGGTAATTGGACAAGCTGCGGTTTTTTGTTGGTGATGCTCGTGGGTTTTTTCCTTTTTTTATAAGGCTTTTATAAGAGTCATTATAATGAAAATAGGTTTTGTTTCCAATCACAAATATATCGTTGCTAAGTTTTGTGATTTTTGTGGAATAATCATGATGAGATATCCTTTACAGAGCAGTAGTGTATTTGGTGGGGAGCCTCACGCCAGCTGAGGACAATTTAGCCCCTGTTCGGTAGAGTGGGCGCTGATGATGTTTACACGCACATGTGATACCGTGGGGTGCTCTTTTGATTCGCTGACCAGGTCATGTGTCCAGTCTATATAAAGAAAATATGTAATGCAGGAGTTCCATGTTGATTTTAGATGTTTAGATTTGCTTAGTTTTATGAAGTTGTTATGTTATAATACTGTGCAATGTATTTTATTATTTCAAATTAATATAGGAGGATTAAGAAATCTACTTTTATTGATTCCCAGGGTAATACAGTGAAATAACAAGAATTTTGTGTCTTGAAGCACATTACAGAATATATGTACATCTTAATTAAAATAAAGTGTTGGTAAACTAATACCAAGTAATTTTTAAGTACACAGAAGTATACATTTTTAAGTATACATATATATACATAAGTATATGTGTCTAGGTGTATGTGTACATGCAATGGGTAGTTTTGTTTGTGAAAGCAGCAGACAACAGAGTGCATTACAAAAGCAGTGTTCATGTGTTTTTGCTGAAGGTAGGATGGGGTGGTGTACACTTTTTAACCTATGCAATACTTCTTGAGGGATAAGGAGACAAGGAGTATAGTATAGCTATTCTGGATTTATATAGCATATGCATTGCAACTGCTTTTAATTTTAATTTTTGCCTTGAATTTGTGTATTCATAATTTGTCTTGTGATTTAAAAGCATTGATACAAGACAAAAGATTTCCTACCAAATACCAACATAGACAGTATACATACAGGCATTCTGCACATTGTACCATAGAATCATAGAGTATCTCAAGTTGGAAGTGACCCATAAGGATCATCGGGTTCAAATCCCATATGATATATATTTATCTGTCTTACATACATATATCTGCCTTATATATAATGAGGATATGTATATGTTATATATCTATCTTCCAGCATTTAGCTGGAAGGAAATGTTTTATAAACTGAAGTTCCTCTTTTTCTTGTCAGTCTTTAAATGTGCATACTGTAAACAAGCTGGTCACAGTCTGAGTATTCAGTGTGTCCTGGTATTGTTTTAACAGTATTCTACATAATGAGGTCTTTCTGCCTGGCATACACGTCATTCTTAAATTTCAGTTACTCTTTACTAGGAATCCTTACCTTACTGTGAAAGGACCTGTTTTGTACCTGGAAGGTAGTTTATAATGTCGTTATAAAGATACTGTTTCCAGTTTAAGTTTGAGATGCATGGAAAACCTGTGGCAGTGCTTTTTTGTTTGGCTTAATTATTTATTTTTATTGCCTGCGAGATTATTAGTACATTAGTAGAAGGAACTGTCATTGATTGATTACTGAGCCCTAATTGTTTTTTTATTCCTCTCCCTGTATTAACGTTAGTGATACCAAGTTTCGACATGCATGAACACTATGACATACAGTGCAACAAAACCACTGAATCTATTGCAGCTTGTTATTCTGAGAACTGTATTTATGATAATATATTTTCTTTTTAAATACGTATTTTACTTTTGATTTTTTAATAAAACTGCTCCCCTATAATGCTGAAACATACTTAAACATGAAAACAATGAATGTATTTCTGAGTCCAGTCTCATTCTGACACTTGCATATGCTATATGTCTCCATCTGCTCTGGGTGAGCAATAGCCTGGTGTGCCTGTATCAAGTAATGCCTAATTTTTGCAATTAACTACTGTAACAGTAGCTTTGAAAAATATCTAATGCTGAAACATAATAATTTTTTCTTTTTTCACTATGGCTAAGCATTCATTATTTTTGTTCTTTTTGATACCAAGAAATTAGGTCATGTAAAACAATAGCAGGAAATGTAATTTTTGATTGAGTAGATGAGCCAGCCCTCTTGCAACTCAGACTACAAAGACAGAATAAAACTTTGTGATCTCTAAAACGGTATCATTTGCTGGGCATGTTCATTTTTAGATCCCAACAATTATAGATATGTCAGGTGTTACAAAGCTAGTGCTTGTAGTCTTTATTGACTTTTATAATCTAATATATGGTTCTGATACATAAAAAAATCAACGTCAATAAGATTTTCTCCAAATGCAATAGTAGGTGTTTGCATTTTTAATTTTGTTTGTATTTTTTACTAAATTAATAGTATCTGGAAATAAAATTGATGGAATAATTCTGTAACAACTCCTTGGAAATATGTAATGGGTTGAATCTCTTCCACTGTTCATACATGGAACAGTATTGCAATAGTACGGGTGTTTTCTTCACATTGTAACTGACGGATTTATTTGTAATACAGCCTCCAAACCCCGCAGGTCTTAGCTTATCTCAGTTTGCTTTCACAGTGTTGACACACATATATCACCATCTCAGTAATCTGAAGAATGTACAGGATTGGTGAACGCAAATTGCGTATTTTTTTCAGCCTTCATTGTTTTATTATCTGTATACTTCTCAGTTCTATCTGTCATGTATTTTGTGGCAGAAAGAGATTCCTTCTTTCTCTCTGGGTCGGTACTTATGATGTGTCCAGGCTTCTAAAGACTACAGTTAGTAATTCCTAAAGCTCTTAGAGAAGTGATTAGGGAGTCATGATTGCTTACAAATTGAGTCTTTTTTCTGCCTGACACTGATCCTGTGATAGTCTCCCCACTTAATCCTCACCAGCAATTTGCCTATAGTTGCAGCTAACAGGAGGTGATTAGAGGGGAGTTGCCCACTGCCTTTTTACTTCTGTTGTAGTGGCATGTTAGACAGAGGCTAGTGAATCAAAGCTGTTTTCCTATTAACTCAACACCTCCTAGTGCATTAGAGCCACTTTTATCTAATAACAGTGTTCAGCTGCTAGCACTATTTTAATGGTATTTGGTATTCCTTTTAAAACATCACAAAATGAGCATTTTTAAAAATGGAGAACAAAAAGTGTGAAGCAGAATGTCCAAAGATGAAAGCAAAATAATGAAACTAACAGGTCTTATTTTTATCAGCACACGTGTGCAACCCCTCTTAGAATTACAGAGAATTTTCTCTCTGCATCAGTAGGCAAGGAGACTCCACTTTCTCTAAACATTACTTTAATTGCAATCCTGGTGACAGGTAGCTGATGTAATACTTTTGAAGTGATAATGGAATACATTTACAAGGGAAAACAGCACCAATGAAAGGGTGATAAGAGTTAACTTTTCAAGTGTTAGTTATAGTGAAGAATAATATGAACGGCCTGAGTGAAATTTTCTAAATATTTACTGCTTTTTATTTTGACTCACTTGTAAACATATCAAGGATTAGTTGGCATTTGTTATTTTATTGGTACAATACAGAACCTTCACCCTGAAGCCTGCATTCTCTGGTTTTTATAACTTTTATTTAAAAAATTAACATTGTTTTATACTTTACTACTTTATCGACAGAGTTCTTTTTTTATTATTATTATTATTATTATATATTAAAAAAACTGTAGTCATGGATTTAAAAGACCCCTGTAGTGACGTACAATCTGAGAAGTGTCCAACAGCAAGCTGACTTGGGTTTGTTTTTTTGAGGTCAGTGAATACATGTTCTTTTTTTTAAGATTCAGAGCATGCATCAAATACAGTGCATATATGTAAGGTTTTAAACACAATTTCTTGGCTTTACAGAGTCGAGCAGTGGGCTACATGCAAAGAGTATGTTTATATGATGTGGACTGTGACTAAGGTTACTGTCCAAGTTAGAATAGCTAGCTCAAGTACAAAAACACAAAGCTGGCAGTTAACAAGAACATCCCTCTAAGTGGTAGATTGGTTGAGATGCAAGGAACGAAAGAGGTGGCATCTCTAGCGATCTCACTGTTTACCGAAGAGTCTCTGCTTATCGTTTAAACTTCTTTATCTCCTTTCTATTCTTGAGGTTCATATTGCTAATCATAAAGGCATACTTCAGAAACACAATAGTGAATATATTTTAATTTACGTGCTTTTGAGTATATAATGTGAGCAAGTTACATTTTAACACCCATTAACAATTTGAAGTAGACTGCTAAAATAAAGGAAAACACGCATTAGGTGTTGGCTCAGACTCAGCCAGCTCATCCCATTGAAAGACACAGAAACCTCATAAAAGTCACCTGTAATGATAATTCCCTCTTTAATTTGATCCTACAGGACAAGGACAAACAAAACTGGACAAAGTTTTCTGCTTTTAGATTGTTGAGAAATTATTTTATATGCAGTACACGCACGCATATAGATAGCTAAATAAATACATCTGTCTATCCTGAAATTGTAAAACATGTTGTAGTATCTGCATTTGTCACAGATCTATCATATATTTTGTCGATACATCTTCATGCACACATCTTCTCCAAAAACAATAAACATTATTTTGCTCTGTGTCAGAATGCTATTTTCAAGCTCAGGCTTTTTTTTAAGAGAAATACAAAGTATGGAAAAATCCTCGTGCCAGTGTTGATGCCTCTCCATGTGACTGGCAAAAGCAGACAGAGCAGTAACAATAGTCTAAATCGGGTCACTCCAAAATCCCCATTTTGTATTTTTCATTTCACATTCTGCTGTTGTCCTGTCTGGAGCTGACAACCATGCAGAAAAAACATCCATGTTATAAGTAAGGTGCACCAGTCCAGAAATTCTTACCTCATGTTACATCCTTGGAAGCATGCGCTGGATCTTAGGGAATTCAGGATGTAACTGAATTCTGTTGTGGAACCCACTTTGCAGGAAATGTGTTGATCAGGAACTCTGTTATCCTTTAGTCCTTACGTTTTGTCTTCAGTTATACAGTGTGTTTCTCATTTTTAATATGGCTGCAAAAATGTATCCTGTTTGCACAAGGAAGCCAAGTGGTACCACCTATCATTTGTTGTCTTTTCTGGGAAATGGAAGACAGATGAGTAAGCTGTTTTCTGCTGTATATTTGTGTTTCTTCTTTATGTGGCAAATACTAAACATTAAAAATGACAAATTCTATTATATAGAGGCTGCTGAGCTTCTGGTATTAAAAAGACATAAGCAAAAAAGTCGGTCAAAACTATATCTGAATTGTTTTTCATACTTTTTGTAGGTACTAGATGCAGAACCATAGGAAATGTGTATAGTCCCTTCAGTAGACACATTGCTGCAAACTATGGCCTGACAGGGCATCTGTCTGCCAGAGCTGGAAGACTGCTTAACATCCAGGACTTCAAAGCCTGTTTTGTTTATTTAGGTAGTAAGTGTGCCTCAGTTTTAAGGTGAAATACCGCCAATTCGTGCTGCTGAAATAGCTGGATTTTAGATTTCCACAGTTATGCAAGAAAAAGCTATTTTTAGTCATGTGAGCTATCAATTGTGGAAGGACAAAGCAGTATTTCTGAAACTTAATAAAGATAATGGATTTATCTAAAAGGTAGATTTCTATATCATATTAATAGACTTACTTTGTAATTTTGTTAAACTTCTTTTCTGTCTATCTTTTCCTTTTCAGAGGGCTTGTAATGGAGGGTTGTAGCAGAAAAGTAGAATAGTTTTTAATTGCTGATTGCAGCCCAGAAACGTGTAAAGTCCATACAGATATATGGAAGTGTACAAAATCACTGACCTGAAGGAACAAGACTATTAATGACATTATTTAAGATTAAAAAAAAAAAAAAAAAAG
>Ga0065711_1031501_pt1 | contig 29495 bp, 20 predicted proteins | sample Hoacrofraction12_FD_59098 | JGI IMG/M metagenome (GOLD analysis project Ga0065711, IMG submission 59098) | Hoatzin crop microbial communities from Cojedes, Venezuela - Epithelial fraction 12 v2 (version 2) | ecosystem: Host-associated > Birds > Digestive system > Esophagus > Crop | place... | reverse complement strand
TTGGACTTGTTAAAATATGTGTGCTTATTTTCATTATTTTAAATATATTCTCACTACAGAAATATCTGAGATCCTGTACCCCTAACATTTTTTTGTATCCGTTATCAGAATTTTTACAAACTCCAGAAGAATGTTGCTTGCTTATCAGTGTTGCATAATTGCTTTGTTTTAATTCTTGTAAGCAGGTAAACTATTCACATCAATGTTGCTATTACAGTCTGCTTAGAAGAAGGATCAAGGCAGGGAAATTTGGAGAAAACAAGCTCTCAGTTTACAAAATGTGGTCTTCTCACTGATACTGTTTTAAGGAGCTGTGATAATACTTCATTCCTGGCTTTTGGAAGTTTCTTTAGTCATTTAGTTTACAACATCTTTCTCAGTTTTCATGACATTTTAATCCTTTACAGTTTCACATTAATGACTTGAGTTTTTTCCAACAAGGTTACGAAGTTACTTGCTTGTGAGCAGATAAATCTGTTTTCTCTGTCTTGGAGTCCTTATCCATATACATGCTACAAGGTCTGGACAAATCTGACTGTTTGTGGTACTTGTTTGGGTGCTTTTTAGCACAATGCCTTAACAAAGAGGCTTTTCCTTAAGTCATTATTGAAGCAGAGCTGATTGAAGGCACTGATTAGGTTGCTGCTCTGAATTAATCTTGAGAGGAACCTAACTTCTGATTCTGGAAACTTAGGTTCACTGTATTGTATATGTACAGTTAGATGGTGCTTGTTTTTTTGTCAGACCATCTCTTCCAGTCCTCAGATTTCAGGGAAGTCTGCATTGCAGTATGTGACAATACTTCATTTTTATGCAAAATTTGAAAACACATATGGCAGGAAAGGAAACTTTGAATTAAAGGTTTTAATCAAGGGACTTATGAAGACCTGTTGCTGTGGAGAAGCCTTTGGTAGCAAGATACTGTTGAGAGAGTTTTTTTAGTCAGGTAGTATTTACTGTCCAGGTGACTGGGAAACCTAGTGAGTGAAACTATTTTGAAGTAATCAGTGATTTGTCATTCCTCTGGGTTTTCTAATAACTCTTAACATTGATACAGTTTGGAAACTGCAATGCATGCATCTAATACCTGTTCCTGTCAGCTTACTTTATCTGACTTAAAACTTCAATGTCTAGCATCCTTCTAGAATTTGGATCGAAAATAGATCAAAACAAATGTTTGCGTCAACTGCCTTTAAAAACATTTCACAGAGCTTTCTGCGTACAACATTAATCCCATAATCTATGTACTACTCTTTTAGGGTGGTTCCATTGATTGGCATTGGCAATTAAAAGTTTGGTCCAGAACAACTAAGGCTGCAGATTCTTGGCAAAAATAAGTACGAATTATCTTATGCCATTGGCACTACAGAGATTCTTTTGAGGAGGAGGATTTAATTGTTGCTAGTTATTCATGCAGTTGAGCAACATGATGAGTTGGTTATACAGATGCTTTTGCAAAATTTAATTCCCTGACCACAAAGAACTGCTACATGTTTCGGGAAGTTAAGCTTAACCAGAATTGCAGCAGCATAAGAAAATAATTCTTATTTAGGTGCAAGGATTCTTATGGGTGCAAGGATACTTATTAAGGAATAGTCAACTTTATTACTCAACATACCTTTAGCATACAGATAATTAATCATCTTATCTTCCGCTGTGTTGTTGATGGAGGTAGAGCCTCTTCTAGACCAGTTTCAAGCACTTAAGTTTGACCTGTATCTACTCAGACAGTGTAAGATTGGTCTCCTGAATTACTTGCCCAGAAGAATTAACTGAACATTGAGAGGACCTTCTGTAAGAGTTTAGGGGTTTTGTTAGTGCTTTAAGGCAACAATGATGCTAGCTTCGAGTCACTTTTTAGCCTAAATGGTAGAATTTGCTGGGTCTGGTCACTGCTATTTGGGCCTTTAATGTCTGCTTTTAATGGTACATAGCATTTGTTCATCTAGTAGAAGAACTCTGAACTTCCAAAGCTGAGTTACATGTGCAGTATTACGTTGGGCAAGTTATATGTGCAGATAAATATTTTTTTTCAAAATCCATTTAAATTGTTTGGAATTATGCCTTTGTCACTTTGTCAGTATTTTTCTAGCAAATTAGCATGCATTCTAACTATTAAATGTCATTTTTAGTATTTCCAAAGTACTTTGACACCCATTTCAATATGCTAATTTTTCTGCCTATACATTGGCTTTTGATACCCATTTAGTAGAAACACAATGAAAAGATGAGGTTTGCTGTTAAGAGGAGCATGAAAAATTGAAGTTATTGCTAAAGGAATCTGTCCCAATGACAATATCATCATTTGGCTTAACCTCAGATGCTTAAGGAATAATTCTATAGTTGCATGTGGAGCTTGCTTTAATTGCGGAAAGCGTGCTAGAAATATTTCTCAGATCAGCTTTTTTCTGTGCCTAAAGGCAATTGTCTTGTCTTTGACTCCATCCTGGCAGATACTCAAAATAACATCTTACATGTTGCTCGCAAATACTGTGTAACAACTCACAGCTCTAATTCTTACAATTATTTAACGTTTAGAAGTAATTGCTATTCTGCACGCATCCATGTGTTCAAATCTACTGTTTGTGCATGTGGTTGAGAAAGAAGAAAAGTAAAAAATGTCTAGCGCAGAAGATTTATTTTGTCTTCTGCTGATAACACTTTCCTTTTGTGATACTGTGTAAGATTGGTACAAATGCACAATATTATGAGTATATAAATGCACATGCCAATAGCTTGATTCAGCAAAATACCCTGTCTTGCTTCAGCTTGTTCCTTTAGTTGTTTCATCGTAGATATTTCCTGAATAGTTAATGTTCTTATTCACTGTTACCCTTTGTAAATGCATCTGTCTAGAGGTAAGATCTCAGGTAGCCATTAAAATAGAGACATCCAGTCTTTTGCGGTTTTTGCTGCTGGTTTACGCTGAGCAAGGAGGGGTGGCACAGATGGAATGGAGTGTAGTTGGAAAGTTTCTCAAGGTGAAAACAGAGGACGTTCTTTCCAGGTATATGAAGTCCTGTATGTGTTCTTCCTTCATGCTTCCATCCCGTTTGTTTTCTCTGACAAATGTCTGGGTCTTTTTTTATGAACTCAATTTGTGTTTTCAGTGCCTCTTTCAAGCAGTTTTGGAAATCTCTGCATATTATGAAATCTAATCTTCTGAAGACCTCTGTGCTTAGCAGGCCAAATTTTGTGGCTGGCCAAATTTTGTGGCTTGCCAATAACAAAATTATTGGAAGGATGTTGATGGCTTCTTTTAAACCCAGAATGACAGTGATCATTGACCCAGAGAATCATTTTATCTGTTGTTGTTACATGTACAGTGAAATGTGGTTATCAGCTGCAAGATTGTTATCAGCTGATGCTGGAGCTGGGATTTCTTGCCTTCCCTACTGTTCTCAAAAGGTGTGGTGATACTGTAGAGTGCTGTAGGCCATCTAGTATGGTGACTCTGTTTCCTAGGAAGGATGAGAGTTTCTACCTGTAATCCATTCAGCTAATTCTGGTGTGTACTTTCATGAGTGTTGAAGGAAAGGGGAACAGTTCTGAAATCACATTTGTATTTCTTCAGGGCAGGCTATGGGATCAGCTGAGTGGCAATACAATGAGGAATGCCTCTCTTTGTCTTTCTTTTCCTCTCCCCACCCACCTCCCATCCCCCTTTCTTTTTTTTTCTCTCTTTACCATGGAAGAGCAGCACGAGTTTGCATTGTTTATACTCTGATCAACATAAGTTGAGGCATTTTGAGACTACTCTGCAGAGGCGATTAGTCCACAAGTTCTAGAATGTGATAGTGTTCACGGCATGTGGGTTTTGGATCCAAGCTCTGTATTTTCTCTTGCAGTTTTACTTTTGTAGTCTAAATATGCCTAGTATTATTTCAGAGTGGCATTTTTGATCAGGTCTTGAGAATAGACTTAAATTATCGTCTGATTATTTGGGGTATTTCAGTTCTTAGACTTTTCTGGTTTTCTTAAGACTATATGCTCTGCATAACTATGCTTCTTTATGTTTGCACCAACATTTTTTCAGACATACTGTTAGAAAAAACAAACACTGCAGAGTTATGCAGTTTTTTAGAAGTAATGAAAGAATTTGCATGATTATTGGCAAGTGTTCTTTCACTATAGTTTTAAGACTGTGAGCTTTCATTTTGAAAATTGACCTATTTTTACCTAGTGGTTTAATGTTAAATTTAGAAAAGAATGTCAGATGGATGTGGAAGAAACTGTGATTACGCTTATTATAGTTATACTACAGTTGAGGGTCTCTATCTTTACTATGCAGTTTGTGGGTAAGTATTTCTATTCCTGTCTTGCTGCAGATACTCTCCCTGAAGCACACTGAGCTGCTCAGATGGCTTTGATATTTTTCGTACGTACTGTAACTGTATAATACTCATTAATTAACTGCTTTTTATAACTGGCAAGAACTGTTGATGTGTGAGAAGAAAAAATAAAAATCTTATCAGAGACTTAATACGATTTCTATTAGAGTTCTTTTAGGAAAATTTGGAACTTGGGTCAAAGAGGAGTTTCTTAAATGGATTTCTGAACTGTTAGGCGCAAGACTTCTGCGTTTTTCTTATAACAATTGTATTTTAATTTCAGTCAAACTCAGCGAAGTCCCCATGTGTTTTACCGACATGACTTAATCAATCAACTTCAGCACAATCATGCCCTAGTTACATTGGTTGCAGAAAATCTCTCTGCATATATGGAAAGCATGAGGCAGTATGCTAAAGGTAAGTTTTAAAGTAAAAATTGCCTCATAAATAGAGTGTATGAAAACTGCAGTTGAAAATGGAGTTAAAAGCAAATTGTCATAATGAAATAACTATGAAGTTTATTTGTTTAGTTTTTGAGCATCTGTGGGGTTGATAGCCTTTGTTGTGTCTGGTTGGGCAAGAAAAGCTTAAAAAGTAAACTTTTTGTTTTGTGATTGAAGATGTGGTGTGTTTTATAGCAGAATATGGGGAAATGGCAGCTTTTGTTTATTTGTGGATTGATAAACAACATTTTGTCCTACTTAGGCTAGGGTGGTTATTTTTGTGGAAAGTCCTAATAATAATCTTGGATTTTGCACCACTTCTAGTTTTGAATTTTTGTAGGCTCCTTTGAGAAGTTTGTTAATCACCTCTTTTTGAAGCCAGTGTTTGGAATTTGTCAGGGAGAAGGACTTCAGATCACAGAGAAAATGTTTTTTTGTTTTGTTTTGTTTTTTACTGTGCAACTCCATTTCTGTTTAGTTGCTTTATGGCTGCATTTGTTACCTGCAACACTTTGGCAGCACATCATGTTAGTATTTGTGTATTTCAGACTAGACCCTTCACTGATGAGTTTACACTTGCATTCTGGACTAGCTTTCTGTCTACTGAGGTAGAAGTAGGGAAGTGAAGGAGATTGATGGGCCAGGGAACTCCCTGTTACACTGGACCACAGTACTTTGTGTTGAATTAAGCCAACAGAAGTGAGAGGAGATGATTTGTGCCCCCCACCCCCCCGCTGCCCATATACTTTACTGACTGGAACTAGGGACCATTCTGCCCTGTCATCAGAACATCCTAGCAGCCTTTCAGTTACATGTCAAAAATGACACAGTATGTTATGTATGAATTCAGTGTAGATAGTTCAGAGAGGACAGGATATTTGCACATTGTGAAACGTGTTTGTGTCTTCCAGTGCTTAGGTAAGTTGCCTAGACACCTTTAATTTTGGAGTACTTGATAGAAGATATCCAAAATACATAATTGAAGACTTGTTTGAATAGAGGTGCTATATGAAGATGATAGTTTCAGCCAGGTATAGGTCAAAGAGAGTGACATTTAAGCTAAATCTGCATACTGCAGCTATAGTTGTCTATATAGGAATACATGAGGGGGTTTATTCTAATTGAAGTTCCTTAATTAATGATAGCATTGCACTAATTAATGTTAAAATAATACTAAATGCTTTGTTCTGTTCTCAAGCCATGCTGTCTTAGGCTTGGTCTTTCTCTGATAAAGTGAGATAGAACAAGTATTATTTCATGTAATATCTGTAAGCTGTTGGAGTGCTCTTTAACTTTGCTAAAGTGATGTAAAAATGCAATTTCATTTGTAACAGACTTCACATCTTAGCTGTATGGATAGCTTAGAATCTATGATTCTATGATTCTTTCGGAGTTTGGCCAGCTATGAAATTTGGAGTTTGGCCTCAGGGTTATGAAGGAAATACAGTCAGCAGGTATAATCTAATGCAACGTTGGTTTTGTTCGAAAATAGCCTACAGATACTATTAATGTATGAACTATTATTTGTTAATTTCAATTACTTTTAAACTCTGAAGCCAAAGGTTGTTTTTGACAATATTGTTTACCTGTCAAATTGTTGATGACTTTGGCAGAAAAATTCAGCTGTTGTCTTGCATGATTCATTTCTTGTGCCAAACAATACATCCCATTGCCCTGCCCCTCCCCAACTATAATGACTCAGTAAAGCAGTAATGTAAATATCTTCAGCAGGACAGGAGTTACAAGTGTAACTTGTAAGCAAAGAGTTTAAATTGAGTCTAATTACAAAGCAATTAAATTGTGCTTTCTTGAGATAAAGCTGCTGCAGAACTTCTACTGTTTACATCAGAGTACAAAAACAAATTAACAGTAGTGTGGATTTTTTTCATTAGATGCTTTATTACACGAATATGGGTTGCTAGAAAATACCTCCTAATGTTCCAGATGCTGTACTAAGACTGTAATACACAGTTCCTGTGCAACTTCTCTTAAAGTTTTATATCAACTTCTCTTTAAGTTCTTATCAGTTTTATATACTGATTAGAGCAGAACATAGAGAGCACTGTGAAGTTTGCGTTCCATGCCTTCCTGGAGGAGAGGAGAAGAGATGGGGCAGGGAAGGGAATAAATGAAAGAAGAAAGAGTATGAATGTGAGGACAGAAAAAAATGGACAGCTGTAGAATTAAGCTGAGCTGGAGAAGGTGAATAAGACAGAGGGAGAAAAATTCAAGGAAAACATCCAGATGGCAGAGGTCAAACAAGTGTCATAGGAAAAAATAGAATCCAATTGCCTACAGATTTTTTCGCAGTTTAATGCCACAATTACTATGTAATTTGTGATTATATTTTTGTATTCATTTTGAATTTGCCGTATTTTTATCTTCCTTGAAGACTTCTATAGTTGTGTTGTGCTGTTATTCACTAATGCATATTCTTTTCTGTCATACTCCCTTTTATATGATTGCCTTTTTAAGGTTAAAGAAAAGCCTAATCTGTGTTTAAGAATTTTTTCCATGATCTGTGACTTTCTACTGAACTCACCCTTTCCTCCAGCTCTGCAAATCCTCCGTGAGATAACTGCTATTGCACTGTGTAGTCCTGAAGGAGGAGGTCACAGTTTCATCTTTTTGCCTATTCATAGAAGACCTTTTGAAAATTTGAAAAGATTGCTAGCCACTTCTTCTTTATCTTCTGTTTTTCTGAAGTAATAAAAAAATCCAAAGTGTTAATGAAATGTAATTATTTGTAAGAACTGCGCCATATGATCTTCTGTGTATGTTTATCACTAATTATACTTAAATTTTCAACCAGTTATTTTTTGATCTATAATTTCTCTGTTCATTTTCACACTTAGACTTGCTGTGGGATGCATAGTGTAGAAAACATTGGGCAAATGTAGAAAGAAGCTGAGATGGAGAATATTTAGGGAGACTGAAATTTTTTGTAATTCAGATTTTTTCAGAATTCTTAAGTACGTACATGTTGCCTTTGGGCAACTGACTGGCCTTTCATACTTGAATTCTTCTATCATTGCCACTATTGACACTTGTGTCTGGGAATTAGTCTCTCTTCAGGAAAAAAAAAAAGGCAGCAACCCAGAAGGTCCTCATAGTTAAAACAAACGAACCACAACACATCCCCCCCAGCAAAACAAAATCAAACACTAAACCACCCAAAATGCCCAATGCTTGAAGTATTTAGTTTTAATTTTCTCTGAAATATGCTTGTTTACTGTAATTGTTTCTTCTGCTAGACCCACAGTATATTTTTCAGGTTTTCTACTATTAATACGTAAGCAATTTTTGTTCTGCTACTTTTATATTATTTCTTCAGAATTTTTTCACATGTCTTCTTTTGATAATTGCCCATTTATGCTTACTTCATTAGGATTATAATTTTAATTTTTGAAGGATTTCTGGTGAACGTGCTTCCAGTTTTGTAGACATCAGTTAACTACTAGTCTTCTGTATTCCATTTTATTTAATTTTTAAGTTAATGTAGCTTTTGCACTTGTATATAGAGAGCAGTATCTATGACAGTTATTTTTCTCCTAATTTTGAAACACTGATGATGTGCTTCATCTGTTAGACTTGATATAATAGGAGATACTGATTTTCAGTTCTGAAGATAAATTTTACCTTGAGTCTGGATGTTGTCGTGATGCAGTCTCCCACAGCTGGGTCATCTTGGTTAAATGCAGTCTGTATACCTTTGCAAATAAGAATTATAGCATTAGCTATTTTATAATGGAGCTGTCATAATGAACATGTGTCATAATGAAATATTACTAGTACAGATCAAGGTAGTGCAAGTAGAGATCTAGATTGTATCTCTTTATTTTAAACAAAACAAAACACCAAAACCAAGTTCCAACGAAGCAAACAACTATTTGTTAAACAAAATATTATGCTGAGATTTGATAAAATGCAGATAAAAGTTTGACTTCTCGCCTTACTTTCAAATTAACTCCACTTCTTCTGCTTCAGGCTTCTTAGTATTACAGGAATTTGTTTTTTGTACTTGGAAAGTTGCAGTGATAAAGTTGTCATATGCATTCCTCCTGTAAGTTATGTCATGTACGTAGCTACTTAGAAAGGTGTTAAAGAACTGGAGTTGTGATTTCCTGTGGAGGGGAAAAACCCTAAAAATTGAAAACTGAAATTGTGGAAAAGATGCTCTGTAACAATACTAAAGCATCCTCACAAAAAAAGGACTGGATAATATGAATTACATGCTTGGTATACTTTTATTTTGACTGACTTCTGACTTCAAACTGACTACATGAAATAAGGAAAAATTGGTTTGAATAAGTAGAATGCCAGTTCTTAATTCTTCCGTAATACTGAATGATGAGCACATGTATCCACATAAGTATTTGTTGATTTAGTTACAGACCTCAGTAATCTTTGCCTCTACCCTTTTTAATTTAGGATGAAATATTAACTGGTAGCAGGCTGATGACAATTATTTTCATACATTGTACTAAAAATTTGTTGCTCTTTGGGTGGTTTTAATTATGTTCAGACTAACAAGTCTTCAAACACGTCCTTTTAGAGTCATTATGTCTTTTCTGAATGTATTGTCTTAAGAAAGCTTTTTATATTTCCAGAGCATGGTGAATATGATCCTCAAACTGTAAGACCAGGAAGCAGATATAGTCATGTGCAGGAAGTACAGGAGCGACTTAACTTCTTACGGTTAGTTTTAACTTGATCATTTGTTCAACTCCTATAAGAATACTTTCAGTACTTTAAAGAAAAAAAAAAACCCTTGGTTATCTCTTTCTCTTATCTAGTTTTAAGTTACTGTATTGACTTCTTTCAAAACTCAAATGCAAAAATACACCAAATGTTTTTGTTTTGGTGGTGGTTTTTTTCCCAGAGGGCTTCTATACTAGTATTGGAATATTCAAATAAAGTCTATTAGGAACTTTGCAGTCCAGAGCTCTGATTCTGCACTAAGATTTGTGTGGGCTTTTTCTGTCTGCTTGCAGAACCCTACTGACTTGAATACCATGTGTGTGTGGATAGTTACATACCTGTTGGGGTAACTTAGCTGAGAATTTAAAATATTCTGTGTAGGGATACACCTTTGTGTCATTTGTTGTACCACACCAGAGTTAAATCTGTGATTATAAACTGATGTATACTTGTGTTAGACACTGATGTTAGGTTGTCAGCAACTGAGCCTTAGAAAGAGGTTGAAATAAAAAAATTACTTGGATGACTTTCGACCTGCTGCTGTTTGAGTCAAGCAAGAAAATAAAGGATCTCTGCCCATCACAGAGCTGCAGCATGTTGATGCTTTCTATGCTCTGTCTCTCTTGGCTTTTTCTTACTTGGTTTTAACCTTTTTTAGACAAGTAAAAATACATGGACTGTGAAACTGTCAAGTTCTGAAGTACTTTCTACTTGTTTTCTGAGGTTGTTTTTTTCTTCTTAAAATTTTACCAAGAATCTTTGGAATTTAAACTGAAGTGTTAAACAACTGTTTAATGAAATTATACAATAGCATATGGATAGCAGACTTAATTTATCACTCCCGCATGTTAAAAATTGTAGCTTTCTTTAAGTTCACTAGTTGTAAAGGAATCAATGAAGTCCCATGGCTGTCAAATGTAGAATGTGTAGGTAGCAATTTCTGAACAGCAGTGCCATAACTCAGTCCCTGATTTCTTTTGCAAAGAAAAGGTTTTTTGAATCAGAAAATTAATTCTGAAGAACTTTGATTATCGTTTGTTCTTCCTGAAACATTTTTGATGTGAACTCTCAGAATTTAAGTTCTTAATAGTTCTTTAATAATATTTAACACAAATGAAAAACTTACTTAAATGAAAAATTTCTGCTTCATTGACTTCTGCTGCTGGCTCTGTTCTGTAGAATTGAGACCTTATTTTGCAATTTTGCTGAAAGGAGTGCTAAAACACAGTGAATGATTGCAGAAGTAATTTAATCTCCTGTGTTGGGACTGACTTTTAAACTAACATTAGGAGATGTGGATTTGTTTGTATATGACACGTAAACGTTGTTTGGTGTTTTAGAGTAAAACATGTTTTGCTGAATTTTATTCCTTTTTTGTTTGGACTATAAGGTCTTGATCCATTCAGACTTACTAAGAAATCATGAAGCTAATTATGAGCAGACTGATTATGTAAATAAAGTTTTCAGGGTCTTTCTTACAATATATACATGTATAATATATGTATTCACCTTTTTGCCTGTACTTTTTACTGAATTGTTACTATAGATGTCTGTTAGACAGTGTTGTTAATTGTCTCTTTGTTTTGCTCAAGATTTTTGTTGAAGGATGGTCAGCTGTGGCTCTGTGCCCCTCAGGCGAAGCAAATATGGAAGTGTTTAGCTGAAAATGCGGTTTATCTTTGTGATCGCGAAGCCTGTTTTAAATGGTATTCCAAACTAATGGGGGATGAACCAGACTTAGACCCTGACATTAATAAGGACTTCTTTGAAAATAATGTGCTTCAGCTGGATCCTTCCCTATTAACAGAAAATGGAATGAAATGTTTTGAACGTTTCTTCAAAGCTGTGAACTGTCGAGAGGGAAAGCTAGTAGCAAAGAGACGAGCCTATATGATGGATGATCTGGAATTAATAGGATTAGACTACCTTTGGAGGGTAAGTTAATTGGAGGAAACATCTGAAAGGTCAGCTACTAAGTCTTTCTCAATCTCTTTTTATAGTTTTAGGAATGTGTAACTTACTAGTTACAGAAAGAAATTACAAAAAGCTATTTTTTTCAAACTAAATGCGTGGATATTGACTCCACTGTCTTCCCAGCAAGTACACAAGTTGATAACTTTGCAGACTGATGTTTAATGGAAAGATATTTGAAACATGAAGTATGTTTGTGTATGTACATGAGATTAAAAATTTGCATGTACCATTGAAGAAAGGATCATTCCAGGTGAATTATCTGTAGGTTTCTCTCTCTTTCATACGCACATTAGAACTAAACTTTTGTTTTCTAAACTTCAGAAGCTAGTTCATGTCATTCATTCTAGTATGGTAAACTGGAGTCATTTTTAGATAAGATCAAGTGGTCCCTGGCCTGATTCTTTCTCTTATCTGCACAGCCTGTTGCTTAAACATGGTTATAGCTTTTCAATAGAAAGATGGTAGCTTTCTGAAGCTTGCCAAATCTGTTGGTGAAAAACATTAGTATCTAATTTGGTACCTGTTTTTTTCAAAGTACTTCTAGTTTTCAAGAGCTGCATTAGAACTCACAGTAGCACACTGTGGCGTGGTTATTGTGGCTGTATTTTGTAAAACATGCCATATATAAAGCAGCAGTCTTCAGTAATTTTGGTTGTGGCTTGTTGAAGAATTGGGTATTTTAATCATGGTGATAATCGTTAAAACCAAAGTAGATCACAATTTTTATACAAATAAGGTTTCATACAATGTTTGTGTACAAAGTACCTGCATAATCCTGGCATGTTTTAGTTGTGGGAATCGACTTACTTGGATCTGCCCTGCCATTTGGCAGCATGACAGAACTCATGAAGCTTCAGCTCAGTATCCTGCAGGGGTTGTCTGTAAGTGCTGCTTTCAGACCTGGTGGGTAGTAATTAAAATACAGGTTATGAGGTTAGAAACAGAACTCATTTGCCTGTCCCCCTTCCACCCACTCGCAGCTATTTAAATACTTTAAAGTTCTGTTTTTAAATCTTAGGTGATGTAGATTGTTCAAGCATCTGAGAAAAATAGTTGTTGTATTCTCTGAAACTAGTGAAAATTGAGATGTGATGTGAAGATGAATATATAAACACTACTTTTATTCTGTTTAGAAAGCATTGGCTTTTTTTTGGTAACTTTGAACTCTTTGAAACTAGTTAATTCTTATTTTTGACTTTTAAAATCTAGTGTAAGTTGTATTGATTGTATTTTGTAACTGAGCATTTTAGTCATGTTCACCTCATAGAAGATTTAGACATACTATTTTGTCAAGATACTTATACAGTCGTTTTGTTTTTAAATTTCATACCAGAAAGTTCTAAGATGTTCTAATACTTTTTTTTCTTCAATTATGCTAGGTTGTGATTCAGGGAAATGACGACATCGCAAACAGAGCAATAGATCTTCTTAAAGAGATCTATACTAATCTTGGCCCAAGGTTACAAGTTAATCAGGTAAAAAAAAAAAAAAAACAACAAGAAAACAGTGATAAAATTCAATTTGGTGATATTTTTGTACTTGAAAGCTTTGAAAAGAGAGAATAGTTTTCATGTTCTGGAGAGTATACTCCTGAGTCCAGCAATCAGGTTCTGGTCAGATGCAGAATTAAGAGTTGTTTTCTGATATTTACAGACTGAGCTCTGGTACATATTTTATATTAAATTGATTTGTTGTATCTGCACTTTCTACTCAGAAAACAGTTCATTTCATATATACTTAGGTAAGCCTTTTGTTGAACTTCCAGTTGTGGAACTTGCTTGTAGTAGTATGTTCACTGGATGGCTCTATTGAGTAGTTGTCACAAGCTAATCTAATCTTTTATGTTATGTCCCTTACAAAGGGTCACAGAGTTTCCATATAACAGTCAGGCTGAGCTCTAGCAAATCAGATATTTTCTCCCTACGTTAATATTTGCTGGGAGCTGTGTTTCCGTGGACAGAGAGAAGAGATAATGAGTTTCCGAAAGGTCGGAGGAAGTGAACTGTTGGGATTTCACATGTTTGGGGGAGGATACTGTCCTCCAGACAATCTCCAGTTGGTAGCTTGCCAGTTGTATTTCTTAAAACTCCAATTTTCATAGTTGTTCTAAAAAACACTTTTATAGTCTTCAGAGCTGCCAGTCTGCTAGATACAGCACAGCCCCTTTCAGTGGTGCAGTTACAGCCATTCAAAATATATCTGAGCGTAGTGGCAGATGAGCTGTGTGCTTCTGTCTAGCTATAGGTCTGGGCTTACAAAGCATGCGTAGATCTGTCTGTCTGCACATGGTTAGATCTGACACTTCCGGGAAGTGTTGGGTTTCTTAACATGCATGGAAGTATTTTGTTTCAGTGTGCTGGTAACTCCTCTGCTCCTGAGCTACTGCTAAGAACAGTGGCTACTGGACTGTGGTTTACTGCCATGCTATGACTGTTAATGTGTCTGTTGCAGAACACTACCTGGAGACGCTGCAGACTTTTTACAGTGATGCTATAGGTTATATGTCAGTCTAGGTCAGGAGCAAGGAGATGTTAGATATCAGGCAGAAGGAAGAGATTGCTGCAACTGCTGCTATACTGAATCTAGCTCAAAATCCATTTCTGAATTTATGCAGGAAGAGAGTGTATCTGGAACTGGGTGATGTGCTTGTGGGGAGAGGGTTGTTGTTCTGGTGGCCTGTAAATGTTTTGTGTTCACTCTCAATGTAAAATAAGTTGACTTGTACTAGATTGTCAGCTAGAGATCTTTAACGTAGTCTGAGGAAATGAATAAGCGAAAGTCCAGTTTAGTGTTGTGTGCAGACTTTCACCTTTTCTAGTTCAGTTTGCACTGTACAGTTACAGTTACTGATGACGTGCAAGATTTTTCAAGGGCACGCTTTTTTTTTTTACTTCAACCATTGGGTTATCCTGCTGAAAAAATGGGTTTTAATTGCACACATTTTTTAATGTAATTAGGTGGTGATTCATGAAGACTTCATTCAGTCCTGTTTTGATCGTCTAAAAGCCTCCTATGATACATTATGTGTGTTGGATGGAGATAAAGACAGTATCAATTGTGCAAGACAAGAAGCGATACGAATGGTGAGAGTGTTGACTGTTTTAAGAGAGTACATAAATGAATGTGACAGCGATTACCATGAAGAGAGAACTATTCTACCTATGTCAAGGTATGTGTGAAAATGCACTGTTGTGATTTTGATTTCTGTTAACTAAAATATTGTTGTGGTTTTTACATTCTAACTGATTTCTAGTCAGGGAAAGTATAGAGTTTCAAAATTGCATTTTCTCTGCTAATACATCTGAACCTTGATCTGTAGTAAAAAAAAAAAATAAAAAATTGAAAGATCAGGCAAATACAGGCATATACGAAAGGGACAGCAGACCTGAGAATAAGCTTGTTTCTGGTGTTTTGTTCTATAATTAGCACAATGTACATCGTGGCTAGATTTTTTTGGATGTATTTCTTTTTTTCAGATAATTATTCAAAAGCAATACCATTCTTTAAGTTAGCATGGGAAAACCTTCTTTGTTTTTCCTAGTCCTGCCGTACAAAAAATGTGTTGTTAATGTATAGCTTCATCTCCCAGAGTTTTTTACAGAGATGCTATTCTTACATTGCAAGCTTAAATTTGGGATTATCTGTAAGTGAAATATCCTGTGTAAGTTCCTCGTAAAAAGGGGAAGAAGAGAAGTAGCACTCTGAATACTGTGTATTTTTCGTATACCTTCACTCTTCTTATACTTGCCCTTGAGTACAAACTTCACTTAAGTCCTGCTTTAACTCTGTCTTTGGTACAAAGGAAAAGGAAACAAGTGGTTAAATCCAATGTTGTGTAGATATTTTTTAAAACCATAACACTTTCTTTCCTGAAAGAGGAAAGCAGAACAGAAAACTATTTAAATGTTCCAGTGTTAGTAGCTGCTGCCTGTGGGAAGAAAGTCTCAAAAATACATAAGGAATACACTGAGATTGCTGTGAATTTATGATGCAGCTAACATTTTTAGACATGGTGGGGGTTTGTTGTCCCCTTATTTTAAATGCCCTTTTTGTCAAGAAAATTGAAGGGTTTGCTATTTCTTCGTGATGTGTCAGTGATTTTCAGTGCTCCTACAGTACTTTGTTGTATATATTGGTTGATGAGTCTATGTATCTTGTTGATTGCAGGTGTATCTTTTTTTATATGGGCTGTTTATTTGATAAGACTAACTTTTTTACAGGTCTTGTTAGCAAGGAGCTTTTATGAGGAATTTTTACCTTCTTTTGATGTATGGGATTAGTTTGTTGGCCTTACTGGGCACATCTTTCCTAATGAGTTCCCTGCATTGTACAAAGTGTGATCAGTGCTAGTGTGAAAGTGTTTCTTGTTTTTTTGACCTCTTTGAATTTTTTAAAAGCATTTTGATTTTCAAAATTAAAATTCTAATATATAACTTCTAACAGCTTTTGACAGAAGACATTAAGACTTGGTGACCTGATGTTTTTTTCTGATCTTGGTATATTTAAAACTGAGTTGGTCTGCTAAATGAGCAAAACATAGTTGCCAGTCTGATTGAGCTTTATTTGCACAATTTGACCAGGAAATTACAGGCAAAAGAAAAGGTCTAAAACTTCATAAGAGACTGCTTAAAATTCTGTCAGTGTTCCTAACCTGACTGTAAAGTTGACAATATGATAATGCACTTGTATGGAGTGTGGCTTCTTGAAAGTTTCTGCATATGTTATGTTTGCATAATTGCTGGGGCTTTCACAAAAGAATCTCGTGCTGGAATATATCATCATATGTGGAGATATGATGTTGAAATATCTGCAACAGCAGGAAAAATAATTTGTTTCATGGGGGCAAAAATAACTTTACCTGGTTTGTCTATTTTCAGAGCTTTCCGTGGTAAACATATCACACTGGTAGTTCGTTTTCCAAACCAAGGCCGACAGGTGGAAGATCTGGATATTTGGTCTCATACAAACGACACAATTGGCCAAGTACGGCGTTGTATTCTCAATCGTATTAAAGCCAATAGTGCGCACACAAAAGTAGAACTGTTCATTGGTGGTGAGCTGGTAGACCCTGCAGATGACAGAAAATTAATTGGGCAGTTGAATCTCAAAGATAAAACGGTAAGTGTTGCAGGTTGATTATTTATGCCAATTCAGAGGTTGCTTCCCTTTTGTAAACGCTTGAAAAATACCATGTATGGGATCACTTACTGTTGTGAAATAGTTCCATTCCTTCTCGTGTTATGCCATTAACATTGTATGAGATGCTTATTTAGTAAAGAATCTTTATTTTTGTGTAGTATTAAAACTATGATTGTGTTTTTCAGCTAATTACGGCTAAGCTTACACAGATAAATTCTAATATGCCCTCAAGTCCAGATAGTTCTTCTGACTCTTCAACTGGTTCTCCGGGCAACCATGGCAATCACTACAGCGATGGTCCAAATCCAGAAGTTGAAAGCTGTTTGCCTGGAGTGGTAAGCATATACTTAGATTCTGAAGTAAACAGTTTGAAACCATTTTTTGCCTATACTTTGTTTTTAACTAATGATTTTTATGGCTTTTTTTATTTACTTATTTCAAGATCATGTCACTGCATCCTCGATACATCTCTTTTCTTTGGCAAGTTGCAGACTTAGGCAGTAGCCTAAATATGCCACCTCTTAGAGATGGAGCACGTGTTCTTATGAAGCTTATGCCACCAGGTAAAACTTAATTTTATCCCGTTTTATCTTGTAATATTCTGTATAATAATTTCTCACCTGTTACATAAAAATGAAGGCAGGGGAGTATTTTCCACTTTCTGGTAATTTATTGATACTGTAATTCATGACTGTTATCCTCATTAGGATTGTATGTACTTTCCAATTACTTACTTCTTGTCTGTCATATAAAGTTGCATAGTGTGCAGTTGGTACTGGGGTTCAGTGCCACAGTGCAGCAAAAATGGGGAGAAGTGTTCTATTTTGATGTGGGTTTGTAGCACTAGTTTACTAGGATGACTTTTGTACTGGCAGAAATAATCATTGCAGAACATTTTGTAGTCTGCTCTTGTCTGTCAGTTACCTTTTTTTGCAACTTTTCTGATACACTTAAAACTGATTTATGATTGTAAGTACTAGAGGATTGTTCTGGAGTGGTTGTGTTATAAAATGTTTATAAGTTGTGTTTTCATTGCAGATAACACTACGGTTGAGAAACTAAGAGCTATTTGTTTAGATCATGCAAAGCTTGGGGAAAGCAGCCTTAGTCCATCCCTTGATTCTCTATTCTTTGGTCCTTCTGCCTCACAAGTGCTGTATCTAACGGAGGTTTGTGATGCTTTCCCTATTCTTTAAATGTCTTCAGCTGTCTCTTGGGCAGTCCTTCCTGTAACATTGTCAAAGCCTAAGATCAAATTGTGGTTTGAAATTAACAATTGAAAATACTTAACGATTTACTGGAATAAACTGGTGTATGGCCAATGCTGTCAAAGCGTTGCTTAAGTAGTATTCCAACACAGTCTCATGTTCAATCGTCTATATTCAGACTAGTACATTTCTGTTGGTTAACCCTGTATTTTATTCTACAGGTAGTTTATGCCTTGTTAATGCCTGCCAGTGCACCTCTGGGAGAAGATGCCAGTGACTTCCAATACAACTTCTTAAAAAGCGGTGGTTTGCCTCTTGTATTGAGCATGCTGACTAGAAATAACTTCCTGCCCAATGCAGATATGGAAACTCGAAGGGGTGCCTACCTTAATGCTCTAAAAATAGCCAAATTATTGCTAACAGCTATTGGATATGGCCATGTTCGAGCTGTGGCAGAAGCTTGTCAGCCAGTTGTGGAAGGCACAAGTACAATTTCACCGGTAATATAAATCTTCCTTGATGCGAATAGCAATGTACTCTGGTTTTTATATTGTCTGCAGCAACATGCATGGTGTTGGGGTGACAGTCGGACTTGATCTTGGAGGTCTTTTCCAACCTATGATTCTATGAACATCTGTCTGCTCTCCACTGACAGTCTCTTTGAGTGAGTTGTATGTGAAGAACTCATGGTACTTTCAGATAATGTTGTCTGATGATTCTAAAAACAAGATCTACGTACTAAACAAATCCTGTTTCTTTCTGACCGTGGAGAAGTTAGGTGTGAGATACACCTGCTCTATATATGATTTTCAATGGTTTGCGTGATTGTCGGTACAGGTAACTTTCCATTTTCAAGTATACCTGTTCCATAAATGCGAATTCTGATTCTTTTGAGCTGTTGAGCCTTTTGAAGGATGTGCCTCTGAATTTCTTGTATCTCCTACTTACGATTAGAGCGTAAAACAACAAAACTGATGTTGAGTCACACCAGACCTTTCTACACAATAATAAGTCCTTGGCTTGCTAGATTCCTAATTCTGTCCATTGCTTGTAGAAAATGGTTGCAGAGAACAACCAGGCACGTTGCAAAGTTAATTGTTAATAGTTGAAAGGTGTCCTACCCTAAGATTTCTCTGAGTTGGAAAGGGAAAGTGTAACACAGATGTTCTGAACTGTGATCTCGCATATCTAAAGCAGCAGATTTTGTGCATGTTTAATATGGCTGGTTAGTTTTTCTACATTTGGACAAGTATGTTGTGAATCAAGATTTCATTTCTGCCCTCTTACAGTAGGCATATAGCATAGAGCCCGAAAATTAAAATTTGCTGCTGTCCTTCTTGGACATTTGCTTCCAGGTATTCCAGCTATTTTTCTATTTTTAATTATTCTTGCTGTCACCGTCATCCTGTCTGGAGGACTTAGGTCTTGATACTTTTTATTGCTGCAGCACCAGTAAGCTTACACCTTGAGATGGAAGTGGGATTTGTGAATACCTTACATCTATCATATCTAAAGCATAAGTAGCTTAGCATAACTTTGTCTTGGCTTTCCATCAGTACTGAAGAGAGTGAGGTAACAAAGATTATGTGTCTGCAGTCTTCCAGTTACCAGTCTGCTGCTGTCACTAGGACCTTTTAAAGTTTTTTGGTTTTTTTTTTCCTTCTTCCTTGATTTCTTAGAAAGTTGAATCAATAATGTTGTTAAACACAGTATTCTGGTACATAGATCCTGATATACCCCCATATATATTGTGTTTGATCCTCTTACAGCCTGTTTCTGATAGTTGATTGACTGTGTAAGCTCTGTTGCGATTTTCAGTGGGAGTTCTGTAGTTCTGCTCCCCGAATCAAGAGTCTTAACTGAAGCTGACAAAGCGAAGGAATATGACCAGTGCTAGGTGTTACAGACCAACTTTGCAGTGTCTTTTGTGCCGCATTTGAGACGGGTTTTTTTAGATGAAATGGTACTAGAAAATGAAGAAACTCTTTTGTACAAGAAGCTTTAACTTCTAACCACAGCACAGAGTCTTTTCAAGCAAGTTTGTCTGTGAGAAGGAAACAACCATTTCAGATTTCAACTGTCAAAACTGTGGAGCTCTCTCAGCCCAAGGAGAAGGAACTCTGTGCTTAAACCAATACAGAAAAGATAAAAACTTGTCTTGCTGCTGTTCCTGTTGTGAAAGTATCATAAGGAACAGGAGGGATAATTCAGGAACAGAATTCTTCAATAGTGCTCTAACTCAAATTTTTAAAATGTTCTTAACTATCACGAACTCTGTACCCGTGTTCTGTCTGGACACTGTTCGCTAATCCAGAGGGAGACCCATTGTTTTAGCAGACAGTTTTTTTCCTACATGAACAGAAAGGGGAGGAGGCATTGTAATTCTGAACATTCTGTTAACTTGAAATAATCTGATCAATAAACAAACCCCCAAGCACAAGTAGTTTTGAGCAAGTGCCTCTCCTCATAACTGCTTGTACTCTGTGATCATAGACTGTAGCATACAGTGTCTTCAGATGTGATGGTATCTATTTGAAAATGAGGGGCTTATTTTTCTTGGTGTTTGCAGTTTCTGTAAGTAGTTTTCCTTCCAAGATCTTACCTACTTCTAACAAGCCTTTCCAAGCAACTTTGGATTTTCATATCTTCTTGCTTTCTTTTTGTCATGTAAAAATAAGAAATACTTTCTTCCAGATAAACCAGGCTACACATGACCAGGCAGTGGTGCTACAAAATGCCCTACAAAACATTCCTAATCCAACTTCAGAATGCATGCTAAGAAATGTAGCAATACGTCTTGCACAGCAAATATCTGATGAGGTTAGTGAATTCCTTTCTGTATCGCCTTTTTCTTTGTGTAGTTTTTTGGGGGTTTTTTTTAATCCTTAAATTTACTGCTTTGTAATACAGATTTTCCTTCTAAAGTATCATGAAACATTTTAGGTAATGTTCATATGGTTCATAAGCGGTTAACTAATTAAAAGCATTTAATGAATTGTTTCCATAAGCAGTGATGAAATTCAGTATCTTAACAGCATAAAGAGGCCTAAGTGTAATAAGCAGGTTCTGTACAAGCTCTTCAGTGGATTGTGAATATTGTTACACTTAGATCAGAACTTTAGAAATGTGATGTAATAGATTTAAAGAAGTTAATGGGTATTTTGAAAACATTTTTGAGATACATCCTTCTTTTTTTTTGGTCTTTTATGTGAGCGTGATTTTTGAACGCTGAAAGAGAAAAGTCTCAAATCGTTGCCAGTGTGTCTTTGTATATTGAAAATGTGTTAATGATACAAGTGAAAAATTGGATGGTGGTGCTCTGGAGGGTTAAACAATGTGCTTTGCAAATAGAACAGTCTTGTCCGTATGGTACTGTATGGTATGACCAAACCCCATTTGGATTTGGAATTATGAGTCATGTTAGTGAATACATTAGTGAATTCTGCTGAGTTCAGCAGAAGCTAAATTGAAACTACTTGAACTTCATCTTCCATGGTGAATCAGGATCCCTCAGTTTCCAGTGTGGAAGAAGTGGATATGGTTTTTTCTGTACTATATAGAATCTCTGCAAAGCTGTCTCCAAAACATGTCTTAGATACCTAAACAGAAGTAGTCTTGTATTATCATCTTAGTGTTGCAAAGTACACTATTCCTTGTGAACAAAGAGCAGTGTTGAAAGAAAGCACAACATACTAGACTGCTAGGCTGAACAATGCCTTCCGTTAGTGGTGGTATTGCATCCATAGTGGATTTTATGTCTGAAATCAGCCAGATGAACTCTGATTTAATTAAATTCCTTCCATAGGAGATATGTCTTTTGAGGTGGAGTATGAAGAAAGGCTTTTAATTGTGCCTTTGCCCTTTTTGAAGGGCTTCTAACAAATATATAAATAATTTTTCTTTCACCAGGCACATCAAAGCAAACAAAATCTGAATTTCTTTAACAGTATTGCTGTTAAAGTATAGTCTATAATTTTTTGAAATTATGAAAACTGCTCTACATCTAAATTTTGTATTTATTGTAGTTTACCTTTGAAAGATTTTTTTTTTTCTTTTAATGTTTTGATGGTGAAAGACTATTTTAACTGGCCTCACAGTTAAAAAAAAAAAAAAATCTGATGTGGTTTTGTAGGCCAGACAGAAGACTACAATATGGAAAGAAATCTTTCACCTTTTTATAAAATTTTAATACTTCAAGATTTTGATAGTATAATGAGATTTTTTAAAAATGTTGTTCTTCTATGTGACAAGTTTTTCTTGTGATACAGTTACTGTAAGGTTGATTTGCTTGTGACAGAAGTGAAATACCTATTATTTTTCATGTAACTACTGTTAATGTCCATATCAGTAGCAAGAATGTACATTGTTCAGGTTTCCTGATGCAGCTAGCTTATTAGTTAAGCTTGTTAGTCTCCTTTTTTTATTAAGTCTGAGCATAAGAAAAATTAAATTTGAAATTTTTGAGAACTGTCTACCGTCTGCTTTTAAAGATCGCCTGTTTTCTGGACAGTTCTACTTTGAATATAGACTCTAGGTAGGTTCAGGGTTTTTTTGGAATCTGATGCAAAGTATAAATAATGGCAGTTGTAGTATGTTTTGTAATATATGTATATCAGTAGAAACTATTGGACGTTAACTCAGACCATGCCCAAAATACTGAAGAGTGATTCTGCATTTGTAAGATACTTGATCTGTGTTCTTACTAATTTTAAACCCTGTATAACTTGAATATAGAACAATCCTTTTCTATATTTATCACGTACTTAATAAGCATTAGTTTGTCTCGCCAGCTCTCAGCTAGCACAACAAATATCATGGATGGGACAAACTCTGAAATAACCTCAACTCATTACATTACTGAAGAGGCTAGCTACCTTCCAGATGCGTGCTTGGTGGTTTGTTGGGTTTTTTCCCCAAATCAAGAATGTTTTTAGCGTTGAAGTTGGTAGTTTCTGCTAAATCTTACTCAGAAGCAGAGTTGCTGATTATTTATCAATGTAATTTGTGGTACTTGTAGCATTACGATTCAAGATTCTGTGATATAGCTAACATACATGCTACTTTCTAGTAAAAAATGAAATATTACATAATGAAGTACATACACTTTTCAAGATGCATCATCTTTTTTTCTATTTAAGGAAAAAATCATTAAAATCTAAAATTTTAAAATTTACATTGTATAAAATACATTTGTGATAATTTAGATTCAATTGTAATGTTATGTACAACTGCATTTAATGTTGCTTTGGTTTATTTTATTTTTTCCAGGCTTCAAAATACATCCCTGATATCTGTGTTATTAGGGCGGTACAAAAAATCGTTTGGGCATCAGGTTGTGGGTCAGTTCAGCTGGTTTTCAGCTCAAATGAGGAAATTAGTAAAATCTATGAAAAGGTAAGAACTCCAAAGCAACTTCTTTTTTGTGTAACTGTTGCTTTATTTATAAAAGGGACAGTGTCAACCAGGTCAGGCTTAGAGTGTGGCGACCTTTTAGGCAGGTAGCTTGGTGATGATGTGTTTCAGAGTCTAGTAAAAGTTGCCATACCACAGTCTAATTTTCTATTCCAAATTCCTTTTCTTAGTAGCTATTTAATTGTAACTTGGATCTGGTGTCAGTTCAAAAATGCTCCAGTTCTGTAAGCTGCTGTAACATGTTTTCAGTCCACTTAGATTCTGTATCTAAGTAAGAAATAAGCATTTCTTGCAATGGTAGTTTTTCTAGTCTTCAAACTTAAAAGATATGTTCTGCAGAAGTTGATTTAAAGCATATGTGCAGTCCAGAATGAGAAACAAGAGCTAATTGATTTGAAATTAGCACTGAAGCACTGCTAAAATGAGATAATTGCTAATCCTGTATGACTTTTTTCCTTGTATTATGTAGATATTATCTTCATTATTTCACATATGGTTTACACAAATAGTTTGGAGTTGGGAGTTGTATATTAGTATGTTGTCACACACCTTGTGTTTAACCAGTGTTGCTCACAGTTATAGGAAATAGTAATCTGTATTTTGGCAGTGATTTAAAAAACAAATTTTTTTTGTTCTCTAATGGTTCTCTAAACATCTTCTCTCATTCATCTTATAAAATCAAGTTTAGTACTCATCAGTACTAGCCTCAGAGTAAAAGGGAAAGGAATACATAGGGAGGTTTTATTCTTGGTGTAGTAGCTGTTGTGCTTCGTGAAGTAAGGTGGGGTTTTTTGTTGTTTTGGGTGGGCGTTTTTAAGTGATAAACTTGCATATAAAACATGGTTTAGTTAGCATGACAGTCCAGGCACATAAAGATGTGCTCTTCTATATATACATTAGATGTTCTAAGAGCAGCAGTGCACTAGATAAAACACACCTGAAGGAAGATACACCGAAATGTTTTCTGGCATTTTTCTGTGTGGAAATGGTACAGCTAAGTTCTGTAAAAATACTTCCAAACAACTGAAGTTTTAATACTAGGTGAACTTTAAGCTGTGCATTTTCACTCATCCTTCAGTAGCTTTTTTGTGTGTTTGTTTTAAATTTTATTTCATTTTTACTGACACTTATGGGCATGTATTGCAAATGGCAAGTGCATTTGGTTTATGCTAGGCAAAAGGAAAATAAAGATTGAAGGGAAAAATTGGAAACTAAAAAGAGGAAGAAATTTCAGAAGTAATAAGAAGGGGGGAATGAAGTACACTGTTAAAAAAAAACATTAAAAGAGAGGAAAGTATTGCAGAAGTAGAGAAATGTGATGCAAGAAGAGACACATTCTTAAGAATTGTGTTTGGTTACAGGTGAGGGGGAGTAACTCCTATGATAATTTATAAAGATGGAACATACTGGTGACTGGCAAACACTGACACTCAGGAAAAAGTCTTTTGAGAAAAATGCATTCAGTTTTCTCAGTGGACCACTAAACCTTAGACTTTTTGACTCATAGGTCACAGGAGCATTTTGCTAAGTCTGTGGGGTAGAGATTTATAATTTAATGTTAGTTAAACAACAAAAGCAGACTGATTTTTGTGGAATCAGCAATGACATGCCAGGATTCCTGAAAAAATCGAAGGCAACTGTGGTAAATGTCTTTTTAAGAGACACTTCAGAGTATGAAGTATGACTTCTGAAAGAATGTTATGAGCACTTTAAGAAGCTTCTGAACTTAACTGGTGAATTCAATTAAACTTTAAATTCAACATAAATTATTGTGAGGGCATAACTTTTATGGAGTGTTGTCTGCCTCCTGCCTCAAAAAATTCTGGCGTGGGAACCCTCTCAGTGGTTGAAGAATATTGTGCACAACTTTCCGTGGTGTCAAACCGCCATTTCATTACCAGCTCCGAGAAGGCTGCAAAATGCACCACCCAAAATGCTGCAAGGATGCTGCTTGTGCCAGACCCGTCAGCTCTTGGTGCCTGAGTATAGGGAAGTACTTCATTGAGTGTAAAATGCACTTTGCCTTTCTGCTAGGTCCCTGCAACCATGCAGAAATAACTTTCTTTTCTAAAGAGGATGTCAGTGCAGAGCAAGTGCAGTCCTGAACTTGTTGAAAGCGTTCTGCTTTTACTTTCGTATCTTGATGTGTCAGAATTACCACATCCTCCCGCTGCAGTGGTAGTGACTGTCTCTGATTTTTAGCTGCTGTGCAAAGTCAAAATAGTGTCTGTTGCCAGACTGAAACATATTTTGTCCTCTGCTGATGATGTTTACAGTTAGTTATCTCTTCTGCCTTTTAATAATCCCTTCTTTCTGCCTACTTAATCTTGATACCTTTCCATATATAAAACAAATACTTATTCTATACCTCTGGTGAATGTTGCTAGCCTGCAGCCATGATTACTGATTATGATTGAAACCTGCTCACATTCAGTTCCTTCAGAACTTCAAGCTAATTAATTTTGGCTTAGATGGAGGAGAGGGATTGCTTTTTGTTCTCAAAAGTGTTTATTTTGGAAAAAAGGCAACAAAATCAACCGACTTGATTTGAGTGCTTAATTGAAAGAGTAACCTATGTAGCAATTAGAAATACTATCCTTTCATATTTCAAAAGTCACAACAGCAATTATGTTTGAAATTTGGTTCAGCTTTTTCATGTTTCTGAAAAATAGTGAAGTGCTGAATAAATTCTCACAGTATTAAGAAGCTTTTGGTCAAATAAGTTGTGAGTATCAAAGCTTTGTAAAACTGGACTGCTTGATGAATTATACAGCACTATAGCCTTTCTCTGTTTAAATAGTAACTGTTTCCAAAGGTTTGAACTCCAGGTTCCAAGTAGTAAAGAAAAACATCCTATTTAAAAATTTAAAAAAAAAACCAAACAAAACCCAAATACACACTAACAAAAAACCCCCAACAGTACTAACTGATGTAACTTTTGCCTTCAAGCTTTGTGTTTAACTTCTGACTCCTTAAGTTCATGCTTGGAATCCTCCTTTGAGAAGCACAGTACTGGAAGTTCAGGTCATCCCGCACAGTGCTTTGAATCACATTTGAGTAGAGTGCAGAAAATACTTGGCACTGATAATCACTTAGAACACAAATATGTGGTTTGTGTTTGTATTTGGTGTGTATGCCTTGGAGCCAGTTTGGTTTCTCGGGATTTTTTTCTATGCCCACTTTGTGCTCTCTTGTTTATTTTCACAGACAAATGCAGGAAATGAACCAGACATGGAAGATGAACAGGTTTGCTGTGAAGCATTGGAGGTGATGACCCTGTGTTTTGCTTTGATTCCAACGGCACTGGATGCACTCAGTAAAGAAAAAGCATGGCAGACGTTTATCATTGATTTGCTATTGCACTGTCACAGCAAGTAAGTTTTGATGGTGTTTTTTTTAAGCACATGTATTGTCTTACAATTCAAAATAATTATAAAGCCTAAATGCAGAGCAGTGACTTCTTATTTAAGTGATTTTTCTGCAGTTGTCTTAATTTATTGTTTAGCAATACAAATCTGTAATTTGGATACCTATCTTAAAGTGGTAGCTATATGAGTGCTGTCTTCTTTGTACCCATAAGGAGGATATTGTCAAGCCAGATACATGCCTGATCGTGTGCTACTGATGGCCTTAGAACAGCTTATGTAGAATAAATTAAGACTGTAGAGGTGACAGATATAGAACTTTCTTATACTTTTCCTGATAAGTAAAAACAAGATGCAGTGCAAGCAGTTTGAGGAGAGGGGGAAGGTAAGATTTAATCCTCTGGTTTTCCTGCACTGGAGTGGTACACTTGTGACTTCTCATGTGCCTCAACGTGCTTTACATAGAGCTGTTGCACTGGAGCTGTCACCTGGTGCAGTAGCAGCGTCTTGGTGGAACCCTTAGCACCATTGGGGGATTGACAGGTGGACAAGGAACACCAACAGGAGCTGCCAAGAGCGATGAGGTTCCATTGTGCTGCAGTCCTGCTGTAGAGTTTGGGGATCTCTTGTTATCTCCAAGCTATTCCTACAGTTCTTAGACAGCATCTGCACAATACAGCACTGTATGATCCGTGTCTTGTGACATTTAGCCCATCTGAAATTATGATGTAAAATATTGGGGTGCATATTTTAAGATGCCATACAGGTGGAAAGTTTTTGTGTGGTGTTATTACACTGAAAGTTACCAGTGCTTTGCACTGTTATCAAAGATTCAGTTCTAGTTTTATAAGGTATCTCCACTGTTGTTCCATGAATATTTTAACTTTTCTTTGAGAAATTGCAGAGATCAGAAGTTAGTGAAGTTGTTTAAGCCTTTCAGTACATTTGAAATGGAGTCAGATTGTGGCACTCTCAGATGACTAGGGTCAGCACCATGTTTTCATTTTTTTACTTTTCTAGATGACACAGTCTTATTTTCAGGAATATTCACCACAACAAAAGGATCAATAATATCATCAGAGTATCTCTTTACAATGAACTACTTGCACACATTGGTGAAACTGTGGAGTGTTAATATCAGAGTCCCACAAGCTTTATAAATTCGCAGCCTTTGATACAGGATGGTGAATTTTCAGCTTCACTGAGGCTTGTTATTACCACCAAAGTTTGATAAGTTTAACAAAACATGCTGACAAATGCATGTTGCAATTTTACACATTAAATGAAACAAGCTGTCTTTCACTATTTTGGGTAACTTTCAAGTCTGATGAGTAAGAAATCACTAAATTTTATTTTTAAAACCATCAACAATTGCCATCAAGTTACTGTTTTGACTCTTAAGTGTGTGTTGGCCATTTGTCAGATTTGGAGTACCAGTACAGCTGAATAGCATGGACAAGTGTCAGTGCTGCTCCATCCTTTGATTTTTGATGTGATTCAAAGATTTGTCAGATTTGTGGCTTTTTTACATGATCTTAATTGTACAACTGTAAGCAATGGGTGATAATCTTTATGATAAATTTCATTGTCGTTATCTGACTGTCTGGCATTGTGTTTGGAATTTAAGTGACATTTCTCAAGAGTTCACCAGCATTTGTTTGTATTTCAGTTAGTGTTTGGTATCAACACTTTGCATATAGAAGTATTCCTTTGCATATTAAGTTTAGTGAGCAGTTCTCAGGTTTAGCTTGTAAATAAGTATGTTTGCACACAATAACTTTGGAGAACTTCAAGATAATTAATATAGTGGCCAAATCTATGTGATCTACTTGCTTATTTATTGGAAGTTTTACAACATCAAAACTTCTGGGGGCTGTTTCTTGTGTGACATGTCTCTCACGAAGTGGTCTTCAGACCTTTCTTTAAGCTTTGAATATCACAAACTGAGATTCTTGTCGCTTTACATGTGCTGGAAAGCTGTTGTCACAGCTAGATATCTCTATTCTTTTGGTTTTATATCTGCCACCATTTATCAGGTGTCAGGGTTAAAAGTTTCATATTTGCTGTCACTTTCACCAGCTTGGGTTAATAAGCCAGAATTTTGTCATCAAGAGTAACTGAAGGAAGAAAATTCTGGGTTATTCTTTTGTTACTATGAATCTATTTTGTGATCCTTCCCACTGTAAGCATACTGTGCCCATAATGCCTTTTTTGCTGCAAGAACTTGCAGAATAACTGCGTTAATGTTTACTTCAAAAAAAGAAAAACCAAACAGAAAACATGGAATGATTATACTTCATTGATTACAAAAATTAGTCTGCTTTGTTTTACATTTAGAGCATTATGTAAAACTTTAAAATAGTTACTAGCAAGATAGCAATATTCTGTTTTTACAAACAGAATAGTGCCAATAACAAACCCACACCAAAATGGCTACTTAGCACGCTTTCAGTCCTAGAAAACTGCAGATGCTTTTTGTGAGGGTTTTTCTGTTCTGGTCATATTTCCCTAAGGAAGTGAACTGTTCGTTCAAACTGGGAAATTCTAAATCTGTAAGTCTCTGAATTTCATTGTGCAGGTACTATCTAACAGTTTGTGGTGGAGGTGGAATGTCTTTTTAGGAAAACTTGACAGTCTTGGTTTACAGATGGGAGTATTGGTCATGGTTTTGCCAGTCTCTTCCGATGGTTACACTTCTTGCTGATTTGAGCATTGTTGACTGAATTTAAATCCCAACTATTTCGTATTGTTATGCCTAGTGAATAGTTGACTGTTGTACTTTTCTTTCTAAAATATTGGAAGAAACAAGATGTGTCCCCAGGCTGGGGCTTCTTTTTCCACATGTTTTGCTGGCATTTCAGCCCAAGTCTGAACAGTAGTGGCTTAATTCCCGAAGTATGTTAGCTTTTTGCTCTTTAAGAA
>Ga0065711_1031500_pt1 | contig 29495 bp, 10 predicted proteins | sample Hoacrofraction12_FD_59098 | JGI IMG/M metagenome (GOLD analysis project Ga0065711, IMG submission 59098) | Hoatzin crop microbial communities from Cojedes, Venezuela - Epithelial fraction 12 v2 (version 2) | ecosystem: Host-associated > Birds > Digestive system > Esophagus > Crop | place... | reverse complement strand
AGCCCTGCTTTCCAGGAAGCTGCCAGACATCTGCCTGTGGATGGGCAGTAGTAAATAAATTCCTTAGTTTGCTTTGCTTGTGCGCACAGCTTTGCTTCAGTTATTAAACCGTCTGTATCTGAACCTATTAGTTTTCTCACCTTTGCTCTTCCAGTTCTCTCCCCCATTCCATCGTGCGGGGAGTGAGCAACCAGGTATACGGACACTTAGCTGCTGGCTGGGGTCAACACACCACAGTCACTGAAGTATTTTCAAATGTGATAATATGCACAGAGACAGAGGCCAGTTAAAAAGAAGAGATCATAGTTGCTACAACAAACTGCAGAAACAGTTTCAACATGCTGATTTTGCCAGACAGTAACAATTTTTCCTTTATGAGCAGGACAGTGATTAAAAGTTCGAGATACATGTGAACTAAACAAAAACTAAAAGTATATGGTCTTTTTGTCTTAATATATGTATTAGAGGTAAGGAACTCCCAGTTGGTACTAAGATACCTAAGGATGTACAAGTGAGTGCCACGATTCGAAAAAGCAGCATGTATCTACGTAAGAATACAGGACATTTTTTAAAACTTGGGTAAATCAAGCATTATAAATTAGCTGAATGTTAACAGGCTTATTATTATAAAGATATTATTTCAAATATAATTGAAAGGTATGTTTTAACTTTTATTCTTGCAGCTCAAACTATATGTAAAAAGAAGAATCAGTAGTAAAACTAGAAAGGAAAGGAATCCATCTATATATCCCTTTTCTTCTTGTAAGGAAAACTTCTTTACAGTCTCTAAAGAAATGAACTGTAAATAGGGATGAACATTAGGTTTTCTATGTTACTGCTTACTGCTCAACTTTAATAGGTTTTTCCTGATAGTGTTCTGTATTTCATAACCTTGAAATAAAATAATATCATTAACCATCCACCACTCATTTGAAAAATTTCCTAAATGTTTTTACTTTGAGGATCACAGGAATGCATAGATTAGATTCACACCCTCACGTGGAGCCAACAATGAGTAGTAGACAACAATTCATTCCCTTTTTAACCAGTCCTAAAAGCCTTTTACACTCCCCTAACCACCAACCAATTAATTCGCCTACCACTTGCTGGTTCTGGGACAATGCTCCCATAACCCCCTCCCACCTAACTCAGTCATTAACTAGGTTAGGGGAGCATTTCCCTTGTAAATGAGTCCCTGAAGCATTTTTACTTTTTTCCACCAAAGAGAGAGCAGAGCATATGTATTTTACTTCATAGGCAACAGACAGTATTTCTCTTTAAATGAAAAAAATTAAGGAAATAGACCCAAATATCACTGTGTACAGGTAAAAATATTTTTGCCTGCACAGAAGTTGCTAATATGGGAAAGCTTTCCCATGTCTTAAAGAAAGGAGTAATTAAAGTATTATGGCACTCCACTTTATAAACCAATGGTTCTGACTCTTTTGAAGTACTGCTCCTAGTTTTGTTTAACTAATAGTAGAAACAGAATGGGTTCATCATAAACCAGAGGTCAAAATAACGACATCCCCATTCAGCCTGAACCTTAACTCCTGAACACAAGTAGGCCTGAGATATACACAATTTTAGGAAGGAGCATGAAGAATCACCTAAAGGCAGGGCTCTGGTGAGTCATTGCAAAGCTTACTTGAGCAGCCACGAGACCAGATAGAATTGGTCTAGCCAGCTGGAAAACATGAGCAGTCGTACTTTAGCTATGCTAAAAATTAAGTCATGTAAAGACAAGCGGTGTTGGAGATGCTGGCCGCTATGGCAGGTATTGGATTAGCAATTCTACTTAATGATCACAATGGTTTTAAACAATCTGTTGGTCTGTAAAGTAGAGTGGTTTAAATAATATATCCATGAACTAATCATTAATGGCTTGCATCATGTCACTTCTAGGTGAGAATTTCTATATCATGTAGAAGGGCAATGAATGGAGACTTTTTCAAATTAGGAAAGATGACAACAATTAGGGCACCTATTAAATAAAAAGACACAACAATAGATGATATGACAAAGGTGTGAAATACAGAGAAGGCCAGAGATGGCATATACATAACTTCTTGCTAAACTCTATAAAGAGATCAAAAGAAAAAAGAAATGTGTTTCAAGATATCAGAGAAGATGAAGTGCCCACAGAAGATGTTCCCTTGGCAAATCACAGCAGTCTTCTCTGCTCCCTTTGGCTCATACTGATGACATCAACATGAAGGGAAGTTCAAGAACCAGCCTGAGTCTAAGACTTTCTATTAGAGTCTCTTTTAAAAGGGCACACTATTTCATTTTTAATGAAGGACAAGTGTTAGCAATCAGCAGGAGCACTATCAAAGAAAAATTTAGTACTGAATTGTCTCTGCCATTAAACATAAAAATGACACTACTGGTACAGACCAGAAAAGTCCATGAAGTCCCATATTCTGTCTGGTAGCGGGTAACAGAGGGCATCAAGAGGAGAACTGAATGTCACCTTGTCACCAGCATCACTTTTTGTGCAGTTGCATTAAAATTTTGGAAAATAATAGTTTGGGTGGGGAAAGAATTAATTGTAGCAAAATTAAGACAAAAGACTAGAATTAGACTGTACAAAAATTTTATATATGAAATCAAGCAGGAACTAAATGTTTAAGACTAACTGCTAGTGATGAGTTGAGAAAACAGCATAAAAACCATAAATACATTTTTGACAGCCAAATTCACACACTTTTAAAATTGTCACTCTAGTTTCTAAATAGAGAAACTGTTCAGTTTAAAAGATGAATGATATGACCATCTTGGATATCAGGAGGATTCAGAATTAAGAAGGGAATGTGAAACTTCTTAGTTTGCAGCATGTAGGTTTTCCAGTATTCACAGGCATGTAAGTGGCAAATATTTTGGAAAAATACCCATTTTTTCCACATACAATATCTGAACTTAACAAATTTTGCACTAAATATATCAGCTTATCAATTAAGCAGTTAAATTTTACAAGTAAAAAAGTGTTAAAATAATATTAACACTAAAATAAGTTCCACCAGTTAAAAACTATTAAGAAAACACTTTCTATTTCTACCTACCCTTGTCATGCCCCCAACTGAGTTTAAGATTCATTGCAACTTGAGTAAGCATCTCCTAGGTTCTGTGCTATACAGCTGAAATCTCCCTGAGCAGTATAGGTTTGCAAAAGTTGCTAATTTCTTTTTAAAGCAGTATTTGATGTCAATATCAACATATATTCAGGTCTCAGACAGAAAGAACATACTAGATTCCTCAAAACAGGAATTTAAAACCATCTTTGTACAGATCAAATACACTAGACAGTAAGTATCTCCATTTAAAAACTGCATATTTAAAAATAATTGCATAATTTATTTTATAAATTTCACAGGTCAAATCTTTGCATATTGACTACTGTAAAGTAAAAGATAAAAGTGAATTGCAATGATTTGAAAAATCCTATTACCTGTGTGCCAGCAGCACCCTGAAGGTCATCTGATTCAGTCCCAAATAACTTGGCAGCAACTTTGACCAATCCCAGTTCCATTCAGTAATGGCTGACTGTTGACACATGGCAAGAAGCTATTGTTAGTTATTAATCAGTGTTAATATGATCAGTAAATTAAAGCTCCAGCTGTGATATACTAACCTAGAAGGAGGGGGGTCTAGAACAAGGACTTAGACAGATGATATCAATCATGTCCACAGAAGAAGGTTTTTATTCCAATAAGACAGCAATTAATTTATAAATCCATTTGGGGATGTAGCCATTATTTATAAAAAGATAAATCAATTTTTTGAACCATTATTCTTCCAACTGTTAATGGCATTCTGCCCAACCACTTTGTCTGAGAGATTGACTCTTTGCTTGAAAAGTAAAATAATTGGCAACTTTTTATGTAACAGCAATTTACATTTTCTGCTGTCAGCAAAAAGTTTGTCAGAAAAAGCTTGGTATAGCTGGAACTCAGGATGTAACCTGTATCGCAATTAGAGTGATGGGTTACTTGTCTATTTTTCGTGAGGCACTCAAGTCACCAGATGGTTATTATAAACAGCAGTAAGTCTAGACAATGTGAACAAATATAACTCCATATTGCTTATTTAATAAACAAAAGCAATCTACAATAGTGGTGGGCAGACAAAAGACCACACACAACATTCTTATGCTTATAGAACAGCAACTCCTGTTGCATAATATTAATTTGCATTGTCAGTAATGGTCAAGTAGCGACTACAATTCAACATTCTTGGGAGGAAATCGTTCAAAAATTATTGTTGTAACACTAAAATAGCACTGAGTAGTTTAAAAAAAAAAAAAAAAAGATGAGGGCAAGTGAAAACAACAGAAGTAAACCTAAATAAGAAGAATAACGTTTATCTTGCAGTGCAGCTTTTTCTTCTTACAGACAGCACTTTGTTCTTCTGGGAGAGCAGAATTGGTGCATTCCTTCCTCTTCCTTCCACCTTTACTTTGTTCCCTTCCTTCTTTTAATTTAATCTGCTCCCTAACCCTCATCTTTGGTATGCGTTTAGAAGTAATGTAGGGAAAAAAAAGGTGAAATAAGCAGGAAGAAAGGGAGACGAAGGTAGCTAAAGAAATAATATTATGATGTGAAAGTGGAAGGTGAACGAAGAAGTAACAGTGAACACCTGATAAACAATAAATAGGGGAAAAGAGTCAACTCTGAGAACAGTGGGAGTAGAAGAACACGGGAGAAAACAGGCAACTGTTCTATATGCTGCATTAAAAGTAGATAAATAAATAAATATGGAGGAAGTACTTGTAAAATCAAGAGGGATAAAAAGGAGAAGGTAAACAGCCAGTAGCCACAGTCATAAAAATAAACAGGAAAATTTGTAAGTACACCAGACAAAAATTCAGTCCATCAAACTATTCAGTTCTGCAAAAAAATAAAGGATCACTTTGAAAACAGACACTTCAGGAAAGGAAAACAGTGTCTTCATAGCTTTTTTCTTCATTGATGCCATTGAAGAGTTGCATAGCCTAGACTTAATCTTATTAGACAATAGAGGAGCAGCAGCACTGGCATAGACTGAGGTGTCAGGACAAATTGATAAAATCGAGAGCAACAAGTTACTAGGACCAGATGGTGATTATTCAAGATTTTTACAGGAATGTAAGAATGAAGTGGCTGAATTGTTAACAGAAATGACACTCTTCCTGGAATCAGCTACTGAACTAGAGAGTTGGAAGGTAAAAAATTTACATATGATTAATAAAAATGCTAGCGTTGATCTCAAAATAGCAGTTCAGTAGCCTTTGTTTCAGGAGCAGAAAGATTTATAGAAATTATGATAAAGTATCTTGCTAAACTTGACACGATAGGGAAAAATTAGCAAAACTTAAGAAAAGTCAGCCACCCTAATGTAGTGTAATTTTTACATCTATCAACAAACAATACACGGAATGTTTACTACAAATTATCTTTCAGAAAGATTTTGAAATAATTCATTTTAAGAAACCCTCTATTGATGGAGCTAAGAGCATCTCTACACTGTGCAGTGTAGACATGCTCTTGTATTGTTATATATTATAATACGTTATACAGTGTAATGTAACCCAAACCTTCTTGGTTTAGAGCTGAACCAGCTCTCTGGACTCACAAGCAGTACTGCCATGCCTATTCCAAGTGGCTTTTCTGAGAGAAAAGTTTTAAAAAGCAATATATAATTAACTCATTGACAAAATACATTGTGAAACCAGTAGCTTGGTGGGACTTAGAATTTATAAAAAGATAAGGTGTTAGTTGATGTACTAAAACCACATCTAGTTATAGTAGATTTAAAGAAAATCAAGAAATTAATCATGGATTATAAACTCCTAAGCTTCATGGCAGAAGTCAACCAGTAAGAAATGAATTTAAGAAGAAATATGTCCTTTGAGAAGAATAATTCTTCCTTGCCAGTCCTCTGGCATCTTCTACAGGCACTGGTAATAGTCTTCTCAGGAAACCAGACACTGAGCTATACTGGCCACTATTTTATAAATAGACCACCCCACACAACTTAATAAGCATGCAATTTTATGGTCTTATTTAATAGTATTACTAAGCTCAGGAATTAAGTCTGCCATTGTCTGCAACAGGGTCGGCACACAGTACTTTAAGGTCTATGATCCACTTTTTTCTTTTTTTAATTTTAAGATATTTTTCCATATTCTGGTAATAGACTTTATGCCAAAAGTTTACAAAACCCAAAGCAATTTAATACAAACTATCCCTTGTCATCTGTTGATTAATAGAGCGCTGCAAACCTGTCATGTAGCAGAAGAATTCTGCCCTGAGTTGTCACTACTTGAAGGTCTTATTCTACCACACTCTTAATGAATTGAGAACTGAGGCATGGTAAACTATTTTCTGCATTTCAAATTGGAGTGATTCTGTAGTCCGTTAAGTTCTATCAATTTAAGATATATGTAAACGGACTAGTGAAAGGAAAAAAAGAGATACCTTTAAAGCATGTTGCTCTGTCGTGAGAAGCCTTGTGAAATTGGTATTAATCTCCTATTTCAGGATATTAAACACTTTTATTGCAACATGACAACAGTTAAACATTAATTAAACCATCAAGAAAAATGAAAAAGAAATCAAAAACCCAAACCAGTTATATTTTACAGCAATACAACTGGTGAAATAGACCAAAATGCCCAAAACTGGAGAGGAGATTACACTATGTAAAAGCAGAGTTGTACTGAAAAATGATGTCTTTCTATCACAAGTCCGTAAAGTGCATTTCATGCCACTGTAATACCATTTCCTTTTAAATATTTGAAATTGAGGGGTAGAATCAAAACCATAGATGATGGATTAGGAAGACTTGAGAAATGATGGTGTAAGATTTAAGTGTCCAAGTGCTATCAGAAACTACATGTTATTTTCTGTAATGAATTGGTCATGTGGCACTTTGGCAGAGGTTTGGGCTACTAGGTCTATTTTCTTTAGCTATTACCTTATCAGGAAACTAATTTCTATAAGCAAATTATAATCCTTTACTAACACATCTTAATGAAAAATAGAGAAATGGAAGCTTTCTTTTTTTTTGTGGGTTTTCCCCCTGCTTATTTGCACTGTTCTGTTAAACCTCTGTATTTCCACAGCATCCTTTACCGCTCAACATTTCCATGAAAGACTCATCAGGAAGATTCTAAATGTGCACCTGGAGTTTTGCCATGACTTTTCAAAGGACTTGGACTAGCCCTATGTACCATTACACAGACGTAATAAATGTCACTGCTACTAATGGACTTTCCTGCACCATACCGAAATAACACAGAAAGTCTAAGTAAATGCAAATTGCTCTTACATGCAATAATTCTGATAAAAGAAAAGCACAATAATGGCTTTTTGAACATCACGCTATTGTAGAGGGTGCCCTCATTCCTGAGTAATAATATTCCTTTACATTTCATCAAATGTGAATGCATGTAATTAATTCCGTTTTCATAATTTCAGTCTCTGTCATTATCATGATCATAATAAGATCGACAAGCAAAAATTATACTATAACCAAGGTTTCAGATTTTCACAAACCTGATTGAACACTTTTTCACTAGACTGTCTGTACACCTGGAAAGGGTTGAAGACAGGCTGCTCTTCTTTGCCCTTCAGTGTCAAAGGCAGGCATCGACCGGAGGTAACACTGTCTCCAGCAGAATCCTCACAAGACAGCTGCTCTTTCAAATATTCCTTTTAGAAGAAAAAGCAACCACAAAACAGTATATGCCACCTAGCTTTCAAAGTGAAATTTGTCTAACTTCCAAGCATAACTTTACAGCGTGCTTCATAGAATTTCCTTCTGTTAAAGAAGGGAATAAGTAATCTCTTACAAAATAAAAACCTTTTTAAGAGCCACACCATTTTACAACAAACAATAAATAATGTCCACAAACATCCATCCAACTGAAGCAAATCAGAATAATCTAAGCTATTGTTTTGAAACTGTCATCAAATTACGCGCATCAGTTCTCATTTAATATATATACATTAGGTTTATGTGGAAGCAGAAAAAACAATGTTTTCTATGAGCTGTTCTAGTGTAAGATGGCTATTATATTATTTATTTTACATGATAAACTATACTTGAATATCTAAAGTTATTTTTTGGACAGCATTAAATAGTTACTACATGACTATAAATTAATTGCTTGATGAATATGTTCAAATCAGTTGTTTAAAACACAAGAAATAAATACTCTGCCACTCTTCAAAGCTATTTTTAATTGTTTAAGCATTCAAAGACTGGAAGTCATTTATGATTTACATGGCAATTTTAGGAACTATACTGTAACAGACGCATGATTATTTTGGCCACAATCTTTTCTGTTTTCACTTCTTAAACTCCTATGTAAATAAATCATCACTGCATGCCAATAAAGTGTTTTGATTAAACAGAACCATTTTACGAAGAGCTAGATAATGAAACACTTACAGATCTATTTGCTGGAAGGACTACTGTGATTAAACAGTTTATTGTTATTAAAATGAAGTCCATAACGATAGGATTGTCATAACATTGAGCAAGTACTCAAGGTGAGTCTTCAGTAAGATGGGTGGATGCAATGCTCCTTTTACTTTGCAGTACTACCGAAATGACAAAAATTTTCAGGCGCAGGTGAGAGAACACGCAAACTACCTGCCAAGGTACCCTGTGCTCCTCAGTGGGTCTTTCTAAAAGAATAATTCCATCATTGGCTTAAACTGATCCGACTGTGGTCTGGCCTGAAAGACACAAGTTCCCTCCTAATCCACACAGACTGTAGCTGCTGCTCTCTTGTGTTGGCACTAGCATATGTTGTGAAATCAGCCAGAAAAAAGAAAGGTTTCAGCCAGATAAATAAGCCACACAATTTCTCGTTCTAGCCTAAGAGTGGAAAAGCACAAGTGCAAGAGACAGAGCAGGACTGTCTCTCTGTTAGTTGCAACCAGTTGTCAGGACTGCTTAAGACAATCACAAAATCAGCTAAGTGTATTTTTAAAAAAAAAAAAAAAAGTCAGACTTTTTTCTGCTTTAAAACAACAGCATAATCCAGCTGTGAAAACACACCCTAAGTCTGTTACCTATATTTTCTCAGCCTACAAAGGTGACTGGGTTTTTTTGCCATTCATTCATGACTTCATGCCATAAAAAAGGTTTTAAACTCCTGGTAAAGGGGCTTATTTAAAAGCTATTTCTATATGTTTACCAATTTTTCATAAATATACTGACTTCCATGCACACATTTTCATGAAATCTGTAGACAGCTCTAAAGCAACCCATCCCTCTGGACACCAGAAGAAGATTCTGTTATTTTTTTAGTAGAGATATGGGAAATCGCTGTCCATGCTTGCTAGGGTTTGAACACTTTGGGTGGTATACAGCTCACCTCCCAGTATTTTTCTGTCTTTGGAATACTGTGGGTTTATGTTGTGACAAAGAGACTTATTCAATAATGGTAAATGCAAGAGTCATGTCTCAAAAATATGAAAATAAATAGAAATGATCTCATGTTTGTAAGTACGTGAGCTATATCCTCACTATCAACGACTGGGCATGAAACCACGTAGACAGAATATTATAGAGTCTGACAGCTCAGGAGAGTTGGTTTCTCTTTGGTAGCCATTAGTAAGAAAATGCTTTTAAAAATGATTGTTCTTTTTGATAAATACATAAAAGACTGTAGGCTGGTTTGAGTTCTACAGTATCTATTATAGATTTTTATAACATCCTACCTCTATTTCCAAATACAGCTTCCAAGAATCTATACTCCTTTTCACCTGCTTTTCTAAGGAAAATCATTGCGAACAACAATTTTCTGTCTCACGATTTTGTTCTCTATTCACACGCAATTATTAAGCAGTGTAGCATAAAGATCTCCAAACTAATTTTAAGAACATGATCCCTTGATAGTCCAAGGAGTCTCCAAACAAAAGAATGGACCTTTGAACAGATAATCAAGTCTACTTCTTGGTAGTCAGGCACATTAAACGTAATCTAAGTTATGAAAAATAATATTGAAAAGTGCATTATCATAATACAGTGCTAAGCATTAAAATGTTTTGCAATGGTTTCAAAGGTAATTTGAAGCAACACGGTTAAGTCCTTCTGTGAGTCAAGCTGGTCAAGATTTTTTTCCTTCTTTTTTTTTTAAAAACAAGACAGTTTTTTCCACTGAGAAATGTTCTATATTTAACAAAGCTCTTAGTAACTGCAGAAATTCAAGGAGAGACACCTGGGATGTAGCAAGTCAGGCTAAAGTCCCTCTTCCACCTAATTCTCTCAGCCTCTTACCTCCTATTGGAGCTGCTCCACTTTGTATAAATAACCGAATACTCACAGGAGCTGGATCTTGGATCGGGGTCTCCAGAACTCAGTATGGGCATTCTACCCCTTCAGATAAGAGTATGATTCTATTTTTGACCCTAGAAGTTACAGAGCGGATTTTTACAGCAATTTCTACAAGGTGAAACAACTCCAACAGGGAAAAAGGACAGATTTCCATGCTGGTAGCTAATGGTCTAGCGGTTTGGGGAGTTAGTTCGGATGCGGAAGATGCAGACTGATTTCCCTGGTCTAAACCAGGCAGAATGAAGATTTGAGCTTGCATATTCGGTCCCCTAGGTGACTGCCCTAACTACTGGATGACATGCTATTTTCGGAGGTCTTGCTCATCATCTTTTCCTCACTCCGTTATACTTAGAGTAATCCTGAATGTGCTCCAGGTGAAAAGGTTTTGTCTGAACTGTATTACAGTAATAATTTTCACTTCAGTTCCTGAACCATTTAATTGTTGGAGATGAAACTTGAAAAGATTCTGTATTGTATTAATATTAGGTTGCCATCTCTACACACATGCATACATTGCTTCTAAAGCTTCCAAATGCAGATGCGTAAGGGTTGCTTTTAAACCTATACTTAGGAACTAAACAGTTGATCTGATTTTCAGAAGCACAGTACCAGTACCGAGCTGCTCTCTGTTGCCTTCATACAGACATAGCTGCCTAATCGTTTTTGTTTTGCTGTAGATTTTTTTTACAAAGAAAAATCTCGGCCTATGCCTATATTTGCATTATTTTGCATTTTATTATAAACACTTCCGTACACATGCAATGATCTTAACAGCACCTGCTTATGCATTCAAGGAATAGTAATTTAGTAATTAAAGCTAATAAACAGAACTGTCTGAATTAAGCTGTGTAGATCTGTGTTATACAATTTAAGCAAACCTGTGTTTATTTCAGTGCATAAAATCAGAATGCTTTCGGTAACTTGGTGCAATTTGGTACAGCCTTAGAAATAATGAGCTAATTCTTTTGCATTGCCCAAATTCCATGTGCAGCAAACAAACTTGAATTTGGTTACTGTAATTTCGAAAGCACTGTAACTGAATAGTTATCTAGATTAAGTAAGGTTTTCATGTGGATGCATTTACTTCCTCATTACAGCCACAGGGCTTGTTTGTTTGTTTTTTAAATCAGGAGAATTGATTTACCACATTTAATTTTACTTCCTGCAACAGTCAATTTTTCAATAAACTTGCTGATTTTTTTTATTTTTTTTTTCTAAACTGTGTTCAAGCTCCTAAAAATGTATCTATGGTCTACAATACGAATCTGCAGGAAGTTTATGAGCCATACTACTGTTTAAGTACATAAATAAAATCTACATTGCTTCCCATAAAGTAATCTTTTCTGTACAAATGCAGAAAAGCCTAAACTGAATGGATTCTATTACAATACAATATAGGATTTCATATTGACTTTAAGAAGCATTATCACCTCCTTGACTAACCCTTAGCTGCCAGCAGACGCTGCCTCAGGCCAGTACACACCTAATTGCTCGGTAAAAAGGCCGTTTCCCTACCTCATTGAGCCGGATGATGTGATAAATTTGCCTCAGGTACTCGCTGCCACCTGGTTTGTGGCAGATATCCAGGACCATCATGTTTATTTTCTGCTCAGTGAATCCAAGTGCAATACCTCCTTCCTCTAACGTTGCACCTTCTACTGTGACTGAGGCACTAGAATATAGAAAAGATACAAATATGTTTAAGTTAACTTTCTAGAAAGCAAAATAATAATATAAAGTCAGATAAAAAAGCTGTTAAATGTTTTAAACGTTAAAAACAAAACCCTTTAAACATTTGGCTTGCACAAAACCAATGTTGCTGTATACACATCTGTGAAGCCTGTATACAAATACATAATAAATGCTGAATAACTTGGTTTTATTATATGAAATGTAATGATTTTAATCTCAAAGATGAAAACATAAAACATTCTTTACTCCAAGGCCATGCAAGGAGCAAATATTTTTAAATTTTCTTTTCCACTAGAGAAGTATCTTTACTACTAGAAATGGCATTTGCATTCGATCTTTTGTACATTTTTCTTTGCCTGTCGCTGCACATATTAAAGCCTAATTAACATGTCAGAAAGGTAGCCATTACTCTAAGTATAGGTTAGAAGTTTTAAATTGAAGTCTTTTTCTTCCCACTGCCATGGTGGTAACCACTTTAAAGGTATCTATTTGCCACTTGTTGCACGTTTTGCCCTGTACTGTTCCTCGGTTTTCTTCTTAAAAGTATTTGTGTGAAGCTGCAACAAAAAAATCTGAAGGTTACAGGCCCAAATGACTTGGAAAACGTGCATTCAAAACTCTGACTGTTGTTTCACTGTTCTCTCTGCATACGAACATGTTACCAGTTCTGTACTTGCTTAGTATTGTACATTGAAAAAGTATCAAGAAAAGAAGTACTAAAACTAATCCTTTTCATCAAATATTAGAGCTGCAACACCGATATATGTTGGCACCTTGACACAGATGTGTCAAGAACTTGAAAGACCAACAGAATACAGTCATCATTGGATTAATTTAAAATCTACCAAAGAAGCATTCTGAATTAAAAAAAGCAATGTTTAAAATTTTTTTTACAACTAAAAACACAAAGCCCCAGAATACTTTGGTACAGTCAGCTGTAAGCTGCAGTTTACGGTTGAGAGCGTGCCACGATTACAAAGTTAGCTCTGCTGAAAGTTGCTGTTTGACCTGCAGGCTCACTTAAATGCTACACAGCTGCTGGACATTAGAGCTGGTATTGCTTCCACATGCAGCTTCAGAACGTCCTACAGAGCAAATAGTTTCAAAATATAAACTATAATTTTGTTCTTTGCTGAATGGAAGTAAGCAATACTCTGTTATTATGGTGTATTTTACAGAAAAGCTTCAAAGAAATTGATCCTTAAAATTAAAGCACACTTCAGGCTGGTCTTTCCACGCCACACGCAGAGGCAACCTGAATTTCTTGTCAAACTTCTTAGCGACTGACATTGAAAAAGTTGAGGACCTCTGACAAAGCAGTGTGTCGGTGTCGGCACCCAGATTGTATCCTTTCCTGCCCGTCACTGTGCAGGTGAAGCAGATGATTGGATTCAGTCAGCACTATGATTAATGAGTTCCTCTCTGGATTTGGGACTGCCTATCAATCATGTCATTAGGAAGAATGTGCCCTGAAAGAGGCAGACCTCAGCCAAGGAATAACTGCATTCATCTTCATCTGTGTATGCACCCAGCCAGCCAAGTCAGGGTCACCATGATGAAAAACAATAATCTTCAACTCGACAAACTACTTTGCAAAGACAGACATTGCCTTTCTTCTCGGGATGCGTGTTCTTCAGAATCTAACGTGACTGTTTACAGCTCTGCTGCTACCATAAAGTGAAGGTTATTTTAATGAATAGTAATGCTTTCAGGCAGTACCCAAGACAGGCAATGCGTACAACTGCCACTTTCTGAGCCCTTCACTGAAGATTTTTGTTTTTTAATTTTCCTAAACACTAAGTTAAATTTGGATGCCACAATGGAAGAACCTATATAATATTTACACTGTTTATGTAGCTAGCAGTCCTGATAACAATAATGTTACACAAAATCAAGCAAGACTTTTGCTTGTAAAAATCCAGTGCACTTCAAAGATGTTTCCACAACTGCGTCGGTGAATCCCAAATAAATCTTTTGAAATTTATGGGTTTTATTATCTTCTACACACTGTATCTTTTAAAAGTCTATAAACATTTATAAATACGGATATATATAAAAATGCATATGCATAGAGTTACCCACAAAATACTTTAATTATGAGAAGGTTATACAGAACATAATTTTACACTAACTTAGATTTCCAAATATAATCATTCTTATCTCAAACAAATCACGTAAACATCACAATTCTCCTCTTGAAAAATCCGCTTTTAGTGATTATGTGACCGCTACTTAGTTAATTGATATTTGAATTTCAGCTTTAACATATTAGTTTTATAATTTGCATTTATAATAATATTTTATCACTACATTGGTTATCTCAGCTATTTATTACTCAGATTATTTTTTTCTCACAAATTGACTCATGATATTTGAATATGAAATGGAATAATAACTTTTATGCTGGATGTCTGTTGCAGAAACCCCACTGAAGTCAGGGGACCTCGCTTCATAACTGCATCATATAACTACTCACTTGAAGAGCAGGTAATGCATTCTCCAGTTTCTTAAACTTAAAATCAGGGACCCTAGTCACACACTAGTTCTCACTTTGTTTGACACTGTACACCTACAGAAAACATTTTCCCACATTCATTTCCCACAGTCTGATAGCTGGTGGGTAATACAGCATTTGTGCAGTATGTTAGAAAAGAAAGTAGGGTATCATTTTAATTTAAAATTATCATGATCATCAAAAGTGCAAATACTAAAGTTTTCGTTTATAGAGGTTATCCACAACATCGCCTTACCCTGTATTTCTGTTTTTTTAGAAAACACCTATTCTGTCAGTGACATTAGAAATTGTACTATGGAACCATTCTGTTAAGTGTCAATTTACACATTACCATTATGGGTTTTTTATTCTATGACTCTTTCAGTCACTGGCATCTGGCTTCAATCTTTTAATCACTGGATTAGAGCTTGTAAATTAGTATTAAATGGAAATGGAAAGATTACAAAGGTCAATGTCAATGAGCATTCGTGTGACACTATTACTGCTTAGTGCTACTCCCGTTAACTGACTGCTTGTAGAAACAGCATACTGTCCCTTAAAGCACTGCATGAATGTCTGTTCACTAATAGCAGTGATTCCAACCTACAATCACTATATCCTTTGTTTATACGGATAATCACTGTCAGGATAGCAATGACTGCAACCTTCAAGAATATTAATTAAAAAAAAAAAAGCAATCTTAGTTTCAGTAACCCACATTTTAATTCAGTAAATCATGTAACTGCAATAAACCTAATACTGGAAAGATAACGAACAGTGTTTTTACAGAAGGGTACGGTGACATCCACGTGAAAACAGACTGGACTAGGAACACACTGACACACACAACTTCTTGAAAAATCTATATAAGGATTTAAAACACTCGGACCTTAATGTCAAATCTGCAGGGAAGGTTGATATTTCCTCAGAAAAGCACAGCAGGGTACTCTCCTTGTCCTGTTCTGATATATTCTACTTGCCCTCAGGGTTTGTTATGTTTTAAAATGAAGTAGGCTTACTTTTTAATCACAGATGAACGCTGAAAGCTTTTCATAGTCCCTCTTAATTTAATCACCCTAGCAAAATTAATTCATAAATATGTTGTGGTGCCTTCTAGTCAGTGTACCTGTTCACATTCTGAAAGACACACCAAATACATTGTCCACATTTTTGGATCATCATGATATTATGAAATCTGTAAGTGCTATGAAGACACTGTTCCGATGAAACAGCCACAGTTTACTGCTTCAACAACGCAATTAAGTTGCAAAAACATGCTTTAAAGCCATCAATATTAAGAACTAATCCATTTCATAGAAGATCCATTCATACAACCTATTTTTTTTAGATTGAACAATAGCCATAAAGATGCCAATAATCCAGTAAAATGAAGAACAAACAACAGCATTTGAAAAATACTACATTCTTACCAGTCTGTGCTCAATTTTCTTGCCTTCAGCAACTGGCTTTCAATCCAGTTTGGTCTTTGCTGTTCAATGCTTTGTATAACCTTCTGGGTCACTTGCTTAGGACCACTTTTCTGTTTTCCCATAATACTTTCCAAGCACACACGAACTAAACTGAGTTTTTCTTTGCTCCATCTGTCAAGTGTTGCACCTGTTAAACGTTCTGCAGTATTTCCATCCTCAAATATCCGACATATAATTACAATCAAGTTCCAGACAAGCAGACCAGCTTTCTTCAATTCAGCAAAGTTTCTTGACATTTTTCTCTCAGCCAGAAAAAAGAAGTACTTAATTGGGGGAGGCAAACATGCAATCACTGTAGGTAACTTGCTGATTACAATAGATACTGCCTGAGCTGCAAGCCTTGTGAAGCCTTAAAAAAAAGAAAGAAAAGAAGATATGATTAACATTAACATTTTAGTTCTATCACAGCACGCTTCTGAATGTTGTATGATAATTTCTAACTTTCTTTTGTACTGAAAATGGGTAAAAAGCTGAAGTACTCAACACTGTAGCTTGACTTCTATTGTCCTTCCTCCATATATACCCCACAAAATGTAAACAATAACTTGAATTAAAAACAGAGAACCTAGAAAATTTAGAATTTAGACTGTGACTCTCTTCACAATTAGTCCTGCTGTGCACAGTTATTGCAGACTAAATGAAAAAGACAATACCCCAGTATTCTGAATGGTAGAAAAGTTGTCTTCAGAATTGTAGTGTAACTCCACAAGTGGAGCACTGCAGTAGGATATTACATATGTTCATAATCTTTAGTTTCCTATCAATCCCTTTCTATGTTCAAATCTATAAACCTTCAGTTTATCAACTTTCATACAAGCATGCATACTATATAGCACTGGATTCTAAACATTCCAGATACCAAAAGTAGCTATAGAAGTAGCTACAGAAAATATGCTGCTAAAAATCCAAGACATACTACAATTAAAAAAAATACCAAAAGGTCATCCACAATACGGAGTCAAGTGAAGATTTAAAAAAACACCAAAACAAACCCCAAACAAACCCAGAAACCCCCTGACTCCTTGCACCTGTGTTCTCAACTTATTGAAAAAGAAATAGCCAGATCCGTTCCAGGTGTCACAAAGCCAATTTAATTTGTCACTAAGTCTGAGCCTCACCTCCCAGCATGCATATAATTTCAGGCTTAGCAATAGACTCAGAATAGCCAATTTTGGCTACAAGCTCTAGATCAAAGTGAGGTTGCAGTGAGAGTGCAGCGCTGCATAAATGGGCCTCAACATGCTGAAGAGGAGATGTATGGAAAGAAAGAATGGATCAATGCCATGGCTTGCCCACAATCTACATAATCAAAACTTCATGCCAGAAAATGCTACAGTGATACTACTGAATTGAAAACAATCAGGCAATACTTTGGCAGCAATAAATTTATGGTGAAATGTATCCAAAAGTTAGCCTTTTCAAATGATGGAGGTTTTAGGCACTGTATGTGATGAAAATATATACCAGAAATAATCTTTACATCCAATCACCTTCAAAACATCTCCTATTACATATATTATTTCTCTTTCTTCAGTAAATGTTTCAACAACCAAGAAGGAGCAAACTCCATACCAGTTTCAGTGCTATTCAAACACAGATCACCGTTGTAAAGTTGGGATGAATGAGTTGTTATCATTTCAGACAACACAGTGTATTTAAATTTAAACAGTTCTGAATGAAAATATGACAAATAAGAGAAGAACTGGTTAAAGCCATTAAGACAAGAGCATAGACATTGTGCTTTACTCTGTGTTGAATCCCACCTTACTACTGCCAGATGCTGAAAACATTTTCCGTACTGTTATTATCAGTACTACAGTACTGATTATTTTAAAAAGCTGTTTGTGTATGCATGGGTGTAAGACTCAAAAAAGAGATACTGAATTTTAATGGTAAGTACTTTAAAAAAAACAAAGGATGCTTGGAAATTGTTTATTTCATTGTCAAACTGCAAAGCTCATGAACTAATAATAACTGTTCAATTTTGCTACGTGTTCATTAAAGGGGTAAAAAGCTTTTAAACAAATTTACAAAACAGCATAAATTTCACCCACACTTCCCAGATTCTTTTCTCTTCATTTCTCGAGGAGTGTAATTCCATTCCTTTGGAACCGTTTTCAGTAAACTTCCAGGAACTATTTGCTTGTGCTGGTATGTTCCATAGTTTTCTGTTGCCTCCCATGAATGCATCAAAGAAATTATCTGCTTCACTGTACCCTTGACTGAATTAATCAAAGTCAACTTCAAGCATCTGATAACCTCTGGCTCCGACTCACCACAACTGGAAACTTCAGAAGGAAGAATTATTAAATATTCAATAAGTGTAGTCATTTGTGTAAATCTGTTTCAGAAAGAAGTGTTTTGAAATTCTTATGAAAAGTAAAAACATTATGATTCATAGTAAGTTAGACCTATCGGTGTGTTACAAATTAAAGAAAGAGTATAAAGCAAAACAGTGCAGCATCTTGTACCATCTTAATACAGTACTGACAAAAATTACAATTGAGTGTATTTCCTTCATCCTCATTTCTCTATCAATATATTTTGAAAAATTTAATTTAAGCTGACTGATGTCTTCCTTTTTATATGGAGTACATTTAATTACTTGTTAGACATCAATGAGGCAAACGGATATATCTATTATTTTCTACTTCCTTGTCTTGATAGTATTAATGAAGTTGCGTTTATTAGATACCCAGACTGTTATACCAGAGAACAGCAATGGAAAAAAAGACATTTTGGAAACAAAAATGCATACAAATAATAGTCATTAACAGAGATGTAGCATGTCATCAGAGACTGCATGTTGAAATTAGACCATCTTAAATATAGTTATTGACATTGCAACAAGTACCAATCTTCTCCGTGTTCTTAATACCACAGTGAACTGCAGTTTTTCCATTGACACGGAGCAGCAGTTGGCAGGCAGAGTGCTGCAGGACGTATCAGAGATGGCTTTTGACCTGTTAGGCCCTTGGCTCATACGTTGGCTTGTCTGTATTTTTTGCTGATCTAAGTTTCATTCTTCTCTGCATGGCCTTTCTGGAAGCTTCCATGCAATATTTCTATATTTTCTTTTGTCTTACACTTTAGACTTCTACCTGTTGCAATCCCATTTTTCTCTGAGGAATACCTGAGCACTTTTACCACCATTATTTTCTATTCTGTGATGTTCGTAATTCTGTTTCCCCTCTTACATTCTCCCATTCTCTTCGTTCTTTTCTTTTGAGCGTTCCTGTGTTTTAGCCATTATTTGCAAGATCACCCTTCTAAATCCCATCTCTCTTTTCTCGCTGAATACTGCTTTTCCTTGAGGGCAGTATTAGTTGCTCTAGTCGTGATGGCAGCTCTCCCTCTATGTGGAAAATTAGGAGCCTGTCTGCCTGTTGACAGCAGAGTCTACGTACCCATCAGACTATGTCACCCTCAATGGGAGTCCCTCCTCTTCTTTTTCCGCTCTCTTTTAATTGTTTCTTACTTTTAAATCATGGCAAAGGTCTGGAGCTGTTACATGCAGAGAGACAAAGAATCTGTATTGCTAGACAGCTGTCTGCCGCCACCCTGCTGGTAAGACAGACGCTTAAAAAAATCAGACTCCTGGTTGACCACACCTCTCCATAACCTCTGCTTTCTTCAAAATTTTCACCACTCCTGCCACAACCTGATTCCTCAAAACACTTCAATTATAGTATAATTTTGATGTAAACTACCATCGCTTCATCTGATTTATCAAGGTAAAAATAATATGCTCTACATGTCTGATAACTGAACAGTTTAACATCAGATTTTAAATACTTATTAATAAATTAAATACCTGTCATATTGTATAAGCAACCCCACAACTGCTCTTTTTCCATGTAGGTCTCAAAAGCATTGCCAAGAGATCTGGGTGATAGAGTGCAGTAAGACAATATTGTGAAGAGTGTTTCAATCAGAGTAGGCTCTTTGTTATTTATCTGTTCCAAGAGAGAACTTTGTTCATCACAATTCAATACTTCATTTCCTTCAAAATAAAAAAACCAAACCATGGTTACAACAATTTCCAAGTAATTCCAGTTCACAGTAATAGATAGTATTAATCAAAACAAACTGCAAACTGTATCTGAATAATATTTCAAACAACGTTACAGATACTGAAATCTGATCTTCCTCTGCATAACGACACTTGAATGTCTTCCTGAATTATATGCAGCCATTAAAAAAACAAGACTCCAGCATGTTTACAAACTATGGAACATGTCTATTTAATTCAAATTTAACTCAGTATGTAATTGGAATTTGATTATTTACTAAACATTAATCAGAAGTAAATTGTACTACTTCTGTAGAATCACAGTCAGAAAATGCTTAACTCCTCTTATCAATATATTAGTCATGTGAAATAACAGGACTCTAGTTAAATAAAATAAAATAAATAAAATAAAATAAAATAAGATAAAATAAATTAAAATAAAATAAAATAAAGTAGCAGCTGCATACTCCCCAAAATGGGTTGGCTTTGTTTTTCAGTATAAGCTGACATGGAGAAGAAATCAGTTCTGAAAAACAAAACCTCAGCCCTGCTGAGATACAGATAGCTATGTTTTTAAAGACAACTAGTGATTTTCATCGAGTTGAGTGGTATCAGCTTACATAACATTTATTTCTAAATGTTTTTCATAATCATTATAAAACATGGTCCCAGCTGAAAGATAATGATGTGTTTAAACCCCTTTGAACCAATGCAACTCAATGGCTTTGACTTGCGCTACTGCCAAAGACCTCAGCTTCCCACATATTTGTGGAATATGCTTTTGATGTTAACAATCATAACAAATGACCAGAGCCAGAACCAATTAAACACTTTTTAAATTTAAATTTCCAGTTTGCAAAACTGAAAGTTTCTGAAAAACTGATTTAGATAAAATTATACTTGAAAATGTAATTGTTTTATGCCAGTTTGGCTGCGCTTATCTTTACCAACCTGTGCAGGAGAAAGATCGGAGAGACTAAATTTCTAGGCTGCATTTTTCTAGTAGTTCAAACAGTCTTCAGCATCTACCACAGTGGAAAACTGCTGCTTTACACCCAGCTCTGAATGACTTGAGAATGTTGTGAAATTCAGAAATCTCATTTTACTCTCCTCTGAATTCCTACAATCTAATTCACACATTATTGTAAACCATTCAGTCTGGGTAGCATGCAGCCTTAAGAGAAAGAGCCCACAGGATGTTGAAAGCTGAAAAACAAGACCAGTGATTTCATAACTAAGAAGCTGTGGGTTTTTTTCCCAAGGCAGGAGACAGATGAGCAGTAAGAATTTTTTTTTAGTCAGCTTTTTTATATGAGTTGAGTGAGCTGGCATATTTTGCTGAGACACCTTCCAATGCCAGATGCTTGAGTGAAGAATCAAATGGATTCCACTAATTCACTCAAACCAGTGATACGTTGTCTGGTATGGATATGACAAAGAAAGAACCAAGAAAGCAGAAAAAGCAGTTCAAAAAGGAAAACCCGGAGGTATTCAAATTATGAGATGAAAATTTGAATTGAACTTTGATTACATTACTATTTTTCTTTAAAATTCATTTAACTAAATTCTAGGGAGGAGGATTTGCTGAGATTTTAAATACTATGTAAACTGTCTTTGCAGAACATGACGGGAAATTGCTTTGTTTAAAGGGGCTTATGACTTGAAATTAAGCCTAAATTTGATTTATGATCATGCCACATGGAAAGTTTGAGTCACAACTTGTTAATAACTTCTCTAATCACCTTACTGCTACCAATAAATTTAGATGAATGGAAAGAAGTATAAAAGTATTTTGTAGGGGGTTATACATATATCTTCTTGTAACTAGTGCATAATACAAGTCTTGTGCTTTTAAGCAAAGTTCTTCAGGAATCCACCGGGAAATCATTCTGAGGATAAACATAACAAGATATGTAAGCTTTCATCAGCTTTTTCTTGTTCTACCCTGAAGTAAATGTTGCCCTTCTTGCAAGAAAATCTGACATTTCAAAGCTCAGGTTGAAATGAGTTTTCTGACTGATAAACTGGCATGGATCATAAAATCATAGAATCATAGAAAAGTTTGGGTTGGAAGGGACATTAAAGGATAATGTCACTTGGTTGAAAGCTTTAGCTAGCTGATCAGTATAGCTGGTTAAATATTATGAATCAGGAGTCTACAGAAAGAAATGCAGATTTCTCTTGCCTTAGAATTTTTCTTTAACATTTATTAGCTCACCTGTCATAACATTAAATATTCATCTTAGTTTGAACTCCAATACAGCTTTCTTGATAATCATCACCTAAGAACAGTATTTATATAATAGGCATCATACTTATTGCCCACTGATGCTTCCCTCTACATATTTCTCTTTCTTCCACTTACTGCATTTGTATATCAAAAGCCAGTCTGTGAAGGGAATCTACATCTCCTACAGGTAGCTCAAAGGAGATGCTTCTTTTTCATTTCAGTGGGACTTACATCCATACATACCTGTTAAAGAAAACCTGCTATTTGTTATATCTACATATCATAATGTTCTATATGCACAGAGGATGCTGAAATATTAAAAAATGAATATTATTAATAAATATCTTTATAAGAAAATTATGTATCTAGTGAATAACAGCTCTGCCCTAACCACTCACAATGAATCATTCTTCCTATGACAAAGTAATGCACTTAACCTCTTGGGACAGGATCACGTATTTTAAAAACATATCTTCAGAGAGGCAGACTTACAAGCTTACTTTATCCATATTTCTTCCTTACTGATAAAAATACCTCCCAGTAACTTGCTGATATTATCACACTCATCCAGCTCTTATCTGCTACTGGTTGAGCCACGAAATGAATCTTAGTGAATTTAGAAAATATTCCGTCATTGACTCTAGACTTCTCTTCCCCTCGTGAAGCCTTACAAGACAGACAGGCTATAAACAGTTATACTGCCTTTTTTGACCAAAAGAGGTAGTCAGAATTCCGATTTCTACATGCTGTTACATTTAGGAAGGGAAACTGGAGATGGAGCAAGTTATTTTTGATACAGTTCTTTTATTTGCCAAGAGCATAAAACTTCTGCTCTCTTCATAGTTTAAATCACAGCAGCTGATGACAATATATAGAGAATGCAAAAAGGATATATTTTATTTGTTTGTAGGACCAAATCTTTCAGCAGGCACGCTGCACTGCTTGCTTCCTTGCACTATATTCTCAGTGCTTCTTCTGTCACTGGCTTTTTTTCTATTCTTTTTCCGTATCTGCTCTGGTAGATCATTTTACTTGTCTCTCATAAAGTTGCTCGTCTCCAATGTAATAATTCTCCAGTCAGCCTTGACAGCTAGAATCTATCGTAACTTTGAATATGAGTTCATTTTGGCAGAAAGTGTATCATTTTAGTTTTTAATTCCAAAAAGAAATTTTCGATCATATTACTTCTATCCTGAATGAAATTCAGGTCTTAACCCTACCCATTTCAATTTAGTAAAACCCAAATAACAACCCGTGTGTCACCTGCTACCTGTGAACCCAAGGAATCCTTTTTGACAACTAAAAAGCTCAACACAAGACAAAAAGACTTTAACAAACTTTCTATCATCTGCCTGAAAAATCATTAACATATCAGAAAACTACTTCTGTGCCTATATATTTATACGTCACTAATCCCATAGTATTTTACTCTCATTCGACTTCAGAATTTTTTGTCCCTAAACATTTTATTTTCACCTATCTGAGAACAAGCTTCCACTAATGGATCTTTGGGTTAATGGCTTCTGTGAAATCTATCTTACCCAGGTCAAACGGAAAAATCATTACTATCAGAATCCCCAAGCTCTGATTTTATGGTATAATATGCTGAAATTGTGGCATTCTGGTAGACAAAATTTGATGAAGTAATCTTTAATTTAGTGCTGTGGCCACATTACCTCCTCTGTATTACCGCACGTATAGGCACCAATACTGAACAAGTTACCCTCTTAAAATGTGTTCAGTCTAGAGCTCTACTGTCACAAGGAGTTCCTACCAGAAATGACTAGGTCTTTGAAAAGCTATCCATATGACCATACAACACAGTCACAGAGACTATCACAAATATATCACAGAGACTATCTTCACACTTTGTCAAGAGAAGGTATGTGATTCTCAGCAGGTCTCTGTTACAGTCCAAATGGAAATTCCTATTCTACGTTTCAGAAACTCCATAAAATCTGTTTACTGTTTTCTTTAGCTTATCACTGGAAAGCCATCAAAAGGAATAGGATCTCTGATTAAGATCCCTTTTCTATTGATCTTCCAGCTAGAAGTACATCATGCTAGTAAGCACGTCTACCATTTTACCACATTGGTTATGCAGGTACAGTACCCAGTAAGTTTACTGGTCAGATGGATATTTTGAGGAGATGCCACTTTTAAAACAATTATCTAATCTTCTGATGTTAGGCTACCACGATACAGTTTGATATCATGACGAAGCTAAGAAAACTCCCAGGTGTTCTGGAATCTGCACTCACAAGCCTCATCCCAGATGATCTACTATAATCTGGAGTAGAGAGCTATCTGCACAAGCATATACATTCCTCGGAGAGACCTACTTGTGCTCTCCCAATGACAACAGTTAACCCCCAACATGCAGATTAACCCCCAAGTTTTGGGGAAAAAACTGCAAGACTATATTTCCCCAAAACTGTATGTAGTTGAACCATGGGATTAGCACAGTTGCTAGTTTTTCCAGTTGCCCAGTAGACTGTGCCTCAGGATTATTAAATCCGACAAGTTATTACAAAGGATTACAAAAATAATTACCTTCAGGTACTTGAAATAAGAGTTTTGAATTGATATACAGATTTAGCCAATGCCAGGACTTTTTTAATGGAGATGGTAGTTTATTTAGGGAATGTACATTTTGTTTTGTAATAACTCCCTATTGTCACTAGAAGTTCTGTCTGACTCCTAACAGAGGTCAGTTGGTAAAGTTACCATCTTTCAATGTTCTTTTGGAGTAACTTGCAAAAAATCACTGCTATTTACCTTTAAATGACTAAAAGTTACCTAATTTAATGATATTGTGTTAAAATTTAGTTAGTGCTTAAAATTTACCTTAAAATGCCACATTATACATTGTGGCAGTTAAAGAGCTGCTTCACAAGGGGAAAAGAATTGGAGCGGTGAAAAAGAAAATGTTTCCATTCTACAAACAGATTTTCAAGTCATTTCTCTTGCCAGATATCAGTTTACAAAAGCACAGTCTTAGAAAACTCTCCATATCTATTAGTGCCTAGGGAGCTGGCTAATACTGCATCACAGTTTTATTTGCTCAGTAGAAACCCTCCCTTCCCCGCCCTGCTTATGTGTGCAAGGTAAATTACCTCTTTTTGAAGCAACTCACATTTCTTTGGGTCCAATTTCAGGTTTGCAGCCTTAAGCTTATCACAGAATATTTGCAAATGTTACTATCAGTTCTTATTTCAAAGCTTTAGTGGGGACCAGGGTATCATCTAGGTTTAACTGTACAAGGCTACACAATACCCTCTTCCATTAGTCTCTCAAAAATGCATTGTGCAAGCCAAAAACATTAGGTGAAACTGCCAAAGGCCTTGTCCTGCTGTGAAAGCAGTTTTCTTCCAGTTTATCTCCACATGCCAGTATTCACTTTAAAGTTGAGTGTAGAAAATGAAATTAAATCTCTGTAACAACTGGGGTCTCATGTATTCATTTTAATGAATAAGATTTTTGTAAAAGGAATACATTGCTTTTTCTATTGTACATCATTAACTTGGTGCTACCATCTGTTCTTCTTGTGTATGTGAGGTCCAAGGACTGACTGAAGGCCTCAGATGCGCCTTGTTGATGACTTCTCAGTGATCTCTTTCTTATCTGCTATTGGTAACTGGCGAGGTGTCTGTTGACTGATGAGGTTCCCTTTGGTATTAATCCTATACTGGGCCAGTGTAATTCAGTAAAGCTATTGCTTCTGGTTTATTATGCAAAGAATAACTGCTGGTTCCTGGAAATAAAAACTCTCAAACGAGAAGTCACAGACTGTTCTGCTGGCATGCTATGCATTTAAAGCAAGTCTAGCAGAAATTCTCAGAGTTCACTTTCACCCTTCCCATTTTCATATCAGCATCTGCTGGATTCAGTAACTCATTACACAAGCACCTCTTTCTTCACTCCCCTGTTATTTGTTGCTTGTCAAAATAATCCATTTCTGTTTCATATCCATGGGTGATAAAGTACTTCTGATAAAAAATTCCACCAAGAAAAAGGCAAAACAGTTTGTTTTGTCAGGAAATTTACACATGACCAGTTACCTTCATTATTTCTCTCTGCAAAGGCACAGCAAAGGCCCTAGACCCTTCACTCACTCAAGAATGTGTCTTGGAAGAAGTTTTGTGAATGTTGGACCCACAGAAAAAAACTCTGGGATTGTATTACGCTGTAGTTAACTGTAATTCAATACAACTAGGTTATTTAGACTCATAGTTTAAGTTACAGAGGCCCAATATGCAAATCCAATTTTTCAACTCGTTTTTCAAAGGTGCCTTTTAGCCAGTGGCCATACTCACTGGAGAGAGGTAAGTGGTTCAGTTTTGAGTGTCCTGATCTATTGCCTTTAGTATTTTTGATGTGATAACTTCATATTTGAGGAACATTTTACTTTTTATGTACATTTCATATATCAAATTGCACAAAAAAAATGACAGAAGTCCAAGTCTCGTCACCTCCCTGTCCGGATAGCTTATAGTTACATACGTGGAGTTTCAATAGCTTCAAAAAATACGATAGCCTTCTTAAAATATTTAGCAACACTGTCCTGCATACATGCACTCCCTCTAAATACTCTTTCTACTGAGATAACCTTGCCAATCCCAACAGTACTCCCTGCTATGACAGGGAACACATAGTATTTCTGAGCCTCACCATGGTAGAACCGTATGAGAACAATGGGAGTGCAATCAAATTCAATGTGTTTGTTTGATGCCTACTATAAGTATCCCAAAGTACTGCTACAATACAAAAAACATGTTATCATTACCTAAAAACTTCTACATACAAGCACTTCCTAACACAGAATTTTTGCCTTCTGGCCTGGTTTTTAAAGAGAAAAGGAAAGACTATGTGTAAAGTGAAGTAAAATGTGAGAAGGCTTTTCCTATTTAAAAACTTCTTATCATCTAGTTACATACCAGGGAGTTTCATTATCACTACGGCAAATCACTCAAGAACTACCGTATACTTAGCTTTTTGTCTGTTCTCATGTGTAATATTACACATTACAAAATTTTACTGCTGATGAGTACATAATTCTGTAAGCCCTTTCTCCTACAGAACAGAAGAATCCAAAACTGCCATTGCTAGTACAAAGGTATAGCTTGTACTAATACATAATGGCTCACACAATAAAAAAATTTCAGTTTATATAGCATCAGAAAGCTGCTGTATAGGAGATTAAATAAAGAATGCAAGCATTTTCTCATTAGATAATTTACCCTATTGAAACTAATTTGGAAGATACAGATCATCGCAAGTTTCAGCTTTATCAAAACTGAAAGTGTATTCATACCAATACAGTAATTACATTAATAAAGTCTGTGTAAACAGCGCATTTTCTAATTCAAAGTAGCACATATTTCCCTGAAGCTCAAGAGGTTGGCCAGTCAATAGATTAATACATTCTGTCACCTAATACCTGAGATGATATAAGCAGCTAGTAAAATTCAGTACTGGATAACACTAGGGTAAGAATATGATCCTGATCAAACATTTGTCAGTCTTTGTAAAAGATGACAGGTATTTGAGTAGGTAAGTGGATGCAGTGCAGCTCTCAATAAGATTCATGACAGAAGTGGAAGCAATGTTGTACCCCTGACAAATGCTAGACCACTTTAAAATGACAGAACTCAATTACGTTATACATAATATTATTATGTGGACCTAATAGTTTTTTTGATAACTAGGGAGAATTCTTTTGCTAAAGAAAGATAGAAACTGAGACTCTCATTCACTATTACTGCAAAATTATGTCAAACAGGTGATTGTACCATTAGCTTTTCAACAATCCGATCATTTGATCCGAAAGCTATTAAAAGATGTGATAAAGTTTGTTGCTTCAAACACAATATTAGCAGAATGAAAAGAAAACCTTGTAGAACCATTATTTTATTTGCTCTACTTTCAACACGGCATTAAAGAGAGTGTTAACATGAGGAAGCATATAAATGTACTTCTAGAATGCCTACAGTGACAAACATAAGTAACTTCAAGAAAACCTTGAAGAAGCTTTTCACTGTTGAAACATAACTTTCAAACTACTAATCCACACTTTTAAACACCTGTATAAAGCAGTTGTATCAAAGCTCTGTTAAGTCCAAATTCATTTTGACTCCTTTGCATTTATGACAGCAGCCTATTTTATCAAATCATAGTCTGCTTTGAAACTATGAATACTCAGATTGACTGCAAAACATTCTCATTACAAAAGCAATGATTTTTTTCTTTCATTTTACTCATTCAAGAAGTGTCCTACTGATCACTGAATGGGTACTGATACCCCCAAAAATAATTGACAGCTTTCCTTCAGTATTTAGGTAGTTAAAAATTAATTTGTATTTCTCACTGATAAGGATCAACAGTATACATACTTACTTGAACTTCTCAGTAAAATTTTCACTAAGAGACAATCATGATGTAGCAATGTTTCCAAAAGCAAGCTCAAATTACAGTACGGCTGGGATAAGAGCAGTTTCAGCTGACCGTGGGCTGCCATTTCTCTGGCTGGTGGAGTCCTTTCGAAATGCAAGATAAAGACAAAATAATGTAGTTAATTTATCTATGAAATTAATATCCTTAAAGTGCAGATGTAATGCTAACTCCCTTAAATGTCAGTTCCTCCTAGATTACTCTGAAAATGCTTTCATGCTTGCTTACTTTAAGGCAGCTCAGGGACGGAATTACATTTAATCTCAACAAGCTAAAAGCAAATTAACATTTGGTAGTCTGCCAAAGTTATAACTGATACAAAGCAACTTCATTTATCTCTTTCATTGAACCATGTTTGCCTTGTTCCACCAGGCAAAAAGGATCTTTTTTTGTGCTTGAATAAATTTAAGGCTATTATTCTCTAGTTCACTGTTACATTAATTGTTTAGTAAGAGCTCTGAAGTGTCCTGGATGAAGTATATGAAGCTCTTTATTAAAAAACAGAGAGAATGCTCAAAGGGGCTGCAAGATTCCACATTAGGTTGACCAATTCTTCCACAACCCAAAAATTCCACGTGAAATATTAGACTGGTTGGATAACTGCTTTGCTGGCAGGGAGAAGTAAGAAAGCGTAGTATAAATTCATTAGCTTTTAAGGAGATTGCGCTTTGTTCTCTGTTTGTAGTTTCCATGTTCTGCAAAAGTTCAGGCTTCCCAACAAAAACATTCCAGGGCTTCTTCTGAACTCAGCCAATGACACAACACCAACTGTTGAACTCGTATCAGAGCAATTAAATT
>Ga0065711_1003146_pt1 | contig 29495 bp, 18 predicted proteins | sample Hoacrofraction12_FD_59098 | JGI IMG/M metagenome (GOLD analysis project Ga0065711, IMG submission 59098) | Hoatzin crop microbial communities from Cojedes, Venezuela - Epithelial fraction 12 v2 (version 2) | ecosystem: Host-associated > Birds > Digestive system > Esophagus > Crop | place... | reverse complement strand
TTCCACACAGCAGAGAGTCCTGGCAGGCCTTAAATGGGTGAAGATGGTGAGGACGCTGAAAGCCTGCCTGAGCGTTCAATGTGGCTTTCTAGCTTGTCGCTCTTTCAGTTTTCCTCTGCCAGGTGCGGAAGGGTGACCAGCCTGTGTTTCCCCTTTGGGCTGCTCCGCCGGTCAAAGCCATGGACAAGCTGCCTCTGTGTGCGTGCTCTCCAGAGCTGTGCTACTCTTTGCATAATGCTCCTTTCTCCAGTTACTGTCTGAAGCACCTAGGAATGCCTGAGTTTTGCTTTAACTGAAATGCCTCACTTTTTTCGAAACCAGAGCTGTTTGGTAAGACTTCTTGCCTGCTCTTGTGTAAGAGCAGAGGAAGAGCAGAGATACAGCTTCCCTCTGCAGCTGTGACTGGGGACAGCTAGTTCAGACCCTGTCTCTGCTTGTGGTGGGGTCCTGGGATGGAGAACAGAGGCAGTGCCTGGGATTCTCGCAGAAGTGATGCTGGCTCCATCTGGCCTTGTAGCTAAGGGGCCAGATGGGCCCAGGATCGGAGAACAAGCCCCGGTCTCCTTGCCTCCCTCTGCACATGGGGAGCAGCAGTGTGCGGGAGGGGTGAGGGTGGGAACTCAGAGGTTCAGTGACTGATAAGGCTTATGGCAGCAGCCAAGGCCAATCTCATTAGTGAGAACCAGGTCACGTTGCCTTGATTTGAAGGGAAGGAAGAGGGGAAGTGAAGTAATTAAAAGGGGAAGAGCTAGACATCATGAGAAGAAAGATTGTGGAGCTCCCATCTGTCTGGCCTGACATAGCTGATCCCAGTGAGCTGAGCTGCGGTTTTCCTAGGAAGAAGAGTTGCTGATGTAGAGAAGCTCCTCTCTAGTAGTAGGCCCTGCTTCCTCTTGCTGGGTGTCCCTGGGTTTGCCGTTGTCATGTGTAGTAGCTTAACAGTAGGAGGACAGGAAAAAAANNGTTTCTGCTGGTCTGAAATACGCTGTAGCACCATAGACAAAGAGGTATTGCATGGGATGGGAGCATCCTAGTGCTCAGGCTGGTGTAACTGTATCCTGTCCCTCAAGCAGTCTCACAACACTTCTCTCCAGCCTCTAGTAATCTGGGTCTGTCCTTAGCAATAACAGCTGTCCTCATGTACAGGCTGGCTGAGAAGAGCTTCAGAAAGAGGTGGAAGAAGGTGAAGGAGTCTGCTGGGGGGTAGTGCGCACCTCTCGTCAAACTGAAAGGTCTTGTAAATATGCATAAGGAATGGAGGTGAAGGGATGATTTAATACACTTAAGCTTTGTGAGAAGACTGTTAATGAGCAGTTTAGATAGTTGTAGTACTTCCTGTCTTAACATAGAAGCAGCAGTTGTAGGAGTTTGGGGAGAGGCCGACTCATTGCCTTGTGCGAAAGGGAAGTTTCCACCAGCTGTACGTCAGAAAACCCTGTTTCATACAGGAGCAGAGTGACTCATAACTTCCCTGAGCAGTGGAGATGAACTGCAGTGGCTGAGATTCTGGACCAGAGTCTCGCTTGTGGTGCAAGGCTGTGTTACCTGTGAGTACTTAAGGCAGTGTTGTCCTTCAGCTTGCACTCATCTTTCATCTCTGTCTCGTCTGGGGCAGGCAGCAGTCATTCAGCCTGTGTCTTACCAGGATAACCATACCCAGTTCTGTTTCCTTATTACTTACTAGCGTTGTAGCCCTTCTCTGTGCCTGGGAAAGGACTTGCTGGGAAGTACCAGTGCTTTGGCTGTTGCATTGAACAGCAAAGCTGCTGTCTTGCCTTCTCCTCCAGACTCAGGCTGTATATATCATCTGATCTGTCCTCGTTATGTTTTGCTACTTAGCTATTTTTTGAGTGACTGCGGTTGCATAGAACGTTTCTGAAGACATAGTTTGTGCTGTGTACGATTGTTTTACTATTTTCCTGCCTCTTCTGGAAGGATTTTCCTGATGCATACTAAGACAGTTTCTGTTCCCTGACTCTGGACCACTGGAGCCTATAGGGTTTTTTGTTTGTTGGTATTGTGGTCACCAACCCAAGTTTTTCTGTGGTAGGTGTCCAGTTGTCCTCCATACATCATACCACTTAGTTGCCCAGGACTCCACACCTTTGGTTTCTTATGAGTTAAATTGACTTCCTTTTCTATTCTGATTTTAAGGGGATGTGTGGTTGCTCGGTTTGATGTCTGAACTTCTCTGTATATCAAATGTGTTTCCCATCAACACTGTAACAAGCATAATGCTGTACTCAGTAAGCAAAGGAATTTATTCCAAGTCTCAGCTTCTGAGGAACCTGAGCAGCAGTCTCCCATCTGCTGAATAAGCTTGAGAAGAAACTGATTTGTGGAGGAAGTGGGGGCCTAGAAGTAACTAATTTTCTCTAGAAAAACTTCCTTCTTACATAGCAGCAGGCTGTGCAACGTTGAAAGCTAGGGTGGATTTGTTGTGTTTTCTTCTGCCTGGAAAAAAAAACACTTTCTTAGCCAGAAACGCAATCTGGTCATCATAGTGGGACTTTATCTTAGTAAACACGTTCTGTATTTCATCCTGTTGATCGTATGTATTGCCTCTTCTTAAAAGCATGGACAAGACTGCAGAGTAAGGTATCTGAAGGTCAGTCTGGGGGATTTCTCACTGCCTGGTTGCTTTTTTCCTTTAAGCGTTGCTTTGTGTGCCAATTAAATGCTCACTTTCCAATGACTTCAGTCATGGTTCTATCTGTCTTTTTGCTGTAACTTAAAAATAATTGTGTTGTGGGAGTGTGATAGCCTGAGCACCTATTACTGTTTCCTTCAGATCCTTTGGAGAAGGTCTAAGCAGAAGCTATTGCCCATTCACCATTTTTTTCGTGCTTGTAATCACTGTCTGCACCTTCTCTGCTCTAGCCTCATTCACTGGAGCTAGAGCAAAATAAAATGTTTTCACACTCATGACAATAATAAGCTCCTGTTTTTCTCCACTGTGGGGAAAGTGGACCCACAGCAGGACTAGCACAGGTGATAGGGAGGGGAGTTCTGTACCCTGAGCCCCGAAAGAAAAGGCTACAAGTTAAATTAGTAGATTAACTAATATAACTCCCCTGCCTTTTTTCCTTTCCAGCTGAAAGAGGAGTTGTCCCACATAGTTGGAACTCTGATTGAAAATTATGACCCTTTGAATGATGATAAGAGGAACTTACAAGATGCATGGGACTATGTGCAAACACAGGTGAGTCATGGGGGGCAGCAAAAGGCAGATGATGCGATTTGTCAGTGCAGTAAATGGCGTTTAAAGCTGGGCTGAGGACAGGAAAACAGGTATTGCAAGAGGCAATACTATAGGACATTGATCTGGCTGATCTACAAAGCTTCCTGTGGGGTTTGGTGCCTGCAATACTAGGTAAGACCGTGAACCATTCCTGCACACTGGCTGTTAGGACTAGCTAGTTTTGGGTGCATAGCCTAATGGACCTGGCCTATCAAACGGCACCCCAACACGTCTCTGTCCGCAGGGCTTTCAGAATACTAACATGTGCGAAAGCCACAGTGCATACTATTTCTGTAGCAAGTAAAGTCCTTAGCTTATTGCCAGGCGAGCCAGCAGCACTGCCTGCCTTACTGCTTGGTGCATGTTGCTTGCTTATTGTGATGGCTCTTCTGCAAGTGTCAGCATTCTTGGGAGCCATCCAACCACCCACAGTTTCTGTTTTAGCGTCAGGGTCAGTGCTTGAGCAACTAGGTCAGTGTTCAGGCACACTGGAGTCATGATAGCTGATTAATGCCAAACCACAGGCTTGAGAGCTGGCTGGCTGTTGTGGTTAAATACATGCCCAACATGGGACTGGTGTGCAGTGAGTACAAGTAGTACATTTTTCTTCTGTCTGTTCTTTGGTCTGCAAAACACTGACCTGCAGCATTTCTTCTCCTTGGAGGGAGAATGATTTATTTATGTTTTATCACTGTAGTTGCATCTCCTCGCTAGTCCGTTCGAGAGAAGGCAGAATCTGCTGTGGAGAGAGGATCCTGCTTGAGCCCTGTTTTTTTTATGTAGTAACAGCAGAAGTTTTTGTAGAAGTGGAAGAGTCGAGTGTCAGGGTTCTAATTCCTCTCATACACTAGAGTGAGCATTTAAAAGGGGGTGGGTGTTCTGTAGATCAGTCCTGGGCTTAAAGTCCAAACCTCTGTGAGGCAGAGGTAGTTCCTTCCAGAGGCTGGATCTTCAACACTTACTTGGGATCCAAATGCGCATTCTGGTGTGGGTGTTCAGCTGTTTGTACCTCTACTCTCATGTCTGTTATGTCAGACTGAAACATTATATTTCTTTTCTGAGCAGAGCAGGATTTTCCCTGAACTTCCACTGCAAGTTTGATAGCCTTTCTGCTCTGCACCACCGTGCAAGCAGTGGGATCCATGCTTAGGATAAGATCTTAGTCTCTGCTGGAGTTCCCAATGTGCTTTCCCCTCCAGCAACTGAAGTTTTATCACGTGGCTGTATAGGAATGTAGATGTGGAATGGATGGAAAACTTTCCTCATCCCACCTTCCAGCCAGTCCCAGCTGCAGCCCAGCGGGTCGGACGCTGGGGCTCGGTGGCATGTCGACGCCATCGTGCGGTGGTTGCTGCTGTCCCCCGGGGGCCACAGCGAAGACCAGTGGTACCTCGCAACTGGGAAGCAGAAAACGAAAAGTTCCTGCTTCATGTGAGTTTTGAGTTCCTGCTCAAAAAATGTGGGCTACTCAAAGAAAAGTAAAGTCTTAGCGTTTAAACCTGCGGAAATGGCATCGCTAGTGGAAGACTAGGTAGCAATCCTTTTGAGATGTCTTTCAAGACATGGGATGTCTTGTCAACACATTGATCTCTTGCCTGCCATGCTTCTTCCTCATCAAATCAATCTGCTGACAATGAACTGGAGGGACACAAAAAATTCTCTCAAATGTGTCGCACAGGACAACTGTCCTCCTCCAGCTGACTCACCAGCAACATCTGTTTTGCACTTTTACTTCTGTTTAGCATTGTCACCTGGGGATGAGATTTGCTAGTATTTAGTTTACAAAACCTAATAAAAATTACACTCTGTAGAGTTGATGTCAAGCTGCATGGTCTGCTGAAATCTGAGTAGCGAGGCCTCCTGCAGTAATTCTTGGGAAGGATTCATATTCTAGCATGACTGGTGTGCTAGAACTTTGTGGATGGCCTGTGCGTATTACAGTCTATGGTGGTCAAAGTCTGCTAAAGTGGCCCTTTGATTCTTGTCTTGCTAGCAGAGTGATTCTTTGGTAGGAAATAATTCCCCTGTCTTCTGGACGGCATAGGTTGTCATCTGGTAACCAGGGTGATGTTCTAATGTTAACTAACTCATGCAGACTGTATGGCCTGACTGTTGTTACCTGGAGAGCTCCCCTGTACTTCTGCCTCCACTGCCTGTTTGGTTTTGCGTGCAGTATATTACCAGTGCAAAGTAGTGTAAGACCATCATCTCTCTCTGCTTGTTAGATCGCCTGCTGTGGCTGGAGTGGAGCAAAGGACTGGGAAAATAATGAGATTCTTATCAACCGAAGCATGACTGCATATCCCTGCTCCTGCTCCAACATTTCCAAGGGCTTTCAGGTAGACAGCGGTTTCTGTGATCTGGATGTTCCTGTCAACGGCACTGCAACGTATGCTGACTGGCCTGTTCATGAGCAGGTGAGTGGGTATGTCTGGGCCCTGTGAAGCTTCCACTGAAGTCACCTTGTCTTTTGTTCCTCTGGGAATTTGGAGCACTTTTTTCCCATCAGTATTGCTTGAAGCACCTGTGGAAGTGGGAGCAAGGAGGTACAAGGATCCTGCCCTTTTCTGCTAAAGCTACCGTGAAACTTGGTATAGCATGTAACTGAGATGATCTCTGCATGCACAAGGAGATGTATTATGGACTTTCAGTCTTGAGATGCTGAGATTAGTGCTTCTTTCCCTTGTGACCATGTTTTCTCCATAGGGATGCATGGATGGTGTAGAGAACTGGTTGAAGGACAACCTTGGCATCATTCTTGGGGTCTGCACTGGTGTTGCTGTTGTAGAGGTAAGTTGCTCCCTGGCGTGAACCTATACTGTCATACCATGCAGACTCTTTTAAAGGTAAAGCTATTTTTTCAAGTAATAGACACCTGGTTTAATGGCAGTGCAGTTGTAGCTCTTAGTTGTGTCTACTTGGAGCTTTGAACTGCTGCTTTCATTGATTGGATTAAAAATTGAGCAAAGCCCTGTCTACTTGTGATTCCTGCTGCTGTGTCTGATGCTTGGTGATTCACTGCATATGTAATCAGGAAGAATGGCACAAGCAAGATCCCACTAATGAAATCCCACTTGTTGCCTGAAAAAGCCCGTAACACAGATTCCAGATGAAGGCACATCTTTTTGCAGCAAAATATTTTTGTCATCTCAATTATTGCATTTTCATAGAATCACAGAATGGTTTGGGTTGCAAGGGATCTTATACATCATCTAGTTCCAACCCCCCTGCCATAGGCAGGGACACCTTCCACTAGACCAGGTTTCCTTGCATTGGGGACCAACTGTTCACCTGTGTGGTGTCATTAAAAGGAGACCACAGTATTCTGCTCCCCTGCACCACCCTTTCTTCCCACCGTATTACCTGTCTGATTGCTGATTTTGTTCCCATTCTTCATGGCTTATTCCAGCTGCTGGGAATGATACTGTCCATTTCACTCTGCAAGAACATACACAGTGAAGACTACACCAAAGTGCCCAAGTCTTGAGTTGGCTGACTCCGGAGCTGCAGCACCACAGACAAAGGAGCAAACAGAACATTCCTGCCTCATACCCAGACTGTCCAACCATTGACCACTGTTCCTGTGACATCCCATTTCTGATACCACTCTGCTAAGAACTGTTAGAGCTGCAATACAGCCTGATCTTCTGGCAATAGGGCCCTTAGGCCACCTGCATCCTGCCTCTGGATTATTTCTACTTCAAGAAGCAGAACTTAACTGTCTCATGTCACGTGAGACACTGATTAACCTGAGGGGACAATGCTCTTGCTGCCTGCTCCATGTTAATCAATACTATTCATATCTCCATTCCACAACCCATTGGGCCCAACATACAGTAACTCCTCTCCCCCTGGTTCTCCTCCCACACATCTTTCCCCCTACCCCCAGAAGTCCCATCTATTTGTCCCATGAGCCAGGATTGCTGTTGAGATTCCAGTGCTTTGGTAGCTTCACCTATTTCACTGACTTGTGGTGGTTAACTAGTTGTGCTTTATAGGCCTTCTCCTCCCTTGCAGTTAACCTGATTTGGCTCCTACTGTGCGTCTTCCAGCCTAGGCTCTCATCTGAAATATTGAGTGCTACCCTCATACTCACTTCTCCAACTTCTGGGGTCAGCTATGCCTTGCCTTCAACGGAGCTCTTCGCTTGGAGTGTGATGAGAAGCTACCGAGAAGGAGCCAAGCCTGCCTGTTCCTAGTGGCCTGGCAGATTGTGGTGGTGGTGCTCAGCTGCTTCTGGAATGGGTCCCCTGGTTTCTGGTTTTGACACTTAACGTGTTTCTTCTGCTTACCTCTTTACCCTTTTCTCTCCCCCAGCACTGCTTTGGTGGCTCCTGTCAGCTTGGAGGCACTTCAGAGGCTGCTGCATAGTGTGGACTCAGGCCCAGGCTGGCTCTGCTGGTTGCATTCTTGGGTTGCCAACTTTTATAGAGGTTATGATTAACTTGATTCTTCTCCCGCCCCTTTTATGAACGTAAAATTTGTTAGCTGTCATTTTTAATTATGAATATGGAGGGATCTGACTGGATTGCTGACGTTCTGTGTTGGAGATATCTCTGCTGCTGGTGTCCAGTTCAGGTTCTTAGTTTGGATGCAAGGATAAGTTGCTTTTATTTCAGTTGCCCAGTCTTCTGACTCCACTGCAGTCTGGAGCCACGGCTGCATTCTAAGCTCTGTCTCAAGTGCAAGCACTGCAGCACATAAGTAGCTGGTTCTGCAGTCGTACAGACCGGATCACTTCTGTACATAATGGCTGGGCTGTCCGCTCTATTCAGCCAGTGGCCAGCAGCAAGGAGTGGTGCAGAGCAGACGAAAGTAGGAAGTGTATGTGCAAAAACTGCCACAGCCTCTTAGATGAGGGAGCTGGGTGCAAATCCTCAGTCTCAGAGGTGGCTTGGGCACAGCAGATTGCTCGCAGTCGCACACGTGTGCAGTCACTGTGAGAGCAGGAAGCTGCATGAGAGAGAAGTGGGTGGTCCTCACCTGAGACCTGAGACAAGGTACTTCGTGAGAGAGGCTTTGCCTGACGGAAGTGGTCCCAGGACTGTCTCTGGTGAAGGTTGGGGTTGGTAGGAATAACCCTAGCAGCGGTTCAAAGGGATGACTTCACTACCTACTCAGTTTTCTTTCTGGGAAGAAAGGCTTATGCAGGGGATCAGGGCACCAGCAGTGAGTCCCTGCTCCGTCCTGATCTCTGGACACAGCAGTGACTGGGGAGAGTAGATAGGACCGGGCGACTGGTTTTTATGGAGGTCTGATAAGGCTTTGCTATTTTGAGACAGCTGCCCCCTCCTGTGCAGATCCCTCAAGCTGACCTTTGCTCTAGCAGAAGGCACTCTTCTTAGCAGTACAGCTTGCTAGCTTTTGTAGCACCGAGTCTGTTCTCTAATGTGTTCTTGTGTGTAAGATTCTTGTTCAGTTACAAATGCCAGTGCCGAACAGCAAGTAAAAAGGAGCCCATGCTGGGTTTCCTTCTTGTTTTTTGTCTGTTTTTAGCAACATCTTCCTACTGGAAGAAATGCATGTACAGATATAAGTCTAGAGGGTGAATATTTCTGTAATAAAGACTTTGCTAAAAAAACTCTCTGCCTACGACTTGTCCTCTTGCTTCCTGTCCACCCCCTTTTGCTTACATGCAAATTACTGACACCTTGTTTGTTCAAGGTAGCAAAGGGCCTGGCAAAAGCTGTTCTGAGGCCCGTGTGTGAAATCAGCGTGGACTGTAAAGATACTGCCCAGCAGCGGGAGGTGACAATTTTCCCGGCACATATTCTAGGGTAAACTTTGCCTTGTTGTATGAAGTAGGCCTGTCCTAGGGTGAGCTGACAGAGTGGTAGTTACTTTGGATTACCTGCTATCTCCTAAGCTAAGTGATCTCTGTGTTTGAAGACGTTTCTTCAAATCCATGCAGTCTGCATTGTATGAAGCCATAAGCCTCAGGGACTAACTGACAAAACAGAAGTTTGCTGCTATGCCCACAGCGCATACAGCTCTTGCTAGCTTAGCTTGGTTGTTTTTTCCTCTTCCTACTCATCTTCAGTAGGCTCCTGCCTCTGGGCTGCTATTTTAGAAAAAGATTTATCAGCTCCTGCCCTGCCTCTTTGAGGAGGAAGAAAGCTTACCTAGCCATTTTTGTAGGTTATGCCACCACACACTGGGCTTGACTTCTTGAAAAGCTCTTGAGAAGCAGTTAGAGCAACTGTGTGAATCTTCGTTCTTCCCTCCACTAAGCAGTTGAGAAGTGGGTATGAGCTGGATCTCAAAACTCCTTCAGATCCTGCTGCGTGGTGATGTTTCTGGCCATTTAAAATGGCTGTCCTTAGAAGGACCTATGTTAGCGTGCTGATGGAGTCTGGAGCTGTTGCTTTAGTACATAATAAGCATGACCTAAGTTCTCGTATGTGTTTGAAGAAACAGAGTGACGTTTGCAGAGGAGAAGGTGCTGGGGTGCTACCAGCAAACACTGGTGGCAACGGGTCTAAAGTCAAGGCTTTGGTTACCCTGATCAGCCGAGTGGGAGTGAGAGATGCTTAAATGGATCCTGGCCCCACAGCAGGGTGCAGTGATCTGTCTGATCTGTGAGTACAGCTTGTTTGTTTAGGCTGTCCTGGCCTTGTGGTTCTTGGTCATACGGCGCTGCTGGTCCTCCTTCAGCCTGATGTGGAGCTGGAAGCAGAAAGGAGGGAAGGTGAGGACTGCTGCTTGCCTCCCCAGCTGCCCGAGCTCTGTGGAAACCACTTGTCTTTGGCCACTAGAGGGAGGTGTTCCACCAAGAAAACTCGGCCTGGGTGCTGCGGCATCAGCAGCATCAGGTCCCTGGGGGATGAGATGATGACACTGATAGCTTCCTTCTGCTCCTAGTTACTCCTGGCAGCAGGGTAGCGAAAATAACTTGTAATTACAAATGTATTCCCCTCGTAAACGATTTGTGCTGCATGCTTGGCATTTTTAGGGATAGTTTTCCCTTCCATTTCTTGGAGCAGCACACAGTTGGGAGTTTTGTTGCATGTCTTCCACTACTCTATATGGGTTGTGTGTGCTTCTCTGATTTCTGCCCAGAGAAGCAACCAGACCAGGTTGCTCAGAACTCCATCCAGCCTGGCCTTGAACACTGCCAGGGAGGGGGCAGCCACAGCTTCTCTGGGCAACCTGGGCCAGTGTTTCACCAACCTCATGGTGAAGAATTTCTTCCTAATATCTAACCTAAATCTGCCCTCTTTTAGTTTAGAGCTGTTGCCCCTTGTCCTATCACTACACACCCTTGTGAAAAGTCCCTCTCTATCCTTCCTGTAGGCCCCTTCAGGTACTGCAAGGCTGCTCTAAGGTCACCCCGGAGCCTTCTCTTCTCCAGGCTGAACAGCCCCAACTCTTAGCTTGTCCTTGTAGGAGAGGTGCTCCAGTACTTCCCTAAGCACTCACTACTGCGCCCATATGGTGGACACGCTGCTCTGAATAGACATTTAGCCCAACCAAGTAGCACAGGGCTTTTCTTCCAAGTGAAGCTCTGAACAGCCTGCTGTGTACTTACTCCTCCAACAAAGCAGGCTTCAAGGAGTGAAATCATTACCATGGTAGATAAAACATGCAGAGGGAACAACTCTCGTGCCCTACACACGGTGCAAGGTTTGGTCTCACTCCAGTCCAGCCAGGGTGGCCGCACGCCTCTCCTGAACACCTTCTGGGCAAGAAGCCGTGCCCACCCATGAAACTCAACAGCAGCCCAGCACTCCTCACCATGTCGCTCCTCCAGCCCTCTGCCAGAGCGAGTTCCGTAGGGATCACCAGGAAACGGCGCGGAAGCAAATACCTGTGCTTTGAAAGAGATACTTGGGAGGGACTGAAAGCAGATCCTCATTACTTCCCCTTTACTCAGAAACCTCTCCTCATTTCCTCCCCATCCACCTCCATCTCCTACCTGCTAATGCATTTGGTGCTTATAAACCTCATCTTGAAAAAGGATTCCAGGAAGAAAGTCCTCTGACCTTTAGAGAGCAAGAAACCTGCTGCTGCTCCTAGGACCCAGGCTCCCAGCTCACCTCCAGAGGTAAAGGTTTGCTGCTGGAACTGAAAATCAGAACAGCACTCAGACTTCTTGGGAGCTGCAACGTTTGTCTAGCAAAACCCGCAGTGCCAACCTCTGCAGTAGCTCAGCACGGGGAAGCGTTTTGTGTGTAACCAGTGAGCTGCGATATAGCTGTCCCAGGCCAATAATTAATATTGCAGGAGTATAGTTGTGACCTCCCTGTGGCCTTAAGCAAGGCCCCTGGTAATGGACTGGTGACACTCCTCATTCTTGTGATCATGAGGAGCTCGGAAGCTGCTGTAATTCTTCCCATGAGGTTTTTTTCCTTCTGGAAAGAGAAGAGGAATTGCATTAGAGTGGGTGTGGGTGAGCCTATAGGTCGCAGTACATCTTGTTTTCTGTGATGGTTTTTGCAGGGCATGTACTCAAATGTAGCGTGGCAGCTGTTCTTCTCTCTGTAACTCTCCCACGTGTCGTGGTGTGGCTGATCCCTGCTGGCTGTACTCTGCAGTTGAGGCTGCATTTGGTAGACTTCAGAAAAGGTCTGGTTTCTGGCTGCTGAAGGACAGACTGCAAGTGGTGGTGTCAGACTCCATGACTTGGTTGGGGAAGGTGAGGAACAGCAGCCGCCGGGGCTCGTTGCTGAAAACCCTGAGAGCCCTGGGACTCCCACAAATGCATTTTCACAGCCAGTTGCTGCCACTCAATGCCATAAATGGAGAACATACCCTCAATTATTCATGATCTGGCTCTAACCCATTAGCCTCTGAGACTCTTGGCTCTAGCCTTGGCCTTTTATTACAAAGAATAAGCCTCAGTGAGCAGCCAGGATTTCTGAATGACGTCTTAAGCCAGGTTGGCACTAAAAACTTGTCAGTGTAAAATCTACTAACATGGAAATTTTCAAATACTTGTAAGCTGGCAAAAGGTCCCAAGCAAAAACTATGCTAGTAGTGAACCAAGGCTATTAATAAAATGTTGCTAGTAAAGCTACGAAGTGTGCTTTAACCATTATAAGCAGTTTCTAGCAGGCATGTGCTGGTAGAGTGCATGCAATTTCTTGCCTTGTGGCAAGAATCTCTTCTGCCAAACATGGGAAATTACCTTCTTCGAAGTAGATTATATAACCTTAGCCATACATTCTTACTTCTCAGAGGTATGAATTTTCTGATTTCTCCCTTCTAAGGTCCTAATAATACAATTGGCTTGGGCGTGTGTATGCCGTTTGGCTTTTGTGGGGAGGGATTAGAGGAGTATTGGATGCTGTGTGTCTGGAGAAAAGGTTTTCTCAGTTCTCCAGGCAAAAATATTACACCTACTTAAAATAGGGGGTTAAGAGAAGGATGAGGCTCCAAGTAGCATGCAGATGGTCTGAGAAGCGTGGAATCTGAGAGGGAAAATCCTGCTTTAGCCCCCAAGGGTGGTATTTGCACACACTTGAATTAAATTTCTCTCTGGTGTCTGCTTTCCTATACCTCTCTCACCAATGAACGGCATCAGGAGGTGACTTATCTGTCCACAACAATCCAGAGTTAAGCAGAAAATATGGAAACCTACTTCTGCAACCACAACAGGTCCCATCTCTAGGAAACCAGAGAGCATTTTCCTTCTGTCCTATAGGCTCCAGATGTTAGTAACTCCTATTCCTTCACAGTGTGGCTTTGAGCAATGGCAGCAGCTCAGGGGTTATCTTGATATTGCTCTTTGATCTGTGAGTGTTCACCACATTGAGAACTATTAGTTTACACCTGTGTGAGGCTGTTGTGCTGCTGCTCCAGACTTGTATCAGAACTAGACATCCCCCAGGACCCCAGATCCTCACTGTGTCACCATGGTGACAGACCTTGTCAATCACGTGACTCTTGCCAACATTACCTGCTGTTCATAACCCTAAGCCTTCTCCGTATTGTCTCTTCTTGTCCAAGCAATTTCCCTGGAAGTTCTTGGTCTGCAGTTCTTTCTGGATCTGGCTGCCCTGGCATCAGGTAGCTAACTCCAAAGCAACAGTTGTGACAGTGCTGGAGATCAGAGGAACGTGCATCAGACTGACGACTTCTTTTTGCCCTGCTTAGAGTTCCAGACTGGACATATGGAAGTTCTTCAGAGACAGCAAGAATCCCAGAGCATGCGATCATCTGAACTGCTTACCCAGCATGCTTCCTGGGCATTTTCTGCATCGCGCTTCTGGAAACTATTTAGGGTTTACTAGGGTGGAAATGTGAGGTCCTGTCAAGACCGTCTTACAGTACAGGCATGTGCTTTGGGCACTGAACTTGCAAAATGATGTCAGAATAGCGTAACTCATGCAGTGATGTCTGCAGACAGCCTGCAACAATAACCCAGCAGAGAGCAGACCTTTAATTTTGGCAGAGGTTGTTTCACTGTGCTCATAAGTATTTGAAAAGTAGTTGTCTTTTTAATACCATGTTGTAATTAACTCTAGTTAGCACTGGTTGGGAATTCTTTTGGCAAAACAGTTTTTCCCTAGAGGGTGTAGGGTTCTTGTAAAACAAAATGTGTTTTGTTTATGGGGGTTTTTTTCTTCTGCTTAAACAGGACTGAAAATACTGGGATAACTTCTGATGGAGAGGTTTCTTCTGCTTCCTTAATGTTTGCCTCATAGTAAACATTATGTAAAAGACCTAGAATTGGATAAAATAGGGTTATAAAACTGTATTCTAAATATGTGAGCTAACAACAGGGTGTATTGGCCTTCTGAGGTGGGATAGACTGGCAAGATGTGTGTGGGTTTTTCCGTGCAAATAGTCAAGAATGTTGGCTGCATCTGAGAGAAGGAAGTAATTTTCTTGCCTTTAAATCTCCATTTCTTAAGATCTGGGGGTTGAAGGAAAAAAAAAAGGGGGGGGGGGATGACCCAAAACAACACCCAACCAAAAAGAACAAACTATCAAACTAAGATACCACTGTTGCCCCTAGGCTGTGTGGAGTTAGATTAGGGAGTATCTGCTACTTCCCCTTCAAGCAAAGGTGTCTGTAACAAATGTGCAAACCAGGACCACTTTGACACACCACTTCGAATCGTAGAATCATTTAGGTTGGAAAAGACCCTGAAGATCACCGAGTCCAACCATTAACCTAACACTGGCAAGTCCACCACTAAACCATGTCCCTAAGCACCACATCTGTACGTCTTTTAAGTACCTCCAGGGATGGTGACTCAACCACTTCCCTGGGCAGCCTGTTCCCATGCTTGACAACCCTTCCAGTGAAGAATTTTTTCCTAATACCCATTCTAAACATCTCCTGGCACAACTTTAGTCTGTTTTCTCTCATGTGATCACTTGTTACTTGAGAAAAGATGGACATCTGAGTACTTTGTATTTTGGGGTGGCTCCTCTAGACCGCTATGGGCAATTCTTCAGAGCTGCATAACTCAGCCAGGCTTAAGCAGGGCAGAGCAGCAGCGCGCTGGGCTCCACACAGTGTATGAGGAAAGCTGCCTGGAGAAATCAATGGGTGCCCTTTCCTCAAAACTAATACACTCTGTGTAGTCACCCGGGAGCAGAGTACGGTTTGGCAGGTCCTTCAGCTTCAGTGCCTGCACGGCAGCAGGTTTGTCACCAATTTCATGTTGTTGCCCAGTGGAAAGCTAATGTGCCTCTTTGTATGCTGTGAGGCTGGGGAGAGACTGGTGGAGATGCTGTGAAAAGTTGCTGCTACTGCTAACTTCTGTATGTTCAAAGAGGTATTGGACAAGATCATAGGGGAAAGAAGTCCATCGAGGGCTGTTAAACAAACAGAGGCAGATGCAACTTCTGTTTGGGGAATTTTTAAAACTGTATGCTGTGTAGCCGTTGAGTGGAGTTTGGAAGGAAGCAGTGTTCAGGTTTTAAAACCATGGAAATAGCTGGGAAATCCTGACCTGACATGAAATCCCACCTGAGGTAATCCCAGCTGCCTGTGGCACTGTTTATCCGAATGCCACACGTTGTTCCCACTGCAAATGTTCAATTGGATGTTTGTGTGGCTGGGGAGGGGGAGAGGAAAGGGAGCTCCATGATGAAATCAAACCTAAAATAGGTGATACTTCAACGTTATGGTGGAAATTTAAATGCACAAAAATGCAAGGGAGGTGTGCCTGGAGGAGCCAGCCACAGCCCTGAGGAGCCAGCCGGCATGGCCAGGTAGGTTGGTTTGCTGAGGAGATGCCAAGCTGCAGTGTGGCCATGAAGTGCAGCAGGCTGAGCTGCTGTCAGCCCTGGAGGGGACGTAGAAGGCAGATGTCTCTGGAAGAGCAGCTCTTGGGGAAACCAGGAGCACGAGGCAGGCAGGGTGGCAGGCAGCTGTGTTTGAGCTGTTGAGGTTTGCCAGGTCAGCTCTCGCCGGCGACTTGAGAAGAGCGGACACAGCTCCCGTGCCTGAGCAGTAGTGCTCTGGTGCATGGCTGCTGTTGTGCAAGTGTCAGCGGGGAATACAGAAACCACAGCACCTTTATCCTTAAGTGACTCTGCTGCCTTTCTCTTTAATTCCAGGATCAGTTTGAAACTAATTGTTTATAAAACAATCTACTAGGTTGCCAGAGTTGCCTTTTGACTACTTCCAAGCATTGGCAGTCTGTCTATTGCTTTATACAATCTCACCACAGATGTTATGAAAACAGTCTTCTGCCTCTTGTAACACCCTGAGTTGAATGTCCTTTCTCACGCTTGCTGGCCCTTCCTGAAGTCCCCAGCAACTCCTGATTTGGCCAGTAAAGTACCAAATCTTGATGAGAAAGTTTGGCTGCACAATGCTATGGGTTGCAAGCTCTTGCTTGCAAAGAATCCCCTCGCACTGGTGAGCTGTGAGCAGAAGTGGGAAGATGTCTGAACAGGGACCAAGGCTTCAGAGCAAAGGTGTGTGTGGGATTTGGGAACCCTCTCATTTTCTCTTAAATTTCCCTCAGTATCCCAGTGGTCATTAGTGAGGAGCTTGCACTTTGTTAGAGTAGTGAAGAAGCTGGTTACACCAGTTTTTACATGATGAGAAGGTGCAGAGAGCACACTGCTGATCAGATGGCTATCATAAAGTTACAATTTTGTGCCTGGCTACAGTGGAAGCTAATTAGCTGAAGGCCATGTCTCATCTGAGCAAAGCAGCATCAGGATTACATTGTCTTCCTGTTAGGCAGTAGTCTTGCCTGACAAAATGAGATGTCTGTCGATTCTCAGAATTGCATACAGCTATTTATTCTTTACGACAACTAGATTGTCTCACTCTTTAATAGGCAGCAAAATGGTAATAAGGTCTTCTCTTCTCCTCTCCACTTGAATTGATCACAAGCAGTGCTGAGGAGTCCTATGGTCCAGCAGTGAAGAGGAGAGTAAAGCAGAAGCAGAGGAGGAAGCAGTCTCTTTGTCTGTACCCTGAGATCAGCTTGGTAGGAAAGGTTACTCTGCTAGCTCCTGTCTGAATGGTGACATCTCTAGCATAACTGCTTCCCACTCAACCCTTTACTCTCCCCAACTAAGAGAACTTTTGTCGTGTGCCCTGTTAGTGACTTCGGGACCTTGTAAGAACTATGCAGTACCTCCAGCAGTTCTGTGCCATGTAAACACAGTCCCAGCTCTGTCCTTAATGCTGCAGTCTCTACCTGCCTGTCCTCCTGTGTGTGTGGTCATGCTGGAATTCAGCATCAAAACTAGCTAACCGTTGTTTGCAGGGAGAGGACTGCAGCTGAGGAATGTAACTGGGTTATAATACACAGAGATGTTTCACGTAAGGATAAGAGCCTAGGACCAGATGGTTTGAGAGTATGGCATGTGTCAGGATCCTGGAAGGCTTGTCGTGCTTATGGCTGCTGTTGTTGAATTCCATCGATAAAGCAAAACCTGCCTCACTGGAAGGAAAAGATTATGGTTAGGATCCACACAAGGACAAATAAAAGCCTGTTAAAACTGCAGAACTTTTCTGTTTGTAGTGGACTGACTGGTGAGAGAAGCAGAGAATGTCTAGATAATCTGGTTAGGGGTTGGGGTGGAGTGTATTTGTGTCACTGAGCCTAAGCCTGGCCAGATAATTCTGCTGCTGTGAGACATGCTGAGGGGAGCAGCCGGGCATGCTGTGTCAGGTTTAGGGTTATCCGGAATTTGGGCAGGAAGTGTTTGAAGAGCACAGCATATAGTGATGAATGAAAAGTGTGGGTGCAAAGTCTAACAGCCAACTTGTGTTTTGTTTTTTTCTTTTTTTTTGTGGAGTTTGTTAGGAGTATAGTGAGGGTTGGGGCAAGAAACACTGAAGCTGGAGTTTGCCCAGTCCTCAGGAATGGCTGAAAGCTGGCGCTGATAGGATTCTGTAGTTTCAGTAACTTCTTGCTCGTGGGAATGAAGTGAGACATGAGTTGAGAATGAGTAGCCATCACAGGCAAAACAGACTGAACTTGGGGAGAAAAGGAAAGTTTAATTTATAAAATACCTTCCCCCCCATCCGTCCCTTCTTCCTGGGCTTAACTTTACTCCCCATTTTCTCTCTCCTCCCCCCCCGAGCAGCGCAGGGGGACAGGGAATGGGGGTTACAGTCAGTTCATCACACGTTGTCTCTGCCACTCCTTCCTCCTCAGGGGGAGGATTCCTCACACTCTTTCCCTGCTCCAGCGTGAGGTCCCTCTCACGGGAGACAGTTTTCCACAAGCTTCCCCAACATGAGTCCTTCCCACAGGTTACAGCTCTTCACAAACTGCCCCAGCGTGGGTCCTTCCCACAGGGTGCAGTCCTTCAGGAACAGGCTGCTCCGGCGTGGGTCCCCCATGGGGTCACAAGCCCTGCCAGCAAACCTGCTCCAGCACAGGCTCCTCTCTCCACGGGTCTGCAGGTCCTGGCAGGAGCCTGCTCCAGCATGAGATCCCCACGGAGTCACAGCCTGCTTCAGACATCCACCTGCTCTGGCATTGGAGTCCCTTCCATGGGCTACAGGTCGATATCTGGTCCACCATGGACCTCCATGGGCTTCAGGGGGACAACTTGCCTCACCATTGTCTTTGTCACGAGCTGCAAGGGAATACTTACTGCTCCGGCACCTGGAGTACCTCCTCCCCCTCCTTCTTCATGAACCTTGGTGTCTGCAGAGTTGTTTCTCTCACATCATCTCACTCCTCTCTCTTGACTGCCGTTGCACCACAGGTTTTTCTTCCCCTTCTTAAATATGTTCTCACAGAGGCGCTACCACTGTTGCTGATGGGCTCGGCCTTGGCCAGCGGTGGGTCCCTCTTCGAGCCGGCTGGCACTGGCTTTATCAGACATAGGGGAAGCTTCTGGCAGCTTCTCACAGAAGCCACCCTTATAGCCCCCCCCACTACCAAAACCTTGCCATGCAAACCCATAACACTAGGCCAAGGCTTTGTCACAGCATGGTGTCAGTGAAGTAACTGCAAGCTATAGGATCCTGCTGAACTTAGTTCTCTAAATTATCCATGGATGTCTTTTAGTATGTAAAACCAACTCACATTCTCCTTGCTTTTCTTGCAGACCCTGACACTGCATCATCAGTGCGGAGACCATGTGCTTCTAAATAACAACCTTGAATGCTGCTGTTTTCTTGTTCTACTTCTGCAAGCCTTGAGGGCATTAGAACTGGTCATGGCCCGCACTTCTTTGCCAAAAGCAAAGCCTCACCCCAGCTATACCTCCAGTGTTCAAGGCAGTTTGATGTTGCAGGCTCAACCACAAATAAAGCACAAGTCCAGGAGCCCTAGCTGCAACAGTTCTTGTCCACTTGTGCAAATTTCTGGGATTCATCAACAAAAGGAGCTCCTAGTTACTTCCTATCCATAATTCTAACTTTAATAAAAGACTGCTGAGGCTCTGTGTCCCTGAAAGTAATCACGGCTTGGAGGAGCTTTCTGGCACGCAGTCACAGCTTACTTTTAGAAACCTATGTGCAGGAGACAGACTGAAACCCTTTGAAGCTTATATTTTGGGAAAAGAAGTATAAATCCAATCTGAACCCTGGAGTTCCCTTAAGACCGAAACAGGCCTCCCTGCAAGCTCAGCAGGAGTTACCGGGTCTTTGCCACAACAACCTCGTTATGTCTGCAAGCCTTCTGCTATTGCAGTAAAAGCTGTTTATTACTGCCTCCTAATGCTAGCCTAAACTGTGGTCTGCGAAAGTCCAGTGGTCTCAAAGCGGTGGTAGTTCCTAGGGTGTTGCTGATGTCTACCCTTTGGGATGTGTCTGTGAATGCAACTTAGTGTTGAGTAATTTTATTCCTAACTCTATCTTTAGTGACAGTACAGAGTCACAAGGCAGCATTGAAGTTCAGCAGAGGTGATGGGACCCTAAACAGAACAGCTTCGTGTCTTGCCACCAGAGCCAAAGTCAGGATTTGGGCTGGGATTAAGATTTATTGTTTTGTCCTGCCTTGCCTACAGGGCAAGGATAAAAGCTGGTTCCAAGAGGGGCCAATGGATGTTTAAGTCCCAGTCAGGATTGCTTGGGGTGAGGCGAGGGTTTGGGCAGCATTCAGGAGAGTTGGGGACTAACAGGAGTTTTGATGATCTATTCAGGGTTTGTAGTATTAAGAGAAAGACTGGTGAAGGCCTTGGTAAATGCAGGAGTCTGAATGTGGGAAGTGATCACTAGACTGGAATTAAAACTAAAATCAGGAAAGTGTGGTTATTAGGCATGGATTTATCAGTGAGCTCTGTAGTGTTCGGGTGAAGACTTGGGCGGGTAGTGCTACCCTCGAGAGAAGAGACAGCAGGCAGTCGAGAGTCCTCATGACACCTTCAGTATACTCATTGTGTTGGCATGAGTCTTAATGTCTGAAAAATTCTCCTTGAATAAGCTTCATGGTATTCATTTCCAGAAGGACCAAGGTCTCAACTGTTTACTGCACTCTCAGCACCTTGTCCCAGAATCCCACACATTTCTCAACTTAGTTTAACCATTAAAGAGCCCTTTCTGCCTGCCCCTACATGATTGGTCTGGTGAGTATTTCATGGGAAAGCTTGTCATCATCTACGGTTTCACCTCAACCACAAGCTGATCTGATCTTTGTGTGGAAATTGCACCAGAACAGCTTAGATGGGGTGCTGCAGAGTCGTCAGCTGCTGATCTTTTGTCATCATTGCCCTACAGTTGAGACCTAAAACTGTTCTTTTATGAGTCACACAAAGTATCAAAGCGCTAATTCTGCTCCTTGGAAATCAAGAGTCATGCTAGGTAATAACTCACAGATGCATTTGATCCTGCCTTATTCCAATGATATTTCAGGATAAAACATTTTTCCTTTTTTAAAAATGTCATTGCATTGTCTTTCAGCAGTTTTTCTCCTTTCAGAAATTTTTCTCCCTTCCTCAGCTCCCCCTGCCCTCAACCCTTCTCAGACTAGGGGCTTGAAGAACGACTATGGAGGCAGTGTTGTTATATGGGATAAAATGGGACTTTTTTATTTTATGTGGGATTCAATGGGACATTTTATCCTGTATTTAGTTGCAGAACTAGCAGCTTGAAATGTCCTGATCTCTTAAAATTCCAGGGAGTGGGGTACATTGGCAGGAATCTGTTTTTTCTCTTCCCTTGAAGGTCTCCGACTTCATTAGGCCCTGGAAAGGAGAATGAATTTTGAAGGCCTTTGAGGAAGTTGCTTTGATATGAAAGGGGCTGGAGTTCCTGTGATCTGTGAGTATGTGGATTTCTTTCTTGGAACCAGTTCCTCAGACCCATGCGTCAGACTGCCTTGTCATCTTAGTACAGTAATACTCCTCTCCAAAGTGCTCCAAGGGGGGTTGTTTTGGTTTAAAGGAAAGAGAAGGAGGAGGGAGTTTCCCTTGTGCTTGCCAAGGTAGGAGGCAATGCTCTTCTGAAGCTACTGCCAGCCCCTATTACCCCTGAGTGCTTCTTGTCATCACCTGCCATTACCAGAGAGTTTATGAATTCCTTAATGGCTCATTTCAAACTGAAGTATCCATGTTCCTTCTAGAGCCTGCTGCTTACCGGCTCCATCCCAAATGCAAAGGCATGGGAGAGATCCTCAGAGCCTCAAACTTTAATTTAGCCATAATCTCTCGGCATATTACATTAAATGCTGCTGCCAGTTTCAATCAGTGAATGCAGGGTGCCCCTCAGCAGGAGGAGATGAGAAGCTGGTTTAACTGGGACATCCAAAGGTATGGACTTAGACAATTTTGTTCATCTCATCCAGGAATAGGAGGAATCACTGCAAATAGCCAATGGAAAGTTTTATGAGAACAGTTAATTATCTGCTGCTACTTCTTGTGCTTTCCCACATGGGCTGGAGCTCATCAGACTGCTTTCAACTGATGCCAGGCTTGTTTATCATTTACAGCCGTTGCTCCCATCGCCCTTCAGGGGCCTTGTGCCACGTACTGTTCTGTTTGGCTGTTTCCCTCTGGGGACTGTGTGCTGCCCACATGTGATCCGTAGTGGAGAGTGGCAAACAACCTTTTGGGTCAGATGCATCATCTAACGGTGAGGTGATTCTCAAACTCTTCTCATCCCAGAAAAACCTAAAGGTTCTTATCTTCCAAAGAGATAAATAGTCTTGCTTTCTTTTGTCACTTCTTCTCTTTCTGGCAATAATCTGCAATCACTTTTTCATTTAAAAGAAATAATGTTTTTGTTTCTTGTTGAAATGCCTACAACTTTTTTGGGAAAATTAATAAAATCTGGAATGAAAAGAATGAAGGGGATGTGCACTGCAGATTTTTAAATTTTTCAGTAACCAAAAATCTTCAAAAGAAATGTTACACGTTGCCCTTCATCTCTAAAAAGCCTAATTTCTTGTCTAGGCCCTGTCTTTATGAGAAACACCTTACCCTTTCCCTTCGCTAACATTAAGATTTATAGGCTTCCTTCCTGGCTGCTAGCCTTTCCTCCATTGAAGAAAAATAAAAACACCAATAAACAGATTCACAGTACTAAGGCTATAAATTTCTAAAGTCAGTTGCCAAAACTAATTCATCACTTGAACATAGGCACAAACTCTGATAAGATATGGACCTGCAGCATTCAGCCCATTCCACAGATTTCTATTTAGTTATTGCACTGACTCCATTGGGAAAAAGTTCCACTTAAGCCAAAAATTGTAGGTCATTTCCCAAGTAACATTTCCATAGTGATATCAAAGGTGTTACCTACCAGGGCCCCATGTGACAGAGCTGTGGCTGTTTGGGAGCATTATTCTGTTGCTCTGTTTTTAGTTCAAGTCTCAGTACTGGGTATATAAATTTGAAGCGTGTTGCTCCTGTCTTTCTGCTCCCTCTCCATTTACAGCACTATCAAAATCCTCAGCCTGCATCCTAGGTCCTAGTAAATATTTAGCTGTCTCTTAAATCTAGTACACAAACATTAGTGATAAATAAAACGTGTTTATATAAATTATCTAATTTTCCTAATGGGTGCTCCCTAAATTAACTTCTACTACCCGAGTAATATGTTAGTACATATATTTATATTCCTGCTTTTCCGTAATGTAATATCTTTTCAGGAATTTTAAAGAAATTATAAGTCTCCAAGTCTATCAAACTTACAAAATTATTTTTCCAAAGTCTCTCCATTAAACATATACATATAAGATCAATTTTTAGAAGAACTGTATGAGATACATAATAACCAATGTGAGATTCGCTCTTCAGCAACCATTTATCCTGGCATACTTTAGATTTAGCTAAATGAGAAGGCATTTTCTTTCATGCTCGGGGAGTTTCTGTGAAAATTAGTAAACCAAAATGGCTCCCTTGGGGCATGACTTCAGTGATAGTGGGGAGAGGGCTGGAGTTAAGGGCAACAATGGAAGGAGCCATAAAATTCAAAGAACCATTTAAAAACTTTATATCAAAAGCCAAGAGTTCCCCGAAGTAAGCTCTGGGAATATACCTGAGGTGCCTAAATTGATAGCCTTGTCACAGTTGGAAGCCTAATCTAAACTAGGAGCTGAGACTTTCAGCAACAACTGAAGATAGACTCGGATTAGAGGCACTACTCAGGGCCATTTGTACCTCACTGTCCATTGCCTGTGGAATCTGAGCATGGGTAACTCCATTCCACTTAGCACACACGGCTGCCCTGCCCTTTGATTAACCTCAAACTTCACTGATTCTTTCAACTTGCAACTCTTGAGTAAGATCTGGAATGACTCTTGGGCTACACTCACTGCAAACATATGCTGGGGTGCAGAATACATCTGTGGTGGTGATGGGGAGAAAAAATGGTAAGCGGAAACTTCTCTCTCCACTCCACCCTCATTGTCACCAATCCATCTCCATGGTTTAACATTTGTGATCTGAAGAATCTGTTCCCCAGATTCTATTGCTGGCTCACTCTGCAAATTATTCCATTTAACAGGCCTTGCCAAAAGTGGTTGCGGCTAGTGTGAGGGAAAAGTCTAATGGCTTTCAGCTACAGTATTCACATTAAACCCCTGCCATAGAGCTGACATGAAGTAAAATAAATGCTGAACTGGAATGTTCTCATCTCATTCAGTAGAACCTGCTCATACTGAGGTGTCACATCCTGCCTGCAGTGGCAATGCATGCCATGAAACTGTTGAAGATCTGCAGATCTTCCCTGTTTACAGGATTATCTGGCAAATGTTTTTGCTTTGCTGACTATACTAGAGATGTGCTGTTTCCACTTCACCGAAACTAACAGATCCCTGACTACTAGGTTTTTTGTTTGTTTGTTTTATTTTGCACTATAGTTGGCTTGGATCTAGGAACCTCAGGTAAATTGTCAATCATGTTGTCTGTGATGCCTGACACCAGGCAGGAAAGGCTCTCTCAAGCGCTATCAAGTCACAATTGTGAGGAGACTCCAGAATTCCTTGCTGAAGGCAGGCTCTTAGCCGCATTGTTTAAAACTGGAGAAATCTGTTACAAAGCCATGAGAATTTGTTGCTGGGAAGCAGAAGGATAGGGGTGGGGACAAGGTGACTTAAGCACTGCTAACGTCTCTAATGTCTCAGTTCCATAACTCTTGGGAGCTTCGGCTCTTCTGGGGGAAATCCAAGGGGCAGTTTCAGTGATCATACATAAGGTGGGAGTGGTGGGTGGCTCTGCCATGCCCCTGCTCTCCACATCACTGAGGTGAGCACAGGGTCAGCGTGTGATGGTGAAAGAGGGGTGAATGTTACAGCTTTTGTAGGTCCGATGAATGTAGCTAGTTCATGAGTACTTCATAAACACATGGTTAGTGTTATGCATCAACAACTAATCACATTTATTTGATCAGCTCCTCCTCCACTATGCATTACAGTGGCTTTCTGAGCATCCAAGTTCTGGAAACTGCGCTTTTTCTGGCAACGCAAGGAGAGCAATTCTGCTTCTTTGGTAGGGTTTAGATCTATTCTCCTAGCTGCTGGCCCATGAAAGGGCAGAAAAGTCAAGCTTTCCTTCTGAGATTGTTAGCAGACTGCCATTCTGATTAGTTGTGGCTGGACAAGAACGCCAGACTTCAGAAATTTCATCCTTTCACAATTCCTTGGGACCCAAGCAAGGATAAAAAGAGCATCTATCAAATAGGGACAACAACCAACATGTAGGCTGCTGGCAATAACATGCAGAATGAGGTACATCCTGGTGCTGCTCCCTAATATTCTCCATTAACAGCCCACAGGCATCCTGGGGAAGGAAATACAGCAGACCAAAGGCCATGGAACAGACAAAACAGGAAAGGGACAAACACTCAAGACCCCTTGCAAATGAATCTGATTTATTGAAATGCATCCCACCTTCAGCCACAAGCTTTATCAAGTGCCCTCCTGACCCTTTGTCCCTCTGTCTCTGTGCTTGAAGCCTGTTTGCCCTGTACTTTGCCTAGCTGTGAGTGCTGCCTCAGTGTTTGTACCCATCCCATGTTATCAAAATTGCTTGTTCTTTGACCAAATCTTTTTCTCATGCCCCTTCAGCTGAGCCAGCTGAATTTTGCTTGGTCTCCTGTAACTACTTCTTTTTCTTGCTTTCAGTGAGTTAGGGAATGGAGGAGTTTGACTTCTTTTTGTCATTTCTCCAACTCCTTCCGAGCAGCTGGAATTTATTTTTATAAAGTTCATTTCAATAAAGCCTGGAGCCATAATACATGAGGCTGTGATCTCAGAAGAGCTCATAAATTAAGTAGGGTCAGCTCTGGTCGATGCATGCATAGGAGACCTCTAAGGACACCCTGTGTGCTGATCAGCCTGTGCCAAGGATATAGCAACTGCCAGACTGTGTCTGCCCAGTGGGCTGTCTCTTTTAGTCTGCTATCTCTAACCATTGCCAAGTGCTTTGGAGGAAGATACGTGATCGCTGCGGAGGGCAAGTTGTTCTTAACTGATCACAATATCCTTCTAGACCTTTGTGGCATGAAGCTGTTGGTCTGCCGTCTCACATGTGCAAGGGTGGTTGGGGGGCACTGGACCCTGGCTGCTTACGCAATGCCTGGACCGCTCTCCGATACTCGTACCAAAGGCGCTTTTGTAGACTGCCCTGCAATCAGCCCCATTTCAAACCTCACTGCCTGTTCTGAAGGATGAACGCACCACAGAGGTATCGACTTCATAAGGGAAGTAGCCAGCTTGAACATACCCTTTGCAATTTTTCCTCTGAATCTAGATAGTAAGTGTGTTTTTAAAAGATATGCGGTGTTGTCATAAAGACTCCAGAAGACAGTGACCTCCACAGCTATGTTGTTGTAGTTCTAGCTGCCCAGAAATTATATCTTATTTAAATAAGACAGAATTTGCCTTGTTGAACTTCCAGCTCTTGGCTCACATTATGTGTTTTTCAGAAAGACTGAAACGTCTGCCTGCTTGCCTCCTCCTCCTATTAAATGCTTTTCTATTTGTAAATCCCTATATTCAGCAATTATGTCACCTCTAAAACCTCCCTTCTGTGAGCTGAATTAATTGAATAGAATAAGCTTTACATTTGAAGTCTTGTTTTCCAGGTCCTGTGGTCCCTACTAGAGATAGCCCCACTCAGTGATAAAGCCTGTGTGCTTTGAAATCCACCAGTGAGTTTCAAATTCAGATTACAATAAAATCCACTGACTAACAGTAAAATAATCCTTTAGGCTATGTTTGACAGTAGTTTTTCTTCATCAGTGAACGTACTAATTTAACCTTTCCCCTCCCAAGTCAAGGAAGCTTCTGAAAATACTAAGCTTTTTTTCTAGTAAATGTTAACTGCTTTCCTACTACCTTGACCTTGACTTGGTGGTTGAAGGCAACTATGAGGCATGGTCTCTGTTTTCTGGAATAACATGATGTGGAAAGAATGTCCCTCAAAGAGCAGGAAGGCCTTCAGGTCAGTAACTTTCAAAAGCTGTCCTGTGACCTCCACACTGTAGAGGGATGTACCAGGCTCAGGAGAACCCTCTTCCCTTCTTTTATAGTCCCTGGTGGTGTTGAGTGAGATAGGACTATTTGTTTCCTTCTCTTGTTATTCTAGTCCCTTTCCTCTTGCCATAATGTGTTGCTTCACCAGCTTTGGAATCAGAGTTTGCACAGAGCTATTATTCACTAAGAGATTAAATTCTTTGCACTGCTCTGCTTCCCACTTCTCTTTCTTGTTGGTGCCTTTTTTTTTTTCCTTGCATAGTTTCAGGATTATCTCAACACTTCTAAAGCAGAAGCAGCAAGCTAGGGCCAAACACTGTTAGAGCAGGCATTAAGTGGGCTTTTTCCACTGACAAAGCTGCTAATATTTCTCATTTCTGACCAGGGGTTCTTTCTGTGACTCCCTTAGGTTTTTTCAGTCTAGAGTGAAAAATCTGCTACCTGGCTGGACTGCGTAGTGTTTCAGATTTTATTGTTTTGAATGTGAAACACATCAACAACAGCTTCTAGATAACAGACAAGAGGATGCTAATCTCCAAGTCTCACTTGACTTTGAGTTTGTTGGTTGTCTGAATCCGAGTCTCTAAAGGGGCTGTGACAAAACACAGTGTTAATTACCAGTTAGCTTCATCATTTTCTGAGTGTCTGTGCCATCACCTGAGTCATGTTCCTTGCATGATGTAATAGGAGTAATAGGAGTGGTAATAGGAGTAATAGGAGTGGTAAATGTTCTGGGTCTGGATACCAGTGCTGGTGCATGTTCCTGAAGTTTTGGCTGAGCAGCGTCAAGGATTCAGCCAGATGGTTTTGCTTGTAGCTGACTGGATTTACTCTGTAAGGGCAGTGTTTTATTTTCTTCCTGCAGCAAAGAAGATACTCTTCAGCATACAGCCTGTGTTTCTGTTGTAATTTTTCCCAGATTCAGTTTCCAGGGCCTACTTCACACACCTGTACATCCAATTTCTCTGTGCTGTCGGTATCAGGAGGCTGTCCCTGACATTTCCAAGGCAGCCTTATCCAATTTCAGGTACACTACAGGAGCTGCCTTAGTAGCCGTTAGGTGCCATGGATGACTGGGTTGAAGTTGCAGAGACTGTTAAAGCTACTTAAATGGTTGATGTAGCAGAGAGGTATACTTAGTAGAGTCAAACTGAATGGAGAGTGGGAGGAAATTGCGTCAGAAGTTCTAAACATGCAGTCAGAAGAAAACTTCAAACATTTTTTCTTTCCCTTTTGCAGAACCAGATACAATTCTGTAATAACCTGTGATGTGTTGTGTGAACGGGTGTGGATGTGGATGCCTCTGTTTCAGAGTGTCTCTCCATAATGTGCTAGAGGTTTTCTTCTGTTTGCTTGTTTGCTCTGGACATTTCATTCAGTTCTTCTGCTGAGCCAGTAAATAGTGATCTGTGTATTGTTTTCCAGATCATGATAAAATAGCTCATGCTCCATCACTGGGCACTGCTTGATGGAGGTGTAGCATCCACTGATTTGAGATTTACCACCTCCTGGGATTAGGAAGACCTGGAAAAGGAAGAAAGAATGTGGTATCCATGCTAATACATGCGTGATAGCTTTGGGGTGATACAGAAGGGTCATTGGTGTGAATTAAGTCTAGGGACCACCCCTATGCCAGATCCAGAGCACACCGACAGGCTCTGCAAGCTTTCCCCCTCTTCCCAGCAAGAGCTTTGGCTGTCGGTGTCCGGGGCACAGCTGTGACCTGGGGTGAGTCTGCTGCCAAACAAGCTGTGCCAGAGCTGTGTGGAGCCTTGTCAGGGGTCTCCTCCCTGGAGGGACCTCCCTGGAGAGGCTTGGGAGCTGCTTTTAGACTCAGTCCCTTTGTGCTGTGCTGCAGATGTGCCTGCTCCCTGGCCCCGTGACTTGAATTCATGGCTCAACTTCAGACCTGCCTGGCCTTTGTGGGCTTGTCTGGCAGCTGGTGGACTGAGGCCGACCCTGGTTAGAGTCACTAGTAGCACATGATTTATCCCAAAATAGTACCATGTGCTAATGTATTTTGAGAGGTCATCTGTGCCTTTTGTCGGATTGTTTAAGTGTATCAGGTTTATGGAAAGTTAGTTAACAGCAGTCACAGCCTGAACGGATTAATGAACTATAGAGTGCATTTATACAGATCCAAACCATACAATAGGTACAGTGTCTCACATTGCTCTGGACAGATATCACAGGGTTCTGAACCACACACAGTGTTTTCAAGTGGGGCATCTTTATAGTTTTTATTTCCAGTCCAACCAATGGCACTGACAACACTCGAGAGATCTTGCAGTTCATCTGAGAGATGCCTTTACCATGCTTCCAGCAAGACATAGGAATTACTCTGGTCATCTTCCATGTGTGCTGGGCTAAGCTTATTTTACCACAGCCTTCAGGAAAGTGCTTTCCAGCTGCTCCTTTATTATCTGACCAAAGAGACTGAAAACAGAGACTGGAATAAAGCCTCTCACAGGCCACTGGAGGAGATACAGGGAGACCATGTGAGGAGGGATTTTCTGGCTGTGATTCCCCTTCTTGCTTCCAAAGTCCTTGCCACATTCTGCATTCCACCTAATCCCCCAGATTCAGATGCTTGCACCACTGGGGCAATTTGTGGATCCATTTCCAATCAGCAAATGGAGCAGCTTGCTGGCTGGGGATGACTGACTCCTCATTGCCCAGAGATTTTCTTGACTGCAAAGAGTTCCCATCACACTGACTGAATGCACTTTGCTTACAGTAACAGGTCCTGACTTCTAAGATCACAGAATCACAGAACAGTAGGGGTTGGAGGGGACCTCTGTGGGTCACCTAGTCCAACCCTCCAACCGAAGCAGGGTCACCTACAGCAGACTGCAGAGGACCTTGTCCAGGCGGGTCTTGAATATCTCCAGAGAAGGAGACTCCACAACCCCCCTGGGCAGCCTGTTCCAGTGCTCCGTCACCCTCAGAGGGAAAGA
>Ga0065711_1003652_pt1 | contig 29496 bp, 17 predicted proteins | sample Hoacrofraction12_FD_59098 | JGI IMG/M metagenome (GOLD analysis project Ga0065711, IMG submission 59098) | Hoatzin crop microbial communities from Cojedes, Venezuela - Epithelial fraction 12 v2 (version 2) | ecosystem: Host-associated > Birds > Digestive system > Esophagus > Crop | place... | reverse complement strand
ACACAGAAACTCAGAATTTGTGCAAGAAAAGTGGGATGGGTAGGAAGGGGGGGCTGCAGGTTGTTAAACACATCCACCTGTCTCACCTAACCGTTCCTCCAGTGTTATGTGAACCAGTGGATAAGGTGCATCATCTTTAAGAAATGTCAAGTGGCGGTTTCTTAAAAATAGCTGTAAGAAGTGAAAGAATTTCTGATGAAGGAGCAAATAGGTTATCACCTCCAAATTCCCATTATTTTTGGCCTTCAGGCATTCAGGCTATCTCTTGTGGAAAGTATCTTTTGCCAGAGTGGAAGAGACAGGGGTCCAGGCAAATGGATGATGTCTCTTACATCCTTTCTGTACAGCAGCAAGATCTTCGAAGAGGCCGAAAGGATCCAGTTGCCTAACCCTGCAGAGGCTGGTTATCCATTTGGAGATCTTTTCGAGTTACTCTAGAGCCTGGCACATCCTCATTTTGCCTCCCTGGTATCTTGCAGGCTTTCTCCCACTTCAGCAGCACATCTTCTGCAGGAGCTGTGCTATTCCTCCCCTGCAGCCCGCGTGGCAGAAGTTGTTTGTGAGCCTCTGTGGGAGTTACTGCTACGGTCGTGGATACGTACAAGTTTCGAAGTAAAAATATGACTCAGAATAGCTCCGCCTTACTCCTATTCCCTAGAAACACGACTTCAGCAAGGCTTACTTTGAGGCGTCTGCGAGGCGCTGAGGGCATGAAAGCGTACTGCAGAGTGAGCAAGCTCATAGCATCAAACACAGCAAGCTAGTACAAAAATTTGTTTAAACAGCATAGTGCGGAGCGGATCTAAAGTGGGTTGGAATACAATAAAAGGTGAATCTTCTTTCAGAATTACAGCAAGTAATTCTTTTTTCCCTGGGCAGACTTTGAGGACTGCTGTATTTCTCCTTGTGTTTCTTCCCAGTCATTCTGGATGTGGCTGAAACTGGCTGTTCTTAGAGTTGGATGCCAACTGAATGAGAGGGTTTCGCTCCAGCCTCTGCCTGACCTTGGGTTACAGGCACTTCAGGAAGCAAAAGCAGAGCTGCACAAATAACCTGCTTCGTGTTGAAGTCATACCGGCCCCGTGGATACAACCGGGGATGGGTTTCCATCGGGCTAGGCTGGTTCGCAGCCCAGCTCATCCTGGAAGAGAGCGTGGGACTGCTTAGGGAAAAAAACAAATTTGCTTAAAAAATCACTGCTGTTGTGTTCCTTCCCGGAGTGGAGGGGAAAGTTGGAGTGGGGAAGGATGGGGGGAGGCAGGCAGGAGGCAGCAGAAATGCATTATGCATTTCTTTTTAAGTAGCGATATATCCAAGTCGTTTTAAACCGTATTTATTCTCTGGGATGTTTATGTATTCATGCTGAAAGTGGGATAACAGAGTATATAAGGATATATAATATTGGTGAAGAAGAAAATGACTGCTATAGTACTTTCTACTCTCAGTTCCTTCTCCACTAATGCCCTTACACCTTTCTTTTTCAGGCTTTTTGTAGCATCCTAAACAGAAGGATATTGAAGGGAGCTGATTCTGCTTTGATCCTTATGCTTGTTGTCAAAGCGCTTGGGATTGAAGAGACTGTTGGCTACAATTGACTGTGACAATTAGGAGATGATCAGAGCCCTAGAGTGGAGCACTTAAAGGGTAATTTACATGTCAGTTTGTCGAATAAAAAAAAGATATTCAGCTAAGATTTTTTTTTCCCCTTAGAGCCTTGTAAACTGCAATTTGTGCTCTAGTAAGAAAAACCTGGCAGAGGAGTTAGGATAGCCATTTCCATTTGAAAAGAGGCAATCATAAGGCCACTGCTGAGCCTATTGTCCACTAAAAATGCTGATTTGCAGTCAGGGAGTGAAAGAGTGGAGCCATCACTAAATAGAACCTCGTGCAAGGTAACTCCCCCTTGGTGGCTTTCTAATGTTGGCTGAAGGTTTTATATACCTTAAATCCTGCATTTACTATCATTATAACATTGTTACTGATCATGAATGTCCTTTATCATAACAAAAAAATGAAGGTATTGAGGGGGAGGTGGGTGGAACAGGAGCTACCAGCCCGGTGATAGGCTCACGCCAGCTATCTATTGTATCACATCTTTCTTATTCTCTTGCTTTTTGTATGCCATCACAATTTTTTTCTTGTCGCCCTTTGCACTTTGCCATTCAGGCACCTTCCGTAGCAGTTTTCTCATAGGTTTTCCATACCTATTTACGCTTCATTTTAGACACACTCCCAGTAGATTTTCAGCATTTTCCACGTTTAACCTGCTGGGAAAGGAAAAGAAAGAGGGAGGTGACAGTAGCTGTTCGGTTCAGAGTTTGCCTTTCTGTAACTGCGGTGCGATTAGACTGCGATAAAGACTGTATACACGCAGGTCTGCGAGAGGACTGAAGTGAAGACAGCTGGTTGTTAAATAAACTTATTTGTGATCCGTCCTTTTTTTTTTTTGTATGTGATAGCTCGGATGAACCTAGAGTTGCTTTGACTGTAGAGTTATATGAACTTATAAAAATATCAAAAAACAACACCTCCCTCATTATGCTGGATGGTGTGAGCTGTAGCGTATGTGTTATCCCTAACAGTTTTGGAAAGGGATATTAGTAGATACATATGAGGCTCCAGTGTTTGTTTATGCAAATACGTGTATTTATTTTGAGGTTGCATCATAGGTTTTCCTTCCAGAGATGGCGTTGTCTCCATTTTACTCTCAGCTTCCAAAGAGAAGAAATGGTCATGCATTCCAGTTCGGGAACCTGAATTATAGACTTTGCTTAGTCACCATTATGACCAAGTAGCCTTTGCTGCCCAGACGTGCATTGCCATAAAAACCCAGGGGCTACGTTTCTGGGGAACTTTTGTGGCTTTCAATAAAAGCCAAGCGTGTGCACTATTGGTCCGATTCTGATCCCAGCGGCAGACTCTGGTCGAACACCGCTGACTTGAATGGATCTGGGATTTCTGTCGGAGCCGGTAGGATAAGGATCGGGCCCTGTGTGTCCGTAGGGTCACCAAAGTGCCCTTTCTTTACTTATATGCCTTATGCCCTTAGGTTTTGGTGTGTTGAACACCAATGAGGTTTCTATTTCTAAACTTGTACCAGTAAAATGTTTTAATCTGGCTTCACTACATGGTGAAGAAACACTTCAAAATATTTCTAAACTGTGCAGCATTCCTCTTATAATAAATGGGTTTTCTTCTTTGGAAGAATTGTTATCTTATGTTGTCATTTTCTCCATGATGCTTTAAATGTGAGGTGGTGGCTTTTGCCCTCTCTTGCTGTCATACTACACTTTTTGGACATCCCAATGTTTGCATGTGTTTATCTCTGCACGCAATGTAAAGAACCGACAGGAACAAATAAGATGTGAGGAAATGGAGTAATGACAGGGTGAGTCTGGAATGACTTTGGCTTCTTGTGTGCCTGCAGAACTGAGGCAGCAGTAAATTCTGTATTAAAAAAAAAGAAAAATCAGGCTTAGCAGGAGGTCCTCGTCTCCCAGGTAATGGCTAAATGACGAGCAGATGAGCCATCGTAATATTGATTTAAGCATTTTGTTCCAGCTAGTCACGATTAACTTTGATTTGTTTTTACTTTCCTCTTACAGGTTTGTGTTTAAAGGACTCAGAACACTAATTGTATAAAAATCTTGTAACTGCACATTCTCTTGCTGGAAAAGTGATGAATGAATGAATGATTTTAGGTTTCCCTGTACGTTAGGATTAACTTAATTTTTTTAAATAAGCAGGAAGAAGAAAGTTTTACTCTGTAGCAATGCGTTTTGAAAAGTCTTTGCTTTTGGGGCGTAGGTTAAAAAAAAGGTCTTCCCTAAGACTTTTGAAACACAAAGTTGATTAGAATTTAACTGAGGTGTGCTTTTAAAACGAATTATCAAATCTACTGTTTCGGTTATTAAATAAAACTTTTAAATAAATTCACGTAAGTATTGATCATAATGCCAGAAAGCATAGTACAATGTTCCTAGAGTTGCCTTTCTTGCTCAAAAATGCATAGAGAGCAAAAGTCTTTATATTCACAGTAAAAATATACTTCCTTATGCAACCCTGGGTTACAAAGATTTAGAACTAATTTCGGTTTTAATTTCACGAGTATAAATCATAGTAGTGTAACTGCTTTTTATATGTGAGAAATTAAATTCGTAGTAAGGCATTGTGCAACTTGACTTCTATAGGCTGGAAATAGTTAAAGTTCATGACAAATTATGCATGGTGAAATACTATGACCCCATTCGGTACCTATCTTCTCATTCAGTCTGAAATATATCCCTTTATTGCTGTGTGAATTAATAATATGATCTTGGACAACTACAAATGACTTCTTGTTAATTAGAATTAGAATTTCAGATGCGTGCTATGATGCATCAGAACTTTCTCCGCTTTCTGCTAATAGGACACACAGAGTGAACAGCAAAATGTTTTTCAAGAGCAGGAAGGGAAAATTATCTCCTGATCTAAACAAGATGTTACCCTGAGGAAAGGCACGTAAGTGCGCAGTTTTCAGCAAAATCTTTCAAAATTGTGGCACTTCTCAAAACTGGATGTTTGAGCAAGTGTTAAACTAGAGAGCTGTGATTTGAAAAAGTCATCTGGTCTCTGTGGTGATAGGGAACATACTGAGTATAAGGCTTACAGCTACATAAATTTGTAGTCTTTACTAATTGGTATTTTTACTTAATCAGAGCAGATCTTCAAGTGACAAAAAATAAATATAGCTCCACCTTTAATTATGCGGCAACTGAAGATCTGCTCTAACTCTATTTTTTCTGATAAATAGCAGAGATGGCAAGTAAACCCTTCGAATGCATTTCCAATAGTAAGGTGGCTCTAGAGAACCACACTACTGTGGGAGTCCCATCTTAAGTGAGTTTAAAAATTTACCAGGTGTTCCCCTGCATTTCCTGGCTCACACAAAATTTCAAAAAAATCTTGCCCTAGGTATAATATTGGTGGTGTGTTTCAGGCTTCACTGTACCTCAAATAGTTTGAAAACTAAAACTGAGAATAGAACTTTTACTGACCTTGCCTCCTTTTTATTTCACGTTGGGCCTTGCTGCAGAGTTTGGATTAAAAGGATAGTCACATACAAGTCTATTCCGATGCAGTTTTCAAAAAGTGGGAGGAAAGAAAAGCAGGTCCTGGTGCAGGTTGTTTTTCAAGATTCCCTCCTAAAATGCACCTCTAGGGCTAAATTAAGTGCCAGTGTAACTGGAGTTTGCTCTGTTGGGGCAAACAGAGGTGAGCTCACTTCTGCCCACTGAGAGAGTAGACCCAAGTTTTGCTCTTTGAAGGCAAATCCCAGCTAAAGCTGAATCTTGAACCTCGTAAGATTTTGCTTTCCTGTATGAGTGTGCCTTTACAGTAGAGCCACTAAGTTGGCTCTAATTTCAAATAGTCTTCTAACCTCAAAGGCCTGTGCCGTGGTCATGTGTCTCCTAGCCTAGTAGAGCTCTTGAGGGCTCTACACATGCAAGGACAGACTTACCACTGGTTTCATTATGATTCAGTAAGGGATGCTGATGAAACCAGACCATTCCCATGCCCGTGGAGGGGCTGCTGGGTGTATTAGCATGTGTCGGCTGGTGTCAGCACTGGCCCATTTGGGTGCACCCAAGCAAAGTTCTCTTTCCACTGAGATGACTGGAGTGGACCTGTTAACTTGCTGCAGTGACGGCGACAGCAGAGTCAGGCTGAAAGGGGAGGAATCATTTCTATCTGCCTTCAGAATGCTGAGGCTCCAATAATAAAAGCAGAAGAAATATCGGGTAAAATAGAGATCTGCACATACATATTAATTCATTACTTATATTGTTCAGGTTTTAACAGTTAGCAGTGGTGACGACATGAATATTGAACTGTACTGTTAAAGTGGCTTTTAGGTGAGGGACAATAGAGAGACAAAACATTTAATTCCGGGGAAGTGGTGAGGCACCTCAGTACCCTCAAGATACGTAATCAAGGGAGTTTGGTACCTGCTTAGCCCAGAGTGTGAGGGTTTTCCTGTCTCACACCCATATGGTCTGTTTGCTCTAGTGTACAAGGTACAGGACAGGTGGTGAAGATGGATCCTTCTCATCTGAAGAAGGATTAGAGAGCAGCTACTCTATTACTCTGTGCAGTGAAGTATCCGGTTCAAAAGCTGTACGGGTGAAGGTGGTAGCGTTGCTCTGTGTTATTCTGTGTTACCACGATCCATACATTGTCATGTCATGATTGAGGTAGCGCTGGTATCCACCACCTCAAGCCTCGCTCCATGGTATTGGTGCTGGCTTTCTATGTAACTGGAAGAGTAACCTGTGTTGCCTTCCACTCTAGGTCTCACTTGGGTGACATCCACTGCACTACGCTGATTTCTATCAGTTGGAAATCATGATAATTTTGTAGTAAGTGTTCCTACCTGTTCCTTTCCTGAGTAAAAGAAAAGGTGGTAGATGAACACAGAGCTATTTTTATTGTTGATTATCAACAGGAAATGACACTTTGCACTCTTGTCTAACAAATAAATGGAAATGCCTTGCTCTGTACTAGAAAGGAAAATCACAGAAAAAATTCAGAATTCCAGTCTGGGTTCCTAAATATGGTTACTACGATTTTATGAACCTGGTGGTATTTCTTACAACCTTTATTTAGGAGCATACATGCTTGTATGTTTAACACATTCCTCCTTTTGCAGTTGGATGTACAAACACTGGACAAAATAACATGGCAGAGGGTTGAAGCTGACTATGGAAGAAGCCACAACCCATCATACCTCTCACCAAGATTAAACTGTCAATGCCCTGTAGTGCAAGGAAACATCACTCGCTGGTGTTTACTTTGCCTTTTTGTCAAACCCTTAGCTAAAAGAGGATAGGTCCAGAAGAGAGAAGTTTGAACAACAGGACTGAAGAAATGGGATAGCTGTATCATACCTGTGATCACGGATTGTTGTTCAAGGTAAGCTTAGATGCATTTGCAAAGGGTGTAGGGCTGCCTTCCCACCCGCCAATCAGCAAGGTACGTGGTTTCTGAGAGTCTGTTTTCCCCAAGCTGGTGCAGGAGGTCTGCATGAGAAAGGCACTTACAGAGACGGTCCTGTAACGCATTCACTGTGCCTATAGTAATCATGGCTTTAATCACGACTACAGAGAAAAAATTTCCCTTGACCAGCCCTTTGGTTTTGTTGAATATAATACTAAGAGATGAGAGCTTGCACTTGGAAATGAAGCAGAAGACAGACTTATTTTTTCTAAAAAAATGTATTACTGAGCCATAGTCCTTAGTTACATATGCGGTTGTAACTCCATTCAAGCAAGTGGCATTGCTCTGCATGAAACGGGGACCTGCGCCTGAGCTCCAAGCTCTTTGGTATCATTTCGGGGCTTCAGATGGGACAGCGTGGTGCAAAGTGGCCCCAATGTGAAATGGATTTTTCTCTAGAAACACACAAAGAGAAAATTGTTAAAAGTTAACGGTTTGAGCATCTTCTCTTGCTAAATACACACACAAACATCTCATGAAGTCTGCAGCTTGACTTTATTTAGATAATTCCATCTTCATTTGATCCACAATGCTAAGTGGGCTCTAGAATCACCAAGACAAAAACACGGGCTTCTGGCTGGACACTTGCCAGAACTAGGGCGAAGAGACCCCCAGCTTCAGGCCCTGTCAGTGACAAATCCAGCTGCCAGGTCTCTGTGTGGCCTTCGGTCGGGCAGATGCTGACCCCATGTACAGTCATGGAAGCTGGATGCTAACCCCATGCTGTTGTAAAACCCAAGCGTGTGAGAAGAGAACAGAAGTCTTAAGTTTACAGCTCTTTAAATGAGTCTGAGGCTGATGAGAAAATTAGCTTTGACATATTGAATTCATGCTCAAAAGTATGAGGGAAAATGGGATGATTATTATGAATATTCGGTTGCAGAAGTCAAAGGTCTGAAGGACTATTTGAACTATAATGATACTCTCTTAAAAGTTTGAAAATGAACTCTTCATAAAAGTTTAAATCTTAAGATATCAGTTCATGTGAATTTCTTTAATGTCTGATTAGCAGAAAGTGTAGAACAGATGTTTTCCCCCTTGCTTCATAGATAGCTAACTGTTGCCTCTTCCTTTAAAATGTAAAATATGCATCACAGTTTGGAAGACATTCACAAAAGATTACTTCATACTGTGAACTGGAGCTGCCTTCCAGAGGGATACGTTATAGTCTGGTCGGATGCAATTGCCTGCGACTACTATTGCCTTTTTAAAAAAGTTTTGCCATCTCGATAAACTTTCACTAACAACTCAGCATAGCTTGGGATACATTATTTATAAGCCAGGAATTTCTCTTTTAAGGATATATAGAGCCAGATACTCCAATAATGTCGAAACTGCAATTTTTCCATTGGAGATGCTGAAAGTGCATTTGCTTACATTTATTCCCTATTCCATTCCAGTGACATTCCAACTATAATTTTAGTTCTTCTGTAATGAAAATATTTTGACAAGAAAGAAAGACATTAATGATGACTGGAACTTGCTTTTTCTCTCCTTTTCCTCTCGCCCTGTTGTTTTTCAAACCACTGTGTCTTTTATTTTTTTCTTTCCAATATTTGTTAAAAAGTCCCTTTCTCAAGAAAGCGATGAGCAAAAGCAGCCCATCGGCAGGGAAACGGTGCAGCCCTCTCCCAGGTGGGAATAGACACTCACTTGTATTCTCTTCCTTTGCCACCATTTTGTCACAGCCCTGAAAAGCAGCAAATGGTGGTTATTGTTCCTTTGCAGGGTATGGTTTTGTACTGGATCCATGTGCAAAGTGTAAACATGTCATCAGTCCTCATTTGCTATATCCAAAAACATTCCCCATGTCCATATTTGATTTTCAAGTGCATCTGTGCACTGATTGAAACCCTCCCAACATGCTGCTACACAAATGCAAACCCACACATTGCTGATTTTGAATCAAATGCTCTTATGCTTCCACACTTCCATTTCAAAGTTTGCCTCAGAGTTGCAGTATGTGCCCTTTTAACACATTTTTTCCCCTCTCACAAAGAGATCCCTGTGTTCATCGCAGGAGCCTGGTGCAGTCTTTTCCATTTTGTTCTTATTTATTCCTTGGAGCCTGCTTTTATTTTCACAGCTTATTTATCCTTTGTTTACAGCCCACATGTGCTTTTAAGCAACAAAACCAATATTTAAACAAAGGAAGTAAAATGCTGAGTTATAATATAGGAATTTGCTATAGATAGAAAGTTGGATTACAAATAGCAATGCGTTTTGCTGTTAATGTAGTACTTCAAAAAGGAGAGAGAAAAAGCTCATTGAGTTGCAAATTTTCTGAAAAAGATGAGTCTCATAAAGTATGATGGAACATTTTCCTTTTAACACCCATCAAACTCTTCGTCTAAAAAAAAAGGAGGGGCAAAAAAAGCCAAAACGTGAGTGCAAACTTGTAATTTTAAAGCAAATTGTGTTGCACTTAATTATTTTTTCCACCCCTCCCGACGCAGGAGTGTTACCTTAACTGCAAAGCTCTGTAGTACCCTTTGCCTGTCATTTTTAATCAGGTTGTTTTAGGTAATTTTTGTTATGCCCCTCATTACTGAATTGTTTATCAATAGGTGCACCAAGTGTCACTAGCTTTTCTCATCAAGCCAGGTCTGACAAAGAGCTGCAGTGCATGGGAAAGAGGCAGCTAGGTGAAACTAATGCCATAGATGTTTGATTCATTAGGAGCTTATTGTTAACGGGGATGTCTGATTGTAAAGGCTCAGTCAAGCAAAAGAGTGCAGAGTAATCAGTTGGATTTATAGTTTGCAGGGCTCAAAAAAAAAAAAAAAAAGGAAAAAAAAAGAAGAAAAAAAATCAACATAAACCTTTGGATATAGCAGAAACAGAAAAATCCCCTTTGGGCAGCCCTAACCTGAGACCAGCCAAATAAGGTCATGCTACATGAAGGTTGCCTGTTAGGTGATGGAAGATATAGGAGGATTAGAGCCATATGGCATGGCCTATCATACCTTCTGACTTAAGATAACAAAGCCAAGCTTTGTGCTTAGCTGTTTTTGACTGACATCATCAATTTTATTTTATGTTGGTCACCTCCGGTAACAGGAAAAAATGGCCTAGGGTTGATAACACATGCCTGTTTTTTTAGTATTAAGATGCCTTACAGCCAGTTTTGCGCCGTAAAAAATTTCAAAGAATTAGTAGCTTGTTCTTCTATCACCCATCCTCCAGCAACTGTCAGCTCCCCCCCTCCCTTGTTTTCGGTTTGTACCTTGCAAATGAGAGACAGCCTTATTCAGAACCAGATGTAAGGCTCCTAGAGAACGAGCGTAAGCTGTTGTACTTTAAGCCTAATGGGAAGTTTTATATGCAAGGGCCTTGAACTGATTAGTATAATTCCCTCTTTAATACAGCTGTCCCTCCAGATTAAGGTAAACCAAATGTTGCAATCAGAGATTAGTGTACCTTGCCAGTTATTAACATCCCCGGTTGCTCGGCGAGCACGTCAGACACTAATGCTGTGTATTTATTTGCCGCTTCCGCGCTGTAACTTGAACTTCTGCACCTGTCCAAGCATTCCAGGGAAGAGAGGGGTATTATTGGGAAGCAAAAGTTTTATACCTGTTACACCTGCTTGGTTTTGTCACCGCCTGAGATTTGTCTTTTTTTCTTGCCAAGATTGCCAGGTGGTTTAATCCGCTCCTCTGCCGGTTTTATGAAGAAAGACTTTGTCTGCTGAATCGCATTTGTTGCTCTCATCTGCTCTCCCTTATCGAATATGTGCTGCTCACCTAAACTGCCTTTTTTTTTTTATTTCTCAATTTTTGTTTTGTTTCGTTTTGCCAATCCCGGCTTTTGGAAGGGCTCCCCGGCTGCTCTTTGTGCGCGGAGGATGCGGCTCCGGGAGAGGAGAGGCAGCACCCGCTCCCGCTGGGCTCGCGTCGGCGAGCGGTGCCTCTCGCCCAAGGTGGGTCACGCCGCCGTCTTCTTGTGCTTGGCAGGATATCCTGTCCACCGGCAGCACAGATGGCAAGGGGGACAATGTCCGGGTTATCGAGGGAAGATCTCTGCCTCCCCCCACCTGAACAGATTTTCTAGATAAATGTATACCGTAAACAGACTTAAAAAGCCTAAGGGGGTTGAGAGTGTCTTGTGCAGTGTGTAGGAAATCGATAAAGTTAGGCCATGCTAAATAACTGCTCCTCAAATGCATTTAATTGCTTAGAAGAGTGTTAATTTACCTGTAAACATGAGAGCCCTGGAGAAAAAAACATACACAACATCTAGAGGAAGGTGCTGCAGACTGGGGTTAATTTCTTTTACCCTGACGACTACTTCAGCATAAAGTTTTAAAATGAGAAGCAGAAGGGAAGAATATGCTTGTTCCAGCCAAAAATTAAAAGAGAAAACCCCAACAAAATGCCGTAACCCCTGCTTTTAAATAACCTCCCCCTCAGACCCACTTCAGCGCTGGGCTGCTGGCAGAGTGAATGCAGGGCTGAGGCAATATCAGCTCTGGTTTCTGGAATATTGCTGCTTCCTTGCAAAGACTGTGCTAAGACATTTTTCTCTAATTGAATAGATTCCTTATTAAACAGATAATTGACATAAGGTCAAAAAGGGCCATTTCAGCACAGTCCCCCTAATAACAAAGTTTACTGCCGGCTGCACACTGCCTGTACGTTATGGCTTAATTGCAGATTTTTTGAAAAGACAAAATATGTTCATATCTGTGGAATTATGTCTTGCAGCCTACTAAATATGCTAATGCAATACTAAGCAGGGATAAAGTTCTTGCCATACCACCCAACAGTTGCGCGGGACCCGCTGCCAAGTTATTGTTAATTGTAAAGCGCAAGCAGGCTTCGCAATCCATCTTAATTGTCATACTTACTCCAGGTTTGGCGATAAGGCTAGACGGGCTGTTTTAAAGTGACAACGTTGACAAGGGGAAAGGGTGTGGGCCTGGGCTTGCGGTTCTGGAGGGGTTACGCGCTCTGACCTGCCGTAGGTTGATATGGACAGTCTGCAAGGGGATTTGAGTTGTCATGGGGTCCCCAGGCAGTTGAATAGAGTGACTGTCTGTCCTGCTTTTTCCTGTTCGGATCCTGACACGTGGAGCATTGATGAACTCAGCATAACGTTGAATAGGAGCTTTTTGGCAGCTGAGACACAAGGGCTAAGCTGCAGGTCAGAGATAACACTAGTGCAGATCTCCTCATGCACACAGTTAGTAGCATGCTTTCTTCCCTCCCGAGTGCAGGAAATAGCTCATGTTAAATACGTTCACTTTTCAGCTTTCCTTTCTTCTCAAACGCAGCTTGACAGATTGGGCTTTTCAGCCTTCCCCCCCCCCGCCCCCTTTTTTTTTTTCACCACCTCTGCTTTCTACCTCAGAAATACTCTTCAGGAAGCAGGAGTTAATCTTGGCGAGGAAACGATAAGGTGATACTTGATTTTTCAGGGGAAAGCAGAAGGATATGACTGCCCGGTAACTGCAGAGAAATTTGCAGGGACGCCTTTTTTTTTTTAGGGCTTCCCTTTGCTTTTTTCCTTTCTCCTCCTCAGAGTGGAGGACAGCAGGTCTGGCTGGAGGTAGGCGCGAGGGGTTTAAATAGCATCGGGGGCAGGAAGGAAGCGCTGGGAAGGTACAGCGATAAAAACCGCTTCCCCGCGCTTCTCTATCAGCTCCCTGGATCAGGTGAATCGGGTCGTTCCTTTCCCAACTTTGATGCATCCTGGCTGGCACAGAAACGCGTCTTTGAAGTTGTTTTATATTCGGCCAAGTTTTTTACGTGGTTCCAAAAGAAAGAGGGCGAGCATTGTCTCCGCTAAATTATGTCAAGCCGGCATCCTGTGTACCGAGACAATGTCGAAGCCGCTGTCTGCTCTTGGCATTGCCGTTGATGCTGCTTTGGCTGTTTGAAGTGTTTATGTCAGGGAGGCTCAAACCTGATGGAGATTTGGGGAGGAGAATCGCTCCCGAACAACCCTTCGCCTGTGAGTACCCACACGTGTGCACTTGGGTGGTAGCAAGCCCGAGGTCGCACGACTCGTGTCACGAAGCGTGAGCTGGAGGCCACGTGGAGCCAGAAATCCTCCCCAACATAGGTGGAAACGTGCATGTTCGGGTCGGGCTTTGAGGCTGAGCGGGACCTTTCCATGGGAAGAGCCTCGCTGTTGATGGGGGGGCTCTTCTCCCAGCCAGGTGGTACTCCCCACGAGCAGAGCAGAGCCAGGATGAGACCCTATTGTGCAGGCCTGTCCGGGTTAGCAGATTCCTGTGCCTGTGTTTAGACTTTCGACGACTTAATTGGGCCTCTGCAGCGAAGGGTTTGCAGCCAAGGGGCCAAGGCTATTGTTTATTCCTGTGGCTATCACTGAGAGCCACGCAGACAGGGAGAAGGACAGACATCAATACCCCCTTTGTTCCACTTTGGATGCTCCTTTTGCTACCCTGAACGATTTCATCGTTGTTTTTGAGTGACTTCAGCAGCTTTTCTGATAGATGCACGTTTTCACTTTCTTGAAGAGGAGGAAAGTGGCTAGAAAAAGGATGGCAGAACCCATTTGCATTGATGCTTGCAGGGTGTTGCCATTCCATGTTTTCCTCTTTCTGTCGGAGCAGAGGGGCTGTGGCCGTAGCCAGCGCTGCTCGGAGCTCGAGGAATGCTTCCCAGCTGCCGCGGCGAGGTTGCAAGTTTTTCCTTGGAAAGCTGTGCTGGGAGCTCTGTGTATTTTCTTTGCTAAGTCGTGAATTCATTATTGAATTTATAATGCCGAGATCTATGACTCCGCTAATATTTCCACAGCGCAGTTTGGCCTTTTCATTCCAGAGAGGGTTGGACAGGAGCTAAGAAGATCTGGCTTTTGTTTGCTACTCTTCTACAACTTCCTGCATGACCTTGGGCAAGTTGCTTAATCAAGCTGTCTCGAGCTTTCCTGTGTAGTAATGTCACTTGCAAATGTTAGAAGAGCTGTGAATACGCAAGATGGATTTCGTAGGTGATGCTCAGGTATTAATTTGAGACCTTACAGAAGAAAGAAACTCTGTAAAATAAGAAAACTGAAGTGTCAGTATCTCACCTTGGCTTCCAATGTGGATTTCAAAGAAACGCTGACAGCAGCAGGACCTTGGCTGATCTGAATTGGGTTTAGGCGCACATCCTTCCAACCCAAGGCAAAAATTTTGCTATCCAGAGCAATGAAATAAATTGTAGAGAGCTACCTAAATAGTGGTCGGAGAGTACATGTAGTAAAAGCACATGAGAAATCTGAAGAAAGGACCTGAAGAAGAGGTCAGAGAGGCACCAGGGACATAGGGGTGGCATGGTAGGATTATGCTGAACATTGAATTTCCTTGTAGGAACGCACCTCTTGCTGGCCCTGCAGGTAGGGGAGAGGGCAGCCAGTACCCTACGTCCCCCAGGAAAGGGGAGCTCATCCTAAGAGCGTGTCCCACACAGTTAAATAGCAGGCTCTAATACAGTGACAAGAGCAGAAGACCTTCGGTTTGGGGAGGGCGAGCAATTTGCTTAAAAGTGCTGGAATGCTTGCAGACACAAAATAAAATGTGTGCATGCTACAGAAAGCTCACGTTGCTAACATTGAGGCGATGGGCGTCTAAGTACTTGAAGCTGGATGATAGGACACGTTTTTTAAAGTGGCAAAAGTACCTTAATAAATACTAGCACATCCAAGAACTTGATCACAGCCCGGTTTATAGGGAGTGGTAATATCTTTATTAAGTCAACTGATATAGTTGGAGGGGGAAAAACAGATAAACCCTTTACAGGGCTCTTTACTGTAATTAAAATAGGCTGCCTATATCTAGTTAAATAATATGTAAACTCTTAAGGCCAAATGCTGCAGCTAGTTACTATTAGTGAGAAACTGTAAACTGCAAAATCCCAAACCAGGAAGTCCCATGGAGATAAAAAAATATCTAAAGAACCAGTCAGAAATGTGCCCTATATTATTGATGCTTCAAGCGGTATTAAGTTGTGAAGGGCTGGAATGTAAACAGAGTTACAGATGTCTGATGCCGTAGGTTGAATTAGGGAAGCAGGAAACGCACTCCTTCGCTTGCGATGTTTGGAAAAAACACCTCCTGCCTGCCTTTATCTGAAACAGTTAAAGTTTTGTTTAACCTACAAAATAATTCAAAGGAGAATACGCCACGCAATCAAAGTTGTTTCTGCTATTTATAGTGGCAAAAATAGGAGCTATGCAAACCGGCAGAACACGGTCCCAGTTCACCAAGAGCTGAATTTTAGAAATGACCTAATGGTAAGGGTAGGCTGTGTCACAATGGTAAAAACTACAGCGTACACACAATTACTTGGTTTAGACATGTCTGCATCTCAGACAATTATATTATGTGTCCTTATAATGTAAAGCTAATGATTGTTTTCCTCCCATGGGGTGAAGTGCAAAGGATCTTTTCTTTTTTTTCCAAGAGAGGGTGGGAGAACAGCCTGAGTTGGCTATAAACGCTCTGGTAATCCTGATACTTCTATTTCCCAACCTTTAAAGCCTGCAGCCTTATCTTATCTCGCTCTGGTTGTTGTTACCCCTGCCAAACTCTGCTGAAGGGCTGCTAACATCATTATGTTCACTCCCGATTTGCATAGGTTAAGCACAGAGCAGAAATGACCTATTATACTTTCTGGTGCAGGCTCTGCTCCTCTTAACCATCTACCCCAAAACAGAGCAACCTATGGCTTTGAAGGAGGGATTTTTTTAATTCCAGTGGCATAAATGAGCTCAGAACCCACCTTTGCAGGTCCAACGGGAGAAGTGAATTTTAGTGTGGCAGGAGGTGAGCTGCGTGGGGACAGGGTCTGGCAGGAGACTGGCATGAAAAAGTGGCTAATTTGTTCCTCCAAGGCAGAACCACCCTCACGAGTGATACTTTGGGACAAGACAATCTCCTACTGCATTTATGAAACTGATGGGCAGTGGTCCTTGCTGAAGACTGCTGAGAACTTTCTTAACTTTCTCAGGTCCTACAAAGTTTACAGGCCCTGCTGCACGGCACGGTGTGTTATGATGGACAGCCCTCACGAACCTGAAATAGTCTTTGTCCTTTTCATCGTGATTGTTGTTGGTAAACTCATATAAATGGGAAGTGCCATTTCCTTCGCATTCTTTGAAGTGTATTTGTTCAAGAAATAACTGAATAACTGTTTTCCGTGTTTAAAACAGGAGAGCTTTTCCCTAAAGTCCGAAGTCTAAATTAATGTTCTTGATGTCCCAATGAGCCCAGAATAGCAGGGCAGCCAGGTTAGGGTCCCAGGCATTATGGCATCCTAGGCCTTCATGTCTCTCCTAATAAAGAACTCGCTTGCTTATGCGTTTGTTAAAAGTTTTGATTCTCATTAATTTCTTACTGCCAGCTGAAATGCTGAATTAGGAAAAAAAAAGGGGCGGCAAGTAGTTCTTCTGGAAATATTTTGTTTGGATGACACCTAGGTAACGTCAGAGACACCTTTCCTGGGTGGGAGCGCTCAGGCAGACCAGCATTGCTGTGGCAACGTGGGTTTCCTGAGTTTCCTTTTTGCACGTGCAGTTAAATTGGTGACTTTGAAAGAGAAGTCTGTATGTGCAGATGATATTTCCCCCCCGTTGTTCCTCAGTTTTTGCTATTTTGTAAGCCTGAAACAGTAACAGTGGAGACAGTAATATCCCTCGGCTGATGGTAAGGAAATAGGTGAGAGCGTAGAAGACCCTTATAATTAAATGAACAAATACAAAAAAAAAAAGAAAAAAACTCCATTGAATTAGTTTTTGTGAGCAGTGCTAGTTGCCTTGCCAGTCTGAAGCTGGCACTGTGGGTTTGCTGTAATCACTGAGCTGAGAAAAAGAGACACTGGTTTTGTTTGTTTGTTTGTCGTCACAGGGTTGAGCAGGACTTAAGCAGCTGAATGCTTTCCTCTGCTTTCATCCTCTTCTCGCTGATTCTGGATTCCACATAAATTCCCCTCGATTCTTCCAATCTGGTTTTTGACCCTCTTTAAGATTTAGGATTTATCTATATCACGTGTGAATATCAGCTTGGAGAGTGTGCCTTTTTGGTTTTAAAAACGAATTGTGACAAAAATCAATTACATGCATACCTTTGAGTGCTTTGCTTGAGTGCCGTCTCCCACGGGGGACCGTGTGTGCGTGTGTGTGTGTTGCTTTGCTCTGGGGGCATCCAAGCAGCTGCCCCTTGTTCTGGCCAGTCGGCAGGTCTGTGGGCAGGATGGCATTTGGGGCTTGTCGCTGTGCTACGCGGCACCCAGGCGAATGCTCAGGGTCTGAACGCTGGACACGGCGCTGTATCCTGCAGCATAAAGTGTGGCTCTTCGGGTTGCAGCACAAAGTTGTTCGAAGATTAGGAGAAGGGACGCATACATATGAGAAGAAGAAATATTGTAATCAAACAAGATGGCACGGAGCAATGCCAAGGAAAAAAAATTCCTTTAGTCAACCAATCCTGACTACTGCACTTCAGCACTGAAGCCAATAATCCTCTGTTGCCTGGAGAGCAGCTTTGAAAGGCCTGTGCTATCCAATATTTTGAATGCAGCTGGTTGAAGATCAAATACCGAGACCACAGCACCTTTCCTTCCCTTTGGGAGCAGGGTCTCTGCCTTGCCGGGTTTCTCTGGTGTCATGTGGAAGGTCACATCTCCTGCTCAGTATCCTCCCAGCATCACACCCTAACTGCCCACCTCAGCCCCGGCTGTAAAGCCTGTGCCAGAGGCAAGGAAAGGGATGGAAAGACATGTGGTGGGAAGATGTTTCACTCCAGGTTTCCTTGACTTGCAGATGGCAAATTCAAGACCAGTAGAGCTAGCCAAAGCAGCCCAAAGATTGACCTAACACAGCTTCAAAGCTAGCCTTTAGGCACAGCAATCCATGTCTGCCGTGAGCTTGTTAATCTGCTTGAACGTTTCTGAGGTCCGAGGAGCTAGGTGTAGCAAGGTCTATGAGTTACGGGTCTCTGCCCTGTCCTCTGCTCTGCCACTTGCTCCTTGTGACTGCAAACCACATCCTCAGCGCGGCACTTTGCGTAATTGTCAGTTCACAATCTTAAGCTGATGAAATATGAAATGGAGTGCGCCACTCAAGCTGCTTCTGAGTCGCCAAAGGACTCATCTGGTAGGCCAGGTTGCTGTATCCAAACCTAGGCCTCATGATTTTGGCAAGAACATGAAAGGATATTGCCTTCTGGACCTCGTGCTACTGCCCATGCTGCTGCTACTGTCAAGGGCTTTTCTCTGGCTCGCTTTCCAGCTGACCCTTCTGGGAGGAAGGAGAAAGCCTTGAGCCTCCTGTTCAGGAAGGCTGGACTAGGTGACCCACAGAGGTCCCTTCCAACCCCTACCATTCTGTGATTCTGTGATTCTGTGTCGCATCCCCAGGCAGCAGTGATGGGCATCACACCCTGGCAGTGTTGGGTCGGTACCGTTCCTGCAGGGAGGCACAGCCAGGCGTGGTGATGAGGGCGGGCTGGTGCGTTATCGGGGGAAGCCCCAGTCGCTGTGGCCTTTCCAAACTCTTGATGCTCTGGAGTTCTGACTGCGGGGGAGATTTGCCTGATCTGGTAGGTTTGCAGCAAATATAATGTTCTAGTAAAGCTTACACACTTGAAACAAAAGTGCCTTATGCTGGAAACAGGCTAGGTCTAACAGCAGGTTACCTCCAGCACCCTCATAACCCGTATTTCTTGTTTGCAACCCTAGTGTTTTCTGCTTCTCCTTGATAACTTAACCTTCTTACCTACTGTGCTGTATACGCAGACCTTCATCGGGTTTCCCTTCCTTGGCACTGGCTGAGGTGCTGGCTAGACCAGAAGGTTCCTTAGGAGGACACAGACAGCCTGATCTCTAGGGAAGGTCTCCGGAACTACCCACCTAGCTTGCCTTTACGCCTTGACGCATCTGTGAGTCAACACAGTGGTGATACATTCTGCCAGATGTTTCCAAAAAAGAGTTGACCTGACCCAGAGGTTTTGGTAGTCATCTCTCTGACATAGACCTCAGCCAGCTTTCATTAGGGCATTCCTGTGGAGATTGCTGGTGAGCCAGTATGAAGCGCTCACTCCTTTAAACTGGCTCTTTCACTGCTAATGCTTGTTCTGTCTGGGATGTCTCAGACCATGGTGATTTCATATTGTCGTTTCCATAGTTAAGACAGGGTTTGCATCTGAGTGCACTGCTCCTCCAACTGTTTCGCAAGGATATGAGTGTCTGGTGTTCCCTATATCAGCCCCTTGCACCTTAGCTTTGCAGCCAAGCCAGTCATCCTTATTAATAGAGGGCTGGATTTCTGCGGTGAGACGTTGAGGTTAGGTGTCACAGGGTGTAGCTCGGCGATAAGGAGTTGACGTCTGCTGTGTTGGCGGACTGGTAGTGAAAGCTCAAGCCAAGTCCAGCCTGGACACATAAAAATAGTGCTGTAGGAGTCACCCTTCCGGGCCTCTCCAAGGTCCAGGGGTACACCTGGCTCAAGAGGGTAGGTCGTTGGCGCGGTAGGCTCTCAGCACTGCAGCTACCCGGGGTTGGCCAAGAACAAGGGAAGGCAGTTACACGTTTTAAGGTGCAGAAGTCTCCTATTAATGACCAAAAGCGTGGCCTGGCCAGCCCCATCGTTTCCTGCCAGCTCTAGAGATAAGCCCACAGCAGGTCAGACCAAGGGATCACCGTGCCCTGTCTCCGGCTGCGGTAAACAGCAGGCATCTGGGGAGAGGCAGAAGAGCAGGGGAAGCAGATCGTGACTCTTCCCAATCCTCCCCATTTTCGGCAACTGTTTCCTTAATCTGATGGATCGGCTGAACCCATGAGCACGACCCTAACTGCACCACTTGCGTGTTTGGTGCGGTGACAGACCTTCAGCCTCGCAGCATCCTTCCTAGAGTTGGAGCCATTTAACAGAGATGTCTCCAAGGGGTCTGCGTGGCTGACGTCTGAGCGGTGGCTACCAGTATGGATCCTGCGCTGCGCTTGTGTTTCCCTGTTGAGATGGACTGAAGTATTTCAGTTTAATGTTTAATGATGCTGGTTGGGAAAAAAAGGAAAAAACCAAACGCAACAGAGTAGTTCCTGTGTCGGGACTGTCTAATCAATGCAGGAGGAGTCCTCTGCTGCCGGGGCATTTATTAGCCTGTTTTCAGAGGCCTATCTTTAAATCACCTAGGAATACTAATAATCATCTCAATAGTTAAAGTTATTAAATCTGTCTTGAGTTTTTTTGATTGTTGTTTTTCTTCTTTTTTTCCTCCCTCCTGGATGCAAGGCAGCCACCCCCGCCGGAAAGCCCTGCTTTAAAAGAAGGGCTCGCTGGGGCGAAAGGAGTGAGTTTCCTAAGCCGCGGGATCAAAGTGAAACCTCCCAGCCCAGCCAACACACAGGTTTCCTCCCGCTCCCAGGTTCACGCCACGTGTCCAGGCTGGGTGTCCAGCTCAGCCGCCCCCACAACACCGCGAGTGCTCTCAGCTACCTCGGGATCTTCTCTTTATCTATTTTTAATTTATTTTTTTTTTATTTAAAAATAATTTGGTGACTCTCTAGCCGAATTATCTGCTGTCGCTGCAATATACGCCGCGTGTCGGACTCCCACAGCCGAAAGTCTCTGTTTCCTTTCTGCCAGTACCTTGGTATCTGCCTTGCCCAGGAGCCTGCTGATGAAGATTTCCTGTTTGTTTTGAGTCACTGCTGGAGTGATAAATATACTTCAGCTCTCTCCTCTGAGAGGAAAGAAACCAGCTGCCCCGAACTAAAGGGAAAAATATGTCGAAATTCCACCAAAGGGCCCTGTTATCACGAAGCTTCCATGGAAGGATGAAACCGGGTAACATGAGCTATGACAAAGGCGTGATTTCCATATTGAAAATGTCCCTCCGCGCACGGGGTTTGCCTTTAATCGTCTGCTTTCGCTCCGTAACTTTAATTTTTAAAACCGATCAGAAATAAATAAATAAACACAAAACCCCCATAAACTTACACGGCGGAGTAATGCTTGGCTGGATAAACAAACGATTATACTTGTGGTTTCTTGATCTGACCACAAGCTTTAAATGCCATATTTTTGCATGAACCTATAATGCTTCTGGATAAACAATTGTGTTTATATTTTCAGGAGTATCCAGTGTGGCGTTGTGTAATTTCTATGTGAGATTACTAGGATATAGGATAAATTCCAAAAGAAAAGAAAGGAAAGGAAGATTAGATTATTAAGTCATTTTTAATAAAATCAGCATAGTTTTGAATAGCTTATAGCTTAATTTGTAATTTTAAAAGAATGCAGCACTGGCTTTTAAGTTTCTACAATTATCTTTTCATCTCTTTTTATCCTTTTTCTACTAGAGATGGGGCCCAACCCAAAACCTTGGATCTAAACCCAAGATCCAGGTCCAGATCTGAGTTCACAGCTCCAACCTCCTTGCTGAAGCAGGGGAGTCAGGCCGGCGAGCTCCAGCACACGCTGCCTTTGAACTTCCAAGCCCAGGTTCAGAGGCGTTTGACTCGCAGGAGTTACTTTTGCTGGGTGGAGCGGTGCAAGTGGTGATGGCCTTGGGGCTTTGGGGTGCCTCCAGCCCTGCAGAGGAGCCAGGTGGGGTGACAGGGGGCAAATATGCAGACAGCATATTTGATAGCAGATATTTGATAGCAGATTGGGAGGGCTGTAGGTCAACGATAGAAGAAAATACTCCTTGCAGGCACCCTGGGACCAGCCTTGATCTGGTCCAAACCAGCACAAGGCGAGCGCCGGGCTGTGCTGGATCAATCTTTAGCTTTTGGGAGGTGGCAGCCCCTTGCCATGGCTTGGAGGAAAGTGCGCTTCCAAAAAGATTAGGTTTTTTGGTGTGAAATGTCCTTATTGCTTCAAAAGGTCCTGTTCTGGACCTCATAAAAAAGGCACAGGAACAAAATTTTGCTTTCAGTAAATGTCTGAACTGCTGCTCATGGGGAAAAAAAAGTGGTTTTCCTACATTTTTTGGATGTATTTCTCCTTTTTTGTGTAAACTCCATAAGCGCTGGCAAACAATGTGTGCTTTTCTGTACTCACCGGCACATTCCCATTCCAATAAGCTAATCGGGCTCCCTTCTTTATATCACTGAGTGAAATCACACAGAACAAAAATAATCATATTTAAGCAGTTTGAAGTATACTTTTTCCGTGGTTTACCTTTACTGTCTCCTAGTAAAATATAATTTCTTCTTTAACAGCAGACGAAAAAAACCATTATAGCTTTAAAGCATGAGATTATAAAAGACTGCAGCTAGTTTAGATCTCACAGTTAGAAGTTAATTCTAAGTCACTGGAATTGAAAACATCAGTTTACAACATTTACTGGCTTGCTATAAAAATGTATTCCCCTGTGTTATGTTAAACATGAGAAACTACACCTCGGTGTGTCCATTATTTATATATTTATTCATATCTTGCTGCTTCTGATTCAGCTGTGTAACTGTATGCAAAACAGATAATTACTGGGGAACCGAATAATTTGTATTTTGAGGGGAATAAATACCCTGAAGGATTTGCTTTTGGGGAAAGAACACACTGCAAAGAAATTACATAGATTTTGTAAATAGATATGAAAACAAAAAAAAAATAGGTGAGGAAATATATTGGGCCCAGCTACCTTGACACAACCGTGTTTGTGGTGAGGGAAGTAATTTTTCTTTCTAAATACCCAAATCCACATTGTAAAATTGAACACGAGGCCCATTATTTGACATAGTTCTGAAGAAAATGGGGTTTCATGGCAACCTTATCCAAATACCTGAAGGACGCTGAGGGGCTGGCTGCTCTTTGTGGAGTGGTGACATTGGGACCAACACATACATCCACCGGGTACGTGGAAACATGCTGCTTAAGAAATACATGCACCAAACATGCCTCACATGTGGCAACTCTTTTAAGGAAAATGCCATTTTCCTTTTCTTTTTGCAGCATGTAAGCAGCTGGCTGCCTGTGGAGAGCCGTCCCTGGGTGGGCGACGGGATCTTGGCTTCCCACAGGGGTAAGGACCAAAGACCTTTTCTCCTGCAGCTTTATTCTCTGATTTAGTACCAGACTGTGGAAGAGAGATGCAAGAGACACTAAATTCAGCATTTCCAGTAACAGAATTACTACTAGAATACTGGCTGAGTAACAGCATCGCTGTTCATTTCCCTCTGGTTTATTTAGCCTGTTTGCTTGTCCAATTTCTCTTTTACCATCTTTCTGGTGGGAAGTGGGAGTGTCCTAGAAGTTCCTACAGTGGGGGTTTTATGTGCAGACCCATGCCAAAACTGTTTGTTTGGTCACCTTAAAACTACCCAAATCACCCCAAATCCTGGGCAGTGCAGAAAGGCATCGAACCTGCCCCATGGAGGACCTCAAGGGTCCATCTCATAACACCTGGGAGGAGCTGGAAGGATGGCTGGCCATGAGTGGTGGGGCTGCACCCCAGGAACAGAGGTGCAGGGGAGCAAAGTGACATGACTGGGGACACTCAAGAAATCTGTGGCAGAGCATGGGGTGAACCCCAATTTGCCGATTCCTTGGCTAGAAAGACGAGATGGTTTCTGTGACAGCCCGCCACGTGGGGCTCTGCCTTTCCACTGTCAAGAAAAAAAATCTTTAATTTGAAGACACTCTGCAGACTAATATAGTTATGGGTAGTAGTGCACAAAAAGCAGTTTAACACACTGTTAAAAAAAATCGACGCAAAAAATCTGTGTTTTAGGATTGCAGCCTTAACACTTTCACCAGGGCTGATAGTAAGATTTTCTTGTCTTTTTTCTCTTTCCTTTTGGTGGAGAAGTTTTCTAAGGTATTTTTCAAACTTTCCAGTTTAGCAACGTGTTGGCTCAAACTGAAAAGAGAACTAGGCACTGGGTCACAGGCAGAATTAGGTTTGTGCTAGTGGTGGGGGCAGGTTGCTGACACAGCTACAATCAGACAAAACATTTAAAACTTCTGGCTTTGTACTTCTCAAATGCCTCTTTTAGAAAATCGCTTAAGTTGTTATTAACATCCACCACCCACCTTCCCTTTCTGGTCCTGACATTGTGTAATAATAGATAATGTTGACATATGTTCCCTGCTGGTCAGAAATCCTATACTTCTGTGAAAGGTAACATTTTCAAGCAATGACAAAATGTATTTTACTTGGACAGAGCATTAGTTATTGGACTAATCTCACATTGTGGGATGTGGGGTAAAAGTTTTAACGTTTTAGTTGTGGGAGAAAGTTTGTTGGGACAGTAAAAGCATCAGTATGGGGTGTGTTTAGTTTTCTCCGTTTCTAGAGGTACTGGCTTGGTATCAAACTCTTGCGTCCGTAGGAATTTAAAAGAAACATTTGCAGTATGTATGAGGAACAGCTGTCTGTGTACTCCCAGCAACTTTTCAAAATGACTATTTGGACATTTTTTTTTCTAGGAAGGATTAGAGAACTAAGGAGTATGTGTGTGTGTCCCACACGCTCCAAATAATTCTTTTTCAGTAGATCAGTTTTTTAAATATTGAGTAACTGTAAAAAGATCTGCATTTATTTACCAATTTCCCACTAAGCGAAGCTGTCTGAAAATAGAAAATGAGGAAGAGACAGCAAAATCTTCCAAACAAATATGTTGTGAAAAAAACTGCTTTTGAAAGTAATCTAGGGTGAGATTCTATAAAAACGTGTCTGCTTCGCACGCCACTGAAGTCAGCACAAGACTGCGCAAGCCTGCAGAAATCGAGTTTTATTTTAAGTCTTGCACAGATCTCTGTGCTGGGGAAGCTGGAAATCATTTTTTTATTGAATCTGGTCTTTTTACGTGCTACGACAGGATCCAGAAATAATCACGAGGGTCCTGTAATTTGGCGGATAAACGTCTTCCCTTGCAGTGGGCTCCCTAGGATTTGTTTTTTTCCCTCGCACTGAGAGGCATGCTGAGCTGCCCCTTAGAAATGTGCCTTTTCCTGCAAAATCCGTGAAGCTGGAGGGAGCAGCCCTCTGTCCAGCACCCACCCGCTGCCTCCCGGGCTCCGACACCCTGGTCTCTGGGGACTGGGAGCTTTAACCCACACAGCCCTTGTCCCAAGCCATGAGCCGTGGCTCCGGGGAGATCCTGGGGCCTCCCAAGAGAAACCTTTCAGTGCGGTGAGCTGCTGCCGTGAGGGTGTGCAAAGGGGTGCCCCATGGAGCGGGGTGGCCGGGAGCTCCCCTGCAAGCTCCCCATCCATCTTCCCTCACCCATCAGGACCGTCCTGTTTGTTTTCAAACTCTCCCTGCGTGTCTGTCGGGCTGCCTTGGGTTGGCTCTGTTCTCAGTTACACCCATTGATGTCAGTGAGGTTGTGTTGGTGGAATCAGGAGAAAAATTTGGCTCCTCGTCTTTTTATCCCCCTCTCCTCTTTTTTTTTCTTCACTGTTCAGCCTAAGCCCAGCCCGCTGCCTGGCTTGTCCCGGGCTCCTGCTGCCGCTGGGGTGAGAGCTTCTCCTCTGCAGCTCCTGCTGCTTGGCACGGCTTCGCTGCTTCGTATCCAATCTCGGCTCGAAACATATCTGTTCTGCTTTCTGCTTCCTCCCTCCCTCTTTGCTCACTGTAAAGCATTTTATTATCCAGACTTTATGGAAGGCTCTGTACAAAATGAAGTTGTGAGGTTATTTGTTTTGGTGCAGCCAATCCAATAGTGTAAGCTACTTCCCTCCTTTAATCTTCTCCTCTTTAGATAATACATAGGCTTTTATATCCATTAATTGTCAGAAATAAATGCTTCTTTAGCTATTACTTCCTGAAACAGAGCAGTGATCTCCCTCACATACAGCTGTTTATATTATGCATAGCATAGCCCTGTCACAAAAACACATTAGAAGTTTTTGTAAGACCTTGTACTCGTACGTAGCATAATTTCTAGTTTAACTTTCCTTTTTCCAAACAGGAGAGAGAGTATCCAGCGGGCTACCGAACAGCAGTGCCTGCTGCCCCTCGGTCGACATGGCTTGGGAGTAATCCCTGCTGAAGCTAGCAGGCATCAGAAAAAAGAGAAGAGTGATAGGAATGGTGAGTAAGGTTAGTGGAGATTCACGTTGCTGCTTTAGGACCTAATCATTATTAATTATTCACTTAGTAGTAGAGTCTTCATGTCCCAGCTGAGATTAAGACCAAACGGTGCCAGATGTAGTGCAAACACCTATTAAGTCATGGTCCCTTTATCAAACAATTTACAGTCTAAATAGACAAGACGGAGAAAAGATGGGAGATGAACAAAGAGGTGTCAGCACCAAAGACAGGAAATTAGAGGAACAGGGACATTAGGAAAAGGGAGAGGAATGAAGGCCACAACGTAATTTCTGGAGATAATCAGGACAAGACCCACAACTGGGGTAAAAGCACAGACAGGCTGCTGTGGAAACCTACTGCCTCAGCTGAAAATGGTCCTGCTTGTCACCGCTGCCCGCAGGGCTCTCGGGGGGAAGAGGTGGTGTAGATGCTCGTTAGCCACTTCCACCAAAGCAACCTGAGCTCCCCTGCGCTGCTGACGCAGAGCGTTTGAACCAACCCAGCTGGGTATTTCTGAGCTGGGTGAGGGGATATTCTCGTCACCCTCTTCTGCTGGCCTTGGAAGCTGGCGAGCAAGGGGTGTGGAGGATGGGTGCTACCATTTCAGCTATCATAGCTAGATCTGGAAGATGACATGACCATAGCCCGGCTTGGATGGTACCTTTCTCAGGCCCCTCGGCATGCAAGCCCCAGCAGCGCAGGCTCTCACACTCACTCGCATCTGCTTACACCTACTTACACAATTTAATTTGCACCACCTTACAAATCATCTCCGAATTTGGCCCCCAGTTCANTTCACCNCCGAAATAAACAGANCCATGTGATCGGNTACAAATGATCCGACNGTTTCAGTTTGTCACATGGAGTGGGTTGCTTTGATTCGTGTCCATTTTAAGTTTAGCTCTGTGCAGCAGAAAAAAGCTGACAACTTTCTAAAGTTCCTTAAATTCTCAAAATGCTATGTAAATGTTAGCTATCTAGCAACAAAGTATTTAAGCTGCTTTGCTTATGTCTACACGAATAACTTTCTGAAAGGGTTGTGACATACTTGTACCATTATTTTCTATGGCAATTGAAGGAAAAGAAAATCTTGGAAACACGTTTGTTTTTATTTTTCTTCTTCTGACCACTCTGTTTGGAACAACTGCCAAGTTTGACTCTAAACTTGCAAGTGCAGTAACTTTTTTTCTTTGAAACTCGGGTCTATAATGTCTGGAGTTGCTTTTGGTTGAAAGCAATTGTTACGTTCGTGACTCCCGTGATCAATTGAAATCAATTTCATACAGGAGGTTAACAGAGAAGGTCCAAACAAATGAATCCATGTGCATTTATCTGACAGCATTTCATATACAAATAACGCAAGCAGTACATTATCAATCCTCCCTAGTAAGAAGCATTCTTCATGTTTTTGTAAAAAGTACTTAAGAGCTGACTTTGAAGAAGGACTTTGAAAACTTGCCAAATCTTCTTTGTATTTTGAAAGTCCACATCAAGAAAGCAGTAAATAGTCATTGAGCGTAGGAAAAAGGAAACTATTAGCATTGTTTTCTTTGAAAGATAAAAAGAAAAAACACGGTGCAAAACTTCATAATCTCTAAAATGTGTATTTGTTATATGAATCAATTGAAAACAATTGTCACTATTAAGTTCATGTTAGCCTGCCTACTGAACTGTACAAAATGGCTCTGTATCTGCTAGTTTCATACACGTGGGTTCCCCCCTTTCTTCCCCTCCTTCTAGTTTTACAGACTTTAGCATTTCCATTTAACTGCAGAGTTAGAATTTACGTAAAAGCTCTGCTTAAAAAACCCTACTTCAGCTCCCCAAACCTCCTCAGGCTTTTTTTTCACCTATATTCATCCTTCTAACGTAAGGATATCTATTCTTGATTTCTACAAAGCAATAGTTCCTCACATTTCCCTTTCTGCGGCCCCATTCCTATCATGCAGCAGTCCTCTGTAACATGTTCAGATAAGACATCTTCTATTTTTTTGTTGCTGATTTTTTCTTTTTATTTTATTTTCAGATAGCTCCTGGGCCAGGCTTTCGGTTGTTGTTAGTATGATTTGATGCAGCATCATTTAAAAATCTCTGCTCATGACTAGGAGAGATAAGACCAGGTGCTTTCCAGAAGTTGAAAAAAAAAAAGAGAATTATTTCAGAGCAAGCTTAGCCATGTGTTTGGGTGAAACTCTGTATAGGCTCATACCATATACCACCTTTGAAAAGGTATATCGCATGCTTGCACCAAAGACAAGACCCTTGGTATTGTTGAATTAGGTGTAATCAAGTAGCCAACTCGCCTTTTGCCACTGACACTGCAGGCTGTACTTATGCATATATTAATTGCAAAGCCATTAAGCTGTCCCGTGTGTGAAGTAGTACTATGAGGAAACGCTGTTCACTTCATCTTTAATAAGTTCGGTATACGTGTAGCTAAAAGGGGATCTAAGCTGTGTGTAACCTGCAAGAAACAGAAGTGGAAGCTGGTACGTGAAGAAGCATATGTCTGGCATGTAGAAACGGGAGATTTTCCCATGTTAGCCACAGAAGTGTCTGTAGGTTATAAAACAGATATGGTAAAGAGCTTAGGTGGCTGGGTAGGCATATTGGTGTGTTTGGTAGCCAACTGTAAATGCTGACCTTTTAAGAGGGATCGTGTCTTTATATAGAAAATGTATACTTGTGGATGAGATCAAGGTAGGATTACAGTAAGGATTTTTTGGGGCAGGAGATTCCGTGATTGTATTTCTTAAGAAGATAGTTGGTGGATTAAATGATCATCTGAGATTTTCAGAGTTTGTAAAGACTTTCAGATTTACCAATTCATCATCTCTTGTCTCTATCTAATTATTACAAATCTGTTGCCTCTAAATGTTTGTTGCTGCTGGATATTGACTCATCTCCTGCCCTAGCTTCGCTCAAAGTATCTGTCCCATTTTACCATAAACAATCAAGAAAACATAAAATAAATTAAATTGTGATAAATGCCAAATGCATGAAATATCCTGCTGAAAAGTATGCACATTTGTCATGCTTCTATGCCTCAATTTTTTTGTTGATAAAATGGATTTAATCACTTTCAGATCTGTTACGGCTTTTTTTTGTAACGAAGAGGCCCAGCCTGGACCTGCTGATGGCCTGTTCATGACCTTTCTCCTCGTAGGGAGATGACGAGTGAAATTCAGTGGGAAGAGGTTTTGTTCAATCGGCTCTTTCATGGGGACAGTTGCCTAGAAAGTTTGCCTACAGTTTGCCTACAAAGGCAAATGCAGGGTCCTGCACCTGGGGAGGAACAACCTCATGCACCAGTACAGGCTTGGGGTGGACCTGCTGGAGAGCGGCTCTGTGGAGAGGGACCTGGGTGTCCTGGTGGACGACAGGTTAACCATGAGCCAGCAGTGTGCCCTGGCTGCCAAGAAAGCCAATGGGATCCTGGGGTGCATCAAGAAGAGTGTGGCCAGCAGGACGAG
>Ga0065711_1031499_pt1 | contig 29499 bp, 19 predicted proteins | sample Hoacrofraction12_FD_59098 | JGI IMG/M metagenome (GOLD analysis project Ga0065711, IMG submission 59098) | Hoatzin crop microbial communities from Cojedes, Venezuela - Epithelial fraction 12 v2 (version 2) | ecosystem: Host-associated > Birds > Digestive system > Esophagus > Crop | place... | reverse complement strand
CAGCCTGCTGTAGGTGATCCTGCTTCGGCAGGGGGGTTGGACTAGATGACCCACAGAGGTCCCTTCCAACCCCTACCATTCTGTGATTCTGTGATAACTGGGGATAGGAGTCAGGTGGGAAACAGGAAGGGTGCCTCGTGAGATGCTGGAGATGCCTCTTGGAGTAAGTCCCACTCTGGTCTCCTCAGAACTGCAGGGATTTGCAACACCCAAGTCCTGCGGAATTGCAGAAAATTGTAGGATTTGCTCGTTTGCTGTGGATCAAACTCATAATACTTCTCTGCAGTAGTTGTGTAGTCAACATCTTCTGTCTGATTTAATTGAAAATTACTAAAATTAGCAAATGTTTCCTAACTAGTTACTGACAAAAGTGTCTGAATTTGGTAGCACTGTCTGTATATACAGAGCGTGAGCTAGACTATACATACATCTTTCTTTGACTGGGTTTTTGACTTGTAAGATTTAGAACTGAGTCATGCCTAGAGCTGAGAGGCTAAATGCAATGATGTTCTACGCCATGCAGCAATCCTGGAAGGCAGAGACATGCCTGACTGCTTTCCCCAGCACTGTATGCTTCAGAAATGTAGGGTGCCCCACTGTGAGTTTGTTGGCCTGGCAAAACCACCTCTGATTTTCAGGGTGAAACCAAGCAGAACTCTGGAGGAATCCTGCTTTTGTGTCTTTCCTAAAGCTTGTTTATTCTAAGACATTTTGTAAAAAGTAGTTTTCAGGTACTCATCTGGGTAATTTTTATTTTATATGTATTAGGACCTTCTTCCCTCACTGAATATTGAGGGAAGGAAGAGAACAAGGTAGATGGGAAGATTTTGAAGATCGTGTTCTGGAAAAATCCTTTCTCCAAGGGTTTTTCCCTAACTCTTCTTATACTTGCCATTGATTGAAGTTCATAGCATGGCAGACCTGCCTTCCATTTGTTCAATCCTTTTGTTTTCTAATGTGGGAGTAGCCATAATCATATCAGTTGCCCAGGCACTAGAATCTGCCCAGGCTTTGTCCTTTTCCCACCCCAAACTGGATACAGCACTGCTTAACCAACTTCTCAGAAGAAAAATTTCACAGAGCTACAGCCTCTCTCTTGCCTTTAAAAAGTGAAAAAGATATTTGACAGTTTAAAGGACTTGGTAGGCATGTTAGGAGAAGATAATGTTATGTTCTTGAGACTGTTGGAGATTTTTGATGTTTTATAGTCCTGCAAAATTTAAGCTGCAGCTCAGTTACAAAAGATTTACCTGATTTATATTTTCAAAGCATTTTGTTCCTTCTAAAAGCAATATGAAACTATAGCCATTTTGGATTTTTTTTTTAATACAGTTTGTGGATGTGCTGTAGGAAACTCTACTATTTTCCTCCTGAATAGGCACAGAAGTAAAATGTAAAAATCCGCCAAATGAGAAGTTTGCCTCGCAAAGACATCATTGATTCTTACGTGATTGTAGCATTTCTTTACTGAAACTTTTCAGTTCATGTGGAACAAGATCAGTCCTAAAAGGTGTCTATCTAGGCTGTGGATATGTCCTGCAAACAGTATAGTTTAAATAAGATGATAATTTATATGCTTTGCTTGCAGGCTGAATTAGAAAGTTTTAGCCATGAAGTATACTACTTGTAGACTCTGCACAATATATTGAGCTGTGCTATCTTTCTTCATACTGTTTGAACAGTACTGTTTTGCCAGTCTGTAGTGTCCTTTTCGAATGATCTTTTTAATAGAACACGTTGTATTGCTTGAAAAGTCCTATTTAATTTGAAGACTTGTCTGTGCACATTGAATACATTGCCATTTTTTTCCTAAGGAAAAGTATGTTATCTTTTGTTAATTTATGCCCTATGCTGCAAGGAGGTACAGACCTATTTAATAAATCAGTGTATAATGTTAAGAATATGAGTAAGTGTTTAGAAGATCCTGTTTCAAATCAGGATTAAATCTAACTCTACAGCCCTTGGTGAAAGTGACTAGCTACCAAAGAAGCAGACTCAGGAAAAACAGTGGGATTTATTATGTAGGAGGGAGAAGTCATCTTACTAATTAATATTTGATAATACTGAAGGATTAAGCTGAAAAATGTAGACTTTTTACAAGGAAGTAATTGGAAGGCTAGAGTTATGCACTGCGATGAATGTGATCTTGGGATTTATTTTATGTGTTCTAAAATAGGTATAAACTTTGTGTGGGGAAAAGATGCTTAATGTATACAACACCCTTACTCAAGAAACTAACCCAAATAAAATCAGTGCAGTGCATTTTATGTGTAAGTGCTCATCATTTGGTATGAAGGATTTATGAATAAATCGAATAAGATACACTTTCATGACATTATGGCGTGCTAGTTTTTTCCTGTGCAAATCATGGAAGGAAGGTTGCTATGGTGACAGAAGACTCCTCTGAATGATTGTATTTCAATTGCTGAGCATTTTTATGCCTGGCTTCTCCAGCATACCTTTCAGTTTCAAACTGAAATTTTGAGGCTACAAGAGATACTTTAAATTCTGATGCAAGGAAATCACAACCAAAACATAAAAAGTCCCTCAAATATATAAGCAGAAAGAGACAAGGAAAAAAGAGAAGGAAAAAGTGATTGAATGTTGTCTTAAAGTAAAATATAATAAAAATCAGACTTGTCAGCTAGTAATTTAAGAGTTTCAGTATGTTTTTTTTCCCAAAACTGGTTTTGCAAAAACATACAAAACAGAATCTGCTTCTAAAGAAATTTGGCCTTCCTTACAGTAATTCAGTCGTGAAGTTTCTACAGCAATAAGACTGTTACTATAAAGCATGCATATACAAGCTGTTCATGGCACAGCAGTATTAGAATAGTTGTGACTAGAACGCATCTGAATTCTCAGACTCCAGTCTCATTACAGATTCTGAAGAAAGACTTTGTCTTTCTGTTTCAGTAACTGGTGCTGAAAGAAGCAAGGTCAGATGCTCCCCTTTCTGCTTAAAGCCTGGGTTTCCCAGTTCTATGTGGATTAAATAATGATGAATTTTGGGCTCTGTGGCCTAGAATTTCAAGCCTTTTGAACCTTGTAAAGCCTCACTGAGTTGGGAATCTTCACTGCCTGCAGTTCTCAAAGTTTCTAGGCTCAGTGAGGATCTAAAGCTGAAATAGAACAAGGATTTAATATTCTATTTCTAAAACTAAATACTATTATTGTTATAACTACTAATTATTATTACTATTGTTATTATGTACCACAACATATTCTCAGCACTCTGCTCCTTGCTCAGCAAACCTTGAAAGTTCTGCTTCTGGCTCCAAATTGAAATTTCACGTTCCACAGAAATCTGAAATGGAAATTATGATTTTCAAAGGATTCATTGAAGGAGAAGATTCTATCACATATGACTGTAAGCTTCTTTTGTGTTCCTAAGTTCAGAGTAGATATAGCTATGAAATGGTTTGGTCTTGATGTTAAAGTAGGATTCTGCCAGCTGCTTTTCTGCTTCATCTATTGTGAAAGATGGGATTGCATTGGTACATGAGTGAGTTGAACATGTAGCCTAGAATGCCAATTTATGATTAGTGTATTGCTACTGGTGAAGATCTGTCTTGCATGCAGAACTCTCAAGACTTTGTGTATATACCCTCCAGTTGCCTGGTACTAAACTGTGTGGTACTCTAGTGCTGCCAGAACATGAGATAAATAGTTTAAAGTTAGTCTGTATCTGTGTGCATGTAATTCAGGTGCTGCAGTATTTCCCGTATGGACAGAAATTTGGTCTGAAGCAAGGTCTGAAGAAGTGATGCTTTAAAAATCCAACAGATCCAGGAGTTCCCTCGGGAGACAGTTGTTTCTAGTTCATGTGGAATGGAGATGGTCAGACCATCGTGGGATATTGATGTCGTCTGATCTTTTGCTGGCTGGTTGCATATGCTACAGTTCTCTCCTCTGTTTGCTCATAACTTTCCCTTTGCTTTGAGAAGAAAAAATTTTGACCAGCTTGGATCAGTGCTTAGAAGTTAGTAACTACCAGAAACTGATCCATCATCTCTGTTAAGTGGAAGAAGGAAAGGGTTAACAAATGAACTACTGCTTCTGAATTTGCTCAGAGCAGTATCTGTGTATCTGGATCCCATGCCTATCTGTCTTGGAGGTGTGTGAGGTATAAAGAAATAGGGATGAATGTAAATACTACTTTCATGTTAGCTAGAACAGCTGAAACTACTTTAGGTCTCTGGTATAGAGGTTATTGTCTTCTCAAAACTGCTGAATCTGTTGTTCATGAAAATGGTGCCAAACCTTTTTTAGTCTATGAAGTGGGTTAGCTTAACAAATTTAAACTGAATGGTTTTTCTAGTTTTGCTCTTTGTGTTTGTGATGGAGGTATTTTTAATTGGCATTTTATTTAAAAGGAAGTAACTGTTCATTCATTTTGAATGAAATAAATTACCACTTACCTGAGCAGATCTGATGTGGAAACGTAACAACCATACGGAAGTATGCGACTAACCTATCTCACAGCTATTTTGGGAGTGAACATCTGTCTACACCCTCAGAACTGTCCTCATGATTTGCAGTCACAGTCTAGGCCAGAGCGCCTGATCTCTTTCTGTTTTGTGGAGTTACTCATGAATAGTTTTATTCAGTCAAGTTGCACGACTGGATACACTATGCTTATACCTAGGATATCTTCTAAGGTCTCAAATACCACACTTTTCAAAATCCTAGGCAAGTCTAATCAGCATTTCATTAGCATGTCTAGAGCAACAGATGAGTGAACTTCCAGCCTGCAATTTGGGTAAGTCTTAATTTTAGAGATGCCTTCCCAAGAATAAAGCATCTTGGCTGATATGTCTTTCCACATGATTCACAAAGTTAAATATGCTTTTTATAATCACAGTGCTGAAAAACTGTGAAAAGTTGAATGCATAAAACTGTACTTTCAGGAGAGTGCTACAGAGTAGGAATCTCAGAGCTGTTGCTGTAAAAGAATATTGGTGACTAAAGGAGAAAAGTGGGAGACAGAAGAAGTGATTTGTCTGAGCTATTCCAGTTTTTTACGACCTAAAGTATTTTATTTCTATCTGAAGAAAAGCAGAAATAGAAATACTGCTTTTGCAAGGAGAGGGTGAAAATTATTCCATCAAAATTTAATCTGGCAGTTGCCTGTTACTGAATGATGTTCATGGCATAGCATGACAGTGTCCCCAGAAGGCCAAGGGAGGTGATTAGTCCCTTCTTTTCAGCACTGACCATACCCTGTCTGGAGTGCTGGGATAAGTTATGGGCCCTGTAGTACACAAGAGACATGGACAACCTGGACTGAGCCCAGGGAAGGGCATCTGGGATAAGTAAGACACTGAAGTATGTGTCATACGAGGAGAGCCTGTGACATGTAAAGATATGTTTCCATAGCTAGAATCAAAACCTGTTTGTTTGTGGTTTTTTTTTCTGTAGTTGTAGGGTAAGATTGTTGTTTGGGATACGACTTCCTATTACATGTTCTGAACTTCTCTACTTTCACTGATCATGGCCCTAAGATGCACTTTTGTCATGCATGAATGATCAGCTGGGAGACTAGGGTAGGAGAATTAGGTTTGCAGTAGTGTTTTAAAAGACCCACTTCCCTATAACTTCACCAAGGCAGAAATGTCCAGTGTCACAAGGTTTGCTCTTTGATGTCTATTATGGGTTTGTGCGGCAAGGTTTTGGTAGCGGGGGGGCTTAGGGGTGGCTTCTGTGAGAAGCTGCTGGAAGCTTCCCCCATGTCTGATAAAGCCAGTGCCAGCTGGCTCTAAGACGAACCAGCCACTGGCAAGGCCAAGCCAATCAGCGACGGTGGTAGCACCTCTGGGATAACATTTTTAAGAAGGGGAAAAAAAACTGTGGTAAAAGGGCAGTGTAGAGAGGAGTAAGCGGATGTGAAAGAGACAACTCTGCAGACACCAAGGCCAGTGCAGAAGGAAGAGGGAGGAGGTGCTCGAGATGCTGGAGCAGAGAGTCTTCCCTTGCAGCTCGTGATGAAGACCATGGTGAGGCAGGTTGTCCTTCCGCAGTCCGTGGAGGTCCACGGTGGAGCAGATCTCCACCTGCAGCCCATGGAAGCGACCCCACGCTGGAGCAGGTGGATGCCCAAAGGAGGCTGTGACCCCGTGGGGAGCCCCGTGCTGGAGCAGGCCTCTGCCAGGACCTGCGGACCCACAGAGAGAGGAGCCCACGCTGGAGCAGGTTCGCTGGCACGACTAGTGGCCCTGTGGGGGACCCACGCTGGAGTAGCCTGTTCCTGAAGGGCTGCACCCCGAGGAAGGGACCCACACTGGAATAGTTCATGAAGAGCTGCAGCCCATGGGAAGGACTCACGTTGGAGAAGTTAGTGGAGAACTGTCTGCCCTGAGAGGGACCTCATGCTGGAGCAGGGGAAGAGAGTGAGGAGACCTCCCCCTGAGGGACAAGGAGTGGCAGAGGCAACGTGTGATGAACCGACCGCAGTCCCCATTCCCCGTCCCCCTGTGCACGGCAGGAGAGAAATGGGAGTGAAGTTGAGCCCGGGAAGAAGGGAGGGGTGGGGGGAAGGTGTTTTAAGATCTGGTTTTATTTCTCACTATCCTACTCTGATTTGATTGGTGATAATTTAAACTTTCCTTTTCTCCCCAAGTTCAGCCTGTTTTGTCCATGATGGTAACTGGTGAGTGATCTCTCCCTGTCCTTATTTCGACCCTCAAGCCTTTCATCATATTTCCTTTCCCCTGTCCAGCTGAGGAGGGGGAGTGATAGAGCGGTTTTGGTGGGCACCTGGCATTTATCCAGGCCAAAACAAAACAATGTCAAACAGGGCTTGGAGAGGACAGTGATCTCTTGTGAACACGTTGTTTTCTAGTGATTTTTCTACTGAAAAATGTGTGGCTTTTCTCTGCACCTGTTCTTGCTACTGTAGGGCAGTCACACAATCACAGAATCACAGAATGTTCGGGGTTGGAAGGGACCTCTGTGGATCATCTAGTCCAACCCTCCTGCCGAAAAAGGGTCACCTAGAGCTAACTGCACAGGACCTTGTCCAGGTGGAGTTTGAATATCTCCAGAGTAGGAGACTCCACAACCCCTCTGGGCAGCCTGTTCCAGTGCTCCGTCATGCTCAAAATAAAGAAGTTCTTCCTCATGTTCAGATGGAACTTCCTGTGCTTCAGCTGTGTACTAGAAGACTAAAGGAGAGCCAGAGCTTGGGGCCAAGTCCTGTCCCACTCATCCACACTGGTACACTGTTAGCACAATTCCTGATGAGGTTTTGGCTCAGGTTATAGTCGGGGATCACAGCATGATCCCCAGCCCAGTTTATTTGGAATAGGTGTAGGTCTCTTGCACTGCAAGCTTCCTCCTGGACTGGACTATTTCTGAATTTGGCTAGAGCAGGTTAGATCATTCATTGTAAGCCTGTAAGCTTATTTTCTTTTCCCTCTTCCTCTTTCTTTTCACTCCTCCTCTCCTCTTTTTTGGTATAATCTCTTTTCCAAGAAGCAATGCTGGATTAGTTATAAATATTTGCTAAATTATTTTGTAAATAAAATCCACTGCGGGCTGGTTGGGTGCAGCTTTTGTTTCTTATTCTTTTTTTTTGCTGCTATTAATACTATGTTGGTTGTGTGATGCATGTGGCTGAGTGCTAAAACTCTTTTGCTCTGGGCTGATATCTCAACAGTTAAAAAAGAATGCGCATCTAGTACAAATCTGACCCAAATAATTCATTCGCACTAACACTCATGGCACTTTTTAGACTGATCACTGCTTTTATGAATAAACTGGAGTCTGCCCAAAAATCTGCCAAAACTGCATGTATGTGACCTCGGGAGTTAACAGTGGGGGGAAGCTGCCCCACTTAATCGCAATAACATTCATGAACGTGCCTTTGATTGTTCAGCTCTGCTGTAATTACTGCAGTGTTTTGGGTCTTCTGCACTTGTAATGTCTGTTTCATTTCATGCCTACAGCATTAATTTTACATGATGGAATACTATACCAATGGTGCCTACTGGGATTTTAGCTGGCCTCTAATTGGCAGTTGATGAGGTTTTTTGAATCCTGAAAAAGCTTGATGCCAAATGTGTAGTGTGGATTTACAGTGGTTCCTGTGACTGCAGTTTGATTAAATTCTCTTCTTTAATTTAGATTTAGTGTTATCTTGTATGTTCATTTTTCTTTCAAAATTTGCCACCCAGACATTAATGTGGAGTAAAACTAATGAAGAAATATGTATAAATATTTTATAGTGCATCTATAATGTGCGCTATTCCTTTTTGCTAAAGAAACAGCACTTCTGAGAATTTCTTGAAACATCCCAGAGCAGCAGGCACCACTTTAATCCTCAAATTTATTCACACAGAAATTTTTAGAGTGAAAAATTAATGGAATTCGGAGAAAGAATATATTTGGCTAGTGCTATCTTACATTGTAGAAACAACACCAAACTTGCGTGTCAAAAAACGTATTCAATGCTCACTGAAACAAAAAGGAGAGTGGTGGAGAAAGGAAATGGATATTTACCATTGATCTTGTTCTTGTTTTGCGAACGTAACCTGGAAGATGTCATGCTGTGACTAACCCTATTGTACCACAGGCTGTATTTCCTGAACTCAAATCTAGATCTCAGTGCAACTCTGTTTTCAGTTCTCCTGTCACATTTGCTCTGAACTAGAAGAAGTATTTTCATCTGATGGCCATTTGCCAGCATATATTGAAAAGATGTAACATAATAGACATTATGTGTATTTGTCAACTATGTCACACATATATATTCATGTATATTTGTATCATACTTGTTATTCAAGGATTCTAAAACACAATTTCCTATCTTATAACTACTCTTACTAGGAGATTCTTATCCAACGTGTATGTCTAGAAAGTTGTTAAGGGCAGTATTAGTATGTTAACTAACTGACTGTACTACTGAAGTCTGAATAGCCACATTTCTTATTTTTGAAAGATAGATTTAATGTTGCTGGTCAAGATTAGTCTTGGTCCAGTATCACAACTGTTGGTCGTGGTGGCAGATGGGGATGTCCTGGCCACTTGAAGGATAAGATTTTTGAATAGTATGAGATTAAATGAGAAGAAGTTGTATTCTGGATTTGGTGTCTTGGAAGCAACTGAAAGTAGGTACCTTCTCTTTATTTTGTTTCTTTCCTCGGGAGCTTCAGATACCTCTGTCTTCCCTGAGTATGAGCACTTCCACAAGGCATGGATTGGAAAATGTTGCTTCCTATACAGACCATTTCCTTGAAAGTGTTTTCTTTTTTTTTTTTTTTTAGAAATAATGATTAGAGGTTTTTAGCAGTTCCATGCTGGAACCAAGCATTTCTACATAGGAGAGAAAGTTATCAATACTTCTTAGTTACAATGGAAGAATTATAAGGTATTTAAGCTACAGCTATGCAGGAATCAAAGAAATTCCTCCATAGCCTGCAGAATTTGGTTGCTCAGAATTTTGTGGTTATAGATAATATGAATTAATTCAGGCTTCCTTCTGTAGAAGGTTTCATAGGTTTAGTTTTATGTCTGTTTAAAGGACATCTGCTAAATCTTTGCTGTGTTTGTGTTAGCAAATACTAGAAGTTTTGATTATCTTTTCAACAGACAGAAACGCTGTAAAGAGAAACAATTCTAACCTTCAAGTTATTCCTCCCTACAGCAAGGAGAGAGCAGAATCTCCGAGTACGTGATGTCAGCCAGGTTGTAGTGATCATGCTTTGAGCAGCTGTCAGTGTTTTTTGGCTGGAGAGAAGCTGAGAGAATGTCATGGGTGTATTTTTCTTCCCCCCCCCCCTTGGTTTAGTATTGATCAGGGAGGCAGATAACAAAAAAAAAATATTGCCTAAATGTGTTCATTGTTTCTAGATTTGTAGTGTCCCTCCCTGACATGTGCTTTCTGCCAGAATTTAAATCAACTGGAGGCTTGAGAGATGGGTGTGAATAGTAGCATAGAGTGGAGAAACATGAAGGAAGGAAACATCCTTATCTGTTCCTGGGGCATGATGTCAGCTATTACAGCCTCAGATTTCTGGGTAGCTTATGTTTTCACCCAGTATTGAGTTCCAAAATAAACACGAAATGATGCTGCTGCTTCTGCTCATAGATCGATATGCAATGCAGGGTATGCATGTGTAAATGGGATAGACAGCAGTACAGAGAAATATGAAGTTTGGTAGTAATGTCACTGGAAGGGAAAACCATGCCTTACCTCTGTAAGGAGCCCTCACATGTGATGTTTCTGCCACTAGCGAATCATTATTCACTTCTCCACTTGTCAATGATCAGCCTAAATATGGTAGAGAAGTTTGCTTCTGCTTTGCCAATTGCAACTTATAATTCTGTTAGGAATTAATTATAATAGGCAGAAACCAGAAACAGCATCTAGCTGAAACTGCAGGGTTAACTAATGTGGCCTTGAAATACTCAAGTAGGAATTTTAGGAAAAACAAATGTTTAACTTTGCTGCTCTTTGTTATTCAAAGTAATTTTAATTACTGCAGCTGGTAAAGGAACTGAACATTGCTTTAACTATTAGGATTTGTGCTAACGTAACTTGCATAACAAACATTTATGTGAGAAGCGCATCTTTTCAATTTTTTTAGAAAATTACTTTAGAGTCAGAGTTACCATTCGGTTTACTCAATCATTTCAGCACATAGATTCCCTGCAGCAAAGCATTCCACGGAATCACCTCAGTGAGGTGCATAGTCTATCACAAGTGCCTAGAAAGTCTTTTGGAATTGAGTTCTTGGTAGTTGAACAGCAACCGGACACAGTGAAAACAAAACTACTTGGAATGGGAAAGGTCTCTTGCTGCTGTGCACACTGGAAGCAAAATAGAACTTACTATAGACTGCTTCTTCATGGACTGACTGAGTGCAGATATCTTACGGAACTTGTCTCTGCTACTTAATGTTGCCATTTAGTGTGGGAAATAATTTATCATATCTTGGATCTTAAAAAGCCCTTGTCATGCTCAATGCACTATTTGAGCTGGATATATCCTCAGATAATTCAGTGTTTCTGTGATTATGCATCCTAGTTTCAGCTGGCATAGAGTTAATTTTCATCCCAGTAGTTGCTGTGTTGTGGATTTAGTATGAGAAGAATGTTGATAACACCAGTGTTTTCAGTTGCTATGAAATCAAGGACTTTTTGCCCATTTTCTCCTACTGAGCTAAAGAGCAGGTGTGCAGGAGGTGGGAGCGAGCACAGCCAGACAGATAGCCAACTGGCTGATGGAAATATTCCATGCCATAGCTGTCATGCTCAGTTTTTGAATGGGGGCTGGGTGGGGTGGCAAGGATCTGCTCTTCTCGTTTCCGTGAGTTTGAATTCTCTCTTGGCCAGGAGTCCCAGATTTTCCAAGAGTTCGGTCTTTTTCAGGAGTTTTGAGAAATTCTCAAAATTTGTGAGTTTGGCGTTATGTGATCGCTGCTTGGGGACTGACTGCGAATCGGTCATTGGTGGTGAGAAAAATGTATGCAGCTTATTTCCGTATTCATTACTGTCATTATTATTAGTAATAGTATTATTAGTATTAGTATTTCCTTTGATGTCTTATTAAACTGTCTTTATCTCATTCTACGAGTTTCCCCTTTTGTCCCCCTGGGAGGGAAGGAGAGGGTTGAGTGAGCAGCTGTCAGGCCCCAGTTGCCTGTTGCCAGGTTAAACTACAACATTACGTCATTTGCCTTTGCTTGCAATAAAAACTGGCCATCTTCAGTACCATTTCTATTTTACAGAAGTAAAAATACCTTCATTCTAAAAATGCCCTTATGCAGGAGTACATCACTTTGCGGGTGACAAAGTGAAGAAAATGTTCTTCTTAAGGACGTATGGCTCAGAAACGCCGAGCTGTCCAGAACAATGCTGGTCCATTATTCAAATAGATAATAGCTGAAATGTTGGAGATGTCAGCCACTGATAAACATGTTTCAGTGGATTTGATTTTATTAATTTGTGTTTGATACACCAGAATCAATTTCATCTTAGATAGACTCATTATTCTGAAGTGATGGCAAAGTTTCTAACACAGCACCAAACTCTGTGCCGGTTTTGTTAAGGAAAAAGAAAATGTCACTTCTCCCTGCACAAGGCCATGACTTTCAGAAGATAGTTTTAGTACCATCACAAGTTAAATCTGTAAAAATCATGATGGCATCTTTTCCATACACAGGCCAGTTCAGGGGAACCAGAATAAATTTCTCCTTTCATTTTATAGATGCAGCGTTCTTCTTAACTGTTAATAGAGGCATTCCACTGAGGTGTCTGGCTTACGCTGTAGTGAGAATCAAATTAGTTAGTTTTTCCATCTTTTTGCTCAGACGGACGCTGATGGTTATATAGCATTTCTAATGAAATATATTAGCAAAACCCAGTAGCCATTATGGGTACCTACTTTGTTTGAGGATAGCCAGAAAACCCCATGCTTTTATCACCATATCTGTCCTGCTATAATACTGGTTGTATTGGGAACCTCTGTGTTATTAGCAGTACACAATAATGTGGGTAGAATTCCCTAAAGCATTAGGTACTGCTTAAAGAATGACACAGAGCACAACATTTTGGTAATATGTGATTTGTGAAAAACTGCATTTGCAGAGCCTTAACTGCTAGGATGTAGGAATTCGAAAGCTGCAATCTGTTACATCAGCCATACCCAAATCATGAAGGGCTATATTTATTTTTTTGTACCTGTGTAAAAACATTGGTAGATATCTGTCCTAACAGGGAGTAATCCGCACACTGAACCATCTAACCCTGCTAACCGTATCTCAAAAAGGAAACAAACAAACCGAAAACTTGTGTGGTAAGGTTCCAAGGCGTCTTTTAAGTGGTTGAGTGACATTTCATTTCATATGCTAGTTAGGAAGGCAAGCATGGGCATTTATCTGCAGCCCTGCTTCATCCTATTAAAATCTGACAAAGTGCACACTCTTGTCTGCATTGTTTAGTTTTCAAAAAGAGTATGTGTAGTTATGCCAAATACAGTCAAAAGAAAGCTTACAAGAGAAGCAATTCTGACACGTAAACTCATTCCTGAGGTGCTTACAGTAAAAAAATTTCTCTCTGGTTTTCATTTCGCAAATCCAGACCATGCAGGTCCGGAGTGCCTGCTGAGAGATGTTGTGAACATTGAAGTTCGAGGCAAGAAGACAGAATTGTGTGCTTAAACATGCATGGGAGAAATACCAAAACACATATTGCTTCCTTGTGTAGTTCTGGTTCTCTGACTGTAGAGGAAATATGATCAAAATGAGGCATCCAGTCATTAGCATTCTTTGGAGAATCACTTTCCAGATGATGCTGCTTCTAATGCAGGAGTAGCCTGTCATTTCAGAGCAGTCAGTCCAAACTTATTTCTGGCTCACTGGGCCAAAATTGCCTTGCCTGTGATTAGGATGCGAATCAGTGCAGATACTCTACAAAAAAAAGGGAATTATTTACTCGGTGGAATTGAGTCACTTTACTGTCACTGCATGTTTTAGTTTATTTTTGTCTATATCTCTAGGGGTCATATTGCAGCCCAGAACTTTTGATGAGTTGGTGGTCAATGACTAGGTTGACCTACAGTCAGTTCTTCAAGCTTTTGGGTATTGAGTATCTGCAGTTCATCTACTGAAGTTAGTGACTGAACTCTAGCTTTTCTTTCATGGAAAAAAATAGTCTTTTATTTGTCTTTACAGCTCTTGAATATATTCAAGGTTCACTTTTCAGTCTTTTATAGGCCAAAATTCGTTAAAGCACAAAGCTGAAAACTGTAGGATCCAGAATCACTTCCAGGCTAGGCCTTTAGCTTGCTCTGTATTGGATCCTCTTCAGTTTCATCAGCTGAATTTATGCATCTACCTTAGGGACTTTCCTGACACAACAAATTTTAGGGTGTTAGTCACCCTTGGCAAATACTTTACATTTTGGTGGGAGGTGTCAGACTATTTCAAACACTCAAAAACGTCAAACTCAGAATAATCTTCTGGAGGTGCCATCACTTGCCACTGACACTGGAGGATACCTAGGATAATGGGATCAGGTGCCCAGGTCCCTTGGCTTAGCACCAGTTCTGTTCAGCGTTCCTAGCAGCAGGTTTCCTAGTTCCGTGTTGGTAGTGAGGCAGTCTGGCTCTCTGATACCCCAGTCTGTCTTCTTCCTAGCTGTTGTATAGCTTTTGCTGAAAGATTGCTAATGCACAGGTGGAAAATACTGAGTCACTTTAGTGGTCTCACCTCAGCTATGTCACTGAGAGAGAAAAAAAGTTTAATCGTTGTACTTCAGTTGCCAATGCCATCTCTCTAAACAATTGTCAGCAGAACCCAGTGTTACTTACTGTTAACATTTTAAGATCAATGTGTGTCATAAGACACCACTGTGTGATTACTGTTGGTAAATTTTGGCTTTGTAATAACAGTCATTATGCTGTATTTGTTGTGTCATAGTGGTTTAACGTATACGCCACTCTGGCTTATTGATCCCTTTTCATTAGAGGACAGTTTTGACAAGCGAGGGAGGGTTACTGCTGAGATTTTCTCTGTTTCTTCTAAGTAGTTCACAGGAAAAAAATTGCAAACTTGCTGAGGAAGTAATTATAAGCAAGATATTTTAATGAGGTTATGAATATGTATAGCTTCCTCAAACATTCACAAGTACGAAAAGTAAGTTCAACTTGTTAACGAATTAGTTCTGCAGGAGAACAAATGCATGGGCATGTTTCAATATCTGCTTTGGAACTGTTAAGAAATTTAACTATTGATTTGTAAAGGCGCAGGAGACTCAAAGATTTGCACTTTTCACTATGTACCAGGAGCAGCTTCTGAATCTAAACAGAAGGAATAATTAGCAAATGCATAGAAGGAAAGAAAACAGCAAAGCCTTAGTCCTCACTTGGCCAAAATGTTTGCAGTTTGCGATGGGAGTGGTAGTTGACTGAAAAAATAACTGCTTTATGCTATGGCAGTGTTTTGTTCTTACACTTTTGTTTGAGGGAAAAAATAGATTATTTTCAGGAGATACAGTAATCTATATTTGATGTCCATCACTGATTTTTTTAAACCTCACTGAATTTAACTTTATTGGTTTTATACATATGTTAGAAATATATTATGTTTTATATCCCTCAAATGATCATTATGAGCATAATTTCTCTCTCACAGCTAAAGCATACAGTATATTTTAGCATATATATTAATCTCTGTTTAGCGACACACTAAAATATCTATTTTGTAACAATTGTATTTTTATGTTAAATTCTTCACAATTGTGCAAAATTGGAATTGGCTTGCTATTGGTTTATAAAATGACAAATCAATGATTTCACCCACTATTTATTACCTGCTCTATCCATGTCACTCTTTCAAATAGAAAGCATTCTCTCTGAAGGTTAAATAGAAGTTAAAGAATTTTTCATTTGTTTTTCATTTTGTTCTGCCTACTACTTTTATCTAGATAAATATCATTTTCTCACTAAATGTAAAAATTTTTTCTTCTCCTCTAACATTAAAATACTGGTTAAAACTAAAGAAATTTCATAGTTTTCTTTTTGCTGTTATTGGCCTCTGCAAACTCAGCACTTTTAAAATGAGAAATTTAAGCCTACTTTTGTAAAAAATATTTGGATGAATGGCAAGAAAACATTGTCTATTTTGTGGTGAGGGCTGAAAGTCAGTAGTGGCAGTATATGATTTTTGATTTATAATGTGCTTTTGTCTACTCATGATTTAGTTTTCCCTAACATATTCACTATGTGGAACCAAATGATTTGATGCTTTGATCACTTACCTTTGACCTCTAATGATTCCAACAAGAAAGAACATACAGATTTTATTGAGGCTTCTGAAAGTGAGCTGGTCATTTGCAATCCCTTTCTATATGCCTTCTCCTTACACACGTATGCACACACATACAAATGTACATAAACAGCAAGAAAACTGCTACTATAAAAGCCATAGATGGAAAAGTTATTCAACAAAGTTCCCATTAACTTAATGATTAAGATGAATCAATATCTTACCATTTGTTGGAAAAAAGTTAGAGTAACAGCAATACTAAAGATTAGAGCTTTCGACGACCTTCTCATTCTGTGCATACAGCACGAAAAGACAATTTAAACTACTGTGCAATCGGTAAAATTGACATTGCAGAAATGCTGTGAGAATGCTGAGACAAATTGTCTGCATATGTGACAGAGGTCTTCAGAGAATTTACACTCACCTTAAAGTAGAAGGCGGCAGTCTTGTATTAGGAGCAGCGTTTCTGTCCTAGGAGAAAATTCAAAAGCACCTCCTAGACATAGTGCTGCTTATGACCCAATATTTACAGAACAATATTTTAAATATTCACATAGTGTCACTGTGATTCATTTTATAATGGACGTCTTTCTCTATACTGGTATGGCACAGTACTGCCCACGGACGGATGTCTGCAGATAATAATAGGTTCACTAATGATTAAAAAACCCCCTAAATCTTAGCCCAGAGGGAATTCTGACATGCCTGAAACTAAAACCAAGTATTCTACTTACTTTGGTAGAGCCAAGAATGAATATCAAATATTATTCAGTAATTTTTTTAAAAAAATAATAATATGGACTGTCTCTTGTTTTTATAGTTTTTCAGTCTTGTAGTTCACCTTTACTGATGTGAAACAGTATTGAAAAGAAAACCATACAATACTAGAAGCAGGGGGCCCAGTATCTGCATAACAATTAGAGGAGCAGATGCATCCAAACTGTTTGACAGCAAAAGGCTAGAAGTTCATAGAAATGCATCAGATGGCATTTAAAAAAATCCTAATAAGCAGCAACGTCCCTAGGTCCCTCCCGCTATTTTGGGATGCTCAGTACATCACAGCTGTCATTTATACTTGCATTCAAGTTGGAATGTGGAAGGGTATTGCCAGCTTGAGTCTTCCTGATTTGCTTGTGGCCAAAGTTTTGTTTACAAATGCAGAATATTGTGTTAGTTTTAATAATGATTTTGTACTACTTTCTGCACTAGAAAAATAATTTTATGTGGAAATTTGAATAATTTACTGCTTGAGCATCTCTATAATCAGCAAATTAATTAATGAGTTTTGCTATGTTACAACTTCATTGTAAATTCATGACTGTAGAGAAGAAATTCTCTATTCTTCTTCACCTGAAGTGTCTGTAAGGTGGCAATAGCCCTGAGTAAGCACAAACCTCCCACCTTATGTCCTTCAACACCCGCACACACACTATCCTGAAACCTAAAATTCATTAAGACAGTGTTTGTAAGTACTATAATTACAAGAAAGATGCAAGTTTGAAAAGTCTGATTCTTAGCCAGCAAATGTAAAGTTTATGCAGGCAAGCAGCTATTTTTATTTTAGTCTTGCTTTGAAACTTGTGCAGTGCATTATTAAATGTACTAAAGGGCTAGATGAAAAAGTGAGGACTTACTCCATCTGGGGTGACAAGGTAAGACCATACACAAAAAGAAAATTGGTGCTTTTAACCTGAGTTATATGTTAAGCTAAACTGTTCAGGAGCTTATTTAAAATACTGGATACTCCATTTTCAACCTTTGGCTACTTACTTTTTTGCTCCATATATAGTGTTCCTTTTCACTCCTTGTATAGAGATTTTGCAAGCATGTGATACTGTATCAAAAAAAACCATGCCCTACACTGTTAGCTTAGACTGGGAAATAGCTCCTCATTGCGGGTTCAGAAGAGCCAAAGGAGGAGGGTGGGAGGGAGGCACAGTTAGCCACAGGCAGAACTTACTTTGCACAAAGGTAAGTGAAAACTGTTTTTCCTCTCATGATCCAGCTTCTCCCACGCTGTGCAATTTCCAGCTATGGACAGCGTTTCACCTAATCTCTGTCTTGCTCTCTCACACAGACCTGGTCTGTTTCTCTGCCATGGACAGGTAATTCCAGTCCTCACTGGTTCCTTTTTGCTCTGCTCATTAGTTCTGCACTGTCTGATCTGCCTTCCCAAAGTCATCTTCCTCTGAGAAAACTAGGATTTTTTTTTGTTAAGAAAAAAGCAAAAAGAAGAAAATATTTTTCATTTGTGCCTGAATTCCTCTAGTCTGAGGCTGTGACTACCAACACTGCTACCAACTCACCTCACCAAATACTGTCAAAATCCTTCCAGCTGATGTGCCGTTAGCTTATGAATTTTGTTTCACAAAATCTTAATCCTTTTTTCTGAGATGAAAGGTTCCATGTTCTATCTTTTGTATGGCCAATTATCAAAATCTTTTGAACTATGATGTTTTGTGTAGCCACTGCTTCATTGTTACAATATCCTGTTGAGCCTGGTGAAAGCTGCACTTCCCAATGAGACTTAACACTTCACATTTTTTGTTTTCTTTTTCACTTCATAGACAGACCATGTAAGATGCAGGGTTTTAATGAAATCTTTTCTTGTGTCATTTGTTTTGCTTAATAGTATGGATCAAGGATAATCAAACAAAAAACCAAAACTCAATAGCAAAAAACAGCATGTGTAGATTTCAGGAGGGAAGATCTAAATAAACAATATTATACATCAGGATTGACATCTGACATATTATGCAATAGTTCTTTAGCTAAGGGCTTGAATAGACACAGATTTCTTCTTATACAACACCAGAATCTAGCTCACTAATTTTCCCAGAAAGAGAGGAGAAAGTGATTGCACTTCCAAAAAAATCAATATCATGTTAATGCATGAATTAAAAAAAAATAAATTAAAAATCGGCAAATTCTATGGAAATGATCAGTTTGGTTTTAGGTGGTTACAGTCAAGGCCAATGAATTCTTGCCAAAAACTAGACAGCGGCTGCAGGGAACTACCTCCTTTGGAGACAAAGTAATTCTGTTTTATGTACCTGGAGTCTTAGGTATAAAATAGGTTATAACTCATATCCAACTGAAGTGAAACTGAATATTAGACCAGCCAGAAGAAAGAATCTATCACGTGTGTTTGCTTTGGACCTGAAGTGAGTCTCTCGGTCCTTGTTTTACTTCTTATCCCTTGTCCATGGTTTTATAGGGCCCATCTTATCATCACTGACAACAGCGTTGTTCTGTTATTATTGCTCATATATTGCCTATTTCGTGACAGGAGTTATTGTGTTCTTTAGTTTGGCAGAAGGCAAGAAGAAATGCGGGAAGATTAGCAGGTGTGCTGTAGAGGAGAGTTGAGAATGCCCTCTTTTCCTTCTCCTCCTAAAAAATCTGGCAGATGGGAAGGTGTTTATTATCAGTCACTGTAGTGGCCAGTCTGTTATTAAAATGAGTAATTAAAATGGTCATCCCTCTGCAATATGTCACAAAGTGTTTGCACCTCACAGTGAAGATGACGGGGCACCATAAGGCACACTAAGAGCTCTCTGTATGTGAGCATTGTAACAGTTATTAGGCAGAAAGGTCTAATAATTTCAGATATTTTAAAAATCTGTTTTGAGGGGTTTTTACTTTCCACAGATAAGCTTTTCTCATGATTGCCCTGATGTCTCTTGAAACGGAGGAGGCAGGGGGCATCTTTTTAACCTTATGCATATTAGAAAAAAGAAAATGAACATTCTAAAATATTTCATCCTTCTTTATCATGGTTAATAGCAAGAGTTTTCAAAGCTTGATCCATATTTCTATGTTCTGGCCCTGCACAGAAACACTTTCTTTTCATATGCAGTTCTTTGCAGGGACAGGTAATGACAAAAAATTGTATCCACAGTACATTGCAGAGTCTATTTCAGTGCCTATAATATTGATTGATGGAGGTGAGGAACAGTTCCACGACCTCTAAAGACACGAAAGCTTGAGTTTTTACAATTTGGGATAAAGAAAAATGGAATGTAGCAGCCTCAGAGGTTCCATGAATCATGCACAAAGAAGGAGCTGTTGCACACACTCATGGGAAAATAGATGCGTAAGAAGCTCTGGCGGAATTCATTTGGAGTGATGTGGAAAACTAAGCAGCTAAGTGACAGAAAGTGAAGCCAACTCTCTGACTCCCTGGCTTTGAGTGATGGCTGTTTCAGAAATAAATTGTGAAAGCATTCTCAGCAAAGAAAGGAGCAGTCAAAAATCTGGAATTGTGATGGATAAACGAAGAAGACTCAGATTACCCTTACTAGCTTCAAGTATTTCTGCCAATAAAAAAACCCCACACCATAGACAGGATTATTTTTGCCAATAGATAATCCCAAACCAGCTGATTATGCTTGATTCTATGAGTTTATTGAGAAATATTGTTCTGGATATATCGATAAGCCTCCCTTTACTCCAAATTCCAATGATTATTAGGACAGGGACATAAAAAAGTGTATGCTGAAAGGACTGCAGAATTGATACTTTCTATACCTAGAGCTTTTAAATTACAAAGTCCCCTGTCACATATGTCTATTGCTGATATTTCCCCCAATAAACAAAAATCAATTCCTATGTCGTAATTGATGAGATTCGCCATCAATGTTTGTCCAGATGTTTAAGCTCTCTTTAGGTACATACTCAGATAAGACAGCTTTACCTAACTCAGATAAGTCAAGGAAAATATATGATGCTTTTATTTTACATATCTGGTGTCACGGTTTAGAGCAGGCTGGCAATAAATTGAATGGCAGCTGCTCTCTGTTAACCCCCACCCTCCCACCAGAGGAAAGGTAAAAGGAGGAAAAGGGAGAGAGACTTACAAATTGAGTATAAAAAGTTTTATTAGTAACACTAATAATGTTAATAATAAGAGAAATTATGCATAATATACAAAATCGACACTGAGTTTCCCGGAGCTGAGTGCCAGGCACTGGGGTCCCACCAGCAGCTGCCGGGCAGCACGGGGAAGTCCCGGAATGCACTCAGCAGCAGACAGGAACTGGACTCAGGAATGCATGGATAGGGATTTGGTTCAGGATCGCAGGCAGGACAACGAGCAGGGTCCTCTTCAGAAGCCGGCCATGGACAAAGAGGGCGAGACCCTCGTGATCCCCCAGCTTTAAATTGAGTACAACGTGCATGGCATGCAATACTGCGTTGGTCAATATGGGGTCACTTGTCCTGTCCAGCCCACCCTGCAGGTACGACCCTTTATGACTCCTCACTTGCAGGACCTAAGAGGTCTGTCAGTGACCTTGGCTGCTGTTGCAACAATTATAAAGAGGAACCTTTTTCTGCATTCCAGTTGTACTGTTAGCTCAGTATAGCTATAAACATTAGGTGTTATCAGCTTTGGAGCGGACACTGTCTGTAAAATATGCAGCCAGCTCCAGAAAAATGCAGTTACTTAGAAGAACTTAGCTATAAGGAAGATTCACTAAAAGAAAATTGGTTCTGTTTTAACCAAAACCAGGACATCTGGTAGTAGTTTCAAGATGAGTTTTCACTCAGCCACAACAAGGGGCAGTTTCCATGTCTGTGATAAAACTTAATTTTTAATTTATAAAGCACATCTGCTGTTTAGAACTCATGAACTTCAAGTTGCCTGACTTCTTACAATATGGGGGATGAGCTTTGTGGAGAAGGAAGAAAATTTCACACCTAACGACTTTCAATAGAATTCGATACTATTGCACAGCATTCCCATTAAAGAGTTAAAGAAACATTAGCGAACTAGTGTAGAGTGGGTAAGCAAGGAGCTGACAGTAGCTACCTGTTGTTCACAAACTGAAAAGATGCGTAAAGCGAAGTTTCTCAAGGTCAGTATTATCCATAGTTTTCATTCAGAGTTTGGACAGCAGACTAGAGAATGCCCTTATTAAATTTTCAGGCAAAAAACAGGCAAGGGCAGGACAACTACAAGCACCTGGGAAGATTAGAATGTGAAATGTTGATTGATTGAAGCAATAGCGTGGGACAGATAGGTTGTAAATCAGTCAGAGAAGGGGCAAAATCCCATGCATGAGTATAATCAGCAATGTGCATGCAAGATGGGGAATGCTAGAAAAGCACAAGTTCTGAAGAGAACCTGCAGCTTTTAGAGGGTCAAAACCTCGTCGAGAGACAACAGTGAATTGGTGCCCTGCCTTGTGGTAAAAAGTAATAGGTTTAAACTGAATTAGGGAAAATATTTGGTACACCGTAGAAAAAAGATTTTAAAATACTAAGAATAGTCAAACTCCAAAACAGGATGGTTGTCACTGGAGATTTTTTTGGTATACATTGGCAAATAAAGTACAGCAGTAGTTTAAAGGTTCATTAATGATAACTATTTACTGTGGTTCTCAGTCAAGCTGCTATTTCTCTGTAAATGCTGTTCATATGGTTAAACATACGTTCTCCTGGACTGTTTATGATGAACATAGGACAAATTAAATCCCAGTATATGAAGCATCATATCTGGAATAAACATTTTGTCATTATTTTAAAGATAATTGACAAAACACTTTGACTGATTTGACATTTCAGACATTTCTGAAATTTCTTGGTATAAAGGTGAAAGGTTGGGAAAGATAAAACTGGCTTATGACATCTCTAGGCACTTGGCCCCATTGTTGTTGCACCTGTGGATGTTGTATACGATTCTTGAGCTTATCTGTATGGAACCTGTAAAACAGGTGAATGAGCTATGAGCTACCTCCAATTAGTCATGCAGATAGTTTTAATAGAGTCTGAAGACTGGTTCACACAAAAAGTCATTAGCAGATCTTAGCTCTGAATTCTGGTTTTCTTAGTCTCTGAAAAACTCTTAAACCACAAATTCTTTCTGTTCCTATTTTTAGAATTGAAGGTTGCCTTCCGGCATGGCTAGGTGATGCTTAAGTTTTAACAACTAAGGCACTGTAAAAGGAAATCCTGGGTTCTGACTGCTGAGAAGAATTCCTGATCATTGCAGGGATATTTACAGTCTTCCCCTTCAAGAACGAGTTTAAATTTATGGATTTTTTGGTCTGCTGATGTTTGTAGAAATCCTGAAAACAATTAAGCATAACTTCACTTTTTCACATATGGAGCACAATGAATAGAGGTGAAGGAATTTGCCCATTGTTTTCAATAAGGATTGAGTTGGGCTTTGGGAGTGGTTCCACTGTCTTTGTGTATGCCTGTGTGTGAACCTAAGCATGCAGGCAAGTCACAGCCAAAATTGCCTCCTGCATTCACTATTGTGAAAGCAAAACAGAGAATGCTCACACAGTCATTTTAAGATTATACTTTAAGGGTTCACATAACGGTGAAAAAGATGGAATAGTAAATCAAGAGAATAACACAGGTATTAGAAACTTTCACATGTAAAATTGGCAGGACTTTTTTCTTTCAAAAGAAACCCCATCTTTCTTGATATTGTACTCCATTTTACTTTTGTTTGCTTCAGATCCAAAATGACCTACTTACTGATGTAGGTGGAAAAGAAAGGCATTCAGATAATATATATATTTCTAAAATATTATACATATTTATATTTATAAAATATATTTATTCACGTAAAGACTTTATGCACTAAATGCTTGATACTTTATAATATCAAGCAAACTTACCTAGCAGGCTACTTACAATACAATAAGGGTGTGAGATATGTCCTATCCTTGGCCAGCACAAGAAGAGGTTACTTAATTGCTCTGGGAATCGGAAAGAGGACCAGCCTTTTCCTGTAAACACTGTCCAGTGCTCATGTTGTAAAGGGAAGGCATTACTGCGTTCGCTAATTAGGAACAGGAAAAAAAAGAAGGAGGCCAGTTAAACTTGTGTTTGCACAGGAATGGACAGCAAAAATCTCTGTAACTAATGATGGAAGAAATAAATGTTGCTCTCCTTAGCTGCAAAGTTTAAGTTTGTCAAGAGATGTAATTCAGTCATAAAGAGTAATGACCTGGGAAAAAGAAAAAAAGAACATATAATCAGGTCTTAGAAAAGAAAATGTCTTTGTGTCCATTTGACCCTGGAGTAAAGACCTGAGGCTGGTTGAGGGTTTTTTTTGGTAACATTCTTGTTTCTTTCTCTTCAAACTATATTTGTATGCCAAGAGCACAACTGCTTTTCTTCTCTGTCAGTAACGCTAAAGGTCGAAGTACACAGTGTGTTCTTTGCTGAACATGGAAGCATTGTGCATGCTGGAATGTGATTTAGTGCAGAAATATTTGAGGGATTTATGAACTTGCTGGGCAGCTGAAGACAAGGATTTTGGACGAACGCACACTCATGTATGCAGAAATCCTTGTGCTGTCCCTTTTCACTTCCCCTCATTGAATGAAAGCTTTAAGATACATGTTTAAGTCTTAGCACTTTGAATAATAAGAAACAGCAAGATTAAATTTCCCTTTCCCTGACCACTCCCAGGTCATGTTACAACCTGATGACATTGTTTGTAGGTCAGTGAATTGACCAATCTACCAAGTCTTCATCCTAAATCCTCCAGTGGCCTACTCTTAACACTTGAGAATGGAGTCCTCTCTAGCTGTACAGATCCTGGTGGAACTGGTGACTGGTGGATTTGATGGAACAGTCCCATTGATTCCAGCAAAGGAGGGGAGACTGTATCTCAAGAGGCTACACTATGTCTTGCAGAAATGTTCAGATATCAGGAATCCTTCACAGCTGTTTACTCATGACTTTCTTTTTTATATCATTCTATGTAATATGTACCTGAGAGCAGCTTGGCTAACATTCGGAAGGGAGATTTGTTCCAGCTACAGTGGCTTGTTTGGTGTAGTATGTCAAAGCTGTATGAAGCTATGGATGACGCAAAAGGCAGTCACCTCTGACTGTAATAATACAAGCTGTTGCATGTTAATATTATATTGGAATAGGTGTTTAAGCCCTGTGGTGTTCTTAGTGGCTTTAAGGGAGTAAGTAGTTCTTCAGTTGCCAGGGTAGTTGTGATGCTGCTGACTTCATTACATCGTTTTCTAATTTGTCCAGAAGTTTCCCATTTCATGAAGGAGATGGCGTGCTTCCTATTACAAATCACCTAGCTAGCCACAGCTTAGTGCTTCAGATGAGACTGGAGATATACAGAAGCTGATACCTTACCAAAAGACTAATGGTTCATTTCACTGAACAGTAGCTGGAATATGCCTCTCCTGCAGAACTGATTTATTTTCACGGTCCACTCAGATAAGCTGGTAAAACTGTGATCTGCTTGTCAACAACTCATGGCAATCTTTGATCTTCTGCAAATTACATTCTGCACACTGTGCATAACCCTTGAAAATACTCTGCTTTTCCCTGCAACAGACAATGTGGAAGTAAAGAAATTGAACCAATCAGTAACAGATGTTTTAGAACTGATCTGTCACCATCTGAAATGGTAGCAAAGAAGCCTTGCTTGTCTTTCCTGACAACTGAGGACAAAAGGCTGGTTGCATAGAAGGCAATATACTACCAGCTCCCTTGCAGAGCTTTTCTTTTTCTGAAGAATCTCAGACTATATTCCCAGAATGTTTTTCCTCTTGCTGATTAGCTCTTTTCTGTGTAAAGCTGGCAAAACATCCTCAGTGTGCAGGATGAGGAAAACAAACTAACACTTGTGCATGTTTACAAATATGCAAAATCAGCTCTGATGATAAGAAATGTATGGTTCTGTTCTTTAACAGTCCTATTTCCATTCTGTTAATTGGCCTGTTTTCTCAGGTTGTCATAGCTGAGATGAAGTACCTGATGAAGTTTTCTCTTTCATACTTGTTTAAAAGATTTCTTTGTCTTAAGATTGCATTTAGCAAAAGTGATAGAAAAAGGGAATAGCTCACTGAGAGGTAGTGGCTTCAGATTCATAGCTTGTAAACAAAAACACCTGTCTGACATTATGTGCAAAGAATCCAGTTGCAGAATGAATGATTTGGTTACTTGGGCAGTTTAGCACCAGTGGCTGCCTTCTATGAAAGTATTATGTGGCAATCACTGTACAGAACTAGCAGATGGCAACTCTGGAGTAGGATTGCCCAGAAAATAAACCAGTTTTGTTTAAAATAGTGAGGTTTTGACACTTCTTTTGTACATTGGAATTAAAATGATACTTTCAAAATGTGAGTATTAAGGTTCTGAGGGACTATGTGAAAATCTGTTTGTAGTTTATACTAGGGAATAATTGCATGGAGAACTATCATGGGGAGTGTTTCTTAATTGCTGTTGAAAGTTGTCCACTTTGTGGACTAACCGTTGATGTTCTCGCACAGAGAGAGAAAATGATTTAATGAGAAAGTAGACAAGAGCCTCGGTCTCCTCGATTCTGGGCGAATGTCCTAGACAGCAAATTTATGAGCTGAGGTGAACAAGTCTGATTTTTTAATAGAACTCTCATCAGGGATCTGAAATATTTCTAACAAAAGTTTAGTTACAGCTGGTACTACACTTTGAAATTTGGATTGGATTGTCTGCAGAGATGGATTCAAAACTGCAAACAATGCTACGAACAGGGATTTTAAAAAGCACTGGCCATAAAATTAAAGAAATAAACTACAAGTATACAATATGTGGTTTTGAGGTGTTAGTCTTCCAGTTTTCTGTCCTGTTCTTTTCAAAGGATTTGATTTTGTTTATGAATCTCGACGTAACTATTACCTTCGCCCTCAAAAAACATCACAGTGAACCAACCCTGGCAGTCCCAGAAGCCAGATCTGCCGGGACGACCAAGTGCTCCATAGATTTACTTTCTAGCACAAAACAAGGTAATTTCATGGAATCTTTTATGTTTTATATCTCTTTTTGGACATAAAAGTGATCTCCATTACTCTCCAGAGCTTCGCTGTTGGCTTCCACAGTGCCAGGTTTTCACTATTGTATATTTTTTGTTGTCTTGCAAGATACCAAATGAATGGTAGTGACTTTGGACCTCTACCATGAATTCTATTAACTTCTGATTTCTGAGCTAAAGACTTTGTTGTGGTACTACTAGGTTGTAGCAGACTAGTGCACATGTGTTAGTGTCTTCTGGACTTTTACAGCCATGATGACACTTCCAAATACAGGCTCATTTCTGTCACGCTTAAGACCGCTAAACATAAGCAGTTTAACAACTATCTGAATTGCAAACAAATATGACTGTTGTGACCCATTGTTTATGAAATGCTACTTTCCGTTATCCATGAGAAATGAATAGCTATATAGCAAAGATTTACTGATACTCAATGTCTAAATTCTGAGGCGACTGCTCGTATTTACAACAAGGTCTTAAAATGGTTGAATTTTCCAATAATAGCCTAAGATGGATCTGTGTGAAACAGTCATTACTGTGTTTATGAAAAAGCAGTTCAGTATGGAGCAAGAACAGAATGAGATAGTTTAAAATCCCCAATGTTGTGTATGTGTTTTGCAATATTGGTTTAGTGCTAATTCTGATCAATATTTCAGAACCATGATTTACGGATCATTCCATAACTTTGCAGGGTTGGTTGGACCTGCCTATTTATCCTAATTTTTCTATTTCCAGTCCCAAGGTGACCACACACTGCATGTTGATTAGAACCATACAGCACTTTTAATAGAATGCCCTGTTGTCTTGCCAGGAACAAGCAATGCTATAGATTTGCATGGTTCTAATATTAAACATCATTCTTAGATACGCTATTCAGGACTGAGGCTGGCATAGGAAATGTACAGGCCTGAAGTCTCCAATGGGTTTTCATTGTCAATTTACCTGTCATGGCCTTTCAAGGCGGAAATCTCCAAGGATCTGCCTGGCAATGCAACTTAGTATAGAATCTGATTTTGCGGTTTTCAGTTGCTATTTTAACGGTCATTCTCCATCACAAAATAATTAAAAATGTTATCAAAATAGTATATTAAAATGTGCATTGCTGGAGTTTAATCAAACATTTGGAAATTGTACTTTTGTCTAAGTAAAGACTTCTGAATATGAATTGTTTCCTTGAATTCTTTCAGATAAGCTTTATTTTTCTCAATTATTTAACATCCCAAGTAATACATTCTACTTTCCTAGACTTTCAAAGCTTTTTTGTGATAATAATAGTGTACTTAAAAACTAGTCTACCAGGTGACTCTGTGTACTTTCAAAAATGTTTACAGAGGGAAAGAAATTGGAATGGTATTTCTAGAAAACGGTACATGCTGAAAAATCCTGCTTTGAGAGCACAATGACATTGAATCGTTCTTGAATTTACAGCTTGTGTGAAAACACATCATCTGGCTTATAAAAGTCTTTATTTATGAAATGCATTTCTGTGAGTTAAGTATTATTTTGCAATGTGTTGTATGTATGGTCTATTGGCAGCCAGTCAAGGTTAGAGTAAAGCTTTTTCATGTAAGAATATAAAAAGCACAAGATACAAAACATTTAATATATGCTGCAATTCAGTAACATTTCAATGCATTCTTACCACTGAAGTGAAGAAAATAACTCTAAGCACAAATCAAGAGCTTTTTATTTTGCCAGTATTTTTGCAGTGTTGCATTTTGGAGTTACCTATATATTCCAACATTCAAACAGTGACTTGAAAGGGCAGCTGAAGCCTGACAGGTAATTTTAGAGCAGAAAGAAAGGTATGTGATAGGCTACCCTGGCATGAGGACCTTGTACAGATGTGTAGAGCTAAATCATTGACCACATCTGGATTAAGAATAGAAGAGGAGTCAAGCAGGGTGAGTCTGGAGGTCAATCAATCTAGCCCAGTATCTTTTCTGTGACAGTGACCAAAAGCAGATGCCTAGGGAAGAGTATAAGAATAAGGTAATCATGCTTCCCACGAATATTGTTCTAGAATCCAGTCACTTGGAGCTCAAGGGCTGCTGTAGTTTCGATTTATTTTATCACGCTAGCAGGTATCTCTTCTGTGAACTTTGCTAACCTCTCCTGGAAACTCCATAAACTTTCACACTCTACACCATCTTGTGGCCGGCAGTACTGTATCTCAGCTACTGGCTGTGTGAATAACAGCTCTCTTTGTTTTGGACTGCCTTCCTCGTAGTTTAATTTCACATCCCCAGCTCTTTTCTTGAAAGAGATAATGGCCAATCAATCCATATACACCTTCTCCATGACACTTCAGATTTTATAGAACTCTGTCATATGCCTCTCAGTCATTTCTTTTTCACTCTGAAGAGTCCTAGCCCACTTAGTTATTTTTTATGCAGATGCTGGTCCATATCTTTGATTATTCTGGTGCTCTTTTCTGAAACTTTTCCAGGTCTACTATAACCTGAGATGGATAGCCCAGCATGATAAGCATTATTCAAGATGCAGAAGAATTATGTATTTATCAAGTGACATAATGACATTCTGTGTTTTGTCCTATCTTTCCCTGTAGTTCCTGGCCTTTGGTTTGCCTCATAAGCCTCTCCTGAGCTCCGAGCTGTATTTTAACTTTCACTGCAAAGAGGGAATGACCAGCTCAAAAGTCCACCACTGTGTATGAGAAGTTAAGGCTGCTTTTTTTTCCCCCTTAACTACATGATTTTATGTTCATCTATGCTGATTTTTTTTCCTATTTTATTGTCTGTTCTCTTTGTGTCGTAAATCCTTGTGCAATTATTTGTGTTTCACCTTCAGCTTTACTTTATGCAGAATAAGTTAGTAACCTCAGCAAAATCTGTCTCCTCACTGCTCACTCATTTTCCAGCATAAGGACTAAGCATTTGTGCCTGCCATTCTGTTTCTTGTTTGGGGGGGTGGGGGGGTGGGGGG
>Ga0065711_1031497_pt1 | contig 29500 bp, 23 predicted proteins | sample Hoacrofraction12_FD_59098 | JGI IMG/M metagenome (GOLD analysis project Ga0065711, IMG submission 59098) | Hoatzin crop microbial communities from Cojedes, Venezuela - Epithelial fraction 12 v2 (version 2) | ecosystem: Host-associated > Birds > Digestive system > Esophagus > Crop | place... | reverse complement strand
TAAACTTCTCTTCTGTGGAAACGAAGGTTGAAAACCACCAACACATGGCTGCAGAGCTGGGATAGGCTCCTCTTGTTCACACGGAGGAATTCAGAAGAGTGTCTCAGTCTGCTAAAAGCCACCAGCACAGATGAGATTAGGGTCTCTTTAAAGGCATTTTGCTTGTGAGAACCGCACGCAGTCTGTGGGAGGTGGGCTTCCCCCTCTGTGGCGTGGGCCTGGAGCTGCCCACCCTCGGCATGGCCCTCCTGCCTGCCAAACTCGGCACCACTCCGCTGCCTGGGGCGGGGGCACTGGGCTGCCCACAACCCACACCAGGGAGAGCTGCTTTCAAGTGACTTACAGAATCACAGAATGCTTTGGGTTGGAAGGGACCTTTTAGAGGTCATCTAGCCCAACCCCCCTGCAGTGAGTAGGAACATCTTCCACTAGACCAGGTTGCTCAGAGCCCCATTCAACCTGGCCTTGAACACTGCCAGGGATGGGGCATCGACCACCTCTCTGGGAAACCTGTTCCAATGCTTCACCACCCTCATTGTAAAAAATTTCTTCCTTCTATCCAGTCTAAATCTACCCTCCCTTAGTTTAAAGCCATTGCCCCTTGTCCTATCACAACTGGCCCCATTAAAAAGATTTTCCCCCTCTTTTCTATAAGCCCCCTTAAAGTACTGAAAGGCTGCAATAAGGTCTCCCCAAAGCCTTCTCTTCTCCAGGCTGAATGGCCCCAACTCTCCCAGCCTTTCCTCACAGCAGAGGTGCTCCAGCCCTCAGGTCATCTCTGTGGCCTCCTCTGGCCAAGAGCGGAGCAGAAGGGCAGAATCCCCTCCCTCACCCTGCTGCCCACACTGCTGGGGATGCAGCCCAGGATATGGTTGGCTTTCTTGGGCTGCGAGCGCACACTGATGGGTCACGTCCAGCTTTTCACCCACCAGCACCCCCAAGTCCTTCTCGGAGGGCTGCTCTCAATCCCTTCATCCCCCAGCCTGTACTGATAGCAGGGGTTGCGCCGACCCAGGTGCAGGACCCTGCTCTCAGCCTTGTTGAACCTCATGAGGGAGAAAGGTACTGGGAGAAAGGTACCAGGAAGGTGAAGAGACGAGACAATACCGGAGAGATCAGTGTGTTTCATTCCCTGGGGTTTGCCGCTGTGACTGGCTGCTTGAAAGATGCCGGCAGTGGGGGCTGGGCAGGGCTGCGGGGGGCAGTGGGCTCCGCTCCCACCCAGCCGCGCTCCCCACAGGCTGCGTACTGGAGAGGCTCCGGCTCCCGTGCTCCATACCTCCCGGGTGTCTGACCGCGTGAGAGCCGCCGAGAGGACACCAGCAGCTTCTCTCCTAACAATGCTACTTGCAGTGAGGCAGTGGCCATACTTCGTAATGCCTGGACTGCGGGCGGAAGACCCGTCCCCCCTCTTCCGAGCAGAGGGAGTCTTGCCTCCTAATCGCACGCTCGCCCTCGGCATTATGGGGATGTGTTGGAAGGGTTAACGGCTGAAGTCAAATGATTGCAGGAGCATTCTCGCCCACATTTTTTAATGAAATTTCTAACCTCCAGGTGGTAGAGGAAAGCTTGAAAATGTGAAGCGATGGCTTCCTAAAGACTCAAAACCCAGAGCAAATAAAAGTACTTCCAAAGCTATCATATTCTTTCAGCCAATTTCATACTGTTCAAGGGCTCAACTTGTGATTTTCTTTTTCTATCCCTGGGGTTGAAAAATCTGCTTTCTTTTCTTATCTCCATCCCTTAGTTCCTCAACTGTTCTTGAGGACTACAGGCACTCTCCACAGAAGAGACATTCGCTTCCTCAGATGCGGCCACAGTTTACATTTGTGTCCTGCCACTACCTGTTTCTCAAGCTCTTTCCCTCGCTGCTGTTCTTTGGCTGATTCCTTCTGCAAAAAGATGCAAAGCCTGCACCTCAGGGCTTTATTATCTAATATTAATTAACTAGTAATATATTAGCTAAGACTGCCCATCCCAGAGCTTGCTCAAGTCAAGAATCACAGAACCCCCCCCATGGCAGTCCTCTGCCGTTAAATACTACATTTACTGTTTGGGTTTCTCAAAAGACCACATAAACGGAATATTCCTGGGAAAGGTATTCATGGCTCTGTGTTGTTTACTCTCTGTGGCACAAAATTGGCTCATAAATCAGTGAATTCATGGCAGCAGATTTACATTCCACATTTAAATCTCCAGTGACTGGTGTGTTTGGTTCTTGGCTGGCAAAACGCTGAATCCTTGTAGCTGAACACCTAAGCTGCTGTGTGCTTTTCCTCTCTGGATACCCATGTAACGACGTTTGGAAGCTGCCTGTAGTGCCCGCCCGTCAGAGAGCGTTTGAGTGTGAAGGTCAGCACTCGGGGGGTGTGGCAAGTTTTTCTTTTGGTATTCATCATTTTAGTGACAGTCCGGCCATCGTGTTGGTAAAGGAGGCATTCATTCTCTTTGTGTAGGGATGCATGTGGTTGCCTTTCAGCAGGTGACTGATTTTACTGAGTCTTTGAAAAGTAATAGATTTGCTGGAAATTCGACACATTTTTCTGCGCCTGGTACAGCTTGACTACTCAAGTGGGTTAAAGGACTGTGATCTTTTTACTCACGCTGACAATCAGTTACTAACATGGGAGTCAGTGGATCTATTTGTGGAAGCGACTGCTTGCCAGCATGAATAAGGGGATCAAAATCTGGTCCAAAATTACTGCCATCTGATACTATTGCAATTGGGAGAACATATTTAAAACAGCCAGTGTCCAGGACGTATTTTTTGTTGTGATGCCTTGTGGGGTAGCAACAATTCCAGTTACTGCTGTGGAAGACAAGTGTTACGGCCAAACCGGCCAGAGAAACGCAGGTTCATGGTGTCCTTCGGATGTGGTTTTGAGACGTTTGGTTCCTTTGCTCTTCCTTCTTTACTTCTTGAGAATAACATTGGTTACGCTGTGTAACGGGTTTGGGGTTTTATCGCCATTAAAAGCCTAGCATTTGGGGCTCTATTCAATGTAAAAGCGTTCATGTGGGCATTTTTCCAGAAAATGAAAACAGAGTGTGTATTTCTGCAATTTGAGGTAAGTTAAACTCTGCCCCTCCAAAAAAAGATAACATTTGTAAAAATGTGTTTAACTGTTGCACAGTAAAAACTTTTAGGTAAAAACTCCACTAGTGGCATGCTCCCAGGTGCGAAGAGGTGTGTTGTCTGCTGCCTTCACGCAGCTCCAGGTAACAGCACCACGAAGTCAGGCAAGGGGACATAACTCAGGAGAACCATAAAAGTAGAGATTAAAGCAGCCGTAGAGATGAAATACACTCTTTGCATCTCTGGGTACATTGAATCCTGTAACCATTTTGACCTCAAACCAACATAGAATAACAATGATCATACAGAGCAAGTAAATAATTATCCTTCTGCCCATCCAGCAAGAGCCTGTAAAGGACAGGACGGCAGAGTCAGTTGCCAGGCACTGCTAAGGAAGGAATTTTCAGTGCCAGAAAAAACAAAGCCGTCTGTGGGTTTAGTTTTATTCCCTGCTCTCTGTGTTCCCTGTCCTTCGGTTTTATTGATGACTGAAATTTTTCACTCGCATCAGTCAGATTCTGTGCTGTTTCTTCTGTGTGCGGTAGCGTTGGTCAGCGCGGCACACGTCGCACCGGATCGTACAGTAAAGCTGAGAGACTTCTGCAGACAAAATGATGCGAGTTGCTCTGTTTCTGAAGAGACGTGAAACCATGGAGACCATGGAAACTGCTCAGCTCTGCCGCGTCCTCGTCCAGTGCCCGCGGCGGCGGGCGGCTGGCAGCGCCTGCCTGCCTGGGGAAGGAGCCGAGGTCCCGGGAGCCCCGCTGCCTGGGGCTGCCTGCACCGGGCAGGAGCGAGCTGCTGCTGCTGGGGCTCCTGGCCGGGCGCCCGGGAGGCAGCATGTGTGGCACACGAAGGTGGTGCTGGAAACGGTGAAAATCCGTGGGGGTGGTTTGCACACCTGGCTCTCTGTTGTCCCCCCCGTGCCACGCTGTGGCCCACCCACCAGGGCCATCTGCGAGGCAGCGGGGAGCGGGAGTATCCACAGTCCCAGCGCCCTGCGTCAGCGCCGTGCCCACCCCGTCCCCTGGCCGCAGCCCCGAGGGGAGTTGTTGTCAGTAAGCGCAAAGGACTCGCCCTCGGAAAGGACGGCTTCCCTGAGCCGGGCCGAGTGCGATGGCATGGGGGCTCTTCCACCGCCCGCCCTGCCTGTCAGCGCGGGGAGCAGCCATCATGAGGAGCTTCAGCAGAAGGCAGGGTCTGACTGACTCATCGGTGGTAGCTGTTTTAAATGGGTGTCTGCGCTTCCCTCTGAAGGGAAAGAGCCGGCAGTGAACAGCTCCAGGCCACGTCTCCGAAGCACTGGAAGTGTAATCCCATCACCTCTGCAACAGGAGAGAGTCAATGGATGAGCAGCCCTTGCTACACCCTCGGGGGGGAGGCAGGGCTCCGGCAGTTCCTGTAATTCGTCATCACACGCACAAGCATTTTATAATAACCCCCGATCATGTGTCGTTAGTCAGGATGTACCAGGACCTCCCACACGGAAAGTGCGGTTTCCGTTACTTACTGTTTGCAAACCCTTTGTCGTAGGAGAGCAGACCCGCTCTGAACACAGCCCTGAGCTCAGAGGGGCAGCAAGCAGCAGGGCATCCCCGGCTGCTGAGCGGGCTCTCATAGCTCCCATCCTCCCGGATGGAGCAGCACAGGCCGCTGCACCCATGGCATCGCACGCAGCAGGTGTGATGGGCCAGAGGGAGAGAGCTTAGGCGGTAAATGGCTACTGCAGGGGTGTTAAAGCGTCTTCTTCTCATACCCTCCTCCAGATCCTGTGTAAAATGACAAGTGCATCATCCCCAGAGGATTTAAGCCGTACCCCCCTGCTTATTCCTTGATAGTGATCGCACCAAATGCAGTACGAAGTCTTTTGTACTGCTTGTGTATCGTATTTGTGTCCGTCCATCAGGGCGTGGGTGGCATTCTTCACAAAGGAGAAGGGACGTCTTGCTCGGGGTTAGGCAGTCACGTAGCGTTGCAAGTCTTCACGTTGTTGGACAAACGTAGCGTGGCCCTGTGCCTGTAGGTGAGGTTTGCTCTCTGTTGAATGTGAAGAAACCGAGACTCGGAGACACGTGCCGTATCAGTGAAGACAGTCTGATCCTGCTCCCACCAGTGCCAGTGGAAGCCGGAGCTGACCTTGGCTCCGTCGTGAAGTGGGAGTTTCTTCCTCTTCTGTCATCACCTCACAGCGAACTCGGGGCCAGGCTGTCTCCTCTTCAGAAGCAACGTTCAGACTTGTTAGCTGCGAAGACTGCTCACCTCCCTCTCTGCACGCTTGCGTGGTGTCCCTTTCTCTGAACAAAAGGGTGTGCTCACCGCCAGGCGCCCGGGCCAGCAGCACTGCCCGAGCGGCCGCACCAGGCGTGGTGCTGATGTAGCGTAGTGGAAAAACGCAGAGTTTGGTTGTGCCCGAGGTGTGCTGTCAGATTCGTAACAAAGTGACTGGGGAAAACACAAACCAGCCCACGTACATGACTGGAGCTGCCTGTCTGAATAAAGCCCTAAATGTTTACTTTTAAACTGTGTATTTTGTGGGGCTATGTTCCGCCGATGTAATGTAAGCAGTTTTCTCTAGAAAAAAAATTTCTGTTCAAGCAGACGAGGTGGTCGCTTGTACCTGTGGCTCTGAAGTGTGGGAACGTGGCACGAGTTCTGTGAAGTTCGTAGCAGCATGCTTTGTTTTACATTAAATGTGATCTTTGTTTCTCTCTCTCTCTCTTTCAGACTTAACCAACATAATGACTGCTGAATATTAAGGGAAAACACAAGAAGGTTACATGTTTGGTTGTCTAATATTCTTGGATTTGATATGAGTCGCCACATCTGTTCATTAGTACATCAGCAGCATCCCCGTTTGTATGCACATTATTCACATTCCTATCGGTTGTGTTTGCAGAAACGACATTCTACCCTTTTTTCTAAGGGTTACTTTTTCATTTTCATACTATTTGGTTGCATGAAGTTGCCCTTTACCGGTGGCTGAGGTTTATGAAGATATTGCATACTTGAACATGTTTTAGATTCCTTTTCTAGACAGAAAAGGCGTAACTCCAAATTCTGTCATTCTAAATCAGCGTTTTTGTAAAAGCAAGTAAATCTTAGGAATGAGTCCCCTCCATATGAGACTACAATATCTTCCACCTACAAACATAATTTTAAATTTCCCTATATCCATACTTTGTTGGGTTTTGATCAGTTTACAACATAAAAGAAAAATTCTTCTTCAGTTGAGATCACCGCCAAGTTCAATAATGTAATAAAATACCTTTCCTTATTAGAAGTACCTAGCTAGTTATACTCCTGATACTTCTCAAAACCATGATGTAATGTACACTATCTGACTTAGTTCCTATATGTGGAGTTAGTGAAAGTCTTTTTGTGTTTCTTTAGATTAATACAAGGATTTTTTCCAATGCCAACACAATTTGAAACCATTCATTTGGACGCTTTCCATTTTTAAGCTTACTGTGATATAAAACCCTATGGGAAACCAAAAGAAAACATCGATTTTAAATAATGAAAGGCTTAAAAAAGGATGCTGTCATTCTGGCTTTTTTTTCCTTTCAGAAATAGAACTAGACTAGTAAGTAAGCATTCCAAATCCATTATTCTGTGTACATTATTGTTGCTATTGTGATAATAGAGATTTTTATTTATTTTTATGCCAGCTTTTATTGTGAAAACATATTTAGTCTGGTTTTATCAATCCTTGTTATGCTTGTCCTTGGAACATCTTTTGCGTATTCAAGGTTTGTAGTTGACGAGTTTACTGTAAAAAATGAAAAAAAAAACCACAACAAAAAAACAAAAAACAAAACAAAAAGGAAACAAAAAAATGTATTGTTTTTACAGAATAAATTTATTGGAATGTGTATTGGGAGTAAGGTTTGAGGTTGTAAGCAACTAAGTTAGCGTCATATTTGGCTTCATACGTGTAATAATGTGAGGTATTAATGTAAGTCAAGTATTAAAGCAAAACATTCTGTTAACATGAGTTGACCATAATAGATACAAGTGCAGGTGAGATCTTTATTTTTTCTGTACTTTGCCTTTTCTGGATAACAGGAGGTTATTAAATTCACCTTGAATGTATTCAAAGTTTCTTTAACAACCTCAGCAGTGACACCGGAGGCTCCGGTGGCCGTTGGTGAGCCAGCCCGTCCTCTCACAGCCCCCCGGCTCTGGGTCTGGTCTCTCGGGAGGGCGCACCGGGATGGAGCTAGCCCGAATTATAGCGTACACGGAAGGAGCCCGCGCCAGGGAGCCGGGGTGCTGGAGGACGTCGTTGCTAAGTCCCTTTGTGCCCAGAAGCAGGGACTGAGGTGCGCTGTGGTCATTTTGGACCTGGCCCTTTGGCTGGAGGTACAAGCCCGGGGGCTCTCTCAGAATTCTGAGCAGCGCTGTGAGCTGCACCGCGTGTCCAGCGGGAGGGCGTTGCGGCGTGCACGCTTGCTGCTTTGGAATCCCTTGTGCAGGGTGCAGCAGGCATGCGCGTGAGCTGATGCTTTCTTGTTACCAATTAGGTTTAAAAAGACAATTCTCCATATCAAAACACCCAAAAGTCAACATCCCAAAATAAAGTGTTCCCAGTTAAAATGGATCAGCCAGTTTCATCACTGAGAAAGGCACTAACGGTACTGCTTGTATGATAAATGCACACAGAAGTCATAGACATAGGTGTCATTGCAAACAGAAACATAAACTACGCAAAGCAAGGCCGCTGTATCATCTGCTGCTTGTTTATGGCCCAGCAGCATTAGCAAGAGCAGCTGCAGGGAGGAACACGGCCCAAACCCCCTCCTCTCTCAAAACGCACGCTACAGTGTCAGGCCCGACCGGTCACAGCAGTAAGCCCTCTGTGTCCCGCTCTGAAGTGCTAGGAAGCACGTGCTGCGCCTCGAGGAGATGAGCGGCCCTTGCAGACGTGAATCCTTAAAAGAATTAACAAAACTATGATTTGCTTATCATATATGGAGTCTTACCATAAGAGTTGATGGCTTCTTAAAAGATTCCTTGGGATTTTTAATAAGGCTGACCCACAAGACATACTTCTTGACGAATAAACCATGTGCATGTGACAGTTATGGACGTTGATTTTTGACACTTCAAAATGTTGACCTTCACATTCCACAGCAGCTCTGTGTAGGGATTGCGAGCACTGGGATTCTGCAGCGTGTGGAGGCTAAACACTGACATCATGATTATTATTTAACGTCATGCAGTATTTCTATAACTAAGCAGCATACTTAAAAATAGCCACGTGAACTAGCAACTCCACTGCAGCGCAAAGTCAAACTGTTGAGAAGTGGTACTGAAGGCAGTCATCTTTATTTTCCCTTTTTGAGTAGGATAAACAAAACAGACCGTGCAACTTTACACAATTGTCCAATTTTACACATCTTACACGCTTCATTTGGGTTCCATTTGAGCAGTTCCGTTACACCCCAACCCAATTATACACATAGCCAAAAAGAGGAGCTGAGAACAGTTGTGCTATTCTGTTTTTTCTTCTTGTTTTGTTTTCATAAAAAACTCTGGCTTGTTGACACACCTGTAAGCCAGCAGCTGGGGAAGAATCCCGTACATTATGTTCAATACCAGAAAAAACTGTTTTGCTTCTTCAGGGACTCTGTAGATGTAAGGAGTTCGAGCATGAAGAGAAGCACCAATATGGGAAAATTGAGCCTGTGGTGTGTATATAACGTATATATTAAAAAAAGGTAAAGTTGATGTATATTTTGGAAAGACAGCACAATCTGCATGCAAGTGTGCCTCTCCAGCAACATTTTCCAAGCCAGCCCTTTTATTCCAGAATTATCCATCATACTTTTGCACAGTGGTATAAAAATACAGTCTAAACTAAGGTCATTAATATCTTGGCATAAGAAGCGTAAGAGGAACTGTCACTGCCGCGGTGGGAGGTTTATTTTATGCACACGGTGGCACTGATCTTTACATCAGGTATAGGATTTCGCCCTTGGCCTATAGGTGATTTTTCACACACCAGGGTCCACGGTGGCTCCGCAGGCCATGGCCGCTGAAGGGTGCGTCACCGCGGAGATGGGCACTGTGCAGGGCTCACCCCCACCGACCCGCAGCGCTGGGCTCGGCACCGAGGGGCAGCGGGCAGATGCTCCCTCGGAGTAAAGCCAGGAATCACCTCCTGGAAGCTATATTAGTTTGGGGCTTAAACCCAGTCTTCCAGATTCTGATCCCAGCACTCCTGATGATCCCAGAAAACGCCTGCAAGATTTGGCTTTTGGGATGGGGGTGGTTCTGAAGTGTAGGTTAAGCTTACAGTGAAGGTTATATGCAAAGACAAGGTTGCTGGGCTGAAACATATTTTTAGCATAAACAAACATTTAAAGATAGAAGCATCAGGATAGTCGCTGTCTTTTGTCTCCATCTGTTACCTGCTATTTCAAGCCACAGCTCATTCACATTAACTATTGTGTGTCCGATTTTTTTATTATTATTTAGTTGGTTAGCAGTGGAGGAGATCTGAGAAGATAAAGATCAATCTGATCTTAAGCAAAGCAGGAGAAAGGGACACCAGGATTCTAGTAACACAGAGCAGTACACTGGCCAAACCACATCCTTCAGCAGGTGTTATTTTGGACTCACAAAGAACACAGTTCTGTTCGCCGTGAGCGAAGTAGAAAGTGAAATACAGTGCAGGTGTTTTAACACACACCCCCTAGCAAAAGGTTAGGCTGAGACCATACATCAAAACAGAAAAGGAAATGGGTTTTCAGGTGATTTTAACCACCTCCACTGAACAGGGAGAGCTGATCTAGCGAACCTGAGTCAGGAAACGGAGTAATCAAAGAAATCAAATACAAACACACTTCAGCGGAGTGCCACTTAGCATGTTTCTGTAAATAGCTATTACAGAGTAAACAGATGTTCAGGAGCCTGCTATCAGCAGCCTTTTTCTATCAGCCTCCTAATGCAGTCTGTCTCCTGCAGCCTGTTTGTTCTCACCTGGCTCAGGCAGGAACTGTCTTTGGCACCAGGGTGGTCTCGCTCAGAGCCCTGCTACCTCCCCTCTCCTCGGGAGCCATTGCAGCCCGGGCAGCCAGAGCACTGGTGCTCAGCAGCAAAGGCCTCTGCCACGAGGCAGCCGCTTCCTGAGAAGACAGCCAGCCAGCCAGCCACCATCAGGCCTCAGGTAGGAGGTTTGGGGCTGGCTAATGGTTACCTAGACACTAACAGCCTCCTGGTAGTATCTTAGAACCTCTACTAGGGTAAAAAAAGATGCTAAGCTGCATATTTCTCTATGGAGGATTGCAAGGCCTGCCTGTCTCCAAGAATGGCCAGTAAATTCATAGTAAGCCTTGTCAGGAAGTGCTGTAAGGGGCTGCTTCCGAGACCCAGAATTCCCACAGCCTCCTAGATGCCTTTGAAGATCTAAGCCTTACTTGTGGTCTTGTCTCTTACAAGAGTTGTGTCACATTAGTGAGCTTTGAGTATTACAAAAAGAAAAAGCAGAAGCATTTTGTGGTATTTGTAGCCTGTGAAGATTTTTACTAGCTAATGATGCACCATATAATGAAGTTATTACTAGACTTGTTCTTCAATGTAACACATTGCTTTTTCCTTTCATTACCAAGGAGGATATTCAGGTCTGTTGAAGTTGCTTTTTTTTATTTTTAATTTTAATTTGATTTGCCTCTGTGGAAATTGTGTTATGTCTTTAGTCTCATGTGTTTCCTTTCCATGACTCGACTCTGCTTCTGCTTTCCCTCCTTGGGGCAGGGGGTGTGTCTTAAAAGCGGATCTCTCGCTCACCAGTAGCCCAGTCCTGTTCTTCTTGCAAGTACCAGGCAGACTTGCACTAAATCCACAGTTTGAAGCAGTCAGGCAAGAGCTGTTGGTTACTGCAGACCTCTGTGCCTGTTGTGCAACAGGTGGGCATTGTGGTATGCAAGAGTCTGTTGTGTTACCTTGCTGTGACCAGGTCCTCTCAGTGAGTAAGCCTTTCCTTGGTGCTTTCTGTTACTGAAGCCTCTCTAGTGGAGAAATTTGAGGATCGAACCCTTAAACCTTGTCTGAGAAATTGCCCAAGTGAGATGCTGCAGGTAAACTTCTAAGGTGGCCTTACCCACCTAACACACAGCCTTTGCTAACCTCCAGGCCTCGGCCAGTCTGCTGATCAGGCTGTCCCACAGCAACTGGAAGCTGCCTGGTGCTGGACGTGGCTCTGCTCAACTTGACAACTGCAACTTGTGCACGCCTGCTACTCACTAGGCTTCTTGGCTGTATGAAATAATTTGGATTTTTTTTTTTACAGTATTTTTTGCCTGTAGCCTAATCATAGGTAGTACCTGGAGTATTTCTTACCCTGCAATCAAGAAAGTCCTCCAGCTAGGGACAGAGAAGGGCCTGGAAAAAGGTTAGGAGTCTTTCTTCACTCTGTGCCTTCTCTCTAAAACTGACGAAAATCAGAGATTGTAGCTGATTCTGGAGGGGTTTGGACCAGGTCTTATCAAATAGAGTGGGGACAGAGTAACTGAGAAAAATATGTTCCTTGGGTTTAGGTTCTCTTATAGACAAGAGGCACTGCAGAAACTAGCCACAAGAAACTGCAGGATTAAGGAAAACACTTTGTGGGAGAAACAACAGAGAACAACTTTCTACACCTGAGAGCAGGGAAGGGAAGTGGGCTATGGAGTTGGTGTGACAGAATGGTTTTGGGTAGCAGGGCTACAGCTCTTCGTCTCTTCTCGTGGCTCATGTGCACAGGGAAATGCCAATTTTAGCAAGTTCACAGAGGCTATTCCAACCCTTTTGTGTAATCAAAGCTCCTGGTATTTCAGTTGTGTGACACCTAAAGAACTCTTCCTGAAGCTTCAGAAAATCCAGTACGGGTCACAGCCTGTTTTTGGAGGCTGAGTGTTAGTTACAGAGTAATTCTAGCTGAGAGCTACGTGTAATTCTGAAAACCAGTAAGTATTTCTCTTTGTGTGTGAAAGGCTAGGCACTTTTAGAGGTTCTTAGTTTAGATGCCTCACATGGTATTTTGAGACTTTTTTGATTATCAAAATAAAAATAAGTAAAATCTCCACATTCCTCATCTGTAGGAGCAGTGTTCATTCACAGGGGCAATGCCCACTGTTTCCATCATTAGGTATTTACCTTTTTTAGACCTTTGTGCATAATAGAAAGAAAAATGTGTTTCAGTAACTACATATGTTTTAACTATCAATTACAGTGTTTTAACTTGAGAAAACAGTAGACCAGCCTGGAAATGTGTTTTGTGCCTCAAAATGACCAAACCCAAAAACAAGAGAAGCGAGCCTTCAATTCATTGTCACACATTTTTTCAACCCAGGTTGCTCACAGTTCACCAAGTCAAATCAATTAAATCATGTTCAGTTGTAGGATGACTGAAGTTCATTCTGCAGTGCATTACAGTAAAAACTACGAAAAAAAAACAACGCCCAAACTTAGAAATGCTTTTTTGAATCAGGATAAAATATGGGGAGTGTGCAGCAACATACAGTTCTCTTGGTTTTTGTCAGCCCATGGTTTTTGCTTGTGCCTAGGACAAGCTTTAAAGAGTAAAATAAGGAGTTTTGAGTGTTAGCTTTGGGTTACCAGTAGCTTTTCTTCTCCTTGTCTAATGTGTAAATCGGCATTATCCTGATGCCAAACCACAAGAGTCAACAGAGGGGTTTTACACTCAGCAACAAAATGTTGCATGTATTAATCATACAACTGAAAGATACAAAGTGCCATTAAAAAAAAAAAGTGTCTGTTATGGGAAATATTTAAAAGTAAAAAAAAAAAAAAACACCACCTCCAATGTAAACAAACCAATAAACAAAAATCGCTTCCAGTCTGGGAGGCTGAGGGCTGAGCTTTTTGGTAAATTTGCAAGATTGTGATAGTCAGCACATTCTGACTTCTGCTTTACTTCTTGTGCTAAATAATCTTTGAAGGAGTGGTTTCTTTCCTGACTGTCTGGGGAATTCATGAAACCTGCGTGATCTGTCAGTAGAGAGAGGTTCCCGACACTGGCTTGCCTACTTTAGCTAGCTTGTGCTTTTTTTGATTAGATTTGGGCCAAACTCAGTTCTATGATATTTATGATACCTTTTTGAGCATTTAAACCTCCTCACTATTATGTTTGCCAGATTCTGTTTTGATATAATTTGGTGATTGAAGATTCTCTATAAACTGGTGTGTTTAAAACAAATTAAAAAAAGGAAAACATATTCTCTGTGATAGTTGCTCACAAGTAGAAAATAAACTGTCACTCCCCCATCCTTAGTGGGCAGTTAAACTGGACTGTAGTTTGTATCCATGATTATTATCTAAGGCCTGGGAAACAAGTGTTGGTCTGTGTTTGTCTAATAGTGGTACCTGAATTACACTTATTTCCTTGTCCCTATGCTCTCATTATTGCTGCAGGAATATGTGCGTGTATTCTGCATTGTCTGGGTGCTCAGAGCACACTGCATTTCTGGTGTACGGTACAAATCAACTGCCACCATCTCAACTGCTAAATGGCCATCTGTATGTCAGGAGAAGTCATTTACTAGCTCCTTTTCACGTTTTTTGGTTTGGTCAGTGTTCTCATAACCATCAGTGCCATCTAGAAATTAACTACAGTTGTTTATTTAGGGGAATCAGAACAGAATGGGTTAAAGTATGATCATTGGTCTGCCTTTAGCAACATGAGCATGTCTGAGTGTTACTGTGGTTTGTGGCCCAGGACGTTCCCAGTGTTGTATCAACATCAACTGATATTGTTCATTTTGTGTGACTAGTAGATACTTTTTTCCATTTATCTTTTTCAGGCTACCTAGTTGGCCATAACATATTATGGAAACAATGTATTTTACTGTTTTGTTGTGTTTTGGGTTGTTTTACATAGTTGACTGTTAAAGCTTTAATACAGGCTTCCTTTGTGGTCTCAGCTACAGAGTGCGTGGTGCTTAATAAGGTTTAAATGAGCCCAATAAAAAGATTCTGCAGAAGGAGGGAAGTCTACTAAAGCAAGAATGCAGTCATTAAAGACACATAATAGGTTTGATTCTCCACTTCCTTAAATTAGTTTTTTACAGATATAAAAGGTGATCTGAGTTACAATGGCATAAAACCCACATGGGAAGATTGAGCCCCAGGCCCCTTATTTATTCTATAGTTCTCTACTTATTAACTTGTAATTCAAGAGTGAACATTTTACAAAGAAATACCTGAGCTAGTCCTCCAGCATGTATAAGGGTTAAATCAGGCATCCAGGAACAACCAGGCACCAGGAGGCCATACAGAGCAATCACAGAGTATGGCACAGAGTAGAACATGTATGCCAGCATCTGCATTTTAAACAGAAATATTAGTTGCTTTGCAGGGTGAGGGAGATGCATTTAAAAATGAGCCAACTGCTGATTGAGGAGTTGAGAATATTCAAAACTACACTCCTTGCAGCAATGATTCCCAGGCCTTTTTGCAGCTATAACTTATTTGAGAAAAGAGTTTCACACCTGGATGCTGTTGGCTGGATCCAGCTACCCTAAGCCTCCACTAATATTGACAGCTGGTGTTTCTTTGGCCTATACAAATCCTCTTCATCCCAGAACATGTTTTCCTACCCCTTGCCCTCTTACCACCATGCCAGTAAGTGAGGCTTGACCTAACTCGGTGCCCAACACAACACGGGTGTCCATTTTGCAAGCTCTGTTGAACTTTCAGCTGGGAGGTGTGAGATACACCACGCCACCCCTTTTCTAGAAGGAAGAGGTCCAGCAGAGATACTTCATTTCTGCTCATGGCCTCACTTGTGAATCCTCTTGCTGCTTCAGGCCTTGCCCCACACAGCAGCCAGGGTTGCAAAAGAACAGACACCTTGCCAATACTACAAAACTAAAGCACAACATTGCCTCCTCTGCAATGCTTGGGTAAACAGGGTTTGTAAACTGTCATGTTTCAAGGAGTGTGTCACTGGTGACAGAAGTGTAACATGAGCTTAAGGAATCCAGTCCTACTACACCCCTTTTTGCTCCATTATTCCAGACTCAAAGTCTACTTTGCCCTTCTAAGGAAGGGGAATGATCATAAAAAGCATGCAGATCTGTTTCATGGACTATGTTAAAAGAAGCCCAAGTAATTAGGACATGTAACTCTAGGTAACTGATTTGAATCTAAGTATCACAAGAGTCAGTACCCTGTAATGGCTGTAGTAGAAAATATGAAATACCATTTAACTTGCCGTGAACAAATACTTCCCTTGCTGATCTTGTCATCTGTGAAACCCATGGCTTCATCTTTGTGCCAGTTAACAAATCACCACTTAACACTCTATGCTCCACAGTCAATGCTTTACCTGAAGCTTAGGATAGGCAGCAGGATCTTTTAGATAAGGCTCGTGAAGTTGAATATATAGCCGGCAGAGTTCAGCAGGGCAATCCAGAGCAATCTAAGAAGAATTTTTAAAACTTCCCGTGAACAAAGATTTGCTCTAAAATGAGCTAACTTGATACCTGTTATCAGCCCTAAAGAGCCACTAGCGGTCTGCAGCACTGCTACCCTGGAGGCTTGCCCAAAATTGATTGCAAAGGTGATCCATTCGATCACCAATTAAAGAGCTGAAATGCAGCCTCCTCTCAGCTCCTGCTCAGAGGGTTTGCAAGGAAATGCTGACAGCCTGCTTTAAAGATTTTGGCTGGATGAGAATTCAGTCAGCTGGGTATGCTGTAGTAAAAGTGTAATTGCTATTGATTTGCTCTGATAAACAGACTTTGATCCCAGCAAATGAACTTTCCAATGGAAAATTGCTCAAATAGTGGAAACTTCAGGTTAAGCACCCAATTGTAGGATAGCAAGCTGTGGATGTAGTCCCAGAAAAGAGTTGCATTGTAGGAAGGTAGCAGTGGAGAGCACTGCAGAGACAGGTGTTACTTAAAATAATAATTTTAAAGAGAGAGTAGGAAAGCAGAGATTATTGGATTTTTGCATCCCTATAGAAAGAACAAAGTTCCTAATAAACATGAAGAGAGACCCAGCTGTAAAAGCAGTTCCTTTTCATAGCAGCCCTTAAAACTACTACAAAAAATACTATTCTGAGTTAGCAATATGTGTCAACAGCTGTCACTAAGTGTTTTATGGCAAGGCATTGTTAATGCCTAAGTTGCAGGAGTGAACAGCTCAGTTTTGCACAACTTCATTTCACATGTATTTGCTGTGTGACTTCGAGGGGGGAATGAAAAGATTTACGAACAGTGGCTGTTCCTCCCTGTTCTTTTCTAACATGGGCATCCAAGCAGCCGGTCTGAGTGGACTATAATGAATTACGTTTTACTAGCTTTTTCACAAAATCATGGTTACTGCAGCTTACACAGAGATGCTCAGCTGATCTGTGTGTATAAGTAAAGGCCAGTCAGCAGTGCCTGTTTGGTAAACGAAATACATAAGGAAATGACCACACTCTCAAAATCAACAAAAGTGAAACTGCAGGTAAAGCAGCTGATTAACCTGCATCAGTGGTGCTCTGAAGTAGAATGACTGATAAGAAATAAAGCAGTCTGTGACACGGCAGAAAAAAAATATTTTTGAGGCAAGTTTTCAGAGAGACAGCAGAAGATGACAGCGTAATGTGAGCAGCAGAACTACAAAAGGACAATCTGCGCTAGGTAAATAAAATGTTGCTTGGGTACTTATCATCACCTCTTACTTGAATTATTCCAGACAGGATCAGGTCTACAAATCAAGCAGGCGGCTGTCTAAGACACCTGAACATTTGAGCTCTGTTTACTGAATGACATACAACTTCCCTTCTGCTTAAGACAGAAAATGCTTTAGAGCTGACAAAGGAAGTAGATTTACCTACTACTGGATTTATCTACTTCAACTGTTTTCAGTACTGATTCATTCCCCTAAAAACTTTCATTCAATCAACTATGCTTAAAAAGCAAACATTTTTTTAAACAATCAGCTTGTGGTAAATAGAAACAATGTGTTGTTCAGGTAACATCAACAAATCGCTTTTTCAGGTAGAAATGTTCTATCTCATGCAGTGTAAATTAACTTGGTTTCCTATTTAATTTTAACTATGCATCTCTGTTTAGAACGTGATTTAATTTAGTTGGTTTGCCTCCATGTTCTTGGCCATAAATGTAACACCAGACCAATGAAAAAATTTTTAGGTCGTGTTGATCTGCACTTGGGATGCTATTTACTCTTGTGGTGGTGCACCTACTTGCTTTTGAAAAACATACTTCACACGGGACAAAACGGAGAAGCAAAGCACCACTAATTATCATAAATAATCAAATTGTCCTTTATATACCTAAGGCCTGTTCCAACCCTGAAAGTCACAGGTTGTACATACTTTTTCACACAGACACAATGATTTCAAATGTAAAGGTTTGACTGAAAATTAGAGGCCAGAACATTAAAATATGTTCAACTTACCATGCCCCTAAATATGCAAAACCCCATTGCTAGAATAAGGTACGCAGCTAATATTAAATCTATTGGTCGTCTTAAGAGTCCTTTCTTCTGGACTTCCTGAACCACCTGCAACACAGAACGTGTTTAAGTGCATCCTGGTTCCACGTGACATGTATCTAAATCCAGATCAGTCACTACAAGAAGGGTCAAACAATGAGACATTATGATAGAAGCATAAGAAGTTCTCACTTAATTACCCCGTTTATCCACTGATTTCAGAGACAGAAAGTTTTCCACATCTAAAAAGGTGACTTCAGACTTTATAGGATGCAGTGAGCAAAATTAATCTGAATAAACGCTAGAAATGGATGGATCCAACTAAAGCCATTCCGATACAGATTAGTTTACTTTCAAAGCAACCTCAATCAAATGAATACTGCTCTAACTCCAAAATGACATAAGGCTTTAAAGCAGCATAACTAGCTTCTTCAAAGTTGTGCCTTTTTTTAATTGGAATGAATTAATTTTCCTGAATGTCCCTAGGTAGAAAAACTTTGGGAACGTAGGTTTGTCTCAAACATTTGAAGTTGTATCTAATACACTTTGTAAAAGGATTGTTTGGAGGGACAGCAAAATGAGGGTCTATCTCATTACTGGTGGTGAATGCTGGTTTTCAGCAGCCTGTGACACTATTGAAATTAATGGAGTATCGCTGGCATAAAATAAAAGCTGAAGCACTTTCTGAGCATCTGGATCTGATTGGTTCTGTGCCTCCTTTCCTCGGCCTCAGAACAGGAAGCAGCACCACATGGGCAGATGCGAGGGGTTCGTGCTCTTTGGTGGCAAAGGCCACATAGATATCTAATGTGGAAGGTGGCTCGGAGGAACCAAAGTCATCTCTTTGCCTACACAGTAAAACTGACAAGACCCATGGAAATAATCTGAGGTAGACTTTTCAGCACTTTTGTCACAGACCAATTTATAAGCACATCAGAGTATCTTTCTGTAGTTTAGAGGAAAAACTTCCCCATTTGTATGTGTTACTCATTTCCCCTTCCTTTTTATTAGCCATGTGTTGGCACGCAGACAGCAAAAGAAAAATCTGATTTCCTTCCCGTTATACACTTGTGGAATTGTCTCCAAAGCACAAAACAATAATTAGGATGTAGAGGCACAGTTAAAAGCACTCAGGATCAAGATACTCACAATAAAGTTATTGAAACAGGACAACCGATCTTACAAGCACAATTCCTGAGTAAGAACTGCAAGATCTGAATTGTAGTTTAACAAAAACAAGGCTATTTTAAATACATAGGCCATCCCTGTCAGAAAACTACTTCTATTTTTCTTTCAAAGGATCTTTTTCAGAAAAAAAAGTGACACCCTTGTTCATTTTTCAAACACAAATAACAGATCTATCTTGGCAGTACGGTGTCACTTCACATTATTTAAAGTACTCGTGTAGGAATGTTTATAATACTACCTGCAAAGAGTATCTACATTCTAATATTTACTCCTATGAAAGACAAAGGCCTCCCATGGCTGCTGAGTTGCAAGTCATTTTCAGTGTAGACTACCTAAGGATAATGGAAAGTCATTTTGCCTTACCCTTCTTTTACACAGCAAAGTCACATCAGTAGATGCTAAAATGAATTATGCATCAAGTACACTGACCGACTAGAGATGACCTGCCACAGGTTTCCCACTTATTAGAAACAACATTGGACTCTGCACAGATCTCGCCAACCCTGCTGTTTCTTTTGTCTAGCAAGGAAGTATGTAGGCACACTTTGCAGGATCTCTCACTTCCAGGAAAAAGCTACTTTCCACAGCTTCCAAGAGGTTTCTTATATGATCAGTTTTAAGGAATTGGGATAATCTAGTTTGCTGTCCATAGAATTCAGTCCCTTCAGAATTCATGCGCAGATCTGAATTTCTGTGTATTAATTCTGTTAATGAATTTTAAATTACAATGAACTTTTCTGAGCTGGTACACTTGTATATGAACCTGCTGGGCTTTGTAAATACTGCAGCACAGCTTGGTTTGATTCTAGATGAGGGCATAACTCCATTCGTCTCTCATGCACCTGCCTCTGTTAGAAAACACCCCAAACTTGATTACCTCTTCTCTGTCCCCACAGTGATTTATTTTTTTTTTTTAGCTAACTGGTTTTTAATAGCATTATAGCAATAAATACCCTGGCCAACAGAATATACCTTGCTTCCGCTGCTTTCATGTATTTTTCTATATACTTGCACTGTCATGTTTAAAAGCATTATTGCATTTTCTTCCTAAATCTGTTAATACCAACTCTGAATAATGATATCTAAAAAAAGTTCAATCTTACAGCTAATTGCAAATGATCTCTTGCAAGAGAACTAAATATTTTCAGGGCTCACAATAATTAGCTAACTGATTAGTAGCTTTACGCACAATTATTTCCTGGAAAGAACACTTAATTTAGGACTGAGAGAGTTGTATACAAAAATAAGGAAAATTTGTGAGTAGTCATATTAAGATTTACAGGCATTTTAAGGTATACAGTTATTGAACCCAGGTATTTATGCTCAGATATGGAGCATAAATTAGCTGTGAAGATAAAATACAACTTCTAAAAAAGAAATTACTTAGGAAGGGTAGGAGGCCTCAGTGAAAGGAATCAAGGCTTTTTCTATGACCTTCTGAGCAAGGAAGTTTAGGTTTACAGGAAAGGATTCAGTAAGAAGTGCAATGTTAAATTTTCAAATCACCAGCTTTTTATGCACTCTCTTTTTGAAATAAAAATTTTAAAACAAAGTTTGTCTGGAATATATACCGAAGTAAAATATCAAACCTAGGTAAGTGGTTTAGCTCCTGATAAACATAGGAGACACAGCTCTTTTTCAGCAAATAAGCAGTCCATCACGTATAACAGCAATTTCTGTGGTGTCCGCAGTACTAGGAAAATAAACTGAAACCTTCATCCATCCTCCATGCAAAGGATTTCTCACTAATATAATGGCAAAAATCGCCATCACTACCTTGAACTACACTTAACTTCTCTACTCTGATGACTCTAAAGAATGTGTTTCTGGTCACAATTACTGATGCCTTTATGTAAATCAGCTCAAATTGCTTTGGGATGGGACATGTGGGACATTCTAGTGGCTAGAAAGCTACATGGCGGAAAAGGATCTTGGGGTGCTGGCTGACAGCCGGCTGAACGTGAGCCAGCAGTGTGCCCAGGTGGCCAAAAAGGCCAATGGCATCCTGGCTTGTATCAGGAATGGTGTGGCCAGCAGGAGTAGGGAGGTGATCGTGCCCCTGTACTCGGCACTGGTGATGCTGCACCTCGAGTACTGTGTGCAGTTTCAGGCCCCTCACTACAAGAAGGACATTGAGGTGCTGGAGCGTGTCCAGAGAAGGGCAACGAGGCTGGTGAGGGGTCTAGAGAGCAAGCCTTATGAGGAGCAGCTGAAGGAACTGGGCAGGCAGGTGTTGGTCTCTTCTCCCAAGTAACTAGCAATAGGACGAGAGGCAACGGCCTCAAGTTATGTCAGGGGAGGTTTAGATTGGATATTAGGAAAAATTTATTTACTGAAAGAGTGGTCAGGCATTGGAACAGGCTGCCCAGGGCAGCCTGATGTACCGTCCCTGGAACTGTTCAAAAAACGTGTAGAGGTGGCACTTCAGGACATGGTTTAGCAGGCATGGTGGTGTTGGGGTGATGGTTGGACGTGATGATCTTAGAGGTCTTTTCCAACTTATGATTCTATGTGGCTTCCTGTAAACCTATGCAGAAGGGTAGAAGAGGGTTTGGCACCTGAAGTCCTGCCCAGCTTGCCTTTCATGGGTATTTGCCCTAAAAATGGTGATTCTGTAGCGGTTCTTCAAACTTCAGGAGATATGACCATCTGTCTACACCTCTATTTCCTACTGAAGAGTCGTGGATGGATGGCTGAATGTTTTTTTTTTCATACATGTCTGGGAAAATCTGTCAGTGCATCATATAATAATAATATAAATATAATAACTGCTGTTAATCTACGCCAGAGGCTTCACCCCATGCACACTGACTGCCTGTTAGCTATGGAATAGGAACTGCCTGCTTCATCTATGTCTATGTTTTCAGTTATGGAATAAACCTGACTGAGACTTAAGAGCTCTTGTGATGCAAAAATATTAATTGATTATATTACTTACAACTGATATGGTGTGCTGTGGCAATAAACTGGCTTGCTTATAGCAACAAAAAGTTAAAGATCTGTTCTGTGCTTTGTACTGCAGGGATTTTTTTTTACAAAACAGTCCATTTTTTGATTGCTCAGTTAATGTTACTATAGCCCAACTACTAAATTCAAAGGCAAAGGTCTAAGGAGTTTTAAGTAAACATTTTTTTACAGATTTTTTTTAAGAAGTAAAAAGTGTGTACATAATTTTCATATCAATTAATGTACAATGTCTTACCTGTAAAATCTAATATTGCAGAATGCACATATGAAACATTACTAAATTACATGAAATCTGTAAGTCATCTGCAGAAGAATACTTTCCTGCAGAGCTTCTCTAAGGATTTTGTGGTGCTTTATGAAGCTGGTATATGTCAATATTTTCATCAGCTTAGAAACTGAAACAGTCAGAAACTGAATAGATAGAGGGTAGTAACACGATTACACTGAGAAATTAGTTCTTTAAACATAATATTATTTTGCTTTTTCTTTATCCCACCATAATGAAATGGTCCTGTAGTATAGATATTTTTACAGTGTCTACACAGCGTGACAGCAATTGTCCTAACAGTGAACAGTTACAGTACGTTCCATGCTCACTGAAGGACCTATACAACTCACTAGAAACAGCAAGCATGTTTCAGTTGTCCTAGCAGTAGCCAATAGTTACATACAATAATATTACCTTGACTGGAGTGTCGTGAGTCACCGAAGGCTGGTTATAAATTCGGAACCCAGCCCATATGGGAAGGCAAATATATGGTACACTTAAGAAAAATGCAGGACACACTTTTGTTCCATATTTGCCTGTTAAAAAATAATTATAAGATGTATGAGTATTTGTAAGCTGTGTTGCAGAAGAGATAAAAAAATATCCTACCTAATACCAAACCTGAAGCAGCTATGGTAATGTAAACATACAACATTAGAAATCGCTGTTAAAGCAACACACAAATCTTGTTGAAAGTCACGTGCTCAATAGTGGTGGAGTCACACGTGACAGAGAGCCTATCAGACAGGAAGCCGTTTCGGAAATCAGAGGGTTTCTGAGGGGACAGCAAACCACCTCTGTCACTCTGCAGTAGGTAATCCTATCGGATGGGACAGCTTTGAAATCTCTTAATGGAACCTGCTTCAAATAGACACATCATTCTCTAAAAACTGGAAAAAAGGAATGCATCGGCTTTTTAGGATCTGATATTGCATTTGTTTTCCAAAGTCCTGATTTCTCTGTGCTGATATTCGAGGACAAAATAGAGAGCGCTATCCTCAGCCCAGGTAAATCAGGAAAAACGGTCTGTTACACTGGCTACTCTCCCAGAAAGGAAAGCAGAAGGCATGCTCTTGAGAACAAGTTTCTTGGCCTTCCTTAGAGGAAAGAGGAAGAGATATTGTCGACTTAAATCTGCTGACTGTTTTCTGTGATGCATGTCTATCTACAGAAGAGGGAACTGGACTGGCCCCAGGCTGCGCCATGAATATTCCTCCTCTGTCATAAAGAGCAGGTCCATAGCGAGCTTTTCTAAAGCTGTCTACAGCATTTGGACCCATGAACATTTTTCTCAGTTGAACACCTGTCAACTTTGCATCAATTTAATCTTTGCTAAAAAGGAAATATTTAACTGAGGGAGGGCACTCTTCAAGGACCGCCTGTCAGTAATAATGATGTAAAATTTATTACAATTCTCAACCTCTAGCAGCACAGGTATGCACTGATTTTTGTTAGTAATGTAGGAATGCTAAATTCATTTTGAAAATAGAATACTTCCAGATTTCACTTTTAAAGGTGATTTGGATGCCTCTTGTAAGCTGCTGGAAAGTCAGACTATTATGTAAATTGTAAATTTTATGTCTCATTGCTTAAATTAAACCTAGTTTGGACGAAAGCCTTATGGGTATAACAAAATACCCATATTTTTTCCTTGACAACAATGTAAATTGAAAGGGGTTTTTTCCTGGTCTCTATCTTCCCCTCCTCATATTTAAATTTTGAAGTATCTTGCATCTCTTTACTGACACTCCTAAAATTCCTCTTTTGTATTATTACAGAAAGGAACTAATGCTGCAGTAAAATACAGATAGCCTAATGGTGAATTTCGAAAACGTTTCACGGGAAAAAGTTAGTCATATAAATTATGTCCTTACCCACAATGTTTCCAGGCATAAAGACAATGATGCTCATGGTAATGGAACCTAGCCAGTAAAGGCCAATGGTTCTATAGCTTTGTCTGTTTAAAAAAAGAAAACAAGACATCATTATTGCACCATCCCTAAAAGTCCACTACCCCAAATCACCCTCCAATATTATACTGATTGCCATGGTTGTATCTTAGTAAGTAAAGGTTTTAAAATCTGTACCACAAGTCAACAGTGGACTCTTGCCTCTGAGAGGGGGAGATGGAGAGATCCTACATTCATGTGTGAGAAGGTTATCACATGAACAATACGAGATTTGTGCAGACTCAGTTATTTGCTGTTATGTTTCACTCATCTGAAGGCTGACTGCATGATTTTGTACATCAGGTTGTACAAAATTATAAAATAATTAATAATTAATTTCATTCTGGTAATGCTTCTATTACCAGCGGACATGTTAGCCTCTGGAATTTAAGTACTTATTTTCTCAAACTCTTTATTCAACAGCAAGAAACATAACCTAGACATAACTATTTTCTCTTAAACTACATGATACTCTCTAACATGGATGAGAGATCACTGTCATGCTAAGCAATACACTATTCCTATCATAAATGTTATGTGAAAAAAAAATTTTCACACATGGTTTTAATGTGCATCATCTTTAGGCTTTTCTTTTAACAAACACAAAGCATTCAGAGGGGCTATGCTCTCTGCTGCAGAATGAAGAAGACAGACTACAACTCAATGCATTTGCTGGGCTTATTCAGCAGAGAGAAAGGGTAACCTGATGAGGGTACAATTCCTAAAAATAATGAAATTTTAATAGCGTTGCGTTGGCCTAAGACATGAAACAGTCCTCAAATAAAAAGCTAAATACTGCATAGAAAAGAAAGCCCTTTGTAGGTTATATGAGAATGCAAGCAAAGTAAACTGTGCACAAATCAAAATGACTTACTCCCATGCAATAGCTGCCACCATCAACAGATACATCAGATAATGAACGGAGCCATCCCAATAGCAGATCACATGGCCATATGCAGTGTTTAGATGTGGTTCACCCTAGGGAACATTTATTTTAAAGATACAGTGATTAGAGGAAGAATAACAAATAATCAATTAATAAAGAACAGCGGGAAACAATTTCTGAAAAGTAACTGATGTTCGTTGAATCCAGAGGTACATTTTTTGACTGACAATACGCATTCCCAAGCACAAACCTGATTTAGGTAGGATCAGGTATAATTAAATCAGTTCTATAGTTGCAAAATAGGGTGCTAGATGGAAGGGAAACCTCCTACGTATCACTGTCAGCATTGGTCTGCTACGTTATGGAAACATTATTTTTCCATATTTTAGTGATACAAGCTACAAAATAAAGATGCATTTAATGTGAAACAAATAAAGATATATTTAGCAACCTAGAGATCTACAACAGTATTGAATGTACTGATGACAATGCATAACCTTGTAAGGAGCACCTCATTTCACACTGAAGTTCATGGAATCTTTTCAACGACTTCGGTGACTTTCGTATCAAGCTCTTACTGAGCTATTTTTGGTGGATGTTGATATCCAGCAGCCAACAGATTCTGCTGACTAGGTATCTGGCATCATCATTTTTTAACTCGACTTTAACTCCTTTTAGTAAAGGAATTTTAGCAAAAATAAAGGAGCAATTTTGTTTCCTTCTTGGTAACACATTTATGTGCTGCAGTACTCATCCCCTCCAGAGTGCTGAGTATCTACGGCTTTCTGCAAACGTGTAGTCTACTCAAGTCCCACAGAAGTTAATACAGAACAGTATTACTCAAGCTAAGTGCAATAACATTGGAGCTTGGAAGGTGTGCTATTTTTCTGAAATGACTCAGTGATTTCAAGTCAGTGAAGGTTTTGTCCATAACAGTAATGAAACAGGTCAATGATCAAATTCAAGATGACCTTTCTGAATGTGTAAGTGGCTATTTTTCTGTGACAAATACTATACCGAGTTCTTTCTAGTAAAGATTTTATTTACATTTGTAAGCCAAACAATTGTTTACCTCTCTCAGGTAATGAGTCATGAATCCATCAATAATTCCATCCTGTTCCAGTCCAATTATTAGATTCACCACACTGGTAAAGGCAAATACAGCATAAACTATAATAAGATAAAGGGAAAAAAATAACAAATTAATAAAGATTTGGAATCACGCAGTTGCTTTACAGTCTGATAAATTCAGTCAGGCAGAGATCTATTGAACTAGATGCATCTACTTTGAGGTCACGGATATTTAACATACAATATGACTTTCTAACATAGCTTAGTATTTTTTAATTAGTGGTTAGTCAACAAAGTTCTTAGGAAGCTTTTCTTAGGAATGTGAAATTCTGTAGAGCTGTAGGCACAGCCTCCATGGAAAGTCAGTGTCTGCAGAAAGGACTATGTAGCCTTTCAAAAAGGTTGGTCACACAAAATATACAACCCTGACTGTAGTCATCTCTTGGAAAGGAGAAAGGACAACAAAAAGGAGGTGGAGAGGAAAATGTGACTTGGCATTTTTGGAGGTGAACAAGGCAAAGTGCATTAGCTACAGGAGACCTATCTGGCAAGTTGGTGAGTTGCTCCTTTGAGACAGGAAATGTATTTGCAGTAGGTTTATGTTATCTGTTTCCTTTGACTCCAGTGTGAACTGAGGGTTCCCGGCCTCACACAGAACACTGGCGACAGACACCTATGAGTTGCAACGAGGAGGAAGGCAGAGGGCAAATACAGGCGGTTTGTACACTGCTTTGCCTATGGGCCCGTCTTGCAAAATTTGAAGAAACAGCAGTGTTTTTCCTTCTAAATTTTTACTATAAGGTAATCTAGGTCTAAGGTTTCCTTTTAAAAGGTTATCAATATCTCTATTATGTCAAAGTATCAATATAGAAATCATAGAATGCTTTGGGTTGGAAGGGACCTTTAGAGGTCATCTAGCCCAACCCCCCAGTGTCTGCCTGAGTCTGCAGATAGCCTGAGCCAGGAGCTGGGGTGGTTTGAACTTTCTTATATATCACCAAGGTGAGTTAACACAGAAGCCTAATAAAAATGGGAGGGCTAAGGAATTCGATCGTAGGAAGAACCAAGCCATGGAGGCCACTGATCCAAAAGATCTAAAAATCCCAAATGAGTCCACTCAGAATGAGATAAAGATGAGAAGTCCACTGTGGTGCCTAAGTCCTGCTACAAGGAGGATCTTAACAGAGCAGGTATGACAGTATTTCAAACAGTTTCACAGCCCAACTGGAGTGTTATTCTTATTCTTTTCAAATAGGGGATTGACTTGTCCCTAAGCTGGATCTCCTATTTGAGAAGAATAAAAAATTTCAAAAGAAGCATTATTTCTCCTCCTTTTTCCCCAGTCTTTCTTTCTTGGCTCCTTAGCACCTCACCAGACTGGGTTCTGAAGCCATGCCTTAAATATTCAATCTGAAATAACCGTCGTATGTTATCATGTCTACAAATTAACACTTTCTGAATTTAGCTTCACTGTTACCAAGACATACCATAGAACAGCGGGTCTTTTGGTGGTTTTCTTTTGACAAGAACACGAGCCAACAGAGCAATAAAAACCAGAACCAGGAATCCAACTGCAACAATTGCCCAGGAACTGTAATAGTATTAAAAAGATAAAGAATTTAAAAGAAAGACAGAATTTCTTCAGCTTTTCTTACCAGCTATCCTCAAATGCAAATACTCTTAAAGTAACTTTTAATACTTCAAAAGGCTGTTTTGAAAGTCCATCGCATAGTCTATCACATTATTCATTTTATAGTTTTGCAGCATTTATGTGCCTGTCTTTTCACATGATCATCTAAAAAAAGAAAATACGAAAATAGCTAGATAAACAACATATCCAGGAGTCTAGATTTGTCTGACTAAAATCAGTTTTCATACTGGTATCTGCAAAAATAAACAAAAATGATGGAAAACTTAAAGGCCAACAAGAGGTGAACGTCACAAACAGAGATTTCAAGGCCAAAAAGGATCGTTACAGACATTTAGTCTAACCTCAGCAATAAATTATCTACTCAGGAAATTATGTATTTGCAAATACAACACATCAGTCCCATGGACTAGCAGTAGCAGTGTGGAGTGCCTGTGATGGCTCTAGGTTTAATTTCCAGTTATGGAAGTGCTACTAAAGGTCTCCCTGGCCCTATAAGGCAGGATCGCTTGGGGGATTCAGCAATCAGCACAGGTGGGCTCGGCAGAAAAGAACTCTTCTCTGAAGATGGGGGCTCTAATGATAGCGCACGTAAAGTGGTGGTGGAAGAAAGCACAAAAATCCTCGGCACAAACCAAATTTGTTTCCTTCCCCAAGAAAACATGAGTTAAGAAAATCAGTTTGCAATTGGTTTACATTTCTTAGTGCACAAATTTTATTTAGCTCTTTTTGAGACAGACTCTCCTTCTCAGTCTTCAGTTCTACGCTTGTGCACGCAGGAAAAAAATGGAGGGGAAAGTTAGGTAAAGTCCAGAAGCATAAGCTAAAAATATTTGGCACATGATTTTATACATGGTGTCACTCCGTGTGTCAAGAAAATAACTTGTGTACAAACAAATAACACTGACCGACAATTTCAGCCTTAGTGAAACTTGACTTAAAGTTATTGCAAAAAAAATTGGAAGATCAACTATTTCAGAATATATACACGCATACTTTCCGAGTCAGGATAAGCAGTACTAGCTTGTTGATTTATTTTACTGTTTGCTCTTCTGCTAGCCTGTGTTCCCAGTGACGAATTTCCTCATACCATTACAGCTGTTAGTATTGCAGTGACTTTTGTGGTCTATCAATGTGAAATAAATATTGGCAATGAACCAAGCAAGTCAGCTTGTGTTATTCAGCATTTCTCTAGCAGCGATAAACAAAAAAAATGAGTTATCGGCGGGCAGAAGGAGGAAAATGAAGAAGGAACACGTGTAGCAAAGCCTTAAAAACATGCAGCAGGTACTTGTGCAGTAAAGCTGCAGAACGCCCCGGGCTGTGCGATCACGAAAGACTACGAGGACCTTGAAGTACACCGTTTTTTCCACGAGGAAGACCCTTTTTTCCTAGATCTGCGGCGTATGCTGGGATCCTGTTTCTCGGCAGAGCGAGGGCACACGCACGTTTTCGATCAAATCCCGCACGTCCCGCCGTGCACGGGAGCGTTCCCAGCCCGGGCAGTTCTTCCACTCGTTTTTAAATAGAAATGGATTTTGTTTGTGGATGCCACGACCGGAGCGGGGGTGGGGAGGAGGCCGCGGAGCCGCGGGTTCGAGGCCCGGCGATACCCTCCGCGCCGGGCTGTCCCTTCGGCGCGACCGGGCAGCCCCGGGGCGAGCAGCGTGCGGGAGCGGCGGTAACGCCGGGACGCCCTTCGGGTGATGCGGGACCGGCAGTTCCGAGGGTCCCGGGGCGAGCGGCCAGGCTGGGCTTCCGAGGCAGGAGCCCCGCTCGCGTCTCCCCGGCTGCATCCCGGCGCGGCTCCCGTCAAAAGACGCGGGCAGGACCCGGGGGCGCGTCTCCGTCTCCCGCCCGGCCGCCCGCGGCGAGGCCCGACACGCGCCCTCCGCTCAGCCCCGCGGCCGCAGCCGCCCTCTCCCTGCGCCGCCGCTAAAAATACCCGCCGGGCTTCTCCCTCGCCCCCGCCGCCCTCCCCTCCCCGCAGGGC
>Ga0065711_1031498_pt1 | contig 29501 bp, 37 predicted proteins | sample Hoacrofraction12_FD_59098 | JGI IMG/M metagenome (GOLD analysis project Ga0065711, IMG submission 59098) | Hoatzin crop microbial communities from Cojedes, Venezuela - Epithelial fraction 12 v2 (version 2) | ecosystem: Host-associated > Birds > Digestive system > Esophagus > Crop | place... | reverse complement strand
TCGCCCGGTGCCCCCCGTCCCGGGCACCTCTGCGTCCCCCCTGCCCCGGCGCGGGGGGCGGCCGGGGTGCCTGCGAGCCTCATCCAGCTCGATGGCGGGAGGGAGGTGCGCGGCGAGCACCGGGCCGGAAAACCGCAGCGGTGCGAGCGGAAGCGGTGCCGGCAGCCGCCCGGGGCCGAGCACCGGGGCCTTGCGCAAAGCGGCGGTTGCAGCCTCCGAACCTGTCACCATCCCGCGGGGCGGGGGGGAAGCAACACCGGCTGGGAGATGGGGGCGAATCCCCCATTTCCCGGTGTCCCGCGGCTGGTGAGCGCGCTCTCGTCTCCGGCAGGACGATCCGGAGGAAATCGAGCGGCACCAAGCGCCTGTCCCCTGCCCCCAGCACCCAAACCTCCTACTACAGCGAGTCCCTGATGAGCGAGTCCTACCTGGGGGGCAGCCGGGGCCTCGCCGCCCTGGGCAGCTCCATGCTGGACGATGCCCTGGACAGCAGCGCATACTGGGGTGAGCCATCGCTCCCTCCCCGGGCACCGGCGGGGTGTTGGGGCAGCCCCCTGCGCTGGGCGACCGGGTTGCCGCGGTGTTGGGTGGTTTCTGAGGGGATCCCGGTGTTTTGGGGGGCAGGCGGGGAGCTCTCCACCAGGAGGAGGAGAGGCACCGGCGACACTGAGTCCAGCAAGATCAACGGACTGCTGGAGAGCAAGACGTACGACACCTACGCCTCTTCGTCTGGGTACTCCTCGGAAGACGACTACGGCGGTAGGGATGCTGGGGGGGATGTCCCCAGGGGGACCGGCCCAGAGCCTGGTGGTCCCTAGGGTGCTGCCAGCCCCCCCGCAGCACGCCACCCTCCTTCACCCTCGACGCGACGCAGGGATGAAGGCTCTGTTTGGTGAATTGCTGCCTCGATTCTTCCTTTCCAGGTCGCTTTTACTCAGGCCAGAGCAGCTCCGGATCGGGGCTGAGGACCGCAGCCTCCCGGGTGGGCTCCTTCCTCTGGCAGGTGCTCACCTCCCCGGGTGAGTGGGGGGCTGCCAGGGGGGGTTTCTCCAGCACCTTTCTTCTCAGCCAGCATCTCCCCTCCCCACGTGCTGTGTGCGGTGGAGGGATTTTATTCCCCTGTGGGAGCATCCTGGGGGGCGGAGGGGGATGTCTCTGCCGGGCCCCCCGCCTGAGGCTCGGCTGCTCTCCCGGCAGTTCGGTTCGTGGCGTGGCTGCTCTCGGGGCTGGCGGCTGCCTGGCACCGCCTCACTGGCACGGATCCCCGCCTGGGCAGCGTCCCCTTCTCCAGGTGAGCGTGGTGGGGGGACGCCGGGGTGGGGAGAACCTGCAGAGCCCGGCACGCGTCGGGTGGGTGCCTTGTGCCGCAGCCCGGCTGGGCTTTGCTTTCCCTCTGGTTCCCATCCGGAGGAGTGCTGCGGTGGGGAAGGCGGCTGCTGTCCTACAGGCACCGCTTTCTTCTCCTTGCCCCAGGCGCTACCCGTGGCTGAAGAGGTCCCTGCTCCTGCTGCTGCTCCTCTTGCTCCTCGCTGCTGCTGCCTACGGTGAGTCAGCCCACCTCGATCTGTGGCCCTGAGACCTGGGGCAGTGCAGAGCATCCCGCTGCCACGCTTGGGCAATGGGTGGCCCCGAGCTCCGTGCTCATGGCTCCTGGTACCCTGCTGCATCCCCACCCTCCTGCTAACCCCAAGCATTAACCATCTTGTCCCCCTGCGTGCCCAGGAGCTTGGTACTTCTACCCGTACGGGCTGTCGACGCTCAGCCTGCCCACCTTCCCGTGGTGGGGAGCTGGGAAGCTTTCCTCCTCTGATGTGCCTGGGGCAGGGGACCTGACCGCTCTGGACCAGGTGAGGCTCAGCAAAGGTGGGGTGGGTGCCTTGCAGAGAGAGCCAGGACAGCGTGGTCCATGGCCAAAGGGGCCCTTCCAGGGGATGGAGATGCCCTGGAGGATGAGGCAGATGGTGCAAATGGCTCCCCTGCCTTGTGGCCGTCTGGCTCTCGGGCTGTCCCAGGGATGGAGCAGGGGGAACACCTTCCCTCTCCTGGGAAGCCGCAGATGAAGAAGATGCCAATGACCCTGGGGACTGGGTGGCTGGGGTCCCCTTTCACACAGGGGTCTGCGCTTCCCCGGGGGGCTACATCCATCGCGCCCTGCCTTTGCCACCACAGGGGCTGCGGGGGGAGCGCCGGCTGCTGTCTCGCTTCCAGGCCCTGGAGGAGCGCTTCGAGGCGCTGGAGGCCGAGGTGTCACGCTGGGAGCTGCGCCGGGGCATGGCAGGGGGCGAGCCACCTTCCGGGGACGTCGTGGCGCTGCTGGAGGGGCTGGTGAGCCGCCGGGACGCAGGGCTGAAGGAGCATCTCCGCGCCGAGGTGACCAGCCACCTCCAGGTGAGGGGTGCGGGGGGCACCCGGGGAGGTGGGGGCACACGGGGCTGGGCTCCGATGTTCCCCCCTGTTCCTCACCCTGCAGGGTGAGCTGGATGCCCTCCGAGCCCAGCTGCAGAGGGATTTAGACGGGCGCCTGGGAAGGATGGCACAAGCCTCTCGGGTAAGGCATCTTCATGTGCGGCGGTACCCGGGCAAGGCGTCCTCACCAGGGGTGTCACGGGTCTCTCCTCTTCTCCTGGCAGGAGATGGAGGCACGCTTGCTGGAGCTGAACTCGGCGTGGCAGAGGTAACGCTGGCCATTGGCGCAGAACCAGCGTTCGGTTAGGGGCAAAATCCCCGCGGCGAGGCTTGGGAGGGGTTTCCAGGTCTGGCTTGCTTGGGGCGAAGGAGAGTTTGAGAGGCATGATCCCGGGTGGAAAGGAGGGATGGAGGTGTGGGTACACGGGCAGGAAAGCGCCCTGGCTGGCAGCGGGGCTCGAAGGGCAGTGGCGGCAGATGACCTTCACTGCTGTCATCTTGCATCGCCGCGGGGAACGCAGCCCTTCAGCCGTGGGGCGAGCTGGGGATGCTTTCCCACGGGACACGGTAGAAGATGTCACTGCCACAGGAGTTAAAACCGTTTGAGGCTGGAGAAGGGGCTGAGCGTAGGCGATGGGGGGTGGACCTTCTCCCCCAGTTGGCAGGGGGGAGCGGGAGCTGTGGGCACAGGGTTTTGTTGCCTTTCTCTTGGCACAGCTCGGCGCAGGAGGGCCTGCGAGGGAGCTTCCAGCAGGAGACGGGCAGGCTGGAGCAGGAGGTGGCAGCGCTGCGGAGGGAGCTGGCCGGCCTCAGGTCGGACCAGGAGGTGATGGGCAAGCATGTGGAGGGGATGGTGGAGCAGCTGAAGGCGGTGTGGGCTGATGTGAGTCCCTGGTCCCCAACCCCTTTGGCAGAGGGAGGCGTGAGGGTCCCTTCTCCGGGGCTGAGCCCCGTCCCCACCGTTTCAGGTGGAAGCGCAGTTCCCGGCGTGGGTCAGCCGGTTCCTGTCGCAGCCCCAGCGGGACGGCACCGCCAGCCTCGTCCTCCAGAGGGAAGATCTCCAAGCAGAGCTCCAGGCCCTGGAGCGCAAGATCCTGGACAAAGTCCTGGAGGACCGGAGGCTGTCGGCACAGGATGCTCAGGCCGGCATCGGAGTGGCCCTGCAGCAAGGGGGGACTGCAGGGGTGACGGAGGAGGTGAGGTCTGGCCTGACCCCCAAGGATGTGGTGGTGGCCGCAGGCATGGCGGGGGGGGGAAGCTGGCACGAGTGCCTGGCAGATGGCTGGGCCATCGGGACAGCCCTTACAGCTGTGACATCAGTCCTATGCTCACACTCCACTTGGCAAGAGCATCTCTGAAACTCCTCCATCCCTTCTCTGCCATCAGCCTCCCCTGGGCTGCGCCTGCACCCGCACCCTGCCCTGGAAGGGGTTGTCGGTGGTGATACCCGCACGCCTCCGAGGCTCTCGCTGTCTTAAAATCCAAGTTTCTGCTTATGCATCTTTTCACCCAGAAGCGGGGCAGGTGCCAGCAGGGTGTCCAAGGGTTGAGCATCTTGCTCGCCTCCCTCCCTCAGCAGCACTGCAGAGGCATTTGGGGCAAAGCACCGCGGCAGAATGACACCACGGGGCAAAAAAATGAGCCTGCTTGCTTTGGAAAGAGTTTTTGGCACTTCCCTGTGGAGGGAGGAATCGAGCAGGATTAGCAGTTCCTGCAGCCCCCTCGGGCTTCGTTCTCGCCGTAACATTTAGACCAGAGTGGTGCTGCAGGGTCCCGGCTCCTGGGGTTGGCTCTGGAGGGATGCTCTGGCTGGCTCCTGCTGCGACGTCGGGTTTTCCAGATGGCGATCCCGTGGGATGGGGTAGGGGGGACAAGCAGACGATGCTGGGGAGGACGGGGTGGGTTGTGGGGTTGTGTTTGGTACCCACCGGCGGATCTGGGGCCAGTCTGGCCTGTGGGGTGGGGGTGGGCGAGCCCGGCCCTTCACCCCTCTCGTGCCCTCTGCTCCCACCGCAGCAAGTGCACCTCATCGTGGGTCAAGCCCTGAAGCGCTACAGCGAGGACCGCGTGGGGATGGTTGACTATGCCCTGGAGTCGGCAGGTAGGTGGTGGTGGTGGGGCATCTCGCCCTCCCTGGGACAAGCCAGCCATCCTGGGGAGGGGTGTCACGGGGCTTACCTGCTGCTGTCCCCTCTCCTGTCCCCTCTCTGCCCCAGGGGCCAGCGTCATCAACACCCGCTGCTCGGAGACCTACAAGACGCGGACGGCAGTGCTGAGCTTGTTTGGCATCCCCCTGTGGTACCAGTCGCAGTCCCCCCGTGTCATCCTGCAGGTGGGCACCCCCGGGGCAGGACCCCGCTGAGGGGGAGGACGGGGGTGGTCCTCATGTGGGTTTTATTGGGCTCTTGCTGTCACTCCAAGCAAGCAGCCAGGCTGATACCCGGGGGACAAAGCAGCACTGATGGCAATAACCTTGCTGGTGTCTTGCTCCTGTGCTCGTAGCCAGACGTCAACCCCGGGAACTGCTGGGCTTTTCGTGGGTCCCAGGGCTTTGCCGTCATCCACCTCTCCAGCATCATCCGCCCCACGGCCGTGACGCTGGAGCACATCCCAAAAGCCCTCTCGCCCCAGGGGACCATCCCCAGTGCCCCAAAGGATTTCACTGTCTACGTGAGTGCCCTTGGCCAGACCCAAGGGAGGAGTGGGGGGACGTGGTGGGAGGATGCCATGGTGGAGGGGGCAGGAGGGGAGAGCTAGCGAGCCCCATACCTGGCTGTGGGGTGCTCTGGGTGATGGGTGTCACCCTGAAGAGGAGGAGGATGCAGTACTGAAGGGGAGAGGGGAGGCAGTGGGCTTGGGGAAGGGTTTTGGGGGACACTGGGAGAGAGGGAGTTGAGTAGGTGTAACTCTTGATCTTCCTCCCCCCCTCCTTCCCCACTGGCCCCTGACCCCACTTTTCTGTTTTGGCCTGGAAGAGCAGGAGCAGGGGCCAAGCGCACTTGCGTCTCCGTCTCCCTCTCCCTCTGCCACCCTGGGTGTGCTCATTGTCTCCGGTTGTCCCTCTCTGACCACCCCTGGTTCTCCCTTTCTGCCTCCCTGCCTCCCCATAGGGCCTCCAGGAGGAGGGAGAGGAGGAAGGCCTTCTCCTGGGGCAGTTCACCTACAACCACGATGGTGACCCCATCCAAACATTTTACTTGGAGGTGAGTGCTTTGCCCTTGGAGCACCTGGCCCCAAGAAGAAAACGGGGCACGTGGGGTCTCTGAGCCCGCAAGAGCTCGCTAGGGCTCAGGTTTTTCCTTCTCCCTCTCCCCAAGGGTGATGCCGTGGGCACGTACCAGCTGGTGGAGCTCCGGGTGCTGAGCAACTGGGGCCACCCCGAGTACACCTGCGTCTACCGCTTCCGCGTGCATGGGGAGCCGGCACACTGACCCCCCGGCTCCCGCGCGGGACGAGGATGCTGATGGGCCGACGGCAGGAGGGGGTTTGTCCGGTTTGCCGCTTCGCACGTAGAAATCCCGGGATGCAGCAGCAGCTGCCCCGGGAAGCTGCTCCCCTGCGGGGAGGAGAAGAGCTGGTGGTGAAGGGGTGAGGCTTTCACTTGTCCAAGGACCAGGGTGGTGAGGCAGGAGCATCCCATGTGGGTCCTAGCGCAGCCTGGCTTGTTCTCAGTGCGTATTGGGCGTTTTAACTTTTGAAGCTAATTTTTTTTTTTTTTTTGTCGGGTCTGCGCAGCCCCTCGTCCCCGTTGCCCTGCTCCTCTCTGACGGCGCGCCTAGCATTGCCGGGGCTTGGGAAAGGCGTATGTAAGATTGCAATGTGCTTCACGCGGGCTTGGGCGCAATACGGCGTGTGGGATGGTGGTGACCGGCCCGGTGCCACGGGAGCAGGTGGGAGCCGCTGGTTGTGGCCACCGAGTCTCCCGTCCGCCTGGGGTTGTTTCTCCTGCCTTGGTGTTGGCTTATGTGAAGATCTCCAGGCTTCTGATGCTGGGCCGGGAGAGGGGAAATCAGACAGTATTAATGCAGTATTAACATAAAACTAACAGTTTGGGGCAGCAGGAGGGGAGAAATTCGGCACGTGTTGCTGTAGTCCGTCCGCCCGAGCCCTCCGGCTGCTGGTGGCTGTGTTGGGTCTGGGTGATGCTGTTGGCTCCCGTGGCTGGCTGGCTCCCTGGTGTTAAGCTTCATGTTGCTGTTGAAAACTCCTGTCTCCTGCTTCCCCTTCTGGGTTTGTTCTGTGGGGTTTTGGGGGATTGTGTTTTGTTTTGGTTTTCTTTTTTAAGGGGGGGGTGGGGAGAGGGGTTATTTTCCGGTTGGGGGTGCTGGGTTTTGGGTTTTTTTTTTTTAGTAACAAAGGAAAAAAGACTTTTTCCATGCAGTTTCTACTTAACCAGAGACCACTCTGTGGTGCCGCTCAAGCGAATGGCTTAGACACGGAGAGGGCTGGAGCTTTGTTTAGTAGCAGAATAGCACATGCAGTAGGATAAGCTAGAATAAGATGAGCAGAGCTGTTTAAAATAAGAGTCGTGGGTGGCTCTGTAGCTGGACCTGGAAGACAAGGTCCTCTGTGGACTGCTGCGTGGTGGGGTGCCGGACGCACCCCTGCCCTCCTTGCTCGGGAGATGTCCTCCGAGACTGCAATGCATGGCTGTGGCCTCCCTCGCCCGTGGCTGTATCTGTATATAGGCGGCTGCCGTGAGCGAGAGCTGCTGCCCTCTGCTCGGTGTTTTCCTGGGTGGGAGACGGGGCGGAGGAGAGACCTCCTTCCCCAGGGATTGCTGCTTCATCTCAGGGGCAGCAGGGCTTCCCTGTGCCTGCGGTGCTCGGGGCTGCCTCTGTCACCCTCTGGTCCCCGAGGCAGATGGCTTGGAAGGGCTCCCTGTCCTTTCTGCCTTCTCCTCCCAGCCCTGGCTGCAGAGGATGGTGCCGGAGTGCCAGCTCCAAGGGATGACGGTGATGGCAGCACGTCCCTTCTGGAGGGGTCTCCTTGCTCCAAGCAAGGGAATTGAGCCAAAAGGGGCGCAGCCCCATTTTCAACAGGTTAAAATTTACCCCGTGGAGCCTCCAGCAGAACTGGGAGGCCCTGCTGCTGGGAGAAAGCAGACCTGCAGCCCGATCCCGTGACAATAAATTCTCTCCTATACTCAGCGTAGTCTTCATTCTTGGCAGCTGCAGCCGAAGTTATTTTAAACTTGTCTACAGCTGCCTGCTTGCCTTGGAGCCGTGCCCGTGAGTGCCCTGTGTGGTGCTTTTACGGATGCCTAGACCTGTCCCAGGCTCGGCAGAGCAACTCCTGTATTTAATTAAATTTAATTAAAGAGAGAGCAGAGATGAAGCTCTCCCCCTTCCCCAGGGGTTCTCTGGCTGCTGGAGCGAACGCTGTAACCACAAGGCTGGAAAACCCCTTTTCTTACCTCCCTTCTGGCTCCCTGGCCTCCATGTTGGGCCGTCAGGGTGGACGGGGTCTTTGCCCAAGAAAAAGTGGTTTTGTGGTAAATCGGGCACGCTGGTGAGAGGTGGGAAAGGGGGACCTCTTTCACCAAGAACAGCATTGGAGTGGGGTCTCTGCGCCTTCCAAGGGGGTGTAAACCACTAGGGAGCATCTGGCTTTGCAAGGCGAGCTTGCGCTGGTCCTTTGGAGATGGAAGTCTGCGGTTGTGGGGTAAAAACCCCTGGAGACACCAGCAAGAGATCACCCCGAGGGTTTATGCTCTTCTGTGGAGGATAGGGCTGGTTACAGGCGCTTTTTCAGCCCCACAAATTCTGCAGCGGTGCTGAGCGCCAGGCGTGCTGCCTCGCACCAGCAGCAGCTTGCAGCGTTCCTGCACCACTTTCCTGAGCTGCAGAGGAAAAGAGGGCCCAGAAAACTGCTGCTTCAGCACGTGCATCTCTGCTCAGGGGTGTTTAAGCCTGGTGCTGATGCAGAAGATGAGCCTGGTGAGGCAGGAGAAATGCGAAACAGCTGTTGGAGCAGATTTCCCTTATTTACTCCCTTTCCCTCCTCCGCGGTTTGCCCTACACGCGTGGTCTGAGTTAGCCCTGCAGAAACAGACGGTTACAGGCAGATGAGTTTGTATTTGATGCTGTAGCCTGTTGCAAATGCTGCACTGTTTTGTTTGTTTTATTTTTTAATCAACAGATTGTAATTTATGCCTATGCAATAAAAAAGAAAAGACCAAGACAAATAAATTATATCAAAACTGCTGTGAGCTTCTTGGGTGTTTAGTGGGTGAATGGGCTGGTGGGAATGATGCACAGCTAGTCAAAGGAAAGCTACAAGAATAGTTCTGTGTATTCTCAGGGCAAGGCGTTATTTTCCAGCCAGACGTACTAACCCTAGGGTCAGCAGCTTGTGTCTTCTCCTCGAGCAGGCTCTGGGCTGCCAAAGCTGCTTGGAGCAACATTGAAAACAAGACCTACTCTTAAAAACATCAATGTCTTGGGAGACTTAAAATCAAAATACTGCATCTTTTAACGACTTGCAGGAGTCTAGGTCTGTGAGAGACCATGGCCATGTGCTCGGCCCATCCTGCAGTGACCTTGAAGCTGTCCCCGGGCATCAGCCTGTCCTCTGCCTTATCATGGCCCCAAGCAGAGCCCAGCTTGGCCCTGAGGCATTGCAAATGGGGCTCGGCCTGACACAAACCTTAATTAAGGGTAGCTGGATGTTGCTCTCTTCCATTTAACCTGGGCTGTAAATTACTCAGCAGGCAGCCAAGAGCAAGCAGAAAAGAAAGATTTCATGGTCCTAAGCATGAGGGGGCAGACAAACTGATACGGACAACAAATGGCAAGCGATGGGGTATTGGGTGCTCAGGACCGAGGGCTCAAACATAGGCAGGAGCAGAGGGGCGAGCACACCTCCAGCAGCATCTCCACTCCCCCCAGGTGTCCATAGTGCTTGATACATCAGGAGCAGATGATGTTGGGTCCAGCTACCACCAGCTCCCAGCCCAACACTTACCTGTGTTAGGAAAGCACAGTGCAGGGCAGCAAAAACCTTCGTGAACCTCTGAGATCAACCAAGGAGGTAGGAAAAGGCCTGCTCCAAGCCCCGGAGGGTCCCGCTGTATTTACAGAAACAGGCGAGGTGCAAATCGCCACGAGGGCCCAGAGAAGCACAAGTTTACGCAGGCAGTGGAAGTGCTGGGCTCAAACTGCGTCCTCTAGCAAAGCGTCTCCGGACCCAAACGATTTGCTACAGCAGCTCTTCACACACACACACACACCCCCCACACAGCATAGCTCTCACCACGCAAGCACTCCCATTTCACCACTCTGCTGCCGAGAAGCACCGCATCTTAGGCACAGCAGAAGCTGCCGGGGCGCGCAGAGGCTCGGCGGCCGCTGTCCTGCGGCACGGCATGCCCTCCCCTGCCGTCACTACGAGCGCAGCCTCCTCTCGTTGCCAGCACAGGAGCACGGTGCCAGGCAAGCCCGCTTGCTCTGGCTTTCAGCATTAAAGCCGGAACTGCTGGTTGTCAAGAGGGACAAAAAAGCAACAAGCCGTACTTTAACTTGGAACAAACTTGTTTAAAATTTATTTATAGATCACACCAGCCTGCGTGATCTTTGAATGCTGGTCACAAAAGAGAGATTACACCACCTCCTTTGCACAAACTGACGTAAACCCTCTTCCAGTCTCGGCAGTCTCCTTCATTTGGAGCACAGGGAATGGAGAAAGAGAAAACTGCCCGGAGCTCCCCGCTCCCCTCGGAAGCAGAGGGCAGTGGAATCAGATGCAGTTTGATGCTGCTACAGGGCCAGAAGGACGCGGGCCGCCATGCCCTGCTCAGCCACACTTCACACCCTCTCACAAGGCGGGTGCTGTTAGTGCTGTAGCCGCCTGTGGTTCCTCCCTCGCCAGGAGAGCGCTGGTGTTTAGGCACATAGCTCGGAAAGGACTCTCTGACCTCCCCGCTTCCAGCCACGCTCAGGCTACCGCAGTCTCCAAGGCAAAGCACCCTCGTCTCCAGACCACGCTCCTCACCTCTCTTGCGCCGCTTAATGCTCCTGGAGTGCTGGTGCTGGCATCGGGAGACGCGCTCTCCCCGCCCGGAGACCTGCTGTCGCTCAGTCGGCTTGAAAGCCTACCTCGAGTCGCAAGGTGAACTGGAATGAACTCCACACAGGTGGAGTGCCACAGAGTGAGAAACAGGAACAACCTGCTAAGGAGGGACAGAAACTTCTCAGCCTCCCTCTAATTAAAACAAAAGTCCTTCAGTGGAGGAGGAAGCCCTCAAAGAAACCAAGGCTGACGGCACCTGCTGGGGAGAGCAACGATTTGCTGAGGATGCCACCTCCTCCCTCAAAACACTACCACGCTCCCACAGCTCACAAGCTGGCAGAGGAAACTCCTGTCCTCACGGGACTGGAGCGAAGAGGCAGGGTTAGAAGAAAAGAGATCAAAATAAGCAGGGAATCGACCACTTGCACAACCCAGGGTTAAAAAAAACATGCTAAGAATAAAGTTAATTCATAGATCATCCTCGCAGGGCCTTCCTGGAGAAGGCAGAATTTATCATTAAAAAAAATACAATCTTAAAAAAGAAAAAAAAAAAAAAATCAATGAAAGTCAGAAAAATTACCACGTACTTCCAAACCTGAAAGCACTTCTATAAATTTTGTTCCAATTCATCATTGCCCTCTGCAGCCCAGAGAGAAGACAAATCATGCCTCTGCCATGGCAAAGTTCGGCCAGCGAGTTCCAGAAAAGATTTACGAAATTTTGGAGTAAACAAAATCAAGGGAAGGTCATGTTTGCCTGGTGTCTCTGTTCCAAAGGGATATTCCCACCTGTGATCTCTGTCCGTCGAGGTGAGAAGGCTTTCTCTGGCTCAAAGGACGGACTGAGCGTTCCTGCACTATATTCTTAATACTGTCAACCGAGCTGCCGCAGCCTCGAGAAGCAGGCAAGATTTGCTCCAATGTGCACTGAACAAAGAATAGGAAAAGCAGCATGATGGGAAGGGGAACAGGATGGGCAAATGACTGCCCACTGAATTCTGTATTTAAAATCTTAAGTGCTACCAACGTATTTGAGAAGGATATTAGTATAGGATTCCTCAACTTAACATCAAGGATTGCTTTCCAATTTGCTTCCTTCTTAGATCTCCCACTAATGAATTTTCTTACCATCTCCTTCAAACTTCAGTCACTACAACATTAAATTAAACCCACTTAGAAACAGTTTTAGATAGAGGGAATCCAGAAACATATTTGGCACGGGGCCATAGTGGTGAGCAAACAATGCCCTACGCAGCCATCCTAAGCAACGAGTTTTAACCTTTCCAAGTCTGAAATTCCAGGTGTTTGATAACCCCTGTCTGAAATTCCAGCTGTTTGATAACCCCTGTATCTGAGACAGCAAATAGGAGGAGAGCAGCAAGTCCTGTGGACAGAGTAGGGTCAGGGAGGAGGGAGGCAGCTAACTGGCTCTTCTCAGTTCTATCCAAACTCTCCTCTCATCTTCATGCACACAAAATATAATAAAAACTAATAAGAATAAAAACTAAGCCCATGATGTACAAAAATGTGTTGATAGGGGGAGGAGGAAGGTGTCAGTTGCTCAGTTCTGTGTGTCTTATCACCTTCATTAGCTTATAAATTATGCTCCTCTCCATTGCTTCCTTCAAGGAGGAAAGACGATTCTTCTGCAGCCAATCAGCTGGGATGGGTTTTGGTTTAAGCTGCTCTGGATCTTTTTGATAAGAAATGAAGGGAAGGGGAGGAATTCCTCAGAGGGAGGAGCAGTAAGAAATTCAGCAGCCACTGGCAGGAGTCACACAGGCTCCCTGAGACTTCACTTTATGGCGCTGACCCCCACGTCGCCGGCCTCCTCCTCCGACTTTTGACTGAAAAGCAAGAGACACACTTTAGTGTGCTGCAACCTCTGAACCAGAATATCAACACAGCAGGGGTTCGGACGGATGACACACACGTCCCGACAGCGGGAAGGCAGTTGTGACTGATCAGCTTCCTACCCCTGCAGGAGGGAGATTAAGGCAGACAGACACACCATGAAGGAAGGGGGAGAGACAGATACACCACGAAGTTCAGCCCCTGAAGCTGGGGAGGACCTGATTTCCTGATTTTCTGAACACTTGGTTCCCATGAGAACCAGGAGGTGCCATGCGTCTCGGCATCTGGGAAATCGAGGCCTCAGACTCCCTTGGCTTTGTGGAGAATGGAAGGAGAGCCCCCCGCCCCCGCTACTAGGGCTCGCTTGCCAACCTGACTCTGTTCCCAGCCTCAGGCCAGCAAGCCCACCGTTCTCTTTTAAAGCAGCCAAATACCTTATTGCCCTCACGGATGTGGGGCTCTTCATCCAGTGCAGGCTGAGGGGAAGCAGCAAGGAGAGAGAGGCAGAGGTAAGCGAGAACAAAAGCAACACAGACCCTCGGGGAGGGGGGACAAAACAAAGAGCAAGCTGGGAGCACTACTTACAACCACAGTGATGCTACGATAAGAGGAGGAGATGAGGGATCAGTAAGAAGCCACAGGCATATACAAAGGGTAGAACCCCACTCCTGCCGGAGGACCCTTTCAGCAGTCAGCCTGGCTCAAGAGGGTGAGATTTGACCAACGACAAACAAGACAGCTAAAATTAAGAGGGGGAACACTGACCAGGTCTCTTGATGGAGTCAGTTCCTGAACCTTTTGCTTACTAGGTAAGTATACTAAAAGGAGAAGACCCATGTAATAAAGCTGATAAATAGCTCCAAAAGCTTGCAGTTAGAAGTGAGTTTCCATTCTTTTCATGCCAGAAAGGCTAGGTATCCTTCTTGGACAAGCTGAGCTGAGAAGTCCTAGCCAACAAAACAACCTGGAGAAATTTTTCTCAAAAAGAGATAAGCCTTTCCTCCTCCTTGGATGTCTCCATCCTCCCTCCTTGACAGGGCAGATGACCTGTGTCTGACACTACTACTTAGGTTGTAATTTTTCTAGCGTAGGTATGTTCTACCTGTCATTCAGACAGCACAGACCCATTCTGTGACTGGTTCTTAGATGCTTCACTAGTTCAGCTACTGGGTATATGGAGATGCGTCTTCACCGTGAGTACAGTCAAGGAGTGCAACAGGTCGCCAAGGAAGGTTGTGCCGTCTTCCTCCTTGGCGATTTTCAAGACATGACTGGATAAAACCCTGAGCAACCTGGCCTGACCTCACAGCTAATCCTACTTAGAGCAAGAGGTTAGACTAGATGCTTCCTGAGGTCCAGCCTGAATTGTCCCAGGACTCTAAGCTGCTAGCCGCTGAAAGGTCAGCTATCAGGAGTCATCCAGCCATCAGAGAATTCCGATTTCTGCCGTGAGACTACTTATATTTGTTTCTGTTGCACATTGAGTCCCAAGGCGAGCTCAAGGGTACAAGGGGATAATGCTCATGCTTTAGAGTGCCCTCCCTCCAGCAGCTGAAACCAGGATGCAAACAGCTAGGACAGACGTGACATTTTCCTCACTTACCAGCGGCTGCAGGGCAGCAGGTGTCAGTGGTGCTGCAGCTGTTGAGGGGGCCTCGTCCGCAGCTGGTGGGCCTCCAGCTGCCATCCCAGGGGGCGGAATACCATCCTCTCGTTTCGTAACAACTCCCTTCTTGGTTGACTGCATCTTGATCTGCTGTGGCTTGGAGTTCATTGGTGAGTTATTGGTGGTCTGGAGTAACTGCAAATTACAGAAGGAGAGGCTAAAATCAGCATTAAAATGGCTAAGCCAATCTGGCAAGGTTCAATGCTGCTTTTTGACAAAACATCTCCAGAGAATTGATACCAACAGCCTTCAGGAGCAGAATGCAGCTGTTCAAAGAAATCTAGGCCCCTGAGCTGCCCTCAAGAACCCTTACTGGGTGGAAAGGGTCACTCGGCTGAGGTAATGCTCAGCCCTCCACAACATGACTCCAACAGACCATCCACCAGCTGTCAGAAAGAGACCAAGCCTTAAAAACCAGAGGCATCTGGCTCACACCCGACCTTCGCATTCCCTCCTTCACAGGAGCTAAAGACGTGACACACTACAAAGCACATTGGTCATCCGCAACCCATGTCACGGATGACGTTTGTGATTGAAGGACGGCCTCTTCCCTCAATTTTCCAGTCTCCTGCTGGCTTCTCAGTGCCGAAAGTAGTTAATGGGCAAAAAAACCTTGGACTCTGGAGCCTTTACCTTAGTGATGGTACCCACAGCTTTGGTGCGGCCTTCACGGAAGACCAGACGCTGGTCTATATGCAAATATTCCGGGGTTTTGATGAAGCGAAAGTGCACTGTGGCTTTGTCCCCCGTCCGCAGGCAGTCCTTGTCCATGCTGAGAATCGTGGCCGTCTGACGGATGCTGCCACAATGCACTGTGAATGTAATGCACAAAGGCTTTCAACAGCCAGCACCGTCAGTGGAACAAGCTTCAGACAGACATCTAAGGCAGCTCTTGCTACCCTACAGCCAACAGCGCTGAGCGTGGAATGTAAAAATCTGCTGTGCACCAAAGACTATACAGGTCACACGGCTGCCTTTGTTCAGTCCTCAAAAAGAAAACACATATAAGCTAGAACAGTCGCCTTCCAACAGAGATTTTCCTGAAGCATCCTGAACAGAATCCACCAAGCAGCCAGGCTAGAGGGCAGGACTTAAACTGAGTCTCTCAGCCAGTGCTTGAAGCTGAAGAATCTTTGCACCACGGAGATCTGGCTGAGGCAGGCTCCAAGTACACTTGGTGTCACACATCTCCTTTCTACCTACAGCCTTCACCACTCTCCTCTGTCAGCTCCCTCCCCTCTCTCTAACGCATTGCTAGGAAAGGTTGAACCAGGAACTGTGGCTGACAGAGCCATCAGGAGAAAAATGATCTCAGGCTAAAGCTGATATAAACTGTTACCACAGGGGAACAAAGATGAGACAACACTGAGACACATACCCATGGCCTGATATCGTGGGCTGATGGTGGTGGGGTGATGTAGCACCAGAATCTCTGCTTCAAACTCCCACGATGCTTGTGGATTCAGGCGGGGTGACACCATTACCATGCCTTTCCGGATGGAAGAACGCTTGATCTGAAAAGCAGAGGCACAAAAAACCTCAGCATGATTCTCCAAGGAAGAAATTTGCTTCTCTGGCTGACTGCACCCAGAAGGATCCTATGGGATTCACAGACAGTAACTCACGCTCACCAAAAGGCAAAGCCAGAGCTGTTCAGCAGTATGTAACGATGTTATGCAAAGGCTGCAAAAATCAAGTTCCGCTGAAGTTTTTAAGGAGTCAGTGCTGCGAATGCTGGACACTGACACAGAAGTTTTAACTCACTGATCCTTTAATAGCAAAACATACATCTTGGCTGCACATTGCCTAAGCAGACGATCTCTCCAAAAGCATCATGTCTGTTAACACAAAATGGCAAGACTGAACACGTGAAATTTGGTATAGCTTAAACTGTATCCCCTTAAAATTAGTGCAGCTTTTATTGACAGAAACCTTTCACCAGAGGAATTGCACCAAATTTTGCTAATTTTTAAACCCCAAATCATGCAGCTGGTCCTACAGGTTGAGAAGAATAGTGTAAATACCATACCTAGGCCACTAATGCTTGCAGCACAAGAGGAGACTTTTCTTGCAATGCCTCTGCTTTGTTACACATCTCCAACACTAATCCTTGTTACCTTGGGTCCCACTGCTGTTGCCTGGCAGCTGCCAGGTAGAGCTACCGGGACATAGGACCCACAGAGGTTCTATGGGATTTTAATGCGCTGTGAAATGAGGCAGCTGAGGTTTGCAGAAGCAGTCTGACTGCAGCTGAACTCCAAGAGCACTCTAAAATTAGGAGGATGGTTCCTGTTCTGGGAGTCTAGAGCAGACCATCTCACCTTTTTCAATGCAAAGGAGGCAGTCTGGCCTCCCCGCACCTCTTTGACGGGCATTCTCTTGCGGTGGATGGACTTGACAGCAATAGGTAGGAAGTTGCCAAGTGGATCTGGCCCCAGCAGCAGGGTGTCATTTAGCTTGATTAAGCCTCTCAGTGTTGTCCCAGATACAACTGTTCCTACCCCCTATTGCAAAAAGAAAAAATAGTAATTTGGGTTACTCAACCACGCCAGCAGAAGAGCTCCAGAACTCCCCTCTCTAGGGAAGATGCCTTCTTCCACCTGAAAGAGGGAGCAGAAAACTCTTCCAAATACCAGGCCCCTTACCGGGACAGAGTAAGTATCATCTATTTGGAATTCTGCTGGCTCTTCTTCCCTGTAACTAGTCCGTGGAGACAAGAGATTAAGAAACATCTTCAGCAGATCTAGATTCTCCCCGGTGACATTTGAAATCTGGAAAATCGGGCACATCCTGTAAAGGAAAATCGGTGAAAATGGAGTTAGTTCACCTCCCTGCCTGGAATTCCAAGTGTAGGAAGACATCAAAAATCTTGGGACTGAATTCAATACACAGTGCAAGGAAGGGAAAGCCTGGCAAGCAGCCAGATGCACAGCACCCCACGTTTGAAAACCTGCAGCATTACCTCTGCCTTCTAATGACATTCAAGAATAGGTGTAACGTTCTAGAACTGAAGGAAACCGAATACCCTGCCATCCTCTGCAGACTGCCCAGAAGCAGCCTCTCATTTCTGTCTCAGAGAGGGGAACACAAGCAGGTCAATCCCTAAATCAACCCGTTCTTATGGAATCAACACACCACGTGGCAGATGCAACCTTCACACATCTAGACAATGGGACTCTCTTTCTGAATCTTCTCACCCAGTCTCCAAATAGGATCGAAAGAGAAATGACTCTCCTCTACTCCCGTTACCTCTCTGAGCTGAAGTTGGAGGCTGTTACAATGACATCATCCTTGCTCTGAACCAGCACGGGAATCTTCCTGCACCCTGGGGACTTCAGCAGTCGCTGTAACAGCTTCAGGGTTTCTTAAAGGGCGAAATGAATATTGTTAGGGCAGCATCTCCTGTCTTTACAAGTCACTTTTGTGGGGTCTCTCCCCGAAGGAAGATTGGTGCTTTTGCCACAGATAGACAGAAGATGGCTAAATGTACGTGAGTGAGATTGAGTTTGCTGCAGCCCAGGTGGGACTTGGGAGCCACTCCACCTTGCATTTCATGCCAGCTAGCCTGCTGCCAAGCGACACCATACATGAACAGATACACGTTTGCACCTGCAAGTGCAATGCTGTGAAGCAGACATTTTATAGCTGTCTATTTAGTAGCTTTAAGCAGTTACAAGGTATTTCCTCTTCCTCCAAAGGATTTTTCATATTGAATTCAATGAAAACCAGCAGCACTCAGGAACTGAAATATTTGAGAATGTGTGAATTAGAAATCAATTTTGACCAAACAAACCTCAGCACACTTTCCCTGGCAAGCACATTTTCAACCTGCCCTACAAGGTTAGAGAAGAGTGAAAGAGGTAAAGATCACCAGCACACACTATGACAGTGTAGGTGGACCAGATCCAGAAATAAATATTTTGAGACAAATCTCATAGCTCCTAACTTTGATCTTTTGTTTCTTTTTAATTTATTTTCTAAGCCTCATATCTATCAGCCAGCAGGGGCATTGCCTGATGCACTAGCATCAGCCTCCTGCAAAGTGCCTTAATAAATGAGGAAAAAAAAAGGCTAGTAAGGGCTTAAAAGAGAAAATAATTTATATTCTACAACTGTCATCCAATTAGATGTTTTTTGTGAACAAATGATTGCCTATGGGAAAATAATGTTTTGGATACAGAAACACAAACATCTAATCATGCCATCTGCTCTCCACAGATACACTTGAGCCAAATCTTTCGTCTATTTAATTTAAACAGAACATGACACAGGAGTGACTTCTCCCAAGAGCAGCTCTGCTCTCCTCACCCCAAGCCAAACGTTCTCCCTCCTTCCTAGTTATTATCTTATGGTTGGACCTTACATTTATTTGCCAAACATCTATTATAAAAACCTTTAGATTATCTTCTGATCACATTCATCTGTTTACCCAAAATATATTTAGGGTTTTTACAATAATGATCTAACCACAGACTGTACCGGGAGCATTCAGTTTCCTGATTCTTAGGACTGATTATCAGAAAAACCATTGCTCCAATTAACCTCAGCATGTTCCTGAAGGTCTACGAAATGCATCAAGAGAATTTCAAAGGTGAGGGTTGGTCATAGCCTGAAAAGATGTCAAGCGTAGGTTAAAGGGACGCTGCTGGGGTTAGAGGCGCTGCTTTAACTGCTGCTGAGCAAAAACGTTGCTAGCCTGTGCTGCTCACTGCCATCCCTGCTTGTGTCTAGTCCAGTCCTGCTGCTGTAGCCCACACATGCGGACGCCTTGAACCATGATTTAGTAAGTGTCGGTCGGTTGTTCAGAGGAAGGAACTGCTGTAGTTATGCCAGCGTATCTGAGAAGTGCCCAGGTGAGCAGGATGTAACGAGCAGCTGCTCCTTCACCTAATGGCTGCTGGAGAACAAGTTTGATCACAGCTTAAGATCACGCTCAGACTGTGGGCAAGGAGGAAAGCAGCTTTCAAGAGAACTTCCAGACTCTCCCTCTGGGTTTAAATACCCAGAAAGCAAAGCCACAACCCCAACTGTATGTATGCTTCTCCTGTTAGAGCTCGATTAAGCAAAACCCCGTAGCAAACACTTTTGGGTTGCCCAGCTGAGTACCCCAACTCAGGTAATTTTGAAACGGTCACTATGAGTGAACTGTCTGCAAAATGGGCAAAGGAAAAGAATAGATTTCTGGATGGTGTTTAAGATACAGTCAAAACATGATAAGGCAGCTTTCCTCCAGCAGAAATTCCTCAACCCAAGCAGAGGACAACAGCACATACGGAGGTAAGAAGCAGCCCTGGAAAGAGCTTGTAGGACTCACCTTGTAGGATGTTGGCAGGGCACATGTCGATCTTGGTCACCACAACAAAGACAGGAACGTTAAGTGCAAGCGCCAGGCCCAAGTGCTCCTTGGTCATTCCAACAATCCCAGCATTACTGCCAACCTACACCAGGGATACATGATACAGTGATGTAAATGTTCCTCCTGCAGTAAGCTGGGTTATAGAGGTGGTCTTGTGTCAGACATGCAGTAGGCTGTGATTAGGTTGTAGATGTGTCATTGGGACTGTACGAGCAGACCAAGCTCATTTCCAATACTGCTGGACACTGGCTAAGGACTCACTTCTCAGTTTTAACAAGATTTTCTGGAATTTCGAAATCTTTCCGTTTTCAAGAATCATACAACTTGGGCCTGTTTGGGACTGGCAGTCCTGGGGCTCTTGCCTCAGAGCCCTAGCTAGATAGTCACTGTGGCTTCTGCCCTCCACCTCTGGGAGATGCTGCCTCCCTCCACAACCCCACAGGGACTTTGCAATAGTAAAGTTGATGCTGTTAAAGCTGTGAACAGCCCTGCTCCTGCTGGTACAGTACATTTTTCTTGCTACCTACCATAAGCATGCAGAAGTCGGGTAAATGGCCGGTCATGCCAAAGACGGTGGTTTTCAGGTACTTTTCGTGACCGGCCAGATCAATGAAAGTAATGACTTTGGTGGATTTCTCACAGATCTTTGTCCATTCCAAGCTGCCACCGTGGCTGTCAGGCTTGTTCACCACATTGCCCTCACTGTCGAAGCCCAGAATGTCATTGCCCACGCTGCTGGTGCGGCCTGACTCAATCTCGTGCTTATGGCGGAAGAGCTTTTGCCGAGCAAAGCCTCGGCCGTTGTCCAGTTCACCATGTGTCAAGACACCCAGCAACGTGCTCTTTCCTGCATCCACATTGCCAACCACTGCTACCCTGCAGGGGAAAGGAAAAAGGAATCTGGTAAAATATGATACCTGAGGAAACAAACCAGTGATCAAAAACACCCCAAACACCACTGCTCCTGCAAATACCTAGCTTTTTCTCCCTAACCTTTAAACAGAGATTCAAAATCATTAGACCTTTGCAAGCAGAGTTTCTTTCACAATTATTAGTTAACAGCGGAGAGACCCCAGACTCTGGGGACTGGGATGTGGAAGACTGTGGAAACATGACACTGGTGTCCAGAACACAGCCAGCCAAACCCGACGTTGCTTGATGCCATACAGAACACGTTTCTTCCAACTCCTAGTCTCTGCAATCCAACATACACCTTGTGGAAATTCAAAAGAAAGATTAAATCCCAGCTTAGACTAGAATATCTCTGCCTGTCTCACAGTCCTCATGTTGCAATAGCACCAGGTGCTAGGGAGAGCACAGAAATTTGAATTGCAGTTCCCAGAAAAGGAAAAGCTCAAACAACTATGAAACATTTTAGGGGAAAACACTCTCCTACAGCAATCTCCTTTCTTGTCTCTGATAAAGGTGGCTATTACGGCTGTTGGCAAATGTTGGAAATCCATTCTATCCTGGTCTGGGCAGACTCTCAAGTCATGTTATACAACCTATTATATGTCCATTAAAAAGTGACTTGGATCATCACAGTCTTGGAATAGAATTGAACCCTTAGTCAAAGTATTGTATTCCAGCTGCGTGCGTATACACACATATAGAAACACGTGCATATGTGACTGCCTGCTGGGATTCCAGCCCACAAAAGATCCCCAAACTGCAAAGCTGTCACCCAGACAGCAACAGCCCTCAGCTAAACACAGGCAAACCTCCGCAAACGGTTTGTTCACACAAGAGACAGCGGCAACAACAACAAACAGGCGGTTTCATCAGCAAGGAGTGGTCAAGCTCAGTTCCCTTTGTTGGGTAGCTACAACACCCAGACTCGAACCAGCGTTGCTGGCTCAGCATGACGCACTGCTCACATGGTAAAAATGCAGCTGGGCTGCTGACTAACCCTGTCTCCAGCCGGCTCCTCACCTGACCTCCAGGAAGTCGTTGTCACCCACACGTTTCCGAACAAGGTAGTCGCGCACCTTGCCGCCTGCCTCCTGGTGCTCCCGCAGCAGGATCACGTCTGCCTCGATCTGCTCTGCCATGCTCTTCAAGGTGGCATAGGACGCTTCCATGTCTGCCTCGCTCAGACCGTACTCAGTCCCATCTAGTATGATGTTGAGGAGACAAAGGACAGTCAGTGAGCACCACCTTGCAACGGCCAGCAGCAATGCCGTTTTGCCTGGGACTTTCACACTGATCGGGATTTATATGCGGACTGGAGATGTCTGCCATGTAAACAGGATAAGCACCCTTTGCCCAAAATAAAACAGGATGGTCTTCACTCTAAGTCTTAAAAGTCACTATATAAAAGTACCATCTTTCATCTAGAGGCATCTTCTTCACAATTTCTACAAGCAAATACTTAGGGATTGGCAAGGAAGACATGTTTTTGTCTAACTCCTCTACTTCACATGCTGAAGGTACTTTGCGTGCAATTGCCTTCAGTCAGATGAAACATCTCCTCTCACACTGCAATAAAGGGAAAAGCATTAACAAAGGGAAAGCTCCGACTGAAATATCACCACAATTAACCACTGAATGTGGGACCAATTTAAACAACCAGTTTATTTTATAAAACCACATCCCAAGTGCATTCTTTCTGCAAGTCTGGCCTGCACAGCAATTTCTTCATCCCGCACGTACTCCAGTTAAAACAATGTTTTTGGCCCGTCTCACTGCCTTTGTCCTGGCACTTAAAAGAAATGCTGACAGCACACGAGGCCAGAGAAACCAAGGAGGCACTGCTGCCTCTGAACAGCCCACCCAAGCTAAGAGCTGACAGTCTGAGCAAGCCAGTGGCAACTATCTACACAGTTTCAAGCCCACCATAGTTCTCAGCTTCTCTTCTAACTCAGGTGATGAGAAGTTGCACAGATTTCAGGCCAGAATCACCTCTATGGGTAAAAAAAAACCCAAACAAACAAAGGTGGAGAGCCACACTGCACCTGGATGACCAAAGCCGTTGCTGTGTGCGCATTCATACGTGTGGCTGACTCATCAGCTGGTAAGCAGTAACCGCAGTTTGCAGGAACTAATCAGCACTTTAACTACTGCACAGCTCTACCAGTAGGGTTGATGGGTGATTTCCAACCAAGCTCACAAGTTCGCTGAAAAGCTGTTGAGATGGTGGGGAAAACAAAAAGCACCACAGCTGGGGTCCTGGGTCATAGAAGGGGAATGAGGAGTAGCGGACAGGAGAGGGTAAGAGCCAAGGAAGGGAAGGGTCACTACTGATGAAGCAGCAAGCTTCCTGGCAGTCTTCACTTGCTTCTCAGTCATACAAGTTGGGTATCCATGATGATCAAAATCATAGACACTCAAAGTGAATGAGAAGGAGCAACGGTGGCAAGGATATCAAGATTTTTTTTTGTCGGTTATTGTTCCCAATTTACAGAAAAGATCCCCACCTTCCTTGACTATGCAGCAACTCAAAATAAAGTTAGAAGTTTTAGCTCGTATTTTAAGAAACAAATGCCTACTATCAAGTACATCATTGCAACAACCACCACTTAACACCCTCACAAGGTATCCTAGAAGGGAAACCAGTTACTAGCCTGACTAGCTAGATCTCTGCTGCATCTGTGGTTATCCCAGACACCGAGGATTGAGACCACACGCAGGAGCTCGCCTGGAGGCAAGAGCATTATCCCTGCGATACTGGCTGCACAACCACTGGCCATCTAATCCCAGCCTCTCTTCTATGTTGGCTGCTTCGAAAGACACTAAGAAAAGCAAAAAAGCATACAGTTCCGAGGAATCACAACTCTCTCCTTCTGTTACCTCAGCCAACCAGAACACTGATGACAAGGGTTTTGTATTCTTCCTCAAACACACTACCTAGTAGAACGTCTGATCATAACAACTTGATATCCAGCAGATATCTCCTATATATGAAACATGCCTTGGCCTTACAACAGCCAAAGACAATTTTTTTGCATTCAGAAATTTCAGTGTCAAAGCAAAGCCATGTCCAATATTACTTTAGCAGCATCAGATGCAAATATTCAAATTGTGAAAAAGACCAAAAAGGTAATCCATGCTAACTGCTAAAATCTGCAGTCACACCTGAGTTAATGTGACAACAAACGTCTCACGCTGAGAAAAGGAAAACCCTTCTCTCCACAGTACAGACACACACTAACAAAGAAAGCCAGCAGCATATATTTTGCCTATCTGAAGTATCTCCAATATATTCCTGTGGTGCAAAAATACTGTTATTTACAATGGAGAAGTGAACAAAACCAGGCACAACAAGAACTCCATCAGACATTGATGTCTGTACTAAAACTGTATCATAATTTCAGATCCTTCCTCTTTTCCTGGTGTGCCCAGACAACTTACGCCTTATTTCGAAAAATAACTTGTCTGATTTTATATAAAAAAATATGTTCAGCTCCACTACATAAGACAGTTGCTGGCAAGAATAAAACAAAAGAATCTGTCCCACATACTCTCCTAGACTTAATGAAGGTTTCCAAATTATTCCAGAGAAGTAAGTATTACCTTCAGCAGCAGCCCACTTGGATGAACTAGTTTTTTCTTATAATTTTAATGTTTTTTGTAGTTTTTCTGAGGAAGCTTTACTCACCTGATCCTTGACCAATGACATAGATGGTCTCCCCACATCCCTCATCAATTCTCTCTGACATCTGCCGGAGCAAACTGTCATACTGCTCTGAAGTTGGACTCACCATCACCAGCTGGAAAAAAAGATTAAATATCCAATTTGCAGATGTCAAGCGAACAGTTTCACAACCAGTTTCAGTTATAAGGACAATCAATCAGTGTGGTTTACTGAAAGAGGAGGGCTCTTTTTCAATGACCGCTTTCTGGTGGTTTGGTTTTGTTTTGTTTTTAACCAGCTTCGCTGACAGCTACTTCCTTGTGACACTGCACAAGGTTATTCATCCGAGCTCACAGAGTTCATTTACATTGGAAGATTTACTTCAAAGCACGTAGGAATACCAAGCATCTCATTTTGAAGTAAGCGATGCTTGAAAGCCACATTTAAGTGAACATCCCATTTCTACTTCTGCGTAATACATGTTTCCATGGAAGGAAAACAGAAAGGGGAGATTTCCTCCAAAGAAGTTCCTTAGCTGGGTACTCCACCGTCTCAGCTGCACGCAGTGCTGCTGCTGCTCCCCCAAAGCATGCGGGCACAGCCAGACCTCACTGCAGAGCACACATAGGCATCAAAACCTAGAGCATCTCCTAAGTCTTTCACATACTTGATGTCTCCTTCTGTCTTCTGAGGGGATGGAGTGAAAGGGGAGAAGACAAATAAGGATTATTTTCAAGCTCCTAACAAAACTTTAGGTACTTTACACTGCAATGCTGACAGGCAGACGTACAAAGCAGTTTGTATGAGCGCATTTGGACATTTCACCAGTGGAGAGCTGCAGTTTCGCAAGCCAGCAGCCGTGTTACCAACAAGCTTTGACTGCAGTTACTGCAACAGCCACAACTTCTTTTGCCCTTCCCTGCAGAGGCATCCAGAGAAGAAAAAAAGTGGACAGAAATAAAGAGGCAAATGAGGACAACGAGGCAGTGCTTCAGGAAGGATTTTTCTCAGAACAGAATGGTGTAGCACCATTTCAGACAAAAACCTGTGTCGCTCATACAGTACAGCTGAAGACACTTGCAGGACAGCGGCGTGGCAGTGGCAGACCAAGGAGACTCTCACCACCTGTTCAGGACCAAATGGCTGCCTGCTCTCTGACTGCCTCCGTGGTTACCAATCTGTTGGTGGCTGAGCATCCCGGTACAGTGGCTCAACAGCTGCTGCGACTGAGATATGCATTTCTGTTAAAAAGGCAATTTTAGTAAGAGTTGGAAAGGCTATCACCTACTGCTAGGCCTATGGGTAGGCACGCCTGTGCCAGACTACAACACTCCATTAAACCCATATGTAAACTAGCTGTCCTTATATACACATTCCAAAATCACGCCCACAAAGATGTACTTTCCTTCACTATGCACTAAGGCCAGTCTGGAATCTGTGCTAGATTTGCCAAAAACATACGCATATACATAACATACACAGCACTTCACAACGATTACACCTTCAAGCCTGCCCAACATTCTCTATTAACAAAGCCTGACTTGCTAGCACAGCTAACACAATGTGTATTGAAGAAAGAACTACCTTTACCGCCTACCACTACTATACAGAAATCTAGAGTGAAAGGAATCCCAAACCCCACGAATAACGCTTAAGCAGCTTTCAAAACTACAGCGATGCGTGCATCTGGAACAATGAAACACAGACAGCAAGTGCTGGTCAGGTTTAAGGCAGCCAAAGCAACGCTTTCCTCAGACGTTCAGGGTCACATAGAGTATGTACGTGTCTGCAAGGGCCAGGCAGCTGCAAGAGAGACAATCACCTTCGTGTGCCTCTTCTAGACACACGCCCTACCTAAGCCTTTTAACTAGTTGCCATGGTCTGCAAATGGTAGCAAAGCACTCTGATCTGGAAGGTCCCATGGTCTTTCTATTTCATGCTACAAAGGACTGAGTTTTGCCTTTATTAGTTCTTCTTTCAGTTTTGTTTTCTTCTTAAAGGAGACCACGGGACGTAAATGTATTGAGAAGGAAATCAGCAACTGAGGCTTGATCAGGACAGGAACGGAAGGCTGCATGTTGATGTGTAGGGGTTGTTTTGGCCAGCAAGCACTTTCAGCAATTCCTGGAAGCACAGCAGACAGGCACACTGCTTAGGCTAGTGCCCCAGCACAGGTCAGGGACTCAGAAAGATCTATTGAATAGGCTGTCATACACCTAATGCTCAATAAAATAACAGGGGTCATCAGTGTAGAGGCACACTAACTTCAGTTTCTTCAAGTCTCATCACCAGCTTCATTCTTCTACGAGTTCAAACTCTTCAGCAGTGTGAGTGGGCAGTGTGTTGTCTAAAGTACCAGGGGACATTTCAGTTGAGCAGCTCGCTGTGGCTTTTCTTCATGGTGCCAGGCAGGAGGGCTGGGGACTGAAATGGCACGGTACCCACACACATCAGCTCAAAACACTGTTCCCCCACTCTTCTCTTTTCACTGCAAAGGTGCTGCCGAAGGGTGTTCCAGTGGCAGACTGCCTCCAAAGCCTACCCTGGGGCCGACAAAGCTTACAGCTGATAAGATATAGTGGGATGTCAAGAGAAGGATGTGTAGAACAAATGGCAGCTTTGATGGATCACACCTTCCAATGCCGTTCAGTATTTTTAATGGCTGCTTCTGCAGCCCGCAGCCCCCAGCCAGTTCTGCGGTTTCCTAGGTCACTGCAAGACTTTACTTGCTGTTTTGAAGATCTCTTTAGCTAGCTTCCTGGACAGAGGAAGCCTGTTCTCTGCCATCTCCTCGGTCGGAGAGAGGCGCTCCACCTTGGCCTCTCTGCTTTTTTTTTTGCTTTTCACCTTTGAGCAATTCCCTCCATGCTTGCACCACGTATTTGCGTTTTTCAGAGGTTTTCATAAAGTCAAAAATGTTCACTTTTGTTCTTTCCACTTTGCCAGGCATTGAGCAGTTAACAGTAGGAGCCATGGGGGTCTAGCAACTTCAGATTTCCTACAAGGTAAAAAAGTAACAATGAGTTATTGTTTTATTCCTAAGACAGCAGAAGGAAATATATCTCACAAGTTCGAGATGCCATCTCTAAAGCCCCTTCCCAATCTCTGGGGAGAGGTGGCTTTTCCCACTTTTCCTCTGATCAGTTTTGGGATTAACGTGCACCAGAGGAGGGTGACAGCTACAGCCATCTGAGCTTACTCCAGAGGGCAAGTTGGACTGTGCTGTTCTGCACTGCCCAATAGCAAGCAAGAGGCCACAGAACTAATTAATAGCAATTTCAAGACACCAGTGAGACTGAGCTAAGATTACATCAGCACTGCTACAGGCAGTCCTGACAAAAGAAGCATCCCATATCCATGAGGCAGGGAAAACTATAAAGGTTCAGGGCAAACCAAATACTACGTGGTATGTAGTGCTGCTTCTTATTGGAATAACACAGCCCGACATTCTGCATGGCTGGAAGGCCACCACCAGCCACTGGGATCTTCTGTAATGTCGTATTTTGCTTTTTATTTCCCGTGGATGTACACAGTTCAAGTGCTATTAATGTTCTGTTGTCAACATAGATCTAATGTAAGTATCAGTTTCACTAACAGCGGTGTGATATGGTTTTGACCTGAAAGATGATTACTACTGCAGTGTGCTAGTACTGCAGGGAAAACAAACACCCACTAAGATCGACACGATAATGAATTTGTGCTGATGAACGGAACTGTTTGCTTGACCAGCTGACAAGGTGCACTTGATAACTGAATCCCAAAGTGTTCCTCTCTAAAAAGAGCACACCTTACAATGAACGCACTGGGGGAGGACTGGGAGAAAAGCACGTAACACAGCGAGGGGGTGGGTCAGACCAGGACAGAAGTAGCAACTAGCAAGCAAATTGACTGCAGCGGGAATCACCATTTTAAGCAGGAATCGGAGGGCAGCAATTCAACTGGGAAGACAGAAAAATGGGGGGATCAGAGCGCGGGGCAGGTTAGCGACTGCATTCTCACCATAGGAGATTGCTGTTTTGAGCACATAGCAGGAGATTAACTTGGAGAGATGGGCCAGAGCCCATAGTCTTAGCTCTCATCCAAGATGGGGATGAATGAAAGGTCTAGGGAAAAGATAGCAGGTGTACGCTGCTGTATGGAACAGTAACTTGTAATACAGATTAAAAAAATGCTTACCTGTAACCTCTGTAGTGCCTGCAGATTTCTAACAACGGAAGCCCGGCTGACAATAAAACAGTGGAGGTTGCGGGACAAAAGCATTCCTCTCTCTTCGTCAGAGTTTTGGTCAGGTTCCTGGCTGTCAAGAACTGGTGACACAGCCCTCGGTGTCCTCCCAGGCTCTCTTCCACATCAGCCACATCCAGGACAAAGCACAGCTCAATAGTAGCATCCTGTATCAAAATCTTGTCCAGCTCATTAAGGCACGAACAGGTGGCTCAACAGACACTGCAGGTTTGATTTCTGGCCTTTACTATCTTATAGGACATCTTTATAACGTTCATTTCAACACAGGACCAGGTTGTAAAATATCTGGCCATCCCCTCAAAACCAAACATTTCCACATCCACACACCACAATTCCTCTCTCTTGATTTTTCCACCGAGGGCAAGGAAATCGAGGACTTTGGAACAACTGTAGCATGAGGAGGAGGGATGGTGGAAAAAGAGGAGGAAACAGCAGCTACGCTGACTTCTGGATCACATAATCACAAGTGGACCGAACCAAGTCTTTGGGAGACTTTGGAGTGGGAGATGGCATCACGATATCTGAAACCCTTGGCAGCAAAAGGCTTACAGTCAAAGGATCAGCCAACTGGGAAAAACCAGAAGATGGCGTGGAAAGGCAGCTAACGTAGCCCGTGGTGGGCTCTGGCGCAGAGGCCTCACTACACCGGGACTCCCCGCGAGGCAGAAGCGAGAGCGGATCCGGACAGGAATCAGACCCCCGGACCGCCCTGCCACTCGGACCCCGGCAAGGCACTGCGCAAGGCGAACGAGTCTTCTTTGCGTCGCCGCAGCCCGGTTCGCAAGAGCGAGGCACCCCCGCCGCTGAGCCCCTGCGCTCAGAAGTCACCAGCGCCGATCTGCTTCCCAGATCGCGACCAAAGCCCCAGCAGTGGCACGACTGGGAGCAGAGACAACTGCCGAGAACCGGCGCGGAGCGAGACGTTGGAGCAGCCGTCGGCTTCCAACCCGGAGCCCGCCGAGAGGACGCGACCCCCGGGGCCGGAGCTTCCCCGGGAGGCGGCGAGGGGACGGCGCAGGCCCTCCGCGCCCGGCCTCCGGGGGCAGACCCCGGGACCCAGCCCCAGACCGCCGGAGTGACCCCCCCCTCCTCCCGCCCCTCGCTCTCCTGAGGCGAGGAAAGGGGCTGGCCCCGGCGGGGTGATGGCGCCCGCCGCCTCCCGCCCCCCCGCCGGGCCTACCTTACTGGTGAGGTCCATCTCGGGCTCGCCGTTGAGCGCCTCGCCGTCCTCGGCGTCGAAGGAGCCGCGGAGGGGACGGGCGGCCGCCGCAACGCGAGGCCTTCCGCCCGGGGAGCCGGGCTCCGGGGCGAACATGCAGGCCGGTACCGGGGAGCCCCCCATCGGGGATCGGCTCCGCTCCGCCGCCGCCATCTTCCCTGCCCCAGCCCTCC
>Ga0065711_1031496_pt1 | contig 29502 bp, 10 predicted proteins | sample Hoacrofraction12_FD_59098 | JGI IMG/M metagenome (GOLD analysis project Ga0065711, IMG submission 59098) | Hoatzin crop microbial communities from Cojedes, Venezuela - Epithelial fraction 12 v2 (version 2) | ecosystem: Host-associated > Birds > Digestive system > Esophagus > Crop | place... | reverse complement strand
GAGTCTCCTTCTCTGGAGATATTCAAGACCCGCCTGGACAAGGTCCTCTGCAGCCTGCTGTAGATGACCCTGCTTCGGCAGGGGGGTTGGACTAGATGACCCACAGAGGTCCCTTCCAACCCCTACTATTCTGTGATTCTGTGAAAGGACTCTCACCAGGCTTTTGGAGAGCTGTGGGAAAGAAAAGAGGTGGAAGCAGTAACTGAACGTCTCTTGTGCATGAGAACGAGGACAGATACAACTGAAGATCCTAGTATAGATGTGTGTGGGGAAGGCATCTGGGTGAAAGTAGGAGAAGCCTCCTAACAGAAAGGAGCCAGAAAAAAGAGTCAGGAGGTTGGCAGCAGCAGTCAGACAGGGAGGGAAGAAAATCCCTCTTCCTCTAGCCTACTGTTTCTTGGGATACTCTCATAATTAAAGGAGAAAAAAAAGATTTAATGAAACTATTGAACACTTCCCCAACAGTCACTTTCTTGTACCACTTAAGCATGTATATTTGCCAGCAAGAAGTTAAATATCAGATTCTTTGATAGTCAAACTAATGGACATTTACAGTATTTACTAGAGACAGGATGAACATTTATCAGAGCTAACAACTGATTTTTTAAAATACCTGAAATGTATGTTTAAGCTGTGAGTTTTGTTCCTCTCATTTTCATCACCATCTCATGTGGAAGCCCAAAGCCTTCCCAAGAAGAAAGCAAGAAATCCACAAAGTCCATTCTCTTCCTTCAGTTGAGAACTTTCCAAGACAAAATACATATTACCTTTTCACCTAATACATAAATATAAATTCAGTCTTCTCCTCCCAGAAAAAATAAGTTTCAAGCAAGCATTATTCCAAGCTAGCATTCATCCACCCCTTGCTGTACCCCCTCTGAGCTGTGCAAACATTCCTGGCAGTGCCAAACACTGAAATGGCGGTGTGACAGATGGTATGTCTGGCAGTTTACATGTCCTCAAGTCTGGCAGGCAAAAATATCTGAAGAATAGCATTTTGTGTTTTGGAACTATTTATGTTATGGATTTCCAGGGGCTGGGAAGTTGTGTGTGTTGTATTTTGGGTTTTGTTGTTTTTTTTTTTAAACCTATCTGTATTTATTTAGGTATAAGCTCCAAATTGCTTGCTTCACTCCCTCTCCTCCCTCTTTAGTACATTTCTAGAGGCAACAAGCCAAGAAACAATGATCGTTAACTGTGCAACAGTGTCATGCCTTAACATGCTTCTCAGTATTTTACAGTTTAACTAGTAGTCCTCTGGCCTATATTTTAAAATCAGCCTTTCCTGTGCCAAGCAAAAAAAAGAAAAAAGTGTACATTTTTTTAAAAAATTTGAACTCATATTTTTAACATCTGCTTGGGTATTTTAATAGATTCTGCTTTATCAAAGAAAAAATAACAGGAACCCAGGTACTTATAAGAATATCACTAATATAACCACGTAGGGCAAAATGTATAAAAATACTTTTCTCCTATTTTCAAGTGAACAGTCACAGGGGCAATAAAGAGATAGAAGCACGAACTTCCTTGTCACTTTAGTTTAAAAGACTATTTAGTTTAAAAGAGCTATTCTGAACACAACTCAATGAGAATCTAACTAGCAACACTCAATGTGTTGTTATGGTCAGATTCAGAACTAAATATTTCAGAATTCTGTCCACAATCACCTTTGCCATTATTTTGTATTTTTTGCATTAAAATAAACATAATTTTCCTGTAGAGAATCTAACAGCTTTCAGGGGGAAACATCAACATTTTGTTTGAGGATGGATCATTTAAGAGGAGACAATCTCTTATGGTACCATGTCACCTAGTTTTACCCACCTACTTTAAAATAATGACCTAGGCTCTCTCCAATGCTCCTCCACAGGACATCAAGCAAGCTGTCCAGGCAAAGAGAACGCTGAACAAAAGTCAGTTTTCCTACACTCCAGTCTTGTGGGTCTCCAAGACTGGAAAGCTCCCAAAGCTGGCAGAAGACACTGCTTACATGCTGACAAAATATGCCTTAATAATTGGACAAAGGGACTTGCCAGCCAACTGATGCCAAGCGAAACTGTACTTCATGACCCTCTTAGGGAAGCCTGGTGACAGCAGGACTTGGCCAGAGATGGTCATGCAGCTTAGTAGGAAAGACCTGATTTTGCTAAAATGCTAATGCAATGAAGTCCTCAAGATATCAAAAATTTATAGTCCCCCCTGCCAAGGTTTATATATTAAGACTACTGTAACTGGGTCTTACTAGTCACCCTGCCATTGCCAAAGGAATTTAATGAGTAACAGGACCCTCAAACTAAAAACCCAGAAAGCTCTAACTTTTGCAGAAAACCACAACAAAACCAAACAAAAACCCAAACAAAACAAAACAGTGCCATGTTTTAGCTACCTACACTTCTTGCAGCAAGTTGTCAGCTCTGTTTAGTCTCAGCAAGCCACCCTAAGACAAGGTAATGGCCCTCTTCCTAAAGCTGTTTCATGACAACAAAATTGTATTTACAGATGTAATTAAGGAAGAACAAATAAGGTTTCAGATAGTTTAACACACAGATGAGGAAGCTTCTAGCATGGCAAGATACAAATTTCTCATACGAAAGCAGCTATTTGAACTGTCCTGTCCTTATTGATGCATTTGAAACAAAAACAAGGAAGCATCAGACTTTACTATGCAAAGCAAGACTAAAACAGCTTGTTACTTATTTCTGAAAAAAGGCATTTTGCTTGAAACCTTGAATACAAGGCTTCTTTTGGGTTTATGGGCATCACGTCATGATTTCACCAACACAGTCTGTTTCTGGTGATGTCAATGTCTTTGTAAGTGCTTATTAAGCACGTTTTATCAATGGATTAAGAAACAGCTCAGCTGCCAAGAAGAGCAAAATAAATTTTAGATCAAAGCATATAATCAACAGATGTAACAGGTGACTAAGTACCATCTGTCAACATATTGTTCTATGATACAGAAGGGGTATGTATATAAAAACAGTGGTGCAGAGATGATACACTTTTCGCCCTGCTTTTTTTGAGTAATATGATTAGCTAGTGTCAGAGTTGAGTATGTGCCAGATAAATTAAACCCTCCAGGGGCTAATACATGATACAGGCCAAGTTTTGCAGAATTTTCTTTTAAAAGATTGCATTCATGAATTGGCATAGTTTCTCTCATTACATGGTGATGCTGATATTTTTGAAATCTCCTGGTTTTGGCTTGTGCTGAATGAATTGCTATTCCACCCTAAGTCAGTCAGTTTGATTATTACAAATGCCAAGTTGTTCTCCTTTATTTAAGCTAGTGAAAGAAGCGCACTTTACTATGTTTTCCAAAATAAATATCATGAAAAATAAGTGCAGAATTTCAGGCTTACGTAGGTAATAAAGATTTATCACTCAACACACTGACAGTGACACACACAAAAATAATCCTAGAGTTGCATCAAATCTTCATCTTATCTTGCAGATTTGAAAAAAAGTATCTTTAAAATAAGAAATAGTAATAGTTGTCTATGCGTGAATTTTGGATCTGGCCAGAAGCATGAACTGTTTGCTCATTCTCTTACAGCAGGGCATTCGCATAGGGGAAGATTTTTCCTATGACATGATTTTCAGCAATATCACCAGACCCATTCTGAGCTCAGCCCACATGCTAAGCAAGGCTGCAGAGGAATTCCAGCTCTGAAGATACTCGGTTCTACAACCCTTCCTTAAGTGTGAAATTCCTAGATTCATTATGGTCTGCATTCATTTCCACTTCCCTACAACTGCGCCTTAGGATACATAGATTCCCTGCCTCTGAAGTAACTACGTTGGGTTTGCTCTACAATTTCCAGGAGCACATTCTAATTCTTGATCTGGATGTGTGACCCAACTGCGTTGCAAGTCAGCGTAAGACAGACACACAACACACGTCAGCTCCTCGTTCCCCATGTTCTCCTTTGCAGACGCAGGTAGCTACGTCCTAACCCCATGCAGGAGACTTTGCATGTTCTAAGCGAAAACACCTTGAAAAATGAGGGGGCTAGATTCTAAAGCATATTATGTTATACATCCAAAGGTAAGTCTAAACTCAGGCAACAGTAACAAAAATCCTATTAACTTCAGAGAGAGATGCTCAAACAAGAAAATTTAAGTCCAAGCTTAACATAGCAAAACATTAAACTCCAAATGACAACCTACAAAAAGGAAAATGAAACAAGAAAAAGCAGTATTAAATTATATTTTACAGCAAGATCCTTTTTTCCTCCAAGATCTTGTTTAGACTAAGCTCTCGGCTACCTAGCTCCATCCATGAGGATTTTTTCTGAACCAATTACGCTCTCTGTCCTTTTGTGCAAAACGAACCTTTTCTTCCTCACTCTCCAGCTTGACATTCAAAGCTAGTGTCCTGTTTTGTTGGTATTCTTCTTACTTTATTTATTTGGAACATAGTTTGATGACAGAGGTCTTCATTGGAAGTGGCTGCAATGATCACACCTCCATCTCTATTCCCATCTCTCACAGCCTTCCACATTATCTGAGGTTAAATGCCTTCCCTATTCCCCTTCCAATGTACCAAAGTTGTCAGTGCCTAATGTAATGATACATCCATGGCTGTGTCTGGTGAAGAGATGTTTAAAACATTTCAGCTCTGTTGCAGTACTTTTTCATACAGACTGAGAAGTATTCATACTGGAAACATGCTATCATACCCCCTAATCTAAGATCACACAGCAAGTAATAATAAAACAGAGTACAGACACGTTAGCTCGAGTGTTTTCTCCAAACTACCTTTCCTCAATTTTCTGTTGTCAGAGACTCTTGGCATTACAGACAACAATGGGCATAATTTCATCAAGGCGCACAAAGGAGAGTTTTACAAAACTATATGTTCATGTCAAAAAAGACACCTGAAGTTTGTGTGGGAAGACAAAGATTGAGTGACTTTCAGTCCGCAGGGGAAAACTGTCAAAGGATTTGGTTCCCTCTGCTTACAATATGGCTGTTTCTTCACAGCTTCACTTTCTGCTTTTGTGGGGAGGAAGGAGGACAGTGAAAAGTATGAAGACAGCAGTAGGTGTTTCATTGTTTTAAGACAGAAAATAATCACAGAGAAGTCAAAGAGTCTCTTACAAACACCAGCAAGGATTGAGAACAGAATATTCCCAGCAAATTGCAAAGCCATAACAGGAAGACTGGGGGAAACTTCCTGCTCAAAAGAAGAAAATATCACTATAATTTTCAAAGCTCAGACCAGTTGTATAAAAAACTATAATCTTTTCTATGTGACTGGTCACTTACTCTGGCTGATCTGATAATACACATTATCTCAATGAGCTTCTTCATTAAAACAACAAGAAAATTATTGTAATGTTATTTCCAGAAAAATTAAAATCTTCAGAAACTGGCATCAAGTTTACTAATACACTTTTAGGTTAGTTTCCAAGATTTACTCTATAATGAGCAGGATTTTCTACTCATTATAGATATTTCCCCTTCCCCAAATAGTTCCTTTAGAAAAAAAAATCAACTATTTTTCAAGCCAAAATACAGTAAAACTGTAAAAGAACAACAGAAGAATTTTAAGATTTTCAAATCTACTCTTGGTCTACTTAGAAATCGTGATTATCAAAAGCTGGAAAACTCAAACTCCTGGCTCTAGCAATAAATACAGCAAGTCAAGTAATTTATATTTCTTGCAGTCTATACTAATCTAAGATGATCTATGATATTTTCCACTTCGTATTCACCCAGGCTACTGATGTACTACAGAAGATTAAGATCTAAAAGTCAAGACGGCAAAGTCAAAAAGCAGATTTCATATCCGTAAATTAACTCCCACTCTCACAAATCAGCTATCTATCCCATTCATGAGCACTCGATAGTGGTCTCTCCTCAGGCATGGAGGATATTTTAAAACTTCAAAGTTAATCCTCTCTTGATCTGGATTAATTGCTGTAGGAGCTTGCAAGTCTTTCTGAGTACTCTTGGCCAGCTGTTAGGACCCAACAATTTCCTTTATTTATTCCTTATAATTAAAAATGCATTCCTGGCATGAATTAACTCTTTCCCTACTAAAACACATGTATCATTGGCTGTGAGTTTTCACTGCTGCATTATAGTCTATATTCTGGTTGTATGCCTCATATAGGTATTGTTAAGGGGACAAGTAGATGTTGGCATACAATCATGATGGGGGGGCTGACGTAAACTGAGGTTTGTGTGTATGCAAACCAGGAATTTTGGATGGGAAGAAGCCTTAGTAACGTACAAAATAAATGTCAAATCTAAGAAACAGTTATATTGAAACACTGAACAAACTCAGTATCTCTAACGTTACCTAATTTCCTTTGAATCAATATTACACCACAGAATAACTCGGAACTTCAGTTTCTGAAGTAGTTTTCATGATTAGTTGGGACTACATAAACTTAATATCTTAAGAGGTCTCATTTGCCCAGTTTATGAAAAGCTAAACATGTATGACTAGCCTGTAGTCTCCAGCTGCAAGCACATGTACTGTCTTGGCTCCAGACCACTCCTGATGATGAAAGATCTTTGCCCTTTAGGTCGTCCCTCACCATTCCCCAGTATTTTAACAGAGATTATGCCTTCTTCTCCCATTCTCCAATCAGTATAAGTAATTTAATTAAAAAAGCAGCATTAAAACCCCAAAATTAAGTTAGATGAATTAAAAAGATACTGTGGTTCTCTTCCATCACATTGAGGTTTCCTTCTGGGTAACAGAAGTTCCAGTGATGTTAGATGAAAGCCATCTTGTTCAATTAACAACTGTACTTTGTTCAAATATTTCTGAGAATACTTTGTATATGATAACAGAGGTGTCAGCAAGTTGGGGAGCTAGCATAGACAGTTACAGAGGAACTGTGTTGTAGCTTGCTCACTGCTACTCTTAACAGCTCCTGTGTGCACAACAGCCACAAGCCGTTTGGCCAAAATTGCAGGAGAGTTTCAAAGCCAGATCTGGAGCTGGACTCAGCTTCACATAATCATTACTGTTCCTGAGAAGCAGTGAAGAGATACAAACAACGGTAGATGAAACTAGAACACAGTTCTTTTGTAATATTACAAATGACCAAAAATATACATAAATTTTTACTTTTCTACAGGCTGTATAAAACCACTTCATTTATGAAAGACTTTCAGGAAGTTAATACACATATGCTCACATATATGTATTAACTTCTCATCTATTCTGGGAGGTGACATGTTGCAGTAAGACATGGATTGTGTTTTTGGTTTTGTTTTTTTTTTTAAAAAAAGACTTCTCTCTGTAGGTCTCAAGCAGTTATTTTACCTTGATGGGTATTTGATCTTACACAAAGAACTAAGTTTTCTCTCTTTCAAAAATTATTCCAGTTAAACACCCACTTAAAGCAGACAGCAGGATGTCCAACTCTTAATAGTGTTAGGAGAGGCTTCTGCAAAGAATTAGCACTTCCATCACCATGCAATTGAGAAATCACTCCCCTAAAATTACCAGAGTCTCAGAATTTGTTTTTATAGCCTCTTCTTCTAATGTAGTCTTGCGTATCTTTTTTTTTTTCTACTTGGCCAAGAACATTTAAGAAATTTCACTGTCAGTTCATCTTCCCTTTGGTTTGTTGCAGAGGAATATTTTATCTGCCTACCTACGTATACATATTGTCTCACCTCCTGCAGTATCCTGGCTCCTTGCCAATATGCATACATAACTATGAAACTAATCACTGTTTGATATATTACAGTGTTTTAATTCAATTTTAAGAACACACAGTGATGCAAACATTTGCGAAGCAAACCGAGAACAGCTACAAAGTTTCAGAGAGCTTAACTTGTCTGTTTCATTCTAATCAAAGACAAGTCAGTAGCTACAAACAACTTCTTCACACAAAAGCAATAACTATTAATGAAAAATCATATATTCTTGCTATAATTTGAGTTTTCTGGAGGCATTGTGGGCATCCCTCTGCTCTCATAAGCAATTGAGTTTCACCAGCTGCCAGCCACAAGAGAATCTGCAGTTTTCAAGCTAGTTAGGGTGCTCTTGTGACCATTTTTCCCAGCTTTTAATTTCTTGGGAACATGCCTGTTTAACAATATGGAGTGATCAACAACAAGGTAAGCAAGTACAGATCTGTGACTGATTTTTTTTTTTTTTTTACAAAACACTTAAGATTTTGATAAATCCATGTTTTAAAACGCTTAAATTATCTTCTTTCTATACCAAGATTCAGCCTAGGTGTTTGCACATTTCTGTTTTGATAACACACCTAGTTCATTTGTCTATCACTAACATCATGAACTGAAAGGCAGAAAAAGTAGCTAAACACTACACTTAAAAAATTAAGATTATGCTACTCTGTGATGCCTTAGACCTTTGATTTTATCTGTCACAGTATCTCAGAAGGTTTACATGCATAAATACTTTTTTTTTTTTTTTTAATAACAGCCATTAACAAAAGCCAAAACACACTTCCCTCATCTTCTAACCTGGAAAACTCAAATACTTAAAAGACAGCAGTTCTTTCTCTTAGTTTATCACGTGATTTCAGAAATAAAAATCCTAGAACCTATTATTTTGAGAAAACAAATATGGACAGAAGGCAAATATGAACTTCCCTCCCCCTTCTAGAATAATCAGAATAACACAAAAGTACTCAGTAGATATATCATCTTTAAATTGAAATCTTATTTCAATTCTCCGAGCACTTCTATACTAGAAAGGAACATTTTAACCCCAAAACATTGTGCTGCAAAATAATTGCAAAGCAGAGCTAGTTGATTTTGTTCATTAAAAACATTCCAGACAGCATATAGAATAATTGCAAGGCTTTCTGGTGATGGAAATATAACTTTAAAAAATAAAGCACTCTTAAAAAAATAAGTAAGATTATTAGTTATAGAAATTAATAATCTCTGACCACAAACATTTTAAACAAATGCTCATCTCTGTTAGATTTTCAGAGCTTGTATTGCAAACTGTCACTTACTTGTAAACCAGATAGTTTGTAAGGTTTGTTTGCCTGGATGGTACAGTGCCTATAGCTAGTGTGTCATGGAACTGTTTCTTTAAACAAGAAATACGTAAGCTCTCACATAGCCTTTTTGATCTTGCAAAAGTCAGACTTCAGGGCTGTTTGTTGTATCACCCTACGATTATAATTTATTTGAGGTTTTCATATTACTTATCAGTTATACAACAAAACACCGATCATAATTATGTTCTCAGCAATACTATCTAGATATTGTGTTGCTCTAACTACTGCTTTCATTGTCTGTAAAACCGCAATTCTTCCAAAAATTTGTAACATCATTTGCCAGCTTCCTTAACTGGAAAACAACAAATGTACTGGCTCCAAGTACTTTCACTTCCCACTTCCATTAAAGCAAGGGAGTATTCTAAGCATGTCTGCGTGGCCTGAATTCAGCCAAGAAATGGACACTGCTTCAACAATAATTACAAAAATATAAAGCTTTAAAATGAAATTTTAAGCAGACGTTATTCTAATAGAGGTCAAAAAGAAGATTTTTTTTTTTTTAAACAAAGTTGGTACACATTGTTATTTCACCTGCAAGTTGAATTTCATACATTCCCATTTCAGAATATTTTAACTTTCCATTCCGATTTAGCCCTATAGTGAATGCTAGTCCATAAATCAGAAGATACTGTGCAAAAATCAGCATAATGGAGAACAGTGTGTCCTGTGTTCTTGGCACTGTTGACCCGCTAAGGATGCGCTTTCACTGCTGAGTTACCCCAAGCTCCTAGTTGGCTGCTGCCCTTTCTCACCCACAAATAAAAAAATTCTTGCTTTCATATTTAAAAGGACTGTAAGCCTAAGGCTAAACATTGTTGACCTCCTGCATAATTTCCCCAATGAACTTACAAGGAGACAAACTTTCCCCACCATTCATTGTGAAAAACCCATAAGGTAGCTTTGATTTTTTTTGCTGCACAAGAAAAGGAGCTACACTTCCAGAAGCACCAACGACACACACAGGATCAATGCTGAGGACACAGTAATTCAAATGTATCTCTGCAATGTGATGATTAAGACATAGGATTGGGCTATCCTGGCAATTAATTCTGCAAGGTACAGCTCCACACACCTCCCTACAGGTGGAGGAGCCAGCTTAGAGCACCCTGGTGTCCCTCACACCTTTCCGCACCGCAGCGTCCAGCTGAAGGTCCCCATTCCCTCCCTCACAGGAGGGAACTAGTATAATAATTATCCTCTGCGCTTGTCAGAGGATAATTATTACACTAGTTCAGCTTACAAGGCAGCTTCAGCAAACAAGTGGAGAAATGACGGGGAAGCAAAAAGCAATGCATTTGTGGGAATAAGCAGCAAACTTTTTATCTCCACTCACCACCAAAAATTCTCGACCCCAAAGTTATGGCAGGCAGTATCTCAGATCAAGTCTGCAGCGTAAACACATTGTCAGATACTGACAGTAGCAGTAACACAAAATCTCTCTCCCTGTTTTTGCAAGCTTTTAACTATTTTTCAGTTGAAAATTCAGACAAAGCACCAATGAGAAATACGAACCAACAGGTTTATAAAAATGAATAGCATGATGGATGACAGAAAAATCTGTATATGGGAAAGCTTCCTCCAGCCTTGAGAGCTGACTGAGGCATATTGCTCCCCACTGGCAGCAGTAGAGGGAAGGGGCTGGGTTTGAGTCCTGTGATCCAGAATCTGTACTTTCTTTTACAGATGCTGGGCTCAATTCCTTTACTCTCATTCACACTGAGCACTACTCTTCTTCCAGGGATTATTCGTAAACCAAGAAGCACAAAGGAATTAGAGTCACTAGATCGCATAGATGCAACAGCTACATTTCAAAATGTACTTGAATTTATCAACTTGTAGACAATTCACACGGATTTTTTTGCCTCAAAGTCAGTCCAGACCATTCAAGCTTTGGTAAACATTCATTGCATCTTTCATGTGGAAGTGAACTCCGAAAACTAAACAGCAATTTAAATGTAAAAATTAAGTATTCTACTCTAGATAAGATCTTACTAGAGGGTGGTTGGTTGACTTCTCATAATTTTTTTTCTGTTTAACTAAGCCAGCCAAAACCCTCTTAGTGTTTCCACTGTTGCATTTTATAAAAATAAAACAGTCTGTTATCAGCATAGCAATGCTCCCAAAACAAATCACACCACTAATCTTCTTAGTTGTGCCAGGAAAACTTCCTGCTGTAGACATACAATTAATCAGATCAGAAGTTCTACCCAATCTGCAATGAAAGGTATTTCACATGTGGTTACCCTGTGCAGTGCAGCCCCGGCACATACCCACAGGGTAGTGTCAAACGAGGTAGTGCTAAAACCAGAAGCATCTGCCTTAACACAGTGCTCCGCCCCAAACAATTAGCCCTGCTGAAACCATCTCCCTCTACAGGACGATCACTAGGGAACACTTTTCAGAAAGTGGTATGAACAAAGGAATTAACAGGGTTTAAAACCCCTGCTATGAAATGGGTCTCACATACACAGGAGTGTTGGGGCGATAAGTGAAAAGAAAAACATCTTATTCTCCTTTATATCTTGTTAAGGATTATTTCCTTCCACTGTAAAATAGGATTGAATTTACTACACAGAATAATTTCTAACAATGTAAGTGACTGGGTTTTGGTTTTTTTCACCTTAATAACTTTGATCTTGGAATAATATTCAGCACTACACCTTTTGAAAATTCACATATTTCTGAAGTGTGTCCAAGATTCCATCTTGTTCACCGACAGTTTGATCCCAAACTGCAGAAGAGAAAAATAAAATATGCTGTTTCTCCAAAGTAGATCTGCTCTCTAGCACTTAAAAAGCAGTAATTATACAGGTTCTTCAGTTCCAGTCAAGGAACAAATCACAAAGAATGCAGGAAGTCCAAAATAAATACACATCCTAAGAGCTAAGTACACACACTAACTTCTCAACATACCTTGCAAGCACCCTAGCAATTCTTATTTTCTACTGTTGGCAGAATACATAGTGATCTTTCTGTGTGACTGTTGCAACTTGCTCTGTAATTTTGTGCCAAAACCAGAAACATGGTAATGACATTGAATAGGTAATTAGTAACTATTAGAACAGTATACAAACTAGGGCGTAGTCAAGGTGCTAGCATCTGTCTAAGCCACCTGGAGGGATTTGGCTTCCTAACAAAGCATCAAAGATGGTGGTGCCTCTGTAAAAGTTTTTATATATCACTCAGATGAGCTATCAAAGGGTAAAACAAACCAGAATTTCATGTTAAATCCTATCACATGAAAAACGTGAAGTAGGAGAAAAATTTTATAGCTTTACTGCCCCTTAAAAAAACACCAACAAAGCCACATACAACAAAACATAATACAATTCATTACAGATGGAGTTTCAAGCAAAATGGGCTTGGGGGCTTGTTTTGATTTTTCGGATGTCAGCGATATGAGATACCCTGTAGACTACTCCAATTTCAACTGACCTGGGAGGACTGGGTAAATGTAGTGTTTGTTTCTTTCTGGTGGAATACAGAAAGCTTTGATTTCCTCAGAAACGGCTGCCAGCCCAGCCCCAGAGTCACCACCTTTTTTTCACTCCCTGCAACCAGCAGCTGCTACAAGATCAAGAACAGGAATTCTACTTTATTCCTCCTCCTCAATAGCTAATGGCAATTTTCTTTGCTCCTCCCCTGCTCAGACAGGGAAGAGGAGGAGGGAGAGACGATAAACTCTTGTGAACATACTCAACATTTATGTGATGTTAAAAGTGATAATTGTCATGTTCCAAGGGGATTAGTAGAGTATTGGTAATTTGGTAAACTTCACTATCGGTCAAGTCTTGTACCAAATATTACTGGAAAAATTTTCCCAGAGCTTCTTCATACTGGAGAATCTGCGTGCTTGAAAGAAGCTTGGGGAAATAATATTTCTCAAGGACTAATAACGAATCAAAATACATTCATTGTTTCAGTCAGATGAAGACAAACCCAGACAGCCCTCAGAGTTTCAACCTTTCCCCTGTCTTTCACCTTCCACAAAATTAGATGCCAGTTATAGATCACACAACCTAGATTTGAATCACAGGCACATCACTGCAGTTTTTCCATCAGCATAACCCCTGCACTACATTAGAACAAGATCAAGTAAACCTGCAATTCCGGCCTTCCCAGTTGTAACTAGGTCTCCAAACCCAAAGGACGCAAAAAATGGAGTAGAGAGCTTTATGTGGCTGTGGTAAAAGGGGAGGTCAGCTGTGCAGAAAACAGTGCTGTTTTCAAAGCCTAGCACTAGGGTTATTGGTTACAAAGCAAACTTCTAACACCAACACAAAGAGGTCCCCAGATTCTAGTTACCACTGCAAACAGAAACATCAAAAATGCTAATAGTAAATTATCACATGTATAGAGCAGTGAAGAGATTGAAGAGGTATAACAATCTAAGCAGGTAAAGTCTCCAGAGATTTATACTGCAATGACATACAAACAAAACCCTGCAGAAATATCTCAAACAAAGTCAGGACTTGTTACCCCATAGCACTACTGTTCCCTGCACAACAGCTTTTAGAGTTTGTTTTGAACTCCTTAGAGCCTAGAGGTTGTTCTAAAATTTACCTGAACAATCACAGCTCTGCTACAGAGCAGCTACTGGTCTCTCACCATTTCATTTTTTGGCCCATTCCTTACTTTAACATAGTGCCAGTAATTATTCCAAAGAGTACCTAATACAGATAGACCTGAAGAGACCAATCTATCCACCAATAGTTAACCGCAGTCTACAGAAATAAGAAGACCATTTTAATTGAGTCAAGTGAGATACACCAACACAGACATTAAGCACTAACTCTAAAATGCCTCAGCGGTTCCCAGAGATATTGAACACGTTCAGGTCTTCTCAAGGGCAGGCAGAACTGAGAACATTAAACAACCGTGAAGAATTTAGTATATGTATTTAAGATACCAAAAGTGTCAGCTTATCAACTCACACTTAGAAGAAGTAAAATCCTACCACTTTTGGTTGTTCCCAGCTGTATTCTCTACATACTAACTAAAGAAAAAGGCAAGACCACAGCCAAGCTGTCCTTACCTAAAGAGCTCTACTCTGACATTGTCTCTGTGAAGTCCAATAAATGTCTCTATTTCTAGTACAGCTAACACTGCAGGTCAGCCACTGCATGGAAAGACATCAGCTCAAATTTCCACCCCAGCTGAAGGAAGAGAAGCTTTCCCCAGCTGACCACCTGCTTTGCATTGAGTATCACTTGTAATTATCAGCCTCAGCTGTGAGAGCAAGAGAGGAGCTTTCCTGGACCTCTGCCAGGGAGTCATAGGGGCCCAGAGCTGGGGAGGAGGGCTGAAAGAACAGTAGAAAAAGTGCTACTGAGTTGTCTGTTTACTGGATTGTCTGCCCTAAAGAGGTCTTTGTTAACAAGTAGTGTTAAAGTCTGTACCAGGCAAGGTGCCTGTTCTAAGTAGGAATTCTACTTCTCATCCATCCTTCTTCCTCCAGGTGTTCTTACCCATCTCTACCACATAATACTCTATGCCAGAACTATCAAAGGCAGCTATCAAGGATTCAATGTATGATAAAACCATGAAAATGTATAGATACCACTGCCAAAACTACAGCTACTGTAAATTTGCTATGGTTGTTAAATGGTTAGTGAATACCTCTTACACTAGGTTTACTGATAAAAATGGAGCATAATTAATGACAGAAAAATTATTTGCTGTGGAAAAGCAAATAAGGCAGGTCTTAGATACATGCAGGATTACATACTGAAGGGAAACAGCCTTTGCTATATCAAAACTTAAAACACAGATGGAAAATTCATGCACAATTTTCTCTTATAAGTTAATAATATAAATCAACCTCTGTTTTTCAAAGAACAGTACACCCTTATATAGATTATGTACTTATCAAACATAATACATGAAAAAGAGGCAGAGCACTGTCAGTTTGACAAGTAAACTTCAGCAATGCTGAGATTGAAAGTAGCAGCTACATCCAGCCTGCATCCTACTCATCATAGTTATGTCTAATTCTATCAGAACAAACTGATTGTCTCTGAAGATCAGTCTGCATGAGGTACTACAATGCTGGATAACCAGTTAAGCTGCTTGTGGCACCATGTAGAAAATCTTAGTAACCTTTAATGGGTGGAGAGAGTTTTACAGAAATAAATCAGAATGTCAGATAAAAGTGACTCTGAGAATGATACAAACAATTTCTTGTTCACTCTTCTTTGTGCAAGTTCCTTCTTCAGGCCAGCTGAGAGAAAAACAAGCAACACAAACCAGGTTTGGGTGTGCAGTAAGGTGAAGGGATACTCTGACTTGAAAAGCCAGCATAATGCTTTTATTCTGTGCCAAATCCTTAAGGGCTTCTTTAAAATTCATCAACAGACAATAAGCTACAAAAAGAAGGATGAGGTGACATGAGTTCATGCTAAAAAAAACTCTCTCTGCTATCTCCACAGAGATATTTTCTTCTCCTTGCCAGATACGTTATCATTCAAGATAACCACACAGCATTAAGTGCACTATAACACCACAGCAAGAAGCAAGTGTGCATTTGCTTCACAGACAACTCCTTTAGCGTCTTTCATTTGGATTACAGAGCATAAGGAGCTACAAAGAGATATCATCAGTGCTAGATGAAAAATCTCAAAGTCTTGAACTGCAGTCTAAATACTAAGTAGTATAAAGCAATTCTCTGCTCTCTGCAAATTTCTGTGGGAAAGCGTTGCTGTTTGAGGGAAGAAGGACTGTTAAAATGGTTATTGGAGAGTCTGCTTAGAAGGCAATGAACAAAGCCTCATTTCGTTCTCTGCTAGCTTATAGAGCTCAGCAATACTGACTGACCGTAAAAGCAGTCTGAGGATCACAGTCAACTTTGTTGTTCATTATGATAACAACTAAAGGATAAGCAGGAACATCATCAAGATCCCCTTCTTCCCTTACTGTAAGTAAGACTCCCTTTATTTTAAAGTTTCAAAGATGTAGTTGAATTTTTCTACAAGAGCATTAATTATTTTAGTTCATAGGTAGCTTTTCATCACAGCTGTTTCACATAAAGACATTAGTGCTTTTTTTCACCAAAAAATTAAAAAACAGTACAAAATTATTCTGATTACACAATGTAAGAAGCCAGTAGTCCAGACAGCTTAAGCCATTTTCCCAGAGGTGCACAAAACACCATCAGAGTCAGGATCAGACCATGAGTCCTATTCCAGGTTCCTGCCCTATCTGCAAGGTTTGCTGCCTACCATATTAATAAGAAATGCCACTTACAAAACACATTATCCTCTCTGGCAGATGGCAGATGGACAGGGATCCTTCTCTAACCAGCTGCGATGTAAACAGTAGGTCTATTCGAAACACCTTCAACGTTGTTTCAAACGAGCATTATACTTCTTCAACAGTCCATTAATGTTTGGGGAAATACTATACTAGATTTTTAAGTACACTGACAGGTATAAAATGAGATGTGTAAATAGTCTTCTGATACTTAAGTCTTAGGGGTATTTTCCAAAGCATGATAGCTGGGATCCCACATGGCACAGTCTATATAAGACACAAAAGTCTCTTCCAGAATACACCGACCTAATGAAATGCCAGCAACTAAGGTACTCACCTATTACAAACCTGTGAGAAAAATAAACTGTGGCCCTATTTTTTTCTAACTGTGATCCTATTTTTTTCCTGTTTTAGACCATGGAGTGATCTCCCAGCTAGAAAAAGAAATCCGTGTCAATTCAGCTAATAGCCAGAAACTCTCCTTATACATGACCACTGTAATATTTTATACTATTTTTATATTATTTCCCATGCTCCAGAGCCATGACATACAGAAAGCAAATTATTTAGCATACACTAAGGATAACATGCATAGACAGTGACAAGTAATATCACAAGGAAGCGAGCTCTCCTTTTTTTAATGTGGCTCTGGGTAAAGTCCAGCAGACTTCTCTCTCCTAAACAGGAAAATGTCTTCTTACTTGCTGCTGCCCACACATTTAAGGAGTGGAATTACCAGGACTGGAGGTATTTGGGAGACTTAAGGCCCCTGTTGGTATTAGTTCATGCTGTGTGTACAAAAAAATAATCTGCTAGAGAGTACATGTACCCCTGCTCTGCCTTTCTCCTGCCGTCTCCCTTTGTAAGATTCTCCTAATTGCTACTCATTTACTGTCGGGCATATTTTAAAATGGAAAATTTGTCATTCTTCATTAAACTAATAAGACTAAAATGGAAATGTAGTCAGAGGAGTGTTTCTATAAAAATAGTACATTGTTACGATAAACTTTTGCTCTCTGTGCATTTAGTTTGACCTATATCCATAGCTCCTTTGTTTCATGTATCATTAACAGAACTGTTAATTAGTGTCCCAAGTCTGCAAGCAGTGTGAAGCAATTTCTGCAACTGGTACCTACATTCTGTCTGATGTATCTTTACTACTGAAGGTTGCACAGCTTTGACTCCAAGTAACCAGAACAAGTTTGCAGAGCTGGTAGTTTAAGAACTTTCACATGAAAATTGTAATCTGAAATCAACACGCCACATTGACAGAGGGCCTTTAAAAAAGTCACTTTTCTAAACAGAATCTGGGCTACCACACACTCACAAAATGAAAAGGAATGGTTCACTGGGAGCTTATCCTAGAACAAGGCCATGAGTCACAAAAGTACTGAAAAAGATATATGTGTACAAGTAAGCCAAATGTATCAGCTATCTGTCCTTAATGCATTGCCTGCGTAACAATAATTATACCCAAGTGCACAAACTGAGTGTTTTTTGTAGGTATTTGTGGAGTTACTTTACTTTCTATCTCTTCTGAATTATTTCAAACTTAGTGTAAACTTATGACCAGAATCATAAATTTTGCCTTAATGTTTAGAGGAACACATAGCAGTTTTACTGGTTACACATGCTTTTTCAGAATGTCAAGAATGCATGGCAACACCTATTCTGTAATCTATTCATATCTTCTTTAAAAGGTAATTGATTCATGCCATGCAAAATATTTACAGATTATAAAGTATATGACATTTAGAAATTATTCAACATCAGAGCAGATGTGTCCTTCTCAAGATGTAAGACCGCAGACCAGTTCTCACTTGCTTTTCTGTGCCTAACAGTAAGAAGGAGTCCCACAGCTGACTGACAGCAGTATTTATATCTTTATGATATAAATACATGCTTTAGAGTAATACAAAGCATACAACAGCTCCTATCCGCATCAGCAGATGAATTATTGTTGACTGAAAGGAAACACAATCCAGGTCATGTTGATGTTCTGCCCAAAATAACGTGCCCAATGTGCTGCCCAAAAATAATGCTTCATATTGTTTTCAAATTTCTCACCTTTCAACTCAATAATTTAAGATGAGGCATAGGTCAATGTGATCAACAAAACAAAGAAGAAAAAGGCAGTTGGATATGGTGTATTTGCCACAAATTATTTAAAGGGGAAAGAAATCAGGGAGATTGGTTGGAAATGGGCAAGGAACTAGTAGTAAGAATATGTTCCTGATGATAGGAAGACAGATAGACATAGAGACAGATGAAAAGTTCAGACAGAAAGAAGGGAGCAGGAGAGGGATCAGTGAGGCATGGAATCAGAAAAGCAAGTGAAAAAGAGTGAGAAAATCAATGCAGCCTTGTAACTCGAGTGGGAGCAAAATGTGGCAAATAGATGATAAAGGAACATACAAGTCAGCACAGAAGCAGTGCACTAGTGTGAAGCAGGAGCTCTACTGGGACTCAAAGCTGGGAAGAAATCTAGAGCTGAAGGCCTAGCAGGGCAGTTAGTCAAAGAGTCAGTCAGTAGAGTCAAGACTGAAAGCATTAGACTAGTCAGCAGAAAAGGCTGAGCAACAGAAAAACCACCAGATACTGATAGTGTGGAGGTGGTAAAGGATTTAGAGAAGAGGTAGTGACTGTGCAGTGCTGATGGAAGTAGACAGCTACTGAGACTCTAGACAAGCAACGCTTTGCTAAACTAGGGGTGAAGAAGAAGCAATGCTTCACTAAACTAGGGGTGAAGAGAAACTTCTCTGCATAATGAAAAAGGAGATCCTGTGTGCTGATTGACCAAATGCAAAAGTACAACTGGAGTCATTAACAAGACAAATCAAAACAAAGGCAAAAAATTGAAAAGACGACAAATATTGCTTTGTTTAGAGACATGTAAGGTAAGATACAGTCTTTTTCTTTAAGCATGGGCTTTTTCTTTTTGTTTTCCTGAGACTGACAAATGCCAATGTAATAGCTAAACTAGACCCTGTCGTACATCTGGTGTGTCTTGTGAAGTGAATCAATGCTACCACATTACTCCATTTAAGGTTTAACAGAGCAAAATGAAACATCCAGCAAAATAAAATTACCTTCACTATTGGCCTGGCTAATTATTGCAGGTTCCAGTGTTTATTAATAAAACATGACCAGAAGAACTAAGTACTTAAGGGTAGAACCACAGTATGAATCCCAGAAATATTTCACAAACAATTTGAAACTAATACAGGCACTTGCTCAAAGCAATATGCACATTCATAAACATGCACGTGTCTACATTGTTACTTTGTTTCTCAGGCAGCTGCAAACAGCAGCATAGTTCAAAAATTCACTTTTCTGGCACGCAAACAAGAATTCATGTTTCAACATGTAGAATTCCAACTTTCAGAAAATAAATGTATGATTAATCTGAAAATACATGCACAAGATATACATCTATATTAAATCAGCTATGCTTATATTAGATAGATTTACCTTAACAATTTAATTAAAATGCTGATTTGTATGGAAATTCCCCCAAAATCAGTCAATAGGAATGAAAAGCATCCAAAGCAGTAGTTCCTGTTCACTTCGACTTCTGAGATGATTGCACTAAGGCAGCACAGGAGGGGAACGGCTACTTTCTACATCAAATCTAATTTTTTCTACATAACTTATGGTAGAACTTACCTTTGGCTTTACACTTTTCTATGTCTACCTGTATTTCAGATGGGCTTCTACTTAAACTACAAAAGCATCCAGGCCCGTCTAACTATTTCTATATTTGTCAGTTTGTTTACAAAAATGCAGAAGACCAGGACTGTCTCTTCCTCCACGATCAGAAAGAAGTAGAATATGTTGAGTCTTATTACCCTACCTAAGCTGCATAGAGAACAACAGCCAAACTAGCATGCTTCCTAAATAAACAAGGTGGTTTAAAGATATAAGCAGTCAGAAATGTTTCTAGGATTTTTTCAGCTCCAAAATAAATACTGCCTGATGACCTCACATTTCCAGTTGTCCTTGCTCCCTAAGGGAGGTGACCCAGGCATCAAGGGTGATAGCATGGCAGGAAGGGCAGTGGCCTCACCAACATGGTACACAGTCCGACACTGCTCAAACAAGAACAGCAAAGCAGGGCCAGTGATGGTGCTAGAGTTGGGCAAGAGTCCAGACTGCTAGACAAGACTGTAGCAACGAGGCAGGTGACAGGCCAAGCCAAGAAGCCAAGGCCCTGAGTTTAAATACATCTCCTGAGTCAGTGCACACAGGTGTAAGGTTGGAGGGCCCACGTGAGGCTCCTCATAGGTCTTTCTCACCATTTAGCTTCTTCCGCTTCTCACAGCTCTTTCTCACAACTTCACTGTTTCACAATGGTCTGATGAAAGATTACACAGCTATCCCGTGCCAGAGCTGACTTCAAACACAGGATATGCTTGGGATGGCAAAAAGAGGTTGCAGAAGAAAATTAGAGATATTGATGGCTACTGGCTGGTTTGAGCAAGCAGAGCCTGTCAGTACCCCGACAGCTTGTAACTGAATAATGGCTCTCAGAGTATAATTTGAGGGACATGAGAACTTGAAAGGTCTATGCCCAGCATCTTAAGAGTTGTATATCCAGTTCAGATGAATCTCTGAAAGACAAACAGCAGCTTGCGGGACGGAAACAGAAGAAATAAAAATTTAAGATCCACTATGCTTTGTTTTTCTTCTGCGATAGACATTCAAAAAATGAAACCAAAATACAATCACTACCTTCGATTTCATTTACCCCAGGCCCCCAATACCAAACTACTGCACTTGTAATTCTTAAGTCCTGGACTCTACTCTGTAACACAATCAAGAATAATGCTCCATTTCTGTGTATAAAGACCAGTTTGTACCACGTGTGCCCCTGACAGAAGCATTTTCTCACTCAGGCATGTCTTACTCCTCTTTTTTGCTCATGGATTAGGTTTCAAAACCAATGAATAATAATAATACTCTGTAATTAATCTTCAAAGCTTCTCAAAAACTTCAACTCTGAAAAAAATTTCTAGCATGTTATTATTCCCATTCCACTGATCAGGAAGCTGAACAAGGAAGTCCAGAGATTTTATGTTCACTGAGTAGCAGAAAAACTCCCTCTTCCTGGTCTTCTGCTTAAATTCCAAATCAATTCAGAATTGATTTAGATCAAACTTCTCAAATATGTAAAAGGAAAGAATATATCATGAAGTTCCTAATCATTGTTAATTATGTCACAGAATATCATCAGGTAAATTACAACTTCCAGTGCTCGTTTAAAAAAAATATGTAATTAGGCATTTAGTTTCATTAAAAATTTGGTTAGTGTTATCTTTATTAAATTTTAGAGGCATTAGAAGTCATTAACATAGCCCCAAGCAGGATTAAAATTACTGCATGTCAAATGTTTCAGTTATTTTGCAAGCAGAATGCTGTCTTGGACAGCTTTCACTGTTTTTCAGATGCTTACTACAGCACTGAATATTGGCACTGTGCAGTAGATTGTACTTTATCTTTTGTTCCATCATGGCAAGCTGTTAGTCTTTGCTAATACCAGCTTCAGTGACAGCTAGGAAATCATGTTGTTTGAAACTGAATTAAGATGCATATAACATTTATATAAGGATTTTCCTGCTAGTTCTTTGAGATGATTGTAGCTTTTCCCCAAATCAGACTTGTACACCCATTATATAACCTCCGGAATCCTGTAGCTTATAAAATAGGTGGATCTCTCACATGTTTATTACAGTACAAAATTCTTGTCTACTTGCAATGATACAGTATATAAAACTGAGGATGAAATTATAATCTCTTCTCTCTTAAAATACCTCATCTTGGCAGAAGTATCTTGAACAGATAGGGAATGTTAAACGGTGAACTAATCTCTAATTCCAGAAAAAGAGTGTTAGAGCAACATTATATATAGTATTTGACAAAAAGCTCATCAAATTTCACAATGAAAAAACTGCAAAGAATTTTAAAATTGTTCTTTTTTTTAAGGATGTCAGTTCTTAAATGTTATTTTAGGGATTTAATGATTTAATGCTTCAGCCAGCCATCTACAGCAGGTTGGGCTTTAAGCCATTATTTATGATTTCTTGTTTTGGAAAAATAGTCTTCATAATGGGACAAATAAAAATAAAAAGAAATTAATATGCAGAATTGTGAGGCTTAGGAAAAAAATTACCTAAGTTGGTGAAAAGGAATAAGGAGGGAAGAGGTAAGGAGCATCAGAAGTTTGATGCTTTTGAATATAAATACTCTCTCTCTATTTACATTGAGAGAAACTACCATATTTACTTTATTTAAAATATATTTGAAAAGATCAACAGAAAGAGATACCAATATTTTTACTTATTTTTTCTAAAATGCGAAAGTTAGTTACAAATGCAAAATTTAGTTACATAATGTAACTAAAATTAAAATTTTGATGGTAGATTTTCTTCTTAAAAATGTTGATGCAGATTTTCTTCTTAAATGTTTGCCTTATTTTACCAATAATCTTTTCCATTTTCAAAGTACTTCTTTCCAATTTTAAAATTAGCTCTAGCCAGTCCTATTACAAACTTGCTATGGAAGTTCCAGTTGAAATAAACAATTGTCAAGCAAAGTGAGCTTTAAAACTCCAGGAGTATGAGGAAAGAATACTTTCATTACCTGTAGATATCTTACATAGCAAAAAAGTTCTAAGGAAGGCATTTACTGTATTTTATTTTAAATAAGGTACAATTCAGTGCACTTTTATGTACTGTAATATGATCACACACTTGGCAGATATTGCATAAGATTTCCTAAGCTAATATAATGTTTCCAGCTCTTGATAGCCAGGAGAATTTCATTATTCTGTTGGTTCAACCTGCTGTGTGTCAACAAATGTGTCTGGTTATTCCTAGACTACTTTAAGGTGCTCAAAAAGGCAGCATAGCAAACAATATTATTAGTAAATATCTTAATATTACAAATATGTCACACTTGTTTGCAGGACACTTGAAACCAGTTCAGAGCCCAATGAAATGACAAGCTATCACCATCTAAAAGACATAAAACCACTGCAGCTTTACACTTTCTCTAAACTTCTGTTGCATAAAGTGCATTTGTATCATTAAATAGATTGAACATAATAGCTTTACAAATATTCAAAGAAAAGATTTAAAACTTACTGAGCTTTGTAACAGGGTTTTTTTTAAACATCTGCAACAGATTACACACAGAAAGCCTCTCAACGGGGAAGTCAGAAGAGGCCCCGTGGTGTTTCCACACCCAGTCAATTAAAGGATTACTACTATTAAAAAACAAGTCTTTCTTTGGGCCTATAGATTTAAGCATATTATCTGAAATTGGTAGGGATCATCTTTGCTTGTAAAATGCCAGTAGGCTTACTGACATCAAATTTTGAGCTAGGCATCTTTGAGACCAACACAAAAAATCTGAGAGGTGTCTAAAGTAAGACAGACCAGATCTTATACCAGTTTATATTACTGCACAAATGTTGTTCCTACATTTTGAGTTCTCGTTTGATAGGACCAGTTATCAGCAAATTCCTTCCATTTTCTCTTGAGTGACTAAGACCTTCTGTCAAAACTGAAAAATATTTCTCATTTGCTGTATCTAAGACAATTGTTCCTAAAGAAAAGTATTCATCAGGCTATCAAAACTAGGTATGAACAGCACAAAATACTTTTTTTGTTGCAGTTATAGTTTTACATAGATCCAGTATAGACACTAAATAAATGCCAACAAAGTGTCCACTGGTTTTGTATTGTGGAATCCTGTAACTGCTTTGGTAGATACAGGCAATAGGTTGGCATAAAATAAATCTGGCATGTTAAGAATATAACAAATATGGTGTGTATTACACGGTGTGTATTAAGAACTGCATAGGTCTTATCATCACTGAGGACTGGAAGAAGACAAAAAACAGGTGGATATATTAGGGCAGACTTTTATATAGAAAAAATACAAAAGACATAAAACAGGGATACATACATATACATACTTCAGGTTCAGCCTGTGACCTTAGTGACATTAAGCTAATCCTCAATAACTCTTATGGATTCATTTTGACTACTGTGGCTCATAGATCAGCCAACCACAAACCAAAATTGCTATGAGAGATGGCGCAACTTCTGTGTACAGCCACCTCCGGATTAAGTGCTGGTTTAGGGCTCTTGCAAACTAATTTACTAAAGCAATATTGCAAAACGTAATAAAGATGGCTGGCATTTGGCCTTTAACTGTCTACCATTCATTATTTCCTCACAAAGGTCAGAACTGAGGCTCTATACCTAAAAACAGCTTCAAGCAAAACATCTGGGGTGGAAGAAGCTTCAGAGACTCATTCTGCAAGCTTTATCTGGATGAATGAGTCTCCCACACTGCTCTTGATTTCCCTAACTCAAGTGGAGACACTCTGCAATAGGTTGTCCTAAAGTTATTCCCATGGTATCAAGAAGGTAAGAGAAACTTGAAACAAAACAAACTATACTAAAATAAAGAGATACACTCTGGCCAATGAAATCAAGCTTCAAGTGTTATTCATGTAACATACCTCTCTCTCTGTTAAACATGAACAATAGCTGACAGGATCAAAAGTAGCCGTGGTCTGGATGTGCCTGTATCTTGAAAAGAAAAGAAAAAAAAAGAGCAGATGGATGCACCAAAGTACTTAAGCAGCTTACTTTACAGTAATAGTAAATTTTTTCACTTGACCAGCAAATACTGGATTAGTTATGAGCCCTGCCATGGCAGGTGGCACCTGTAGTTTTGACTATCATAGGAAACATTTAACTGTACCTAAAAAGCTTAGATAAAATCAAGAAGCCAATTACAAACACTGTGACATATTATAGAGCAACCCTTGAACAAATATTACCACTACAGAAGTACAAAAACATGATATGTATAGGCTTAACGTTATTAAAAAGTAGAACAATGTGATGAGAAGGGTGCTGATTCTATATACAGAGATTAAACATATATCTTAATGTTTATTATCATACTTAAATTTCTTATAGAATATATTTTATCTTCCTATATCCCATGAAAGGGTCCTTCTATTTGTTTTTTTTAAGTCCTTTTGTCTTAATTAGAGAATAGATAACTACACAGCAAGCTCTTTGTTACAGAAATACACAATACTAATGTAAACTAAGCAGTTAAAGATCTTTAGTAAAGCTTACTGAAGAGAAGAGGATATAAGGCAAGTAAGAAGTGGGATTTAAAATTCTTCAGTCACACACATAGTCCTAATACCTTTAATTTTCCTGATCACCTTCAGACAGACAAGATCTAAATAACATTTCAGGAGAGTTACTGGTCCTGATCATGCTGAACACAGCTGCTCATGGAAAATACACAGAATCAAAGATTTCTGTGTAGACTATTCTCCACTACTTCGGGGTTTGAATAGCATTTAATTAACGGTTTGACTTTGACGCACACTTGCTAAGTATTAGATACCTGGCTACGGAATAAATTAGGTCTCAACTGCAAGAACTTCAATGATTCTTTGATAGGCAACGTAATGAGAAAATCTCCTACCTTTACTGACAGGACAGTTTTGGAAGTTTTGCATCTACAAATCAAACTCACTTACATAACTTATCAATCTGCACAGGCGAAGTTCAGCAGTTGAGAAAGCACCTACAATACCATACTATTACCTTCATCTAATCTAGGCTAAGCTCTAAGCAAATCTCTCAGTTTTTCTCAGCAACCTCATTTGTGCAGCCAGAGTAATAAAGCAGGCATGACGATACACTCTTCTACTAACCTCGACAAGACCACGTGAAGCACTCTAGTCATCACTCAACCTTCCTTCCTAATTAGTTCTCTATGAAGTTATACATATACAACCTTTTTTTCTTGGTTAAGGAATTTGTTTACAAGAACCTGAAATCTTACCTGTAAAAAAATTAAAACAGACTTCATCTTCCTCTGTTAGTACAAAATCAAGCAAGAATGAGTTTCTTAGTGGAAAACAGTCTTCAGTTAAGCATTACAAAAGCTACCTCTGCTCCATCACACAAAACTCATTATCCCATACACACTAATATAATCTCAAGAACGAAATGAAGTTTAGTGCATATGGTCACTGCTGGCTTTTAGAAATCAGGTAAGATACCTCAGGGTAAGAAATACATTTCCCACATTGCTTCAAGGACTTTCAGAAACAGGGTGGAAAGCAATGTCACCATCTCGAAAGAACATGTTTATAACCTTGTGTTTAACTGACCTGCAAGCATAGTTTCCACTGCTTTTATCTGATTTATTCATATTCCTGGCAAAAAAATCAATCTAAAATTATTTCCAACTTCTCTACTTCATCCCCTGCAAAGTATAGCACCCACTTTATCTGAAAAATTAGCTTACCATTAGATCTGTAGCAAATTCCCTCACAGATGGTCTTACTTTATCTTTTTAATGCCTTAATTGGATTTTTATTTTGAAGTGATCAAGCTTAATAAAGGCCCATTTCATAAGACATCCCTCTTGCATTTATCACATTGTCTACAAATGTAGTTTTCAATCCCAAATATTCTTCAAGGAATGTTTCTTTAAATATGCTACATTTACACCTAAACACTTTGTAACACAGTTTTGCATAGTCTCAGAATACAATATAAAATTTGCAGACTAGTCACAGACTGCATTTGTTAATGATTACACACGTGGGAATGTTTACAGACAGCTTTTATCCTACCATTCTTTTTTTTGCCATGTTTTCCTTACTTTCTACTTTTCATGCAACCCTACACTAATATGTGGTCCAACACTTCTCTGCATATTTAAATTTCAGATGACTTTCCTATAGGCCTTTTCATAATTAAAAGCTATCAGAAATCACTGACATATAGTACTGTTATACCTTTGCAAATTAACACATTAAAATTTGCTAACTTAAAAATTCTACTTTTTCTTCCCCTCTGCCACAGTAGTGAATCACCACAATATTCTAAACTTACTTTCTATGATTATCTTGTCCAAACTAAACAGAAATCTCAACTAAATTTCTTAAGAGAAATTCAATACAATTCACTCTTCATAATTAAACCAGAAGTGAAAGCTAAGATTTATTGCATCTGGGAAATAGTTTCTTGGATCATGCTATCATTGACTAGAAAGATAAATAAGTACTGATGAAGTTGCCATTGCCCTATTTGGGAAATTTCATTACAGTAGTTCAAGACATTACTATTTTGTGGTAGCTTATAGTACATTTGCTTCTAACAAAAATACCCTTGTTTTCTGTAATTATGTAATCTCCTTCATGATCCCTAAGTCTTTGCCCACGGTTTCCTTCACCCAGTTTGGAATGAAGATTATAAATCTTTCACAGCAATCTAAGGCTACAAAATACTTCCTTCCAGAAGCCTCCCATATTATCACTTCCAAAGCTGTGTAACATTAAATACTAATAGGATTAACTTGGTATCAACTGTAACATGAACTAATGAACATGTAATGAAGTAGTTCAAAGCCACCGTGGTACCTAAGTAGATAACTGTAGAGGTTTCCCTTCCACTAGCTCATCACCCAAATATTTTGCCTTTTACAAAATTGTGGGATTTCACAGGCAGACAGAAACTGGGGAGAGAGACCTAGAAAACTGTGAAATCAAATTATGTAAAACCCTATATAAGCTGTTTATATTTCTGTGGAAATGCTATTAGTTGACTATCTTCATCATCAGACACCTCCAGATCCTTGTAAATACAACCCTAATTCTCATTCTCAGAAGAGATTTATGCCAGAATCCACATCAGGGTTTCAGTAGTGTTCCATTCAACACTACAATGCCTAATTGCAAGTGTCCTGCAACATAACAGAAATCAGCACTTGGAGACAGGCACTTCGGACCTGTACAAAATGCCCAGCCAAAGTGAAGCACCTTACAAAGAGATCATCAAGGACAGAAAGCGAAGAAGCTACCTCTGCCAGTCACTAGAAAAAATACAGGAGAAGATAACTTGACAGTTCATATTCAGCTCCATGCCTAGTTTACCTGTGTCTGAAATGAAAATCCTCCCTTGGCACCAGGAAGCTAAGCCAAGTCAACCTTTTCCTCACAGTTACAAAACTCAACGCAAAACCCAACAAGAGCAAGGAGAGCATGCAGCACATCAGCCTCAAAAGTCATCGTCCATTGCGCTGGCAGAGAGAACTCTACCAGAAGGGAAGCAGACAGGTGAAAACTGTGTTAAAATCCGTAAGGGGCTTAGCTGCCACACTGCATGTCAGCATGGTGCACAGGAGCTGACTGGGCATGGCAAACTTTTTAGCTAACTTGGTATCCAAAAGAACAGACAATGGTCAGGGAATTTGGGAGTCTGTTGTTTTCAAGATGTTGGTAAGCAGCAGTTTTGAGGATCTCGGAGGAATGTAATGTTAGCCTGAGGTATCTAAATAGCAATTAGATGCTTATGCTATACTCGTATGCAGAAGGAAAAAGATCATAGCCATATCAACACACACAAAAAATAACAAATACATTCTTACTATCAACTTACTGTCAAGAAAAGTACATTAGATAGACTGATATCGATGAGACATTCAGTTGCAACATTCTCCTGGTAAGCTTTAATACAAGTAACAATGTAATGGATAAGTTGCACTTAAGGCATATGACTACAGTGCATTTAATTAGAGTCGTGTTGACTTTACTATTGGTCAAATTTAGTCTCAGAGCTTCATTTGGTAGTAGCCAAGAACTCCCACATACTTTGTAAAGTATTGTGGTAGGTTAGTACTATTATTATATAGTTAAACTGCAGTAGAATGTTGAGGTCCCGATTAGGAAGGAATGAAAGGACAATGAAATAGCACTGAGGATTTTTAGTTAATAACATGCATTAAATAGCACAGGGGGAAAATTGAAGATACTTGTTGGAAACACTTAAAAGAGCAATAAAGGCTGGCATTGCAGATGCCATACAGTCAGCAGTTCAAGCGTATAAGAGATGGTAAGGTGCGGTCTAAAAAGTTAAAGCAAATAATCCCACAGTACGAGAGAGGGAACAATGGAACATCAAAATAACAAGAAGAAAAATATTTAAAAAGATACACATGTTGCAAGACAGTATTTGTTGAGACTAGAATGAAGATGACTGGAGTTGTCAAGACATGAAATGATAAGGGCCTGAGTGAGAGTTCTGGTCATGTGAATTGAGAACAAAGGCTGAATCAGACTGAGCTTGAGTAGGAAGAAGTAAATCTACCATGTTAGCAATAGCAAAAAAAAAAAAAAAAAAAGAAAAAAGCA
>Ga0065711_1031495_pt1 | contig 29504 bp, 8 predicted proteins | sample Hoacrofraction12_FD_59098 | JGI IMG/M metagenome (GOLD analysis project Ga0065711, IMG submission 59098) | Hoatzin crop microbial communities from Cojedes, Venezuela - Epithelial fraction 12 v2 (version 2) | ecosystem: Host-associated > Birds > Digestive system > Esophagus > Crop | place... | reverse complement strand
AAAAAAAAAAAAAAAAACAAAAAAAAAACGAAAAGCAGACCACAACAACAATAACAAAACCCCAACCAAAAAAACAGCACAAAGACATCATCTCTTAGAAAAAGGGAGGCCCAAAACTCTTCCATATCTGCTCAAATTTGAGCATAACCTAAATCCAACTAAAATGAATGCAAAGATCTCCTTTGGATTTAAAAGGATTACTTACACTTCATCAGAGACTACTGGAGGACACCTATACAAACGTCTCTATGTGTTAACCGATGTACATTAACACATCTGCATTCAAGAAACACTTTAGAAATTAGAATATCCCATGAAAGATTGTGCATGCAGCACATAAGCCCAAAAGAAAAAGCACACTACGCTATAACACCGAAATTTTGTTTCCCACTTACTCTACTAGAATCCTTCTTATCCATTGCCTTGAAAACCCAAATTGCTGCCAAATAAGTACCGTTCCATATAATGCTATTTTCCGTACCCTACAGCCACAGATAACAGTCTTCTTTGATGAAATATGTTCATATTTGTGGCTTATGCCTTCTAGCACTTCTTACTTTTACTTTCTTACTGTCAATTACTGATAGATAGTATTGTGTGGTAACACAGCACAGAGCTAATTGCTTTCTCAATAACCCTGCACAGCTTCTTGAGACCTGTCTGACAAGATCTGATTATGTAAACTCTGACTCCAAACTCAAACTCAACCAAGTCTTTGAGCATTCCCTTCTTTGATGTGAGTAGGTTTTTGATCGCTTCCATGATTACTGAGAAGTTTCATCTAGGCTTCACTTCTCTGAACAATGTAAGACTTCTACCTCTGAGTTTAAAGTACTGCCCAAACATTTGAATATACAACCAATACATGCGCGCACATGTGTGTGTGAAATGCATGTATAATCTACCTTCTGGACATAGCAAAATGAAGAGTTGTAGAATAAATGTAAGCCATTCCCTGCAGGGTTTTGGCAACAGCTTACAGTAAGTGGCAAATCACTACTGCTTTTGATGTTCATTGTAATGTTAGCCATCTTGAACTCTTTTGGTATTTCCTTGGATGCAATGGGCAGTTGCCTAGAAAATTTCTTTTGCTGTGTTTAATGCAGAGTCACTACATAACATTTTATAAGATGACCCAAGTATTTATGAACAAGGAATAGAAGTTGTATATGTATATGCATAAAACCCATCTCATTTGTTTAAATGATTCCAGGCGCTAAGAAACACAATTCTCGTATCAAGAATTCCTTCAGCAGACAAACATGAAGAACAGCGGCAGTCTCTTAGCAGTGGGAGATGTCAATAAGAGCTCCTTTAGCTGCACTCCAGACAACTACAATTAAAGTGTCAAAACTATCTCCAGTCTTCTGAGTAAGTCTCTCCTCCATTATACTGAATTCAAAGGATGTGTTACCATTTATTTCAAACAGGACTAAGATACCACTCCTGGTATGTTTGGGGGATAGTTGAATCATCACAACAGCAGCAAGACTTTGCATCAGAGTAACAAAGAGAAATTCCTCCCAGCTTGAGACTGAAGCAGACATCAGCGACATAGGCTGAAGGAAGTTGTTCTTTCTATTCAAAATTCTAAACAGCTGTTTTCAAGGCAGATTAAAAGATTTTTCAATGTTTGGATTCAACTCAAGAGCTTTATCTAATGCATACTTTGTATTTGAGTATTTGTTGAATTAGAAATTTAATAGAGCAGCTGAGTATTTTAAAATCTTTTGGAAGATGTGAAAAAGGGATGTGAACTCTAGCACACCCTGTAAAACATAAATTTCTTACCAAAAGAATATGTTATTCATGTGCTCTGTACATTAGGTCAATTATTACTCACTTTCTTTGGAGAACAACCAAGTGCCTCCACCCTTTATAACAGAGCACTGTAATCAACTGTAGTAAGAATAGCAGAATTATTCTCATTCACATTGGTGGCTCAGGCCTTAGCTCAAGAAGGCTTGAACAGTAAGAAACTAAGATGGATTTGCCGTCATCTTTACTTTTTTTTTTTAAAGAGGGGAAGAAATTACTATTTCCTTGTACACCTTTGTAAATAATTTCAATTTCACATAAATGGGGAAAAAATATAAAAAGGAATGCTTTAAACTGGTCCTCCAATTTAAATATTTCTGTTATTTAATGACAAATTCCATAAGCATTCTGATACCAATACTTCTTCCACTGCATGTCTTTCATTTCCGCTAACCCAATTTAACCTCTCATCTTCCTTGCAGTCAGCAGCTGTACAAAGCATTTTTTTTGTACTGACATCAGCAAGCAACTGAAGTGCCAGTGCTAGAATTAAAATGCCTTCTAAAAACATGACTTTTTGTATTGAATTTGGAACTGACTTTGATACAACTTGTACTGTTAGTTTAATATAGTATCACCTTTCATGGAGCCATATCTTGTTGGGTTCCTGCTGGGACCTGAGAGCTAAAATAGCACAAGGTTTAATGCATGGCACTTCATTTTGCCCAGCCTGGCTCAGGCCAAGAGAAGCATTTCAAATTATTTAGATAACCACACAGATTAAATACCCAGCAAGATAGCTTGCTAAGTCATTCATCATTTGCCATTCCTGGACTGTGCTTGTGTCTAGCAATGTTTTTACTAGAAGAGCCATTCAGATGAATGGAATGCACATCTCCGCTGGGTTTCCCCTGCCCAAGCAGCAGTCTAAACTTCTCAGCCTGCCTTCAGTGCTGTCTTCCCGAGATGTGTGAAAACTAATCGGCTAGATACCCTCTGCCATCATCTTCTCACCTATCTTCCCCCCTCACCTGCTGCTCTTGCTTTTTCCCTATGAGCCGCTATACATCTACCCAATTCCAGTGTATTAAAACATTACTCTCTCCTTACTTCAATACCTCAAATTGTCCTCTTATTACTCCTTTACTCTTCACCTCAAGAACTGAGTAACTGGAATAATTCACATCACATGGTGCAACTCAGTAGCAGACATAGTACCTGCATCATTAAATTATACCTTATCTTCATATTGGAGCACGGGTAATCTAACATTGACTCTCACAGCTATGTATCACTTACCTCTTTTTTAACTGCCCATTTCAATGGTAGATCTTTTTTGCCCTTAAAGCCTGCAGTCTGCAAGTCATTTTTGACCCTGCGGTTTCTTTTGAAGCCTGTATTAATCTGACCATAAAGCTGTCATACTACCATTATACAAATCTCTCCAAGTTACCACCCATACTGTCCCACCGGGACATGGAGATTCTCATAAAGGCTTTCATCATATCCCAGCAGGACAATTATAATTCATTCCTTGCTGGTTTTACTATTACCTCCTATAAACCTTTCAAACTCAAGTAGTATTCTGTCACTGTACTGCTCAACTGAACTAAGCTGTCTGGACGTCTTATTCCAGCAGAGAGACTAGTCCAATGGCCCTCGAAGCAGCAGTTCAAGGTGTCTGACTAAGATCCATCTTAACTGCCCTTTGAAGAAAGTGCACAGCATGCTCTTTTGACTGTATGTTTACTGCTTCATGTCTTATTGCAGCTCTCGGAAACCTTAGCAGACAAAAGAGTTTTTCAGATCCTAAAATATCCCATCACTGAGGGACCTAGTTTCCTTCTAAACCAGGTGAAATTATCAATCAAGCATCTAATGCACCTCCCCAACTTTTTGTTTTAAGTGACAAGCAGGTAAGGACAGCCAGTGTCAGGTGCAAATAGGAAAAAATCCCCTGACAGTGCATCAGTTGTTACTAGTACTACGAGGAGTTAAAACCATTCCCTATCCCACACCCCATGAACCACTGTAATTTTGTCAGCTTATTTTATATCTTTAAATGAACTGTTCCGTTTTTAGAATTTTATTAGGCAAGTACACTAGAAATTATCAGTATAACATGTGCTTTCATTTCACAGCACTCAATCAATCACTGCCACGGGACAAACACCCTCTGGATAGTAGAACACGCAAATAAGAAAAAACGCAGAACAACTAGGATTATGAATGCTTTGACAATGGCAGCACTGGATCTTCCTTTAAATGGCTAGCAAGTCTGGATGATACAGTTGGAGGTGTAATGAATCACAGACTAACATATATTTTAACACATTTTCCAGACGGTTGCTGGACACAGTCCTGGGCAACCTGCTCTAGCTGATCCTGCTTGAGAAGGGGGGTTGTACTAGATGATCTCAAGAGATCATTTCCACCCTAAGCAATTCTGGAAGCTGAAATACTGTTAGAAACTACCCCCTCTCCCCTGTAATTCTTATGGCCCTATTTTTAAAAAAATGTAAATACATTCCTTGATAGATAGAAGTCACTTCACTAAATAGGAGATGTGCATTTTAGTGTGCTGTTTTTGCTGGAGATAAATTGATTTCCCCAGCTTTGCTGAAAACTCATCTATCAGCAGATTCAGGGGAGCCACTGTAAGCAGTGGGACCAATGTAAAAGGGGCACAGCAGAGCAGGGGCTTTGTCCTGTGCTGCGTGTAGTGGTGCAGGATGAAAGCATGAGCCACCAGCCACCACTTTCCCAAGCAGGCAAGACCAGAGAGGACACAGGTTTCTGCTAAGCTCCTGTTTTCCTAGAACGGTCAGCACCTCCATGTTGGAAGAAAAAGCACTAGAGGGTCACAGCAGACCATTCATCCCAAGGACTAAGGAGGAAATGGGGACAGTACTGAAACTCCTGCCGATCACCGGGTAGACTTTGCAAGAAAAAAAATATGACAGGGCCATTATAAAACATGACCAAGATCATTTGGTAAGCCAGGCTTACTTGAGTTAAATTCTTTTTAAAAACAGTCACACACTAAGTTAAACATTCAGGATCAGAAAAAACAGCGCAGAGGCCACCACTTCAGAATGGGACTTGTAATCTGAATTACACCACCACGAAAAGAAATTAAGACTACAGCACATCAAACTGCAGTTGCGTTCACCTACCTGTGCTAGTTTAGCCTGGGTAACACCCAAAATAGACACATAATAAATGTATAAGGTCACAATCAAAAATCAGGTGCATACAAGGTTTCACATTCCTTTTCTGAAAATATAAGCCCATATACGCATACATGTGTGTGTGCACACACAGGCATTTTTAATAACTTTCATGCTTTTTTTTAATTACTTATCCCTAGCCTTTACACATCTTCCTACAAAAAGAAATATTGAATCTTCTTTTCCTTACATAAGGAAATTCCATCTTTTTCCAAAAGGCGTTTTTTCTGGATAAGGAGTGCAAAGCTAGGCTCTGTTTTACAGCAGAGCAGAATTTGGAGAGTGATCTTTCTCTTAAGGCTCCTTTCTTTTCGGACCTTATTGAGGCCTCTTTTCTTTTCCTACAGTGTTTCTCTAGAGTGCCAAACCGTACAAGCTGTCACCGAAAAAAAAAAATAAAAACCTCTCAAGCATTATTCGTGAGCTTCTCAAGGCCAGTTGGAAGTGTGAATGTGACTGTCCTTACAGCTCCTCTTAGGTAGTTGTTTCCTACAACTTCTTGCAACTTATATGCTGAGATAGGATATATCTTTCTAAATGTAACAGTTTACTTTAGAGAAGCTTTCATTTTTACACAGATTTCATCAAGTCTGTTACAAATATGTTGCAAGGAAACTTACATGTGACAAAACAGTTGCACTGACCATCTTGAGCACCTGTGCTTAATATGCCTTTTTATTAGCATTTTGCAGCTGACCTACATAAAAGAACTGTTTGACTTGGAAATGCCCTTGTCAATTTATCCTTGCATTAGGTATGATCTATGACGTTTTAAAAGAGGTTCTCTTTATCAGAGTTGACCATCATGAAACTTTTAGATCGTTTTAAAAAACAAACAAGCAAAGAAAAAATGAAATCTGTAACACAAACTTCATTAAGGTATCATACATACTGATATTTGACATTTTTCTTCTGCAAATGTAACAAAAAGTTTCAGCTTACCAGCTCAATAAGAAAAAAAGATGTGAATGGAAAATATTCATATAAAATTTCAGGGTGATTCACAAGAAAAAGATTTGTTTTCACTGTAACAAATGAAAGGATTTTAGGTAGTTGTGCTTTCTTATATCAAAATATATTTCAGCCCAGAGAAGGAACATTTTTCTCCATAAATGGCTAAGTGGGCACTGTCAGATAAGTTCTCAGCTGCCTTTACTCATTCCCTGTATCACGTTCAACTCCAGGAGTCACATTTCAAAAGCACCTTTTCTGTGGAAAGCTCCATAAGAAATTAGTTGTGCTCAGCTATTTTATGTTCTATAAGTTTTGTAGTGACCCAGAAATCAGCAGATGGCTGAAATTAGAAAATTAGGCATGTTATAATGGTACTAAATGAGCAAGAAGGGCTTGAAGACACTCATTCTGAAGGCCTCAAATGCAACACTATGCTGCAGTGACAACCAAAATCAATAAAAGCTGACTCAGTCTTTCCACACACAACAAAATCTGACTTCTGTGATACAACACACCAGACAGATTCTTCCCAGTTCTCCTTGGAGATCCACAGAGCACAGATCTGGCAGTGTAGGCCATTCAGGGAACTTGTATCTTTCAACTGCCTGCACTGTATATATGAAAGTCATATCTGTATTGATATCATATCCCACAAGCAAACAAGCATAGACATCTCTTTGTGTATACGACTTCAACAAAACCAGCACAAGGTTCAGAGACTGCCTGCAATAAAGCAGAACTGAATTTCTTGCATAGCAAATGTGTGCCGCAGGCTGCCTGCACACCTGGAGGCAGACGTCCGGTTCAACAACAAAGCTGTCTGCAATACCAGGAGAACGATCTCCGTGACCCTCACATGAGTCCCTTCAATGTCCTACATGCAAGAATCAAATCTTACAGATTAGAACAACACAGCTATTTCATGCAAATGTTTGTATTATAATTGATATCAGGATATGGGCTCCTCAATTTGTGATTAAATTTGTATGCATCTCCACTGCTGCAACTAAAATCAAATCAAAACACAACAAAGCCCAAATAATACCTTACTGCTCATCTAAAGGTCAGTGCCCTTAGCAGCCAATCAAGCAGGCATGGAAATACAGAAAGGGCTGCCAAATAGTTGAATGAAAACTTTGGATTTGTTTGATTGAAATCAAAACTCAGTTTGGAACAAAATGTAAATGTTCAGCTTCATGTACAAAAGTTGGAGCCCTCGCATCTCACAAGAGACCTAAGCCCATATGTACCGAATCATCTATCGATCTTAAGCTCTAAGCACATATCTGAAGAAACATTCTAAAACTTGCTATGTGATATTCTGAGCAGCACAAAGCATAGAGCAAGCAACATAGGACTGGTTATAGGCTGTATTTGCAAGGAGCAGAACAATGGATAAAAGCCTTCACATATACAAGATCCTAAAAATGCTTTTTTGGCATTGAATAACAGACTGAGCTTAGTACTGAGTTCTGATCCAGAGATGTACTGATGATATTGCTAAGTGTTCTAAACCATCCTAAATAACACACAGTAATTCTGCAGAGACTGATTTCTCCACCACTAAGCTGCAGCTTCAGTTTTAAAAACTAGAAAAAACTCCTCATCCACTTATCTCAACCTTTTTTACAGAAAAGATAACCCAAGACATTGATAATGAATTTTCATTTTAAAACTGAAAGATGTCAATGGTGGCAAGATGTATTACAATTATTTAAAGACAATAAAACATCGTTCTGTGACTGAATATATTTCTCCAGCCTGAAGCCATTTTTCATAATTTTTCAGGGGGGAAATGGTGTGTAACAATCTTCATTTCAGGCCTTCAAGCTTAGCCACCCTTTAGTTTGCTGCTATAATACTGTACGCACATTCATGTTACAGGGCCACAGAAACTACACGTCTATGTCAACAGATGTGTTTCTTGGAAGACAGCTACAGAAATCAAGTTTATTCAAATGTTTGCCAGCTACCATATGCTGCAATACTACTTTAAATGCAACATAAGGCTTTGGGAACATACTTTTACTGCTATCTACACTTTGTTATTTACTTTCCATTTAGACTAAATACCAGAGACGGGGCACACTAAGGGGTGCAGTGTCCTCTTTGTGAAAACATTCTACCCGTTGTAATATTTAGAAAGAAAAAAAATATACACAGCACTACGCTACTCTAGACCACTTTCAGCAGCTGCACTTTCATAGAGAGGCTCTGGGAAAGATATTTTTACATATGGCATTAATTCTGGGAACTTTTAATAATGGCCAAATATAATTAAAAATTATGCAAAAATTCTTGCCATGAAGTGAGCAGTACAGAAACGACTCTGTCTGAAGAAAAAGCAATCGTTTGCTCATATTCTGAGTCCAGAAAAAAAACAAAACACACGTGGTACATTTTTAATATTTGAACTACATCTGGCCAAATTCTGCTCCTATGCGAAGAGAGTGGCAAAACTCCAAAATGCAGCAGGATTGAGCCCCTGATGTTGTCACAAGCATTCAAATAAACAAACAGGACTGTAACACATTCTAAGCTTCCACTGTGTTGCTCTAAATGAATCCTGACAGAAAAAAGAAAAGCACATTTCACTGCATTTTTGCAATACAAGGACAACAACAACATACAATTTTATATTATATAGAATTCATCCTCTTAAATTACAATCATCCAAATGTCCAAAGACATACAGATTCAAAAAGTCAAGAAAGCTTCTATGCACGAGTTTGGACGACGCAGTTCTATCAAATGTGATAGAGATGTCTGATCTCCCTGAGCTTCCAACACCAGTTTTTCCTCCGGACTTTTCATAAAGTGCATGGCATGGGGATCTTTTCACATGACCCAAACGTGGGCATCTCACATAGTCAGCTAAATCCCCTAGGCTCTTTCACAGACAATAAAAAGAGCTGTCAATGTTCTGAATCATCTTCAAGGGAACATAAGCTCAGTCTCTGCTCTCAGTCTCTTCAGTGACTCTAAAAGGAACTGCAGAATCTGTAACTCACTCAAGTTGTTCAGCATTAAAGTCGAACGGTGTAAAAATGGCATCCAGTTTTTAACCAGCAGAAGAGATTTTGCTTTGCTTACATCTCTTCATTTTCTGCTACCTGTGATTCCTTTTCATTAACAATATGACTACATGATATGCTAAAACTGAGTGCACATCTCAACACTAAAAGCTGAGCGCACCTCCCGGATCTTAACTGACTCTGAAAGCTTGGGCCAAAATTCAGCAAGGCCCTTAAGCACTTGCATAATTTTAAGCATATTGACATCTCGGGTTTGAACTTAAATGCATGTCAAAGCCCATCACTGGACTGCAGCCAGAGAACTCGGCACCTTCCAAAAGGAATCCTTGAAGTTCAAATTTTAACTGAGCCAATATCAATGAAATATTTTCCTTTCTGGACTACGTATTTTAAGTGTGCCTTAAATTGCTGTAGGAAGCATTTCCAGCTCCACTACACTTCTACTGCTTAGCTTATGTCAAGTTGACCTTTTTGATGAACATTATCCCACAGAAAACCTAGGTCTGTTGTACTTATGATACACCTGCATACACTCGACTGTATGCCCAGGAGGCTTCTCCTGCTCTGGAAAGGTGCCAAATACACACACAACAGCTTAGGAGCTAATGACACATGTGTACCACTTCTGAGCACACTATAGCTATCAATCCAGCTCTGACAAAACGTAATCTCACCCATGACATGGTACAGAGTCCCAGAAGATGGAGGAACTCCACTGACAATAACGAATCTAAAAATTCCTTTTGTTCATTATAGTGTTTTATACCATCATTAGCACTTCTAAGACACACAAAAAGCAAACTGTATGCCAAAACTGTCCAATGCCAGCTGCTACCCTCTCGAAGAATGACTGAATAAATACATAAAAATACTCATGCCACAAATTTGATGGAGTTTGCTGCGCTGTGAAACCAGCAGGTCTTTCATCAGATAAAGCCCTTCCATTATGCATGTAGTTGAAGCTATTGACCTACACAGAAGTCTTGCAGATCTTCATTAACAACCATATGGTCAGCATTTACTGAAGTAATACCAATCAGGCTAATTTGTATTACAAATATGGACCAAATGTATGGAAATACTACTTAAAACAGCAGACACAGAACTAAGCAGCTTGTCTCTGGATGTAAGAAACTGGCTCTAACTTTGCAACAACCACCTGCAACATTTCATTTGTTATCCATATCAGATTATTGGAATAAACTCCATGAATTTTGTTGCCCCAGCATTGTTTTATTGAAGACAGTTTTCAGCTACAACATAGGCAGCAAAGGCTAGAATATTCTTTGGTCTGTGACATACACGCCATAAACAGTCTGTGACTGTTACTATTACTTGATGCTTGCAGAGAAAAGCACTGCATGATACGCAGCAGTAAATTACTTACATCACTGTTAGCTTGTGGCATGGCATAACCCAGAAGTCAGACCACGACCAAACAGATGGAGAGGAGAATGTGCATGCCACAAAACTATATCACTTCACATTACATTTATATCCAGAAATGGTGCTTTCAAAACAATCTGCCTCTCCTGCTTCCCCCAGAAATGGGATACTTTAAGAGATGATTTCTCTTGAGTAATTTCCTTTTTTTTTTCCCTGCTCCACACATAGAAATGCTTTGGGTTTGTTTTGTTCTTCTCTCTCCACCACCTCTTTCTCTTTCTAATAAAGACACAGTTTTACTCTACAATGTATGTATCTTGTCAATTTACTGGATAACGTCCATCCACATATACATCAGAAGCCCACCGGGGAGTGTCACAAATCCACATAACCTTCCAAAGCTGCATTCAAAATATGGACCTCTTACTTAGCTGACAGATGCGTAAAACCATATGCAGCCAGACAACCCCCTAAGGACCACACAGGTGCATGTGTTGAACAATGCAAGTTATTCTGACTAAGACCAACATTAGCTTATACTTGAAAAGTTATCTTCAGAAAAAGTTTTTCTGATGGCATAATGTGATTCTAGGACCAAAAACCACCACACCCTTTTTAGAGGAGGGGAACATATTAGCTCAGCTAGGTAGAGAGGCTGCAGGAAATCTCTGTGAAAGAAGCCAAATTTCAGAGGTTTTCTAGGAAGATATGACTATCATTTGGCCTCAATACTGCAGTGAGCATTAGCCAGAAATACTACACCTCATTAATGACTATTTTCTCTTTTATTGATAACTATAGAATCAAACACATGTTCTAAGTAAAAACTGCCTATGGATGAAGCATATAAATTACAGATTTCCACTTCAATTGTGCTTAGTAACTTGCATGGGATGTCATGACGGCATGATTTGGCTCAAACGGCTCTGTGTCACCAGTTTCTCACTCCACCCAACACAAGGCAGAAGCCCTGAGGGACAGGACTGAAGCTGTTAGCAGGCTTCAGCCTTGAAACTTGCCATAATGAGGTGGAGTAAAACTGGTCCCATATCGGGCAACATAAAAGCAGCGTTCAAGAAACTTCTGAATTTGCGCTTTACATCTCTACCATACTGAAGGCTCAAACCCTTCATCCATGGGGAACAAGCAGTCATTGCTTGAAATTCAAAGCCTTACAGTAATACTCAGTACATTCTTTACCTATAAAGCCTTCATTATCTTCAAACTCAGGATTTTTAACCTAGTTTTGCATTCTTCTTACTCCTCTCAAGCAGTGAGATCCCAAGATTCAGAACAGAGCTACTCTTCAATCTTCAGAAAAACTTCACCGTCACTTTGAACTACTTTTACAAGATCTGAGTGGACAACTGGTAAGACTTCAAACAGTGCCCACACAGCAATTTTAACTGCTGTAGGGAGTGCAGGAAATACCTGCTTCATCCTACGGTCTGCTCTAGCTTTGGTCACCCCCAGGAACGGTTCTTCTGCACCACCCACCTATGCTGCCCATATAAAAAAAGCCAAACACCACTCCAGGTGCAGCACCGACAGCAGTGATCATCTGACACACTCACTGACAGAAACTTCATGTGCTAAGCACATCCCCTGTATGCAAGACACAGATCAGTTTAGTAATGCCTATTCCACCCCAGGTTCACAGATACACAAAGCAACCTGTTTGTATGACTAGTATGTATGAATTTCCAACTAAACAGATCAATTAATAGCTCTAACAAATTAATGTATTTTAATATTACAAAATTCAACAAAAGGATTATACCTAAACATTGTTCACTATATCTAGCTCAGACGAACCATTAAATTGGTTTAATAACCTTGAAAAAAAAAAAATCTACCAGATAAGACAGTTGGTATAGCTGTGTTTTCATCTGGAAACAGCTGTGCTTATCACTATAGATACACAAATAAAAAGCTAAAATTGGTAACAATAAATCTGTACAAAATGGAAAGAAGAACTGAATAAACTCTGCCAAAACAGAACATACCACAGACAGAGGCAAGATGCTGCTTATCATTGGTAAGCAAATGTATCAGAGATACAAAGAGTTTTTCTGATGACTTAGAAACTGAATGGAAGTTTGAGTAAAAACACTTCTCAACATTTTTTTATTTGCCACCTCTTCCACTGGAGTGTTTTCATAGCAAAAAAGTAAACAATAGAAAGGCCTTAATCAGCTGCATGTGTGTTTAATCCTGGCCTCTATCTTTATGAAGCTCACATATTGCTAAAAATGCTACTTAGAACTTATTTTCAGTCTTCAGACTAACAAAAACAAATCAAACCAATTCAACTATAGATTAGAATAGGCAATGGCTTGACAACCCTACTGTTCTAGTAAATAAATGGGGATTTTTGCCCCCAGAAATGAAAATGACACTTGGTAAGCCTACTATGAACTGAAGAACTAACCATTAAAATCATACCAAATCAACACCTGTGATATACAAATATCACAACGGAAGATAAGATTTAATGTTTGTTTTTAAATCAATGCTAAAGTTTTATTTCTCATTACAAATGCCATTTAGGAAAGTTGTTGCCATTTTAACTTGTGTTACTCCATGTCTAGTAGCTCCACAGTTTCCTTAAACTGGCGTTTTCCTTTCAGTAAAACTTCCTTACATTGCCTTCTACAAGAACATTTATTCTATTTTGCCTTATTCATAGACAGTAATAAAATATTACTATTGAAGTATTTTATTTACTATTTAAGTATTTTTAAGTTACTATTAAGCAAGTTGGAACATCAATTTTTTTCCACTGTTTTAGGGCACATACCTCTTTCACACTGGGGTCCAGTAAAGCCATACGTGCAAGCACATCGGTTCGGAGCCACGCATCTCCCTCCATTTAGACATCCATTTTCACAGACAGCTGTATCGGGGGAAGGCAAAAGTAATCTTTATTAAGGTATTTCCAGAAAGACATGAAGGTATGTACTTAACCAGCTCAGGTAAACTGGTAAAAATGGTAAACATAAGAGGACAGGATACTTTCTTTTCCAGAATCTACTTACGATCTTTTCCTATTTTCTGGCCTCATTAATATCATGAAATCATCTTTTCAAGGGAGCAAAATATAAACACAGTAACAATCGCAGCTTTTCTGACCTCTCAGAGCCTTTCTCTTTCAGATGGCTAGACAAATCCATAGCTTCAAAATAACATCTCTTTCAAACTTTCAACAAAGAAACACTGAAATAGTAGAGACTGCAGACACAAGGTGCAGAAGAAAATTTCATCTCTAAATCCTCAGAAATTTTCCCTATTTAGAAGCAAATTTTAAAATTTATTTGTTCCTGTACCATAATCGAAAAACAATCCAGTATTAAAAGGTTGCTTGCTGATGTTAACTAATTCTTGCTATCAATCAGGATAGCAAAATGTAATCAGTATGTATTTTGACTAGGTTAATCCAAGCTATTCTTCTCCTCTATGACGCTGTCACTAGATTCAGAACCCAGTTTTCCTCATAATAAACTCCAAACGCAATTGCTCTCAAAAATAATCAGAAAATATAACATTCACATGAAAAAATGGCTTTTAAATACAATTTGATGCTCATTCAGTAACGTTATTCTTTGTCCCATTTCACATCCACTTCAGTAGAAAGAAGGTTTCCATTTATCTTCTTTTATCCACTTGATATTTCCCAGACAAGGCAGAAATACAATTCTTAATCCTTTCACCATGTGATCCTCTTCCAGATTATTAGGGTAAATTCCTGGTCCCACTGAAGTTCATGTAAAGTGCCATTGATTTTGACAGAGCACAAAAGGTTTTCATTAAACAAGCTAAACACATTTTCTCTGTCAGACCAATAGTTCACTAGATAGCAACATGACAGCCTTGGTTAAAAGCAGTGTCTTCGTCCTTATTTGAGTTTCTGCACAGCATTCCAGCCAAGCAGAGCGAGAGATCACCAGAGTCAGTTTGGGAGAACTTTCAAGCAATGGATCTAGGAATGCTGTTGGCTCGGTATTGATGGAGGAAATCAAAAATATGTCAATCAACTCTAAGACAATGTCAAAATGAGCAAAATTCCTAAAGTGTATTAGCTGAAGCAAACCTCTGAAATCAAAACAAGACTTTGTATTAAAAAGCTTAATTTTGTCTATAAGATGAAAACTGAATCCCACGTAAATTCTAAATGTATGGCCTATTGCTCTAGTGAGTGGAAAGTCCTGGAGGTCAATGGGAATTATGGTAGTGAGGATCAAGTTATATCCAATTATTATGAATCCACATGATGTTTATTTTAATAGTCCTGATCAGCAAGAATTCACTCAGCATTCATTACAAAGTCATGTGTTTTCCTGCAAAATTCCACTGTACCTGACCAAAAACTAGCTCAACATCAGTTGAAATTTAGTGCTAAAGGGTGCCCAATCCACACATTCCAGAATTACTTAACTGTACACAGTATCTATATTAATACTCACGCTGCCCACAGTGTGTTCCTGTATATCCCTTCTGACAGAGGCAATGGTCATCACTGCAGCTACCTCCGTTCATGCACCGGATGTTACAGTGTTGTACTTCAAAGGAAAAAAGATTTTCCTCAGTTAAATCAAACCAGTTGGAAACACTTAACCGCCTGCTAAGGGATTTTTTTTTTTTTTTTTTTTAGGGATTCATTCTATGAACTAGAAACCAGTACTAGAAACCAAGGATGCGTATTTTAGGACAGATATTTAACATGGCAGTACAGAAAACAATACTGATTTACAGTTCCTAAGGAATATAGGACATGGTGCAAGAATTTGACACCATCCTTATTCACTGAAGTTGAAGGCATTTCACATGAGCATAAATCCACAGAAATTATCTCCTAGTTTGCAATAATGAGAAAAGGCCATGAACAAGGGACAAGTACTAAACTACTGGCAGATACCACCAAGAAGAAAGAGTCTTATCATCTGGACAATGGCGGAGGGAAGCATATTATAAGGAAGCTCCTGAAGACAGCCTGGTTCTGCCCAGGTAGGACTTCTTGCACGAAAACGAAAAATAACAGAGCAATTCATTTTTGTATGCCATCTGTGGGCTCACCCCATCTCCAGGTGAAGCTACTGCTGGCTGCTGTGCTTGGGGGCTGCGGAGCTCACAGACAGCATTTCCCTGGAGCCAACAACCTTCCCCTGCGAGGAGCAGAGGCAGGGGAGCAGCAGCACGCTCTCCGCAGCCCCACCATTTATAATAATTAACGTGTAGTTGAAGTCCCTTGCCAGTAAAGCATAAAAGTCTGTACTGCCTTTTTCTTGTAATAAGGACAAGTGTATTTTTTAACTACAGTTTAGGAACAACTTCAAGCATGCCAGGCTCTTCACCAGGCCCAGAGAAGCAGTCAGGCCTCTCAGCAAAGTGAAGTCCTCCTTATGGTGCCGCTGTCCAATGCAGCTGTGAACTGGGGCAGGCACTCCAGTAAGCAGCTGGGAAATGGTTTCCCTCTTAACAGGAACCACAAGAAAGGCTCCTCCCCAGCTAGGATTACAGTCAGAGCAGCATTTCAGTAGATTGTGACGGAGCACTGGATACCTGCACCACACTGTCTGCAAGGCTCAGGGCTGAAAAACAGAAATGGCATGTCCCGCCAGAGCCTGTTGCTAACAGGTGCCATGCCAACCACTGAATTCTTCCTGTTGCACAAAGCCCTTAAGCATCATTTGGCTTTTTACAGTTCAGAAGTATGTGAATGGAATTTTATTTTTGTGTTCAAGTAGAAATAATAATTTTAACTGTATTGCCTTCTACAGCAATATTAATCCACAGAACAGAAGTTAAACATGCAATCAGAGAAAGGATTTAAAACAGTCTAGCATTTAAAACACTGGTACTCTTCACTCTTCAATTATAAAAGTAAAAACTGTATCTTACATTTCTTGTGTGTCTAATAGTTACGATACATCTTTGTTCTACTTTGGATGTACTTCAGTATTTCAGGCAACAAAAATGTACTAACATTCCTCAACAAAAAGTAAAATTGTCTGCAAACACAGAGTGAATATCTGGTGAGGATTCTTGGACAATGTCCTAAGTAGGTCAGAAAAAGGTGTATAGTTACTTTAAAATGTGTAGTTCAACTTAGCTTTATACAATCTTAGAAAAACAGAGAGGATTACAAAAAGCATAGGAAATGATATCATCTGTCAAGCAGGGAAGGAACTTAAAAACCACAAACTGATTTCAATTAGAGCAAGCTATGCCAAGAGCTAATTTCCATTCCCACATGAAGACCAAAGCCATTTAAACAGTCTGAACTACATTCGAGATAAAAAGGTTAACAGTAGCTTATATGATGATTTTCATATTATTTGTTCAAGTACAAGTAAAGTATATTTCCCCATTTCAGGATAAGGAGTGGTTTTACACATAACACACACACAGAAAGTTTCCATAATTTGTCTTAGTGCTTCTTAAAGGAACTTTTCCAAGGTAAAATATTTCTTCCTCCTTTTTAAACTAAAATCATTGTGGGAGACTGCTGGGACACCCAGTCATCTTTATGAAAACAAGCCATTCAAACCAGTGAGCTTTCTCCCTTATTACCATGCAAGAAACTCAGTGGCACAGAGTCAGTAAACCAATTATTTATCTTCTGCTCTCTTTTGAGGGAATGTTGAAAATAGTATTTCCAAAATCATACAGACTATTCTCAAATATTACCCTTCCAAAAGTTTGCAGAAACCCATGCGAAGGCTGCCTGGAGCTCAGATGCTGATTTTAAGATTGCATTTTTGAAAAGTGGCATATTAATGCAGGTCCAGCGTCTCTTTTCGCAGCTATATCAACCATTCCATTAATGTCAGTGGAGATATTCCAGGAAATGAAATAACCTGTTCCGAGGTATCACACCAACAGAGACTCCAGGAAAAAGCACAGGAATTACCATAAGGCTGGTAAATCAATGTGTATAGCTTTGCCTTTTCTCAACATGCACAGGCAATGTTAACAACATCGATAAATTATTGCTTTTAATCAATTGTTGTTCTCTTTCAGGTCCAGTTTGTAAACATTCTGACCTGGAAACTTCTGAAGTCAAAACAGGAATAACTGCAGGAACACAGCTTTATAAACCTGCAGCAGAGCCAGCGAGACCAAAGGCAGCCACACACGCTTTGTGTGTGGGCAACGTCTGCGCTGTTTATCAACCTGGAACAACAAGCCGCATGCTTAAGCAGAACAGTTGCTGACTTTCTTCATAAATTCCCATTAAAACCGAGCAGGGACTTCATCACACCAAGAGCACCGTCACACCACAACCGCTCATGAAACGTTCCGGAGCTAACCAAAGCAGCCGAAAGGTAACACACACGCCATCGACTCTGCGATCCCAAACCAAACACCGTCAGGTGCGAGGGTCCGCAGCCCTCAGGCAGGGAAGCCAGCGCAGCCGCTGGGCCGGCGCCTCAGGCCGCGGGCGCTCGGCAGGGCTGGCCAGCGGGCACCGGGAGCAGAGGCCGCCTCTCGCCTCTGTGCCACTGCCGAGGAAACGCTCCCAGCCTGGGCCGCGCATGACACAGGGCTTCGCCTGCCAGGAGCTGTAAACAAGGAATGACAGCCTCATCGCATCCCAGATGCTCAGCGTGCTTTCTCTGTCGAGTGACAGACTCAGGAGAGAGATGGCAGCTACTGCCAGGATGGGATGTGGGCTTGAATCCCTGCACGGGGTGCTGAGGGAACCCGCAGCAGCCTTGAAAACTCTGGAAACATTTAAAATTCAAGACTTTTTACCACCTCTGACAGCAGCAGAATGTAATGGAAGGGGCTGAGCTCCGGGTTTTACTGCCATTGAACGTCCCCCACATCACCCCCAGGAGTGGGATCCCAGGGGCGCAAAGCCAAAGGCCCAGACTCCAGCCTCCCCCCCCTCCCTCCTCTCTGAGGAAGACCTCGGTCCTCAGCCAGTGCCTCTGAAGCTGCTGGCAGGGGGAGCGGGGCCAGCCCCATTTTGCACTCAGGCGGCACAACTGGGTTGCTAGAGGGGCACAGACACCCACCAGCCGCCACTCCCAGCACTCACCACAGCTCTCGCTGCCTCGGCCACCGCTCCCTCCCTTCACAGACAGCCCCACCAGCAAACGCCTTCCCTGTTTAGGCCAGACCAAACCATTCTGACTAAAACAGCTTGGAAGCAAAACCAGTGCTGAGCTCAGAGACACACCTGACCCATAGCCCGGGGGGCAGCGGGAGGTGCCTGGTGCTGTCTGAGAGACCCTCCTCCTCCTCACTCGGCTCCCACAGGGGCAGAGCAGCAACTACAGCAACATGGCCAGATTGCAGGGTATGTCTGCAGCACAAACAGGGGCACAGCCGTAGCATGAACAGACAAGGCCAAAGTGGCCATGGCCCGGGCAGTTTGGGAGGCGGCAGTGGAGCAGCCACCACTGAGCCGGAGCAGCACAGGGTGTAGGACATCTCCCCACATGTGCACCTGCAACGTCAGGGCCATCTACACACTAGAGCCAGCGAGGGCAGTGCCTCCACACGGAGCAATCTTACCTCCAAGCCTACTGTAAGCATACCCAAAAATTCACTAATTGCACAGAAATAACCACTACTCAGCCAGCAAGTTCACTGATGTCATGAAAATCCCTGCTGAGAAAACCACAGGTTGATCTTTTCAACCACAAATCAGATTCCTAAAGCTGACTCGTAACCAGAGAAGTCCCAACAACTGACCTGCGTAAGAATCAAACTTGAAGGCTTTGTTTTACTTTCCAATCCACATGCTTTCCAACCTGCATTCATTGTTTGATTCCAGCAGACAACCAGTCTATAAAAGCCACCATGAATTTGGTTTCTGCCTAGGGCTGTACATGCTATAAAACCTGTGCCCACTATGGATTCCGTAAGTACTAAAGGCAACGTAGCTTAAAATATCCAAAAGACGACTCATACACATCTCATATATCAGAAGCCATACATTTAATCCTGAGAAATCATGGTATTTTCACTCATATTTGTTATTTGTATTTTGAATGGGACAAACTTGTATTATTCACTTTTGCTTTTTATTAATTTTAATAAGAGTTTTCTCTCATTTGTTAAAAATGTGTAATTAAAATAAGGTTTCATGAATGCATATTCTGACAAAATACTAACTGTTACCAGTGGGAGTTGACAGTAACCCTTTGATGTCAAATAGTACTTTTTCTGTTTATGTTTACTTTGCTTCCTAATAGCAGATATAAGTCATTGTGGTCTACTGTGTAAATATGTATTCATGGATTTTTGTCTACAGTGCTAACAAAGCAAACGACTTACAGAAAGTGCATGTTCTGTAAGTCCTAATGAGGCACTGGGTCATAAACATTATTACACAAGAGTGCACAGAGGCAATAGATTCTTTTCTCTCTACAACTCAACATACTTTCGCTTTTAGAACTGGTTTGTTTTAACAAATAAAGGTGATGTGACCACACACACAAAATGTATCTTAAATTACTGCACTGATTAAGCAAGATATAAACAACATCTTTTTTAATCCAACTGCTAAGTCTATTTGTAAAGTGTTAATACTTATACTGTATACAGAAAAGCAACACTTAAAAGTGGACAAACCTCTGTAGCAATGTAAGGAAAATAATGTTAACACTAATTAAAGCTTATGATTAGTACAATATTCATACCTAGCAGAAGTTATTGTAAATAAGCAAAATAGCTATGTCATACAGGTTTTAGGAGCTGCTTGGTCAAAAACTGTAGTAAAGTCCTTCTGCACCCATTTATCTGTGCAACTCCAATGAAGGCTAAAACTACGGAGATCAGTGGCAGAATATTTCAGAAAAAGAACCACAAGAAGAACTGTAACTTTAGTCATACTCTATTTTCCTTTCAAGTCTTGACTCATAAAATACTTCAGTGTGGCCTAAGAAAAAAAATGAGGTAATACTAAGGCCCACTCGTTCCTGCCTTTTACAAAGATACCAAAACATGTAACAGATGTAGGGATATATCTTTCCTCCTGTACCCTGAAGGGGACTTGGGAAAAGGTCATACTTTACTGGCCTACAGGATTAAGGCGTCTGCACCTGATCAAACAGTAGCTGCAAACCGGGGCAGGAACGCAACAACACGCACATTGGTGCAGCATTTTGCACCCTTCCTCCTTCCAGTACTCTCTGGGAGCTCCATAGCTCCATAGCCTCCTCACGCTGGCCTCTCCCTAACAGGCATCACAGGAGCCTGAGAAAGGGGCTGAACTACAAAGAACAATATTTACCATTTTAGTACATGCCATTCCATTACATTCCACAGTTGTTATTGTTTTTCCACTGTTATTGCATGAAAATGATGCTAAAGCCACAACCTGAAGTGGTCAGTTATGTGGGAAAACTCTTATCAGCTAAGAAAGCAAAAAAATGGCAAGGTAAAAAATACAGGGGCATAGCAGACCACACACTGACTCTAAAAAGATACTCAGAATTAAAAGGATGACCATTTCACATAATATTACAGACCTCAGCTGAGTACATCCCCCACTGACTTCAGTTAATAAGTTGTTCAGATAGCTATGGGCATTTGTGGGAACCATCTTCCCCAGAAATTCTTTCCAGAAGCTTCACATTTTATATAAAAATCAAAATTTCTACATTCTAAGAGACAAGCATCATACTCAAATGAGAATACAGTGGAGATTACCACTGGCATCTCAGATATGAACTGAGACACTATCCCAAGCAAAATCCTACTTCGTAACAGGTACTGTATCCTTGATTAGGCATTGAGCTAATGGCTGGTTCATTGAATTAATTTAACTTCATTTACTTTCTTCTGGATCTGGGGAACCTTCCTTGAAAATCTGAAATCCAGACATTTCTAGGAAAAGTCACCTCTCTGAAAAGTTTCATTTCCAAAGCATCTGGTTTTTTCTGATGAAAAGCTGTTCCAGTTAAAAACCCTGACCAGTTCTGTACCTCTAGCACCTACAGAAGCATCACCTGAATAAGGTCAGCAACATTAGATCCAGTAGACATGTGCTGAGCCTGACAAGGAAATGCTCTAATACTTATAGGCCTATGTATGCAAAATACAGCACAGTGTCTGGCTTAGTAACACCCAAAATGAGAGCAGAGTTACGAAGCAAGTCAAATTCAGCCACTTCTCAACAGTGATCTCTCTATCATTACAACTTCTGCGCTGTATATGTGTTCACATCTGGCACTGAACAGAGAAAAGGCATTTTCCAGAAAGCAAGGAAGACTGGAATTAGTGTTACAAACCGGCAAATGAATATAGCTTCCAACAAAACCAATTTGGTTTTAATTTGGCAACAAAGAGTGTCCCCAATAGCTAGTCTCTGAGTCATTCTTCAGTTTCATCATAGGAGGCTACGCTTTCCTTCCTGTGGTAAAAGTACGTCTGGTGACCCAGCTTATTTGTCTTAAATATTGACCACTGAACTATCTTACATACCTTGGTAGCTTCACAGACTCAAAAGAGCAATATCAAAGACACAAAAGAAATACTTACTTGATTTTGAACCACAGGAGGGGGCTATCTGACCATTTGGGCATGTGCACATGTTTGGTCTAGAGCAAAATCCATCCCCACAGGAATGTCTGCAGATTGCTATAAAGAAAACATAAATGCCTTTAGAATATGTTTCAAAAACCCCATATACATAGAAAACACCTGATAGAAAATACGCATTCAGTACCATAACATAAATACCCACAAACTTGTTAAATTGTATACAACAGGTTCCAAAACAGTTCCTCCTGTTCATCCGCATCTTTACTGGGGACAGCTAAAACCTAGACCTTCACAGTCTGTAACAAAAAGGTCTGGGAACATGCCACAGGCCGCACTAGATATAGGGAGATTTCCTTGGAAGAGTGAAACTGTGAGGAAGGATGGCACTGAGGCAGCATCACAACACCCCCTTTATTTCTGCACCAGACGCACACAAGCGTAGTAATTCCCATTTCACAGCACGTCGCCTCTATCTGTGGAGAGGGTCTTAGCAGCCTTAAGGAAAGTGCCTTTGACAATTATTTCTGGAACATTGTACCATTACACGTGAATGTGCACGCAGCACTATCATGTATGTATGTATGTATGTATTTATATCTCTACCTATATATTTCAGGGATATGGCCCAAACAAGGAGAGAAACTGTACTTGCTGGCCCAATACTGTTGCCTCCTTCCATTTACTTAAACAGATTAACATATTCCACAACTACTTGCTCCTGTGAGTCCACACACCCCTCGGATTCCTTTACCACAGACTTAAACAGAACATGTGGATGAGATTAATCCTTTGTTAAATACTGGTATCACATCACTCTACTGCAGCCCACAAAACCTTGTATATTAGCTTAATATATTTAGAATGGTAAAGAAATGATGTACAGCTGCTATTGAAACCCTATAGAAACACATTTTGGTTCTGGTATACAATTAAAAATACCCTGACATAGAGGCACAAAGATAAACCTTAGTCATAACATGTAACTGGATCAACTTACGGACTATGCATTGGTTTCCACCAGGTAAAGTTTTCCATCCAGGGCAACAGTAAGCATTGTAACGTGATCCACACACATTTGGTCTGGAAAAAAAAAAGGACGAATTCTTACTTTTACTCAGAAATATGTTTTAAAAGTAGAGGCATAAAAATGAAAAAATGTAAATCACTGCGATATACATTTCAATAATTAAATCTAGAAGTGTCGTATGTTTATAGCAGAACTATATGCCTTCAGTTGTTGGGTTTTTCAGGTAACAAACTTTTACAAATTGAAGACCACATTATAAACACAAAATCAAATCAGTAACATCTGCACAACAGGAACAGAATGCACAAAACTTATATCACTCCGTACCTGGAAATGTAGCATACAGGGGTTTTGAGCAAAACTCCCATTTAAACAGAAAGTGAGGGACCACACCCATCGTTATTAGTGAATACACAAGAAAGCTAGTGCCCTTTGAATGGTAATATTTAAGCTTCATCTTGTTTTCTCTTCTTTACTCTACAGCACTATTCCCTGTTTTGTCCATGAGCAAAACTATGTATGTGTGCATGAGTGAAACATGACAACCATGACATTAGCCAAATAAATGAGCCAAAATATGTAAATGCTTCATTAGCAAAAATTACTTACTATCAAAAAAATCAAGGATGTGGGTGCACGTGAAATGAGTATGAAGGGCCTACTGCACTTCTTAAATGAAAGATGCTTAGGATTTTTTTTTCCAACCCATTTGTCTCATCTGTATTTACCCTTCCAAATAACTATCACTAGAGTTTACAATGAAAACTGACAGGACACGACGATACTCCTATCATGATTGTATCGGTAAAAATAGAACAGTTGAAATGGTTCTATACCCCTCATTGACAATAAATCTTTTTTTTAATCTAACTCATGCTATTTATTTAATGCACCTATCCATGCAAGTAAAGCTGGTAAGAATAGCTTCAGAAATGGGAAGATGTGCCTCCTTTTGCTGTATGTTTAATAATCTTATAAGAGGAAAATTTTACAACCTGTACTAATGTTGTGAGCCATTACTCCACACATTCACGCAACTAAAGCTAGCCATAAACTAGTATTTCCTAGAAACTGCTTTATTAAAATATTGTATACAGATTAGAGACAGATTTAAAGTGTTTATTGTTTTAGGAAAGGTTTTCTATTATTATTTTGCCCTTGGTCTTTCAGAAAGTTCTTCATCTCTAGTATTGCAATGGCTAAGTAAACAACAGTTACCTCCTACGGTGAGGCAACATAAGACAAACAATCTCGATATAGACAAACATTTATTGATGCACATTTTCTAACTAACAAGACTTATATACTTTATTTATATAGGTATCTGCATTGTTAATGCAATTTCAAGTATTCCAATTACACCAGCTTCGGTGACACCTACTCTCTTCATTAACGGCTTGGCCAGAAACTGCTTAAATCAAAGTAAACACTACCATTTCCTTCCACTGGTTCTGGATAATTACAAAGCAGTAACCAAGGTGAATGTGAGCAACATAACTGGACTTGTTGCAGGGCCCTTTTCCCTTCCTGCAACTGGTGTTACAGACTCAAAGTCTTATTCACATAATTCCAAAGTATTCAGTTTTAGTAATGTCAGATACTTCCCCGCAGGGCTATAACCATGTAACTTTCCTAGAGTTCCCTGTTCATCAATGCCAAATGTTGCTCCACGATCATCTGCCAAGTAAGACTGGCAAGCAGACAAGCGAGATTGCTTTTCACCTTCTCCAGTCAGAAGAAATAATGGAACTTATTAAGACAGACAGAACGAGTTTGTTGCTACCTGTTACAAACTAGAGGCATAAACCACCTATTTCCAGTCTGGGTTGGTAAGAATCTATAAACGGCTGACCATAAAGTGATGCTTAGGTACTCCGTCAAATTTCATTCTCAGCAAGTACATGGCTTTGAGGACCATCTGGTCCAAGTTAAGAGTCAGCAGCAGATTTTTGTGCCACAGGGAAACCCGATTTTTAAAATCTGTTTCCAAAACAGGGCTCTGGAAAACCCAGATGTGCCAGCAACCATGAAGTCAGAGATCCTGCAAGCCTTGAGGCTGTCCACAGGGTAGGCTAAGCCGTGCACCCAAGAAGCTCCAACTCCGATGCAGTGTGCTTGGCTTTAAAAAAAGAAGTCATCAAACTGTACTTCCATGGAACAGTTTGAGCCTGACAAGTGCATTTTCCAGTGGAACACTTTTTTCATCAGAAAGCTGCTGCCTAGCTTATAAAAGAAACCTGTATTAAAGTCTGAATGCTACTTCTTTGAGAGGGAGTGTTCTTTACTTGTGCCTATTTGTAAAACGTCTTTAAAAAGAATTAATTTTGAAGGTTAAATTCTTTGATATTTATGAAGTGCTCAGACACAACAGCAATAAATCCCCATAAATAAATAAATAAAGCATTCAAGGGAATAACAATTTACCTCATGTAAAATCATGGAAAGCATCAATCAAATCGTAAAGGCTCTATTGTGGTACTTCCTTTAAACAGTTACCCATTGTTGTGTGTAATAGAGCATATTTTCCTGCTGATATTATAGGCTATGAATACTAAAGAAGCATTTTATATTCTTATAAAACTGTTTTCCTGAAGAGCACTACAAACAGAGTTCAGTTATAAAACCTGATTTGTAATGGTAAAATAAGCAAAAATAAATCTATACAGCCCAAGCCACCTGTGGTGCCACAGCACCTTCCTTTCACTCCAAAGCCCAGAGGAGGGAGAGAGCATCTCAGGCACAAAGCTGTTCTCATTGCAATTTAAAAAAGACAAGTCTTTCACTTTATTTTAGAGTCATTTAGGAACTCGTAAAGTATAAAAGGATTTCTGCAATGGTACGGTGCTGAGAGACAGTCTGACTGAATGCCCAAGGTTTCATCAAAGATGTCCAAAATAAACAAGAAATTATGTCTTCAACTAACGATATGCAAGTACAAATTTAGTAGCAAAATGGGTTGAATAATTATCAAAAGACATTAGCCATCAACTAGAAAAGTCTTAGAACAGCAGAGAGAAAAACGATGTTCACCTGGAAATTCTGGTAACTAATGCTTGAGAGTGATAGGTCTGGCTGACAGCATCTGTCTGCATCAAACTAGAAGATGATACTCTTCAGGAACAACCGTGGGGAACCTCCACCCTCATTACAAAGCAAAGCCTTGTCTGTCCCTTCCATCCCCTCGGGGACAGAGCCCGGGCAGGGCTGCAGCATCAGCTCTTTCAGATGGACACGGCCAGCCCTGGCCCAGCTCAGCACTGTACTACCCCGGGGCTGCGGCTGCCACGCCGCCTCTGCCTGTGCCGCCTCCCCAAACAAACGGGCCCCTTTCTCCATGGTGCAACACCGCATCATGTCATGGAAAGGACTGACTGGGTCCTTCCGTCCGCTGCTGCTCCTGTCCCGTCTCAGCAAGGACCCTCAACTTGCACACGGTTACCCAGCAGCTGGGGGTGGATTTGTGGAGCAGGCGCAAAAACGTAAAATGATGGGAAGCAAATCACGCCAGGCTTGGCAGTGCCTTCTTCTCAGATATAATCAGGCAGCGAGGGTGCACGACAGCCAGAGGAGCGAGTGAGCTGTTCAACAGCCCTGCATGAAGCTGGCAGCAGGGAACACCACCCAGCCCAGAACAGCAGGGGCACCTCCAGCATTGTGGCTGGGCTCTCCAGGGCCCCAGCAGAGACACAGCTGGAGCCCCACGCTGCAGCCTGCCCCGGGGGTGCGCGAATTCTGCACATCCCCACTCTGCCCTGCCTGTGACCCCTCAAGGAAATCACAGCCCTCTCCCGAAGAAAGCGTTGCCCATCTGCAGCTCCCACGGGAGGAAGAGTTTCTGGCATTGCTATGAGCAAGGCTTCAGGCGGAAATTTTGTCAGCAGCACTGCCATACACCGGCCAACGCTGGCGTAACCCAGGCTGAATCAAACCCAAAGCGTGGGTCTCGAATAAATTAGACAGAGAGATGAGACAGAGTGGGCAGAGAGTGGCTGAGAGAGTAAGAGAGACAGCTGATCACTAGTTACAGCTGAGCTGAGACGCAGGGATACTGGGGAGGGTTTCTAATCACTCCCTCAACTCACTTTTCCTCTCCCTAGGAAAACATACAGGGATTCTTCCTTGAAAGAAAATGTTTAATGAAGGACTTCTGTTAACTATTTGGCTGCAGTGGCTAGCATATGTTTAACATAATGTAGGGACCCGATTTCCCGGCAGAAGAGATACAATTTAAAGCAACATCATCAGCCAACAGTTCCTTTCAGGGAAGCCTTTGCCTCTTTTCCTTCTTACGTGGGTAACACTGGCACCTGCTAAAACTGCGCCCACAATTATTTGCCGATCATTTCCACACAGAATTGGAGTAGTGGTGCTTCCATGTTTGCACTGAGAGTTACAAAGAATGACAAACTGCACCTGAAAACATGGCAGGCTGGTCTTAAAAATGTGGTTGTCTAAGTTTTAATATAACCAATGTACTAAGAAATAGTAGCTAAGGCTCCAGACTGTGAAGGGGAATAGCTTTTACTAGCCATTTTCCAGTGACACATAATCAGATCGATACCTTTTGCTGTAAAGCAGCTTTATGTACCTTTCTAAACTCCTCAGTGTCTCCGAGTAAATGCTAAAAGCACAGAGCAGCCCAGCTCTGCTGACTTCACTGGAGCTTTACTCAGCTTTCCCACTGAACCAAGAATTTCCGTTGTTAGAAATGCACCAAACCTGAGTGGACACGGCTGCAAGCAACCCGATTGAAGCTCACCCCGCTCTGAGCAGGGGCTGGACTACGAGGCCTTCCAAGGTCCCTCCCCATCTAGATGACAGAAGCCAGGTTCTTGGTGCACAAAGTAGAGTTTGATACCAAAAGCACCTCCTTTTGCTGCGCTGGGGCCTACCCCCTCCTCCAAGGGGCTGAAGGCAAAGCAGAACCATGACAGGAAGGCTCAGTTCCCAGTGGGATGCAGCAGCTAACAGCTACAGCAGGAAATGGGCAGCCTTCCCAAGGCACCCCACCACACACCACTCTGCATAGGAGAGCCCAGCCAAGCAGCCTGGTTCTCCTTTGACCTCACCACTCCCAGTGAGCACATCCACAAACTGAGAAACTTAACTATGGGGATGGGACAGAGCAAAAAACACAGACACAGGTCTGCATTCAACATGGATAAGGCTCATTTCCAGGTACCCCAAATACTTTAAACAGGAATTGCTTCTCTGTTGTTTAGCTAAATATTAGAAAATGGGATGGCTTTAGTTACTGTGCTCTTTTTCATCATTCAGTGAAGATATATTAAGAGGACTCTTGAAGCTGTTGTATAATTGTATAAAAGGAAAAATCTAGGAAACAATGCTAGACTCTGAGAGAATCATAGAATCATTAAGGTTGGAAAAGACCTCTCAGATCATCAAGTCCAACCATCACCCCAAAACCACCATGCCTGTTAAACCATGTCCCAAAGTGCCATATCTACATGGTTTTTGAACATCTCCAGGGATGGTTACTCCACCACTCCCCTGGGCAGCCTGTGCCAATGCTTCACAACTCTTTCAGTAAAGAGATTTTTCCTAATATCCAATCTAAAACTCCCCTGACACAACTTGAGGCCATTGGCTCTCATCCTGTCGCTGGTTACTTGGGAGAAGAGGACCAACACCTGCCTCACTACACCCTCCTTTCAGGTAGTTGTAGAGAGCAATAAGGTCCCGCCTCAGACTCCCCTTCTCCAGACTGAACAACCCCAGCTCCCTCAGCCACTCCTCATAAGGCTTGCTCTCCAGACCCCTCACCAGCCTCGTTGCCCTTCTCTGGACACGCTCCAGCACCTCAATGTCCTTCTTGTAGTGAGGGGCCCCAAACTGAACACAGTATTTGAGGTGCAAACACAAAAATTCGAGAACAAACATTCCAAAGCAAACACAAAATTTAGCTTCTATTATGCTATAAAGGATAAGCAGCCATTTTTAAGCAAAATATGTTTTTTACATACAAAGGATTATATCTGATGTACTCATTTTTACCATGCAATAAGTGAGCCTGGACATTTATGCCATGCAGAGAGCCTAATATGATAACTATTTCTCACTCTGACAGTAAGGATACCGCTGTCCCAGAATCCTGGCGTGGTTCAACTAAAAAAATAACATGCTGAGTAGCTCTGTGGGTGTCTTTGGCTCCGGCCTATGTGCAAGTCAAGAGTTCAAAATGACATGCAAGTTTCCTGCAGCAACACTGAACACTTTTCTAACCCTAACTTCCATCACACTGTGACAGCTAAATACAGCAATCCAACAACAGCATTTGACATTAAGTGAATTCTTCCGCACTTGCTCTGAAAACCTGACCGTGTCTTTTGCAGGGACAGACTCATCTAACCTGACAGCCAGGCATTGTTCTCATTCATAGCCAGGAACAGACGCATTTTTGGCACGTATTCCCTCATTGTTCCACTTGAGAATGTCAGTGGGTCCAGTTTGACACCCAGTCTACATGGCTGTATAAGACATGTAAAATACAAGAAAGCCACCACAGAACACCATACACCAGACCAGACAAGCATGGCTGGTAAACAGGAGGGATCCAGCAGGTACTTTATTAAAAAAAAAAAAAAAAAAAAAGGG
>Ga0065711_1031494_pt1 | contig 29505 bp, 15 predicted proteins | sample Hoacrofraction12_FD_59098 | JGI IMG/M metagenome (GOLD analysis project Ga0065711, IMG submission 59098) | Hoatzin crop microbial communities from Cojedes, Venezuela - Epithelial fraction 12 v2 (version 2) | ecosystem: Host-associated > Birds > Digestive system > Esophagus > Crop | place... | reverse complement strand
GAGTCTCCTTCTCTGGAGATATTCAAGACCCACCTGGACAAGGTCCTGTGCAGCCTGCTGTAGGTGACCCTGCTTCGGCAGGGGGGTTGGACTAGATGATCCCCAGAGGTCCCTGCCAACTCCTACCATTCTGTGATTGTGTGATTCTGTGATCTCAGTGGCCCTCCAGAAGTCTTTCTCACTTTGCCCATATCTCTCTGTTCTGAGGTCTCAGCCTGGACTGGGTACACCAGAAGTGGCCTCCTGGGTACCAGGCAAGCAGCAGGGAGCTGTCACTTCCCTGGGCCTGTTGGCTGTGGCCCATCTTTGTGCCTGCTACACAGTCAGCCCCATCACCACAAGAGCGCACTGCTGACTCGCATTCAACAAAATCCAGCAAAATAATCCATTGAGATTCCCTTAGCTGGATCAGACGTATATATTCAGATAGCAGAAAAGTTTCCAGGGAAATGCTTGTATTTTGGCCAGACCTTTCCTCACTGCAGCTTCTGATGCAGCTGTGCATCAAAACTGGTATTGGCTACCTGTTTTCATGCCAGTGACTATTTAGATTCCATGCAGAAAATGGGAGCTGTAAATCAAGCCTGATGAGTAGTAAGCAGAAAAGAGCCCCCAGAGCATGCATATTTTAATTTTAGCAAACCAGAAATATTTTTAGGAGTCAAAAATTTTAAAGTGATTTTAGGGTGGTCTGGAGATTTCCTTTTTTTTTTTTCATGTAGGAACAGAAAATTATTTTTCCCAGTAGGCTTAGAATATACTGTAGCTTACTATATGCACTGGTACCTTAGTAAGAGGCCAAAGTCCAAGAGGAGCATCCTGGGGCCAAGGCCAGAGGCAGCTCTCTTGGCTAGAAACCATAAAGTTCCTGATTTTCTCAGGGGCTTCTATTTGAGACCTTACAAAGTGGGGTGTTTTTGCAAATCACTTGGATTTTTAGAAAGTCAGCCCTGAAGAGAGAGGGAAAATTAAGCTGAACAGATTTTCACTTGACCGGAGGTTATAATGGTGATACAAATAGTGATTAAATTCAAAAGCTATGAATCCAGAAAGTGAAAGTTCACTATAAATTTCCAGTCTACTGAAATGTTCCAAATACTTGGATTTGTTACAAGCTATTCTCATCGTAGCTGCAGGATACTGTCCCATGCGAAGTGACCTCTGAGTGCGGGTTAAAATTTTAAGCCTTGGTAGGGTCATCAACATTCAGCCAGGTGTGACATACTGAAAAAGGTCTGCACAAAGAAAACCTCTTACCCAAACAAAACATCTAACTCTCTCTCCTACATTTACTGCCAGACATGTCTGTGGTTTTGTTTGTTGTTTTTTTTTTTCCCAGAGAATCCAAGTGTGTTTCACAAATTTTCATCCTGCTAGCAATAATGTGCCAGCTCTTTTTAGGACAAATACGTTATTTTGATTAGCCTGATACCATTCTAGAAACGCTGCTTTCTCCTGAGGCATAACATTGTCTTGTTTATCTCAAGTGTTAAAAATGCCTGAGCATCCTTTGACCCCTTCAAAGCCCTTGCTTTACAGCATCTTACTGAGCTTCAATAGAAAAGTTATAGAGTTGGGAAAGTGCATCTCAAGCTGCCATCTTCACACTTTTTATTTCCTCTCTCTGAGCTGTCTGTTCCACATCCAGTCTTAGGTGTTTTCCATCATGTAACAACAAAAATATGCAATTTTTTACTATCATATAAAGCTATTCAACTCCTAGATTATTCTGGATAACTTGTCAAATATCTGCCTGTGTGTGCGTTTTATTCCTGATCTTTATCACACAATCAGCCAGACCAAAAATCATCTCTGTTTGTTGATTTCTAAATTATCTCAGGAATTGAAACCGCTTTGTAATTACTGCTTCCCTGATTACTACTTATGAACTCTGTACTTAAACAGAGGGAAAGGTGCAAAAGTATTTCTGCATTTTGATATTATGGTTTAGCTGAAATTGCATTAATAGTAAACAGATTTTTCTGATGCCCAAGACCTCGTAATTACACTAATTATGTAACAATATGCAAATGGTCTTGATAAGGAAGCTACCTTATTCTGAACTACCCTTATTTGCTCCTTCCAATGCAGAGCACCTTCCCAGTCATTGTTTTCCGATATCATTCATGTGTGTGATCTCTTCTATCCAGCACAGCCTCCTCTAATCTGAAAATTTCACTTCTCTTGTAACTTTATTATCCAGACAGAACAGTTCTGTGCCACAGATATCTCCGCAGTTTTTACATGTGAGAAGCATATGCAGATCATTTGCCTTACGTGCTTCAAGAGAACTTTAAAACATAAAAGCCTACAAACTCTAGTTATATGGGACAGACATCACAGTTCTATGGATCCCCTCATTGCCAGCCTTGGCTGGGGTAAGTTGCTAGGGAGGAGAGACAGGAAGATCCAGAAAGAAAAATCTGACACCAGCAATGAGTAGTTGAGAAGCTAAGTAGTGTGAGTTGGTCCAAGAGCAGATATGCTGCCTCTTATCGCCCGAATCGTGGGGATAAGTCTAGAATTTATGGGTTCTTTCACTGAGTGCTTCTCTGCTGCTAGTACTATAAAGGTGTGAGTAGCAGTTTTAGGATTCTGATGAAAAACAGACAGTGGAACTAACATTCAGCATGTACATTCAGCAAAACTTTGTTAGGAATGGGAGAAAGAGATGTGGGAGTAGGCAGGTTTGGGATGATTGTGGTTACGCAGGGTAAAGCCAGTGGAGTAAATTAAATCAATACCTGAGATTATGACAGACTGCACAAAACAGTAAGAGCAGCACTGTCGCAAATTCAAGAATATTTTCTGTTTGAATGGGCCTTGGAAGGCCATTATTGGGTGCTACGTCACTTTAGTCAAGTGCACACGTTCCTAGCAATGTCATACAACTGTTATAATGCAGCATCAGCCTTTTAATTTACAATGATTTTGACAGCTGATGTCAGTGTGGCAGCTTGCATGAGTGAAGACCCGCATTCCAAATCAATCGTGTTGCACCACACTATTGATTTTAAGTCAATGGAAATCAAATAAACACTTCTGGTTACTGTATTACTGTATTACATATGCTTTTCATACTTTGGCTGCTTAATGTTCAGAGTTCTGCCACTCTTTCACTGTGTACTTTTATTATCATACTGAGTATCACAACTACATTATAATACTGCAGAGGGCACTAATGGTGCATATGAGCAGCTGTTGAGCAAGCTCACAATTTCAGCGACATGAAGTTAGAACAGCAGATGTCTGCAAGTATATATCTAGACGTTCACCAGTGTCAGATCTATTAGGTCTATTGATGCCAAGGTCCTGGTGATGCAATCATACCTGACCAAATAACCTTAGACATAAAGAGAACAGAAACAAAATAAGATTCAAGTAATCAAGTAGTTCAAAGTTCTCGTATGTTTTTAACTTCTTAAAAAGAACATGACAGAGGGAATAAAGACCCTTGCCATTTAAAAAATGGTTAAACGGTTTGTTTTAAATCTTTGTATGCTTTACTCTGGGCATCTTAAGTTTTAGATGACATCAGTTGTGTGAACTCATACCAAAGAGTGAATTTAATATTTAAAAGACAGAGCAACTTTCACTTGTGTTTAAATAGCTACACTAAACCACAGAACACACTTGATGCATTCTCTGATGAACATTCAAAGAGAAGGTTTGTTTCTATTTCCAGATCCGTTTCTGAATAGTACTTTGACTTTAGACAAGTCATTAATTAGTTCCTGTATGTCTGTAAATTAGGTGTGATGGCTAGTAAAATAATTCATAATTCTTGGATGGAATGCTTTTTGTTAGTGTTAATATATTTAGGAAAATATTTTGGCATCTACTGTCATTGAAATTTTTGCTGTTAGGCTGATTTCTGTTCTGTTTAGGATAGATGTTTTGGATGAAAAATGGAGATTTGGACTTTTTGGAAAGTTTCATTATTCAAGTAATTTCTCTCCTGTTTCTTCCTGCAGATGTAAGCAGCCAAATCCACAAGTGTCCATCCTGGAGGCATTTTGCTGACATCAGATGTCTGCCATACTTGCTTTCTTGATGCCTGAAGCTGGCCTTTACCATAACTATGATAAAAAGAGCAGAAAAACATTCCTACCAGGAAAAAGGTCTGGGAAATATCTGTTCACACTAACTCCAAGAAAGTTAGGGGATGATTTGCTCATCATGTCTAAACAACTAGATGGTACAGAATGAGTTCTCAAACTAGCCTAAAAAAGTGTGAAAGAAGCCTGAGGATGGAAGTTGAAGACAGATAATTTCACAACAGGTTGTTTGCATTTTTATAAATGTGAAGAATTAGCTACTGGAATGACATGTCAAGGTGGCTCCTCCATGATTATAATCATGAATGTATTTATTTTTATATCTGAAAGATATGCTTTTCTAAGGTTAGGAAGTAATTCAGGGAGATTCTGTACTGCTCTACCAAGATCAGTCCCATCTAGATTCAGACCTAGACTTAGATCTGCTCCAAGATCTGAAAGGAGGGAGCACAAAATATTCTACAAGTCTATTCCCAAGCTTCCGTGTGCCTTATGTAAGGTTTATTTTATACGATTGGCTCCTGACAGCCATTCATAAAACTTGCAGCATTTGCTATCCACATAGCTTCCAGCCACTGACATTATATCCTCTAGCATATCTGCTTACATTCTGATGTTGTGCTACTTCCAGATACCATTCATCTTTGAGCAAGCAGTCTCGCTAGATGCATCATTGCTTGCTCTGCTGATATCTTCACTGAAAGCACTCGAATATTAAAAACAGCACATGCCATATAAACAACATATCCATGTGATATGATGTGTTAAAATCCTGCAGGTGTGTTCTAAACCTGCTAATCTTAAAACATATGCATAAGATTGTTTATTCAATGACTGTTAATGTTGCTTTTACCAGCTTATTACAGAACTGTTTAAAAATTAGTTAGCTTAAAGGAAAATTAACCAACAGCACTAAACATGCCCATATTAAGCATTTTACAGTTCTACTGTTCAGGTGCCTGAGATGATCTTTTCACAACCATTAAATCCGCATAAACCAGCACAGTCACATGGGGAGAGGACCCAGTGTTCTTTCCTGTTTCTGTGCCTCCCATCCCATTTTACCTCCCTTCTCCACACTTATGCTTGATGCCACATTGATAAGCCTGTGACTCTAAAACTGGGGCAGGGGAACTGACCTGGGTGAAAACTAATTCAGCACAAGGAATAGATAATTGAATAGTTATTGCTGTCTGTAATTGCTCCATACATTCACTATGCAGCTCCACGATTATTCCAGTATTAAGGAATAAAAGAGAATAAGGATGAAAACAGCATGAAGAGCAGTCAGTGTCTCTTAGGGGCAACTGCTCAGGCTCAAAACATGTGTGAAACTCCTTGTTTTGCACTACCTTAGACTTTACTGCCCAGTGTGGCCTCAGCTTAATGTTTAGCAATAATACAGCTGAAGTGTTAGATATCTTCTTACCATATCAGTCAGCATTTTATACCTGCAGACTGTAAGACTATTATAATAATCTTCATTCCCTGAAAACTTCAACAGGGAGTACTTCCATTTGATACAAAAAGAGGGTGTATGCAGCAGGAATTTTTTATCAAGCATATACAAACCAATTTCAAGATACTATTTCACATTATTTTTTTAATAGTGGATGAACAAATAAAGTTAGGATTATTCACCACTGATTTAATTTTGTTATTAGCTTAACTGGCTGTACTGTGAACATCAACATATAAAACCCATATAAACTGCAAAATAGAAGAAAATTATGCTTACATCTCTTTTAAGGCTTGTTTGTTTCTGAATGATAGGGAAGGTAAATCAGAATTTTGCAGAGGGATTCTGAATCACCGTGTTCGTTTTTGGAGGTCCTTATAACTTTCTAATACTTAACACTGTTACATTATACTTTTAGTTGGCAATGTTTGCACCTTTTTTTTTTTTTTTTAAGTAGGTTAAGTATGAGTCATATTGTTGCAACAATTGCATTGCTTTCCAGGCTAAGGTGTTGAGTTTGCAGAACATGAATGAAATCTAGCTGGAAAGAAACAGTGAGCCACTTAATCTAATAAATATCTTTTTCAAAGTGCTAGAAAAAAATATCTCCAATACATTAGAAGTATCTACACAAAAGGTAGCGTTCCGTGGATAAATCACAGAGCTAGATAAGCTGAGACCAGAGCAGTTCTGCCTGTGTTACATATAATTGCAATGTGACCTTAAAGTCCATCTGCATAGTATTTTCCATTGATTACCTATAACTGAGTAATTAATCTCACTGAACCTCAGTTGTCTAAAAGTCAGGGATGTGTTTTAAGCTACTCATCTGGATTGCATCTAGCTCTTGTCAATATAGACATAAATGCACCATTCAAATGGGATGAACCTCCCTGAGAGCTCGTTCCACTGTCTATAGAGAATGTAGCTTGAACAGGACACATCCATTTAAGCTAGGTAAAGTAAGGTAAGCTAGAGATTACCCTAGTAGCTCCCTGGTTAATACTCAGTTTCTTCCTGAATGGTTCTTCTAAGGATTTTGGAGGTCATTGCATTAGGAGCATGAGGTAACAGTGGAATTTGGGCTGCGTACTTTGTCTTTGGGAAACTTTAAAGTCGCTCTTTTCCACTCCTGGTTGCAAAGTAGGAATGATATCTGCCTACTTTTGTAAAACAGTTTCTTTTTCATGCCTCTTTTGCAATATAAGCAATAAATGCTAAATAAATTAAAAGCTAATGTGTTTTAATTGACATGGAATTTCTCGACTATCAATTCTGCACTGATATTGATCTGTACATTGACTCTGACACACCATAATTATTGACATGCATTTTTAAGGCCACAAAGGCCACATACTGCATTTTTAAAAGTAGGCTGTATTCCTATCCAGTCTAATTAAGATTGTGGCTAAGACTGCAGTGCAGAATAGATTCCCAAATCTCTATGCTTAATATCAATATGAATATTTGTTTTAAAAGAATGAAAGAAATAAAAGCATGTGCACTGAATAACAAAAACCTCGCTTCTAACTGAAACAAATCAGTTGCTTTAGCAGCTCATCCCTTTGGGACACCTAAAGGCAGTAGTTAGTATTATGGACTAATGGGCTGCAAAATTTCAGTGTAATGACAGAATTTTGTTTCTGGCAGATTGACAGAATTTTGTTATTTTGGGCAAGGCTGCAGGGGTAACCATAGCGTAAATGTAAGGGTCAACTCCAGTCAGACAATTTTTAGCAACTGGGAGATTGTGATGGTTGCCTGGCAACTACAGCAAATATAAACTGGCATTTCCAGGTGACTTGGGAGAGCTATGCCTTTTTCTCTTGGAATATTAAGAAGATTGCCTTTTAAAAGAGTCTGGCAGTCAGAAAGGCATATTAATCATAGTTAACCTGGCCCATGGTAGAGGCAAAGACTGGCTGATCTGGGTTCTTTCCAGCACTTTTTTTCCATGTTTCCATGAAGTGCTAATATATTGTCTAACTCTTGAACTTAAGAGACATAGGATTTGTTCCTTTTCTGCATTTGGATGAACAACATATGTGGGCTCAAAACATCTATCTAGCTTCCTAGCATCGTCCCCTAAGCATTTCCCTCAGCCTACAGAGAACACTCAACAGGTTTTAGGTGTAATAAGTGCAATAGACAAGAACCGGTCCTACGCAGGACTCAATCTTTAGGCCATTTGTTATGCATCAGTAGGAAATTCTTACAGAAAGCAAAGCCTTCATTTCTCACCAAGGAAAGATACTTATAAGAAAGTGATTTAAATTCTAAAACTGCTCTGCTTCACCGCGTCATTCCCATTCTCTGGGACATTTCTCAATACTTCACTTCCCATTGTTTTATTAATGAAGTAACTCACCCTTCAGATTGGCATGTTGGATAATTTTTTAATAAGATAAGAGTGTGTATCATTGAAAAAGGTGATGTTTCACCATACCATCTAGCTGACATTTCGTACTTCTGAACCCTTCCTCTTAGGTAACTGTACTACACAATTTCTGCAATAAGTTACTATATATTGTTCAATAAGGCTCCAAATTGTCAGATACTTAAATGCTCATAACTGTATAGTTTAAATACCATAAACTCCTTTTTAGAGTCAGATTGGCCTTGTTGTATCTATTTCTTTAGGAAAGTAGTCAAAAATCGTGATTTTTTTTTCCCATTTTGACATTTCCTGACTGTTTTGTTGTTCTGTTTGATCATTGCACTGTATTCCCTGTAACATGCTCCACAGTCTGGTTACAGTATTACAAATTTTATAGTAGCATTTTGCATAACATTTTCTAGAAATGCTTGATCAAATATTGATTTCTCATTACAAATGAGAATTTCATTACACATCCCTTGTTGCAGGCTCAGTGCAGAATAATTTAATTGAAAACTGATTACCATAAAATAGTTTACCTTCAGTAGAACTGAGTTCATGGATTTTGTTGGAGTTGTTCTTTATACTGTTTAATCAATGTGTGTAGAACAAGTAACATTTCAAATGCAATAAACAAGCAAATAGTCTTGTACTAGGCTGCTACTCCTAGTACATGATTTTCCTTCATGAATGAGATGCTGTGTCTTTTACCATTTCCCACCCTTTTTATTTTACCTATTACATCATCAAATTTGGCAATCATTTATAGCTCATCAGTGAAGAATGGTAGGTATAATAACATCTACTCAAAGATCTGTATGCTGTTTCACTTGTCAGTGCATGTGCTTTTTTTCAGCAGAAGCATTCAGGATTTCCACAAGGATTTTCATTCGTTCTTCTCTCATTTTATGCTAGAATTTACCCACGTACATACATCTTCAGAGTATTGTCCTGAACATAGCTGGAGTTAAATGAGTTGCAATAATCCATCACCAATTTTGAGGTTAAGATATTTGGACAGCTGCTAACAGTCACAGTACCTCATATTACGGAGTGTTGATTCTTTTTAGTGCCACCAGCTGCTATAGTTGAATAACTAATGCATAAAAATAAAAGATAAGATTAGTGAATCATACATACCATGTTCAAGGTTTGGCAAGCATTTTTTTCCAGTCATGTTTGTGTTGAGCGGACAAATGTAGAAAAATTCATTTTTGGTCACAAAACTGTTGGCAGAATTAGAGACTATTGCATATACTTAAACAAACATGCTTCCCTGAAAATATCTTCATTGTAAGTCTTCACACAACATGCTGAGATGCACTGATGGATTTGGGGACACATCTGGAGGTGAGACTGGTAGTAAGTAGGTGGCACAAACAGTAAGTTTTCAATAGCTCTCATTCAAAGCAGTAGCTAACAAGTAATCTGCAAGTAGTAACATATTCACATATGGCCTTCATCACATTACAAGAAACTCAGATCATTCAGGAACAAAAAATTCTTAGCCATACATTGTACCCCACTAAATAGTTCATCTAAGATACAGTTAGACTGTGTTGTAGAATTGGACTTTTATTGCTAATCTGTAGTTTAAAATATGACAAGTTTTACAAGTAATTCAATACTTTACCCTCCTTTATACATATTTCAACAAGGGTAGCTGCAGCCTTTGTGTTAGAGAAAACATGGAGACAAGTTAGGCCACATGGGCAAACCCACCTTGTTTTGGGCTGTGTGTCTTGTTCTCTGCCTCTGGTGTTGGACATCTGGGAGTCGGCATGAAGCAATGGTGCCATGCAGGGAAAACATTAGTTCCTAGTACCACTACAGGGAATTAGTGAATATAATAGCAAGATCGGAATATCTTTAGTGTTTGGTTCATCCACACGTTGCCAATTAACCAACTGCAATCCTGTACAGGAGAATAAATTGTAGCAGATGATGTTTAGCACTTTAGTGGGAAGTTCATGGGAAGACATGTCAAACATACTTTCATCCAGTATCATTTTTATTTCTCTAATACTTCAGCATTAAACATTAAGCATTCTCTTAGCTCTGTAATGTCTCGTAATGAATTGCTGTTCTTACACCGGTCTACCTAAAAAACTGAGAAACATTTTTGGCATTAAACTGGAAAGCTCAAGGTTTTTTTCTCTCCTCATTTTCTTTCTTTCCATGAATTACAGGTATATGTATGCCATGTTTATGTAGTGTCAGAAACTAACACATTTACTCGTATATTATGCCATAGCAAAATGGTAAGTAGATTATGCTAATTTAGAATTCTGATTATGTCAGAAATTATTTGTATATGATTTACTCTGCACTATTTGAGAAAAAAATAATCCAAGAATTAGAAGAAAATGAAACAGAGGAAACTTTAAGTGCTGGAATGTACTTTAGTACAGAAAAACTACTGAAATATTTCAGTATAGACAAGTTGAAAATAGAGTATTTTAAGAAAAATTCAGACAATGTAGAAAAATTCCCCCTTCCTACACTGATTTATTCATGTAATGAATGTGCAAATGATCAAGGCAGAAAAGATGTCAATCATAAAGGGGAAAAAAAAAAAGAGGAAAAAAAAAAGAACTATGCAGGTACATTTGCTGTGTTAACTGTGTAGTTAAATTAAGAGGTCCTGCTGACAAACTAGCACAAGATGAACATCCATCCCGTGCATTCATAAAGCTATAAATGGCACAGTGAAAATGGTTATTCTTGAGTCTGCCATTCACTGCATGACTTGCCATGTGGTAGAAGAGCCTATAATGCTTGTCATAGAGCTTGCACCTAGATTTTGTCCTATCTATGTGATGGTCTTTGTTGAAGGAGCGTGAAGACCTAGTAGTTCTTGTCAGAATCAGCTGCTCCAGAGATTTGTATTTACAGCTGACAGTGGTTGAGAAGGAGCATGGTGTGCATTGCTGCATGTGAAACATTCATACTGCAACACTGCATGCAAAAGTATTCACACTAAATACTTTCTAAATATTAATCAAAAGAAAGTCAGGCACAAAACACACAGAATTGTACTTTGGTACTTGAACCTGGAACTCAGCTACACTGATCTTGAGACAACAACCCTGTTCTTTCTTTTCCAGCCTTTCATTCAGTATCGAGCAGCTATCATTCAACGTCCTCTTTCACAGATAATCTCCCAGTCTGTCACAGAGTTGATATTATCTGCCTCTAAGAAGACAGATCTTTGCTAGTAACTTGACAATACAAGAATATGACATTTTCTTACAAACTTTAATGCTAGGCCACTGAAAAGTGCTATCATATTTCTGCAGTGAAGGCCCTGTCTGTTTCACAATCTAATGTTCACTGGTACACTTTGCTCAAAAATTATTTAAATAATTTTAGCTGTTTGTCTGTAAGCCTCTGTAGATAGCCTATGATTTCTCAAAAGTGATGGTTCAAATAGTTTTCCAAACATTTTGTGTTTCTGTATTTTTTCTCTCAGTGGTTAAATAACATTGTACAGTTTTTAGTGTCAGTGTACATATTTAGTTTCCACCATCTACAAAATAACTCTTCTAGGACAAGATAAATAGGTGAAAAAAGTATTCTGAATGACTTCTCAGAAACACTTCTCTTTGAGTTAACAGAGAAATTGATGGACACAAGGAGGCATTAACCTAAGGTTTTCTATGAAAAATACTTAATTTATAAACAACATACTCTATAAATAATGTGCTTACTTAAACCAGCTGACCTAACCTTATTTAACATAGTCCTAGATATAAACTCAGTCACTTTTTGTTAACTTCAAACCTCTGGCTACTCCCTCAGATTGCCTCATGACTATCTGAGAGCCTCAAGCCAGAGCCATGGAACTGACAAACATTGCGAGCACTGAGTGTCAAAGGATGCCTTTCATCTACATGCAGCAGCAAGCGCCAGGAATGCTGCAGATTTAGGCTGAAAAATCTGTATCTTGGATAGTAATTTGTAATCCAGACAAAATCTTTTGTACTAAGGACACAGGCACTCTTGTGCCAGTGATAAATATTTACGAAGGCTTTTAAGGAGATATGTTAATTTTCTGATGCTTTTAAAAGTAGGTGTTATCAAGATGCATCGATAGGTTTTGTCTTTTTCTAATTTAGGAAACATACTGTGCTTTTCACCCTAGATCACCTTGCAATTCTCACATTCATCCCTATGTGACATAATGCAGCTGAAATCATCCCTGGAGCTATTACGCAATGCTAACGTCTTTTTTGTTTATAGTGGAAATCAGCCATTTTCTGCACAGGCTGGATGTTACCATTCTGAAGTGTCCTACAAAATGGCATAGACATTTTCTCTATTCGTTCTAACAGTCTTACAAACTCAGTTTCATAGAAACTCAAAAGGAGTTATCCTAGTGAATGCTGCTCAAATATTTGTTAAATAATTATAATTAATAATTTGTTCTGTTACGTCTGAGGTTATAGCTTCTGTAATTGGAACTAGCAATAAAACTTATATGCAGACTTTTTTGTGAGTATTTGTTGAATGACTGGTAAAAAAGTAGTTTGTTTAGAAACATTAAAAAATTTATGATGGTGCCAGAAGACAGAAGCCTATGATAAAAAGAAACTACAAGTACAACTTGAAGTTCATTGCTTCTGCTGAAAATCAAGGGGACTTGTACCCTACACTGCAGCAGAAAGGTGGGTAGGCCACCAACAAAATGCTTTTGAAAATCTCCATCACATGTTTCAGGGAAATCTACAAGGAAGGTGAAAAGAACAGCACTCTGCAGATGAATGAGAGGATGAATTATTTGCTTGAGAATGGAAAAAGCTATTCCTAAAATATTAATCACCAATGTTCTCTTTCTAAAGGTTGTTGCAGTGATAATGCTGAACGTCTTTAAGTGGCATATGTCTGCTCTACTGCAGCAGGCCAGAGAGAAACAATTATTGCAGTGGGCTTTTTTTCTTCATTAAGGAGTAAGATTGCTGAGAATACACTGGGAAGAACAAAACGACTCCATCTGCTTTTAATCAACTAGAGTTAAAGAGCAGGAGTGTGTTTCAGTCTTGGCGTTTGATGATGCTGAAATATTGTACAGATTAATTTCCATTGTCAGTTTATTATTTACTGTGTTTTTATAGTAGCTTTTTGGGTCAATATTAACCTGTTTAATAGGTCAACAGTATATGGAGATTGGTTATGAAAAATGCTAAACTTCCTGTTAGGTTGGAAGCAACATAATATTAATTATTAAAATGACAGGTTTGTAGTTTTGCTGCTAGTAGACATATAGCCTCAAATGTATCAGTTGCTATGCTAGGGGTGTTGCCTATGGTTCTACATTAAATCAAAACATCCAAAGAAAGGGATGAGAGAACAGGGATGTTAAACACCCTCTATGATTATCTTAATAGTGTGCAGTATTTTCCTGTCTTTATGTAGCAGAAATGTTATTCAGGTTCACATGATAAGGTTCCATAAATCTATCTCAATTGCACATATTTAATGCTCATAAATATGAATAAAATCGAGTCACTCAATGCCAAAAGCACTGACTACAGGCACAATAGAAAATGCAGTTCTGTGTAGGAGATTTTTTCTTTAACACTTGATCACTCTTTAAAATTAGTTGAAGCTTTCTACTAAATCAAAGTGACATCGGATCATTAGAAACGGATAAAGATTTTACTCTCTAGTCAAAAGGCTTTTATAAAATGAATGGAGTCTGAGCTACCTCCACCTTCATGTATTTCATCCCTTGCAATTCCTTCAGCAAGCAGATCTAAAAGGACCTTACCCACTGCAGAAGGTAAAGTAAATCCTATTTGTGAAGGGTTGAGAGATACCAGAGAAAACAATGGGAAACATTAAGAACTTCGAAGCTGCAGGTAGAGAACTGCTGGGTTGATTTCTTTACATCAACTGTAGGGAAGAGAAGTGTTGTAACTGAGTTCAGAGATAAAGTGTTTTACATGAAAAGGCCATAAATGTTAATTCCTGAGGAAGAAAATAAATCTTACTCTTTTTTTCAGACAATTTGTAATTTTTCGTACAATAAACGGTCCCAGATTTCTGACTTTCTAACGTATTTGTGTCTTTATTATTTCTGAAGTGAAGAGAAATATTCACAGTTATCTTATCTCTAGGTTTCTAAAATCTACTTTTGTTCCTAGTCCAAAAATAGAGGTAGCTCATGGTTGGGGGTGGGAGGGGTCAGCAACAATTTCTGTTCCTCAAATTTAATGTCACACTAACAAAGAGGAAAGAAAAGCCAGTGGTAATGTTTCGATGTTTGGGAGAATTGTGAGTCATTTACAAGTGAATCAATTATTATAACCTGTAGGGAAACGAAAAGTGGGATACCCACCTTGCAGTGGTATTTTGGTCATGTGACAAAATGTGCAGTCAGCTCGCGTCCTGGTAATACAACAGAAGGAGCCAAGAAGCATTAAGAAAAAGATAAAACCTGCTATTAAGCTTATATCACTCGTGGTTTCTAGCAGATAACTGATTTAGCATTATGAGAATTAAGAAGTATAATTGTTTCCTCTGACAAAATGAAAAATGATAAAAGATGTCAGTTGTTTTTTTAATGAGAGTAATCTCTTTTATTTTGAAAATAATTTCATAATATGCCATCTTTCACTGAAGAACTTCTGGCCAGCAACTGTTTATAATTTGGTGGGCTGATGCTTTTTTGTTACAAATCTTACACAGATTAGAGTACCTGAAGCCTAAAGGGATTGTGACTGAGAGATACAGCCCAATTTTTTTACTGAGGAGGGATACCAGCTTTGTCTTGTCTGTTCTGCATGGGCCATATGGAGGTGTTGCTAGGTTCTCTGTAGGAGGCATACATCCCAATGCATCCATCTCTCCACCCACATTTAGTAAGCCGTGGCAGCTCCTCTGAGGAAAAGGCAACTGGCCAAACAGAATCATCCCCTGGGACACATCCAGCTTGCAGGATACTAGAGACCATCCTGGCCAGAGTGCCTCATGCCTGCATTAATTTGAGCTCGGAGAATACCATGAACTTTGGCTGAGCCTAGGAATTTGCATTTTGCAGGAGAATGTTCTTGGCCTGATACTCGTTTGGAAAAAAAACCCAAAATATGTCAATTCTGAATTTCTTTAATTTGCCATTTCACGTTGCACAGCTTCAGTGAAAAATTGAGTAAGATGAGTGCATTTTGGAGAGATCTCCTACTACAATTATTACTAAGCATGTGTCTATTGCTTTTGGTTAATTGAGCAAACAATGCCTTTGATAGCCATTTCCTTTCACCAAAGTCACAGGCAAGGTAATTAGTTAATGGCCAGACGGGGTCGTTAACTGCTGGTAATGAACCACTACTGAGGAAAATACTACTACAGTACCATTAGATACCGCAAGCACGCATAACGGGGAGAAATGCTGTTTATGATACAGAATCATAGAATAGTTTGTGTTGGAAGGAACCTTTAGAGGTCAGCTAGCCTAAACACCCTGCAGTGAGCAGGGACATCTTCAACTAGACCAGGTTGCTCAGAGCCCCATCCAACCTGGCCTAGAATGTTTCCAGGGACGGGGCCTCCACTGCCTCTCTGGGCAATCTGTTCCAGTGTTTCACCACCCATGCTGTAAAGAATTTCTTCCTTATATCTAGTCTAAGTCTACCCTCCCTTAGTTTAAAGCCATTCATCCTTGTTCTATCACATCAAACCCTGCTGAAAATATTTTCCCCATCTTTCCTATAGGCCCCATTCAGGTACTGAAAGGCTGCTGTAACGTCTCCCCGGAGCGCTGAACAGCCTTTCCTCCTAGAAGAGGTGTTCCATCGCTCGGATCATTTTTGAGGCTCTCCTCAGGACCTGCTCAAACAGCTCCGTGTCTTTCCTGTGCTGGGGGCCCAAGAGCTAGACGCAGTACTCCAGGTGGGGTCTCACCAGAGCAGAGTAGAGGGGCAGAATCACCTCTATCAACCTGCTGGCCATGCTTCATTTGTTGCAGCCCAGGATACGGCTGGCCTTCTGGGCTGCGAGCGCACATTGGTTGCTCATGTCTACCTTTTTATTCACCAGTATCCCCAAGTCCTTCTTGACAGGGCTGCTCTCGATCCCTCATCCCCCAGCCTATATTGATAGCGGGGGTTACCCCAACCCAGATGCAGGACCTTGCTCTTGGCTTTGTTGAACCTCGTAAGCTTCACACAGGCCCATTTCTCAAGCTTGTCCAGGTCCCTCTGGATGGCATCCCATCCTTCTGGTGTGTGAACTGCACCACTCACCTTGGTGTTGTCTGCAAACTTGCTGAAGGTGCACTCAAGTCTAAGTCATTGATGAAAATGTTAAATAACACCGATCCCATTACGGACCCCTGAGGGACATCACTTGTCACCAGCATTCATTTGGACATCAAGCCGTTGACCACTGTCCTCTGGGTGTGACCTTCCAACCAATTCCTTAACCACCGAACAGCCCATCCATCAAATCCATATTTCTCCAGTTTATAAAGAAGAATGTTGTGAGTATGTCAAATGCTTTACCAAAGTCCAGACAGATCACATCCATAGCTCTTCTCTTGTCCACTGGTCTAGTCACGTCATCATAGAAAGAAACTAGGTTGGTCAGGCAGGACTTGCCCTTGGTGAAGCCATGCTGGCTGTCTCCAGTCACCTCCCTGTCCTCCATGTGCCTTAACATATCTTCTAGGAGGAAGATCTGTTCCATGATCTACCCAGGCACAGGGGTGAGGCGGACAGGTCCGTAGTTCCCAGGGTCCTCCTTTCTACCCTTTTTAAAACTGGGCACAATGTTTCCCTTTTTCCAGCCACCAGGGACTTTGCCTGACTGCCATGACCTTTCAAATATCATACTTCTGTATATTTTTCTGAAAGGGATTTGTAGCACATATACTGCCGAGAGATACAGCAAATAAAAAGGGGAGAAAACAATTACCATTTAGAGAAAAAAAACTATCCCACTGTTAAGAACTGTTCTTCATGTGGCTAGTAACGACACGAATTTTCAAGACAATAGTCCAAATTCATTCTTAACCTTTCATCTTGATATATTAATCTTTGATCAAGCAGTGTATACAATAACAATACTTTGCTAATATTTACATGAGGAAGTACAGTGTAATGTATTTTTATGTCCTTTGCACAAAAGAATTTAAAAAAAATTAATTCTAATCTACATGAGATTTTGTAAATAGGTTTGGACTAGATCTAAAGGATGGGTGTTCCCATCACAAAGATTATGACAATTCTCATTAATGACTACTATTTGTTGTTAGATGTAGCAATATCCCTGATAAGTATCTCAAAAGAAAAAGGGTAAGGTTATGCTTGTATGAAGTATCTGAAGGTCAAAACAGTTTTTAGAAGGCTAAATTATAGTGTGACTGCAACAAAACCAGGAATTAGACATCCAATCCTTTTTTCAAGATTTTTTTAAAATTCTTGATAAAACTGTAAAAAAAACATATTTCTTTTTAGTATGAATTAAAATTCCGTGTACTGTATTTCAGATGTTCATACAGAATCCTGTCATAAAAAAATTCACTATATTAAACCCAAGTAGGAGAGCTACCTGTGCAGAGTAAACCTGACACAACATACATTATACTTCATGAAAATTAAGTTTTCAGGTGTACTGAGAGTTCACAAAATCACAGAATCACAAAATTACAGAATGGCTCTAGCAGGGCCACCTAAAGCTAATTGCCCAGGACCATGTCCAGATGGCTTCAAAATGTCTTCAAGGTTGGAGACTCCACACCCTCGCTGAGCAACCTGTGCCAGTGCTTGGTGTTTCCTGATGTTCAAATGGACCCTCCTGTGTTTCCTTTTGTTCCTGTTGCCTCTTGTCCTGTCACTGAGCACCACTGAAAAGAGTCTGTCTTCCTCTTCTTCACACTCTCCTTTCAAGTATTTGTATACATTTAAAAATATCTCCCTGCACCTTCTCTTCTCCAGGCTGAACAGTCCCAGCTCACTCCACCTCTCCTCATAGCAGAGGTGCCCCAGTTCATTAGTTACCTCAGTGACCTTTCATTGGACTCTCTCTAGTATGTCCATTTCTCTCTTGCACTGGGGAGCCCAGAACCAGACACAGTACTCCAGAGGCAGCCTCACCAGTGCTGAGCAGAGAGGAAGGATCACCTTCCTCAACCTTCTGGTCACGCTTCGAATTCAGCCCAGGACAAGGTTGGCCTTTTTTGCTGCAAGACCACATTGCTGGTTTACGTTCAACTTGGTGTCCACCAGGACGCCCAGGTCTTTTTCTGCGAAGCTGCTTTCCAATTACATATCATAAGCATATGCATATATAAGAAGTTGTTAAAAGGCAGTCACATTTATACTATATCTGGGAACAGAAAATAGAAACCAGCAAGCTGTGTGGCAGCCTCTACTTCTTCCGAGTGATTCTGTCTGTATGCAAATAATTCACAGATGTCTCTCCTTGTCAGAACAGGCCTTCAAGGTGAGTTTTACATGCCATACATACACAAACAAAGTCATCTATAGCTAGTCATCTAGTAGCTATCCACTAGCTGTCTGCTGTGTAAGGGATTATAATTTCCTTTTACAAGAACAAAAGTCCCTCCTCTTGCCAAACAAATTATTCAAAGAGTTGACAAAAAAACCACCACACCAGAAGAAAGACTAGCCGAAAATTCAGCAAAATAGTACCATCAATTATAAAGTTTCTAGCAAGCTGCAACAACATAAACAGTATGAGTTTCTACAAATCAGTACATATTGCCAAAAATAGTAGCCATTTTACCCTATTTTTCTCTTCATCACAAAGTTCTTACTATTTATTAGTAATATATTACTATCTATCTAGTAATATTGGATTTTTTTATGGACTACATTGTAGTTAAACTTCTGGGAATAGTTCTATTAGAATTAATTTGTATAATTACTAGCTAACTGCAATTTACTGATCAATGTTGTCTCAGGATTTCAATTTAATGCACAAGTTCTCACAAGGAAAACATTTTAGTCACAGAAAAAAATGGGATACTTTTGGATATATTATTTGTCATTCTTTTTTTCTTTGTAGAATAATTCTGAAGCAGATTTTATCAAATAATTATAGAGTTAAAGTCAAGTCTTGTGTGCAGGCAATACGTATAAGAAGGCACAAAAAGAAAGTTACTATATTTTATATAGGTAGTAGATTACATTTTAGTTTAGTACATGCCTTTAAAGGCAAGGAAGGAGACACTGGGAAACAGAAATTGATGTATAGAAACACAGAAACTAAACGGACTGTAACCAGATCTCCCATTTGTGATCTATTTTAGGCAACATAGACAGCACCTACTTAAGGTATCTAAGTTCAAATGCCTTAGTTCCAAGCACTCAGTTAAGTATGGAGGAGATTCAGATCAGCTAAGCATAAACCTTGGACTGATGGTGAATACTTCCCTGTATTTCTATACAGGAAACAGAATTGTTTCATGATTATCTCAGCATAGTTCCAAGCCAGCAAGAAACATAAGCAAGTACTGAAACCTCAGTGTCTCAGCAGTTGCCCTGGCACATGCTTTCCTTAGGTCCAAGCTTTTGGAAATAGCTATCCTCCCCCAATAGAAGATTAGCTTCCTACCTCTCCCACATAGCTTTGCAAAGGAATTTAGATAGCACTTCAGCTCTCTAAATTTAGACTGCCACTTCAGTTCTCTAAATCCAGCTGTGAGACCCTCAGAAAGCCCTGCTTAGCTGCTACTTAACCTGAAAGGCACTGAAATTATCTCAGCATCAAAATACTCTGCCAATAAATTCTTCTAGGTCTCCAAATTTCTGATGTTAGATAGAGATATCCTGTGCATATCCAGAAGATGCCAAGCAGCTGCGAATATGAGCATGGCAGATTCTTAAATTAAGCATTCTGCTGCTTGGCTGGTCTGCTGGGACTAGTCTCCTAGACATCCTTATATGCCAACAATCAAATCAGATTTCAGATGCCCTATTGCCAGAGGAAGGGAGGTCAGATGATCTCTGAATAATTCACTTCTAGTTCATTTTTGGTGAGGTGAGGGATCTGCTTTCAAATTCCTCTTCCAAATCAGGCACACAAGGTAGGTAAGAACCTGAATCTTTTCACTGGCATGTAGTATAAAAGAGAAATATAATTTCTGCCTCTTTTCTCAGCAAAAGGCCATTAGAAGATATGGTTAATGACCTAAATCCAAATTCTCCCATACAGCACAAAGTCATTTCCTTCTGACTACCTTAGCAACATTACTGTTCAGCAGCCTTTTCCTTTTCTTCTTTGGTCTTTCTTACAGACTGGCTTGGGTGACTTTTTACTCTCCTAATGCCTGCTGTGGGTCCTATTCTTAGGACCCTGATGCTTTGCATGTGCAAGAAATTCCTAAATCTGGACTGATAAGTTCACTAGAGAGCAAGTACCTACCAATCAGCGTTACTAAAGCTAATCCCACTTGGAAATTTAAATTCTTGCTGCTTCATGTCCCATGTGTCTGAACTGTCAGTTCAGTACTGCCTAATCTCAGTTTTATACTGCTGTCTCACGACAATAAATCCAGTCCCTGCAACAGATATGAGGTTTCTTCCTCTCCATTTTGAATTCAATACCAAATTTTTGCTGCTTTAAATGGGACAGAATCAGATGTGGTGCAGGATCACTGTTCTTTGGGACTTGTCACAAAGAGAAACTGAGCAGGTACAGAACTGTTTGCAAGCCCATAGCCTCAGCTGTAAGCTCCTTTAGACAAGAACTCTTTCATTTACTGTCTTTTCACCTGCAGCACTGAAAACATTACAGATGTAAAAGGATGGAGAAAACTATTAGAGGATGCAAGGAGTTTGTTACGAGTGACCATAAATAGCGACTTTAAAAAATATTCCGCTGGGCTTAACATGCCATACAGAAAATGGGTTTAGGCTGGAAAATCAGCTTTTGTCAGGATTGCCTGGTCAATTGGCATCCAGTTAAAGTGAAGTCCACTATATAACCTCTGTAAAAATATCAAATCAAGGATTAGCCTTATCTGAGATTTCAGCTTGCTAGTGATCTAAAAAGGTTACTTCACAAAAGAATTTTATACTCAATAGCAAAACAGAAAATAGAAAGGAAATAAAGACAACTCTATTTATTAACCTTAAAGTGTTATGAGAATCTGCAGATTTTCTATTTTTAAATGAATTACAGAGAATTATGTACACATTTTATTTCTGTAGCTGCAAGGGTAAACTCAGGGTTAAGAAAAATAATTCCTGTTTCAGATTCTCAAGTTGTGCACTTAAAGTGGGTGAACATGAAGTGGAACACAAACAACTGAAAGCCAAGTAAGACATTTGCATAATATTGGCCAATAACAGCAAACTATGAATGTATTTTCAAGTCTAATCACTACAAGCCACTTTGGTTGAACAATATTTGGGAGGAAAAAAAAGGAAAATATTATTTTAGAATGATTTTTTGATTTAGCAGTTTGCAGTATTTAAAGCACATTGGACTCTTATTTAAACTCTAACACATCCTCATAATAAACAGATTAGCTAAACTTGTTTCATTATACCTTTAATGCTTTAATCACTCTATAATTTCTTAAATATATTATTTTTCAGAAAATCTATGCTTAGGTTCAGACCAGAAATTAGACTGCAGGGGTTTTTTTATGTTTTTTTTTTAAGTAGGTCTACCAACCTTCTGATATATAGAATCTGAACTAGTGCTATCATATTGCTTTGCAGTTCCCAGTGAGAGAGAACAGACAATACGTATTCTGAGATGAAATAATGAATAGAAAAAAATCTTATGAGAGATGTTTTAATCCTCTTGTTGCAGAATTTGACAGTTATATTTTCATCTATGGTTTGACAGATCGTTTTCTTTTTCATTTCGTCCCGAAGAAGACAAAAGGATTTAAATACTTCCATACTGTTTTAAAGGTCTGACCTATTAGCCTGGATGCAGAACTGAAGTACCACAGCTGTTTTGTTTTCAGACGTCAATTGATAACTCTGTGTTAGCAATAGCTGTGCATTGTGCTGAAGGACCGTATCAGCAAGCCTGGAGCTAACTCTGAGGTCTTCAGGATGAAACCAAGTGTGACTCTGTTTCACCCTAGTCAGAACACAGCAGGTTTTATGAGCATGTGGGAGTTAATCTTGCAAAGATCTCTAATTTTCTTCAAGAAGTTATAGATATAGGAGGACTCTGTAACATCTATTATTACCATTATCTAAACTGATGCTTTTATTTTGTGTATTTTTCTTATATAATTTCAGCAACATCTTACAAGCTCTTTGTTTACAACATAAAATGATCTGCCAAACAATAGAGTCATTTTAAGAAGAAAGATATTTTGTTTGATCTGGACAAAACATAGTGTTCACAGAAATAATATATTGTGAGTTACGAACGTGTTTACTATTTCATCCAGAGTTCATTCCTGTTCTAGATCAGCTTAATGACAACACATTGCTAAATTCAAAAGGAGGAGAAAGAGACTACTGTAAGCAGTGATGCTCTATTAAAAACCTTGAAGGCAAGCAAAATATTTCTGTAGGGAATTTGTTACTCCTCATTACAAAATTATATTAGGCTTGTGGGAAATGTCCTATACATTATCCTGTATTTTATGTTAAGGAAAGAAATGTCTTCCAATAAATAATTTCCTTGCAAGTTAAACTTCAGTGGCATGTGCTGGCAATAATTCTGCTTTCTGAGTTGTGAACACATACTATGAAGCATGGCATTAAAAGAACATGATTTTTCACTACAAATATCACCATCGTACAAAGCTTGTGAAATTTAGAGATAAAGAGAAAGCAGTTTTTAAAAATACCAGAGAAATGTTCCAGAGATGGGTTTTTCGTCCAGGTTGTATCACCTAAATACTAGGTAGGTTGGAGGTTCCTCAGTAAGAAGCGGCTGTTGTTCAGTACTGCAGCAGTGTCAAGTTTAATATCTAGTATGCTATGACACTGCAGAAGAAGCAGTGCCAGCTGCGCGCTGCTGGAAACGGGAGGGAACCCAGCTTTCCGCCCCGGGGTGTTACATAAGAACTGCAGCACTGTGCCCATCCGAGTTCTGCTGGCATCAGCCGAAATGTTGCAGGAGGAGCTCTCCACCGCCTCGACCTCCCATGTGAATCCACAGCTAACAGCAACGTACTCCCACCAGAGTACGCAGGTCCACTCTGAAAAAAACAAAGAATCAAAGCAGCCAGGAGTGGAAGTGGGGCAAATGCATTTGATGACAGTTTCTATTTCACGAACTGCACCTAGCAACTTCTTTCCTTAAAATTTAGATGGTCTTAGTTCCATCACCTCTCTATTTTATTTTTCTCAGGTTTTGACCTTCTGGTAAATGTCAGTAACTTTGTAGAAGATATTTTGTTGACAATATTATTAGCCTAGAACGTTTTCATTAGAGTAATTGCATATTGTAAATACAGGGAGGTCTCTCTTTCTATTTTCTAGTTGCCCCCGTCATAGGATTGCTCTATTTTTAATACAGTTGTTAGATCCTAGAGAAATGTTAATATTAATTTATTTACTAACTGTTTAACATATCATGATATTTTTTAAGAAAACATTCATGCCATTTTATGTGGGTATGAGAAAACATCAGAGCCATAATTTGTCCAAAGTCCTGTTGCCTGCTATTTTTATCTCTAGGGTTTTTTCTGTCCTGCATTTCTGAACTTATCAGAAGCAAAATGAGTGGGCATACAAAATTATACATCAAGACTTCCATTCTATTGTGAATATCAGTAGATATTTGAATCTTGGAAGAAATACAGTGCTGGGAGAACTGTATTTTCATACTAAAGAAAGGGGTTATTAAAACTGTACAGAGAAAGACAGGAGGACTGATTTTTTTTTTTAAGTTGTGTTCTAACATATAGGAAAATGGTAACAGCAAAACAGAAAAAATATCCTGACCAAAAAAAAAATCTTTGATGTTGAAAGAAGAATAGCAAACTTCGTTTTATTTGATTCTGACCAGGAACTCATCAGCTTTGCTTACGGATCTGAGAAGTTAAAACTGGGATAATGCTGATCGGTACTGTAATGTCAGTATATTGTATTGATGCTAAGAACATCCTGGCTAAGATAAAGTAGATAGATAGTTATTTTGTGGGTACAACTATATCACTGAGATTTAACTATTCATCTTTTGTCCAAGATTTACAAGTTCTACCGAAGAAATGGTTCTCCAAAGCCACATACTATGGCTGAAAAACATATTTCAGGCTTGCTGTTTGCCATGTATCATTTAAGCTAGTGAAAAATGACAGTCAGTAGAAAATTTTTAACCAGAAATCCGAGAGTATGACATGTGGTTGCATCACTTGCATTCCTGGAGAACAGAAATTACTGAACTGGAAATTCATAAGTAGGCTTAATCATGCACAGCATTCAAATGTCATGAGACCAAAAAGTGTCCATCTCCATAGCTGGTACCATGCAGGTGAGAAGAAACAAGTATTTTTAGACTGAGATGGAAATTAAGTCATCAGATTGAGGGGAATGTGTTAGACTAGAAGCTGGAGTCACACATGACAATACAGGCAATTCTTAGTTGTAATACAGTACTGTCAAAGAGCTGCACTGGTCATTGACCTTTGATGTTTGGATTAGAATAAATATTCGTATTGTATGGAGCAGGGTGTGTGTGTAATTTATACTGTTCCAAACTCCCCCCTTGGCCTCTGATCCCTAAAACTTATGAGCCTACTCCACATTGCTTTGTTGCAAGGAAAAAACACAATTTGAATCGTTGCCCAAACAAAAGGTGAAACAGTGAATTTTCTTCTAATCTTGCTAATACTGTTGCTGAGGAACTGCAGTATAAAATTTATCACAAACTCAGTGTCTGCCAAGGCTAAGGAAGATGGAAACTTCTCTGGTAATCTAAATTTTAGATTAATAAAGGGCAGCCCTTGGATATGATCTAGTATACTGGCCAGAGGATACAGCATCAATTTTATTTGAAGTTTAGGAGTGATTAATATACAGAAAGGCAGTTTACTAATGCTTTACCCATTTGTAGATTAAACAAAGGTTCATTAGCTCACATGAGACAGTTCAGTTTTATTTTTAGCTACAGTAAGGCTGGTGCAATGCCTCTTCTTTTAGCATTTTCATTTTGCATTGCCTTCAGTCCTGACATGAAAGTTAACATTAATCTGCCAACTCATTCTGATTGGATTGCTTTGGAAGTCACTCCAAAGTCACAATGGCTAAATGGGATGAAGCTGTAAGACAGAAATGCATTGCAGTTAATACCTCTGCAGTACTGAAGCTAAGCCAGGGCCAGACCTAATTCCTGAAAGAAAACAAATCCACAATAATCCATCCCTTAATTCTGAACAGAGTGGCACAATGCCAAAAAATATAAAACATGTATTCCTCACTAAAATACTCCATCTTCTTTCACTGTGCTTTCTCTTGGCCTTTTATTCATGTAGTTTGAGGTCAGCAAGCAGCATACACGTGAAGGTGTTATCCGTACTGACACTTACAGCATTCCAGTGTTCTCCTGAAGCAGGAGGACTTGGGGAGAGACTGGTTGCTGAAACAAATCATTTCAGTTTCTGTTGCAACAATTAGAAGGCAAAAATTAAGATTCCTCCCCATCCCACAGATGCCTCCACTGAGAAATCTTCTGAGAATATTTTCAGTTATTTAATACATCTAATGAGCAGTTGGGGAAAATTACAACAGGTATTTTCATAATCTGGGTCAGATTCTGGTTCTGCAAAAAGCAAGGATGATCCCATTCATGCCTAATTAGTCTCAGTTTGGAGATTTTGATTAGGAGCGTGCTGATTTTAGCCCAAACCTAGACAGTGTTATTTAGAATTTATTCTCCCTAGAGTGCTTTTGTGATGATAACTTAGTGTGACAAAATGAACCAGTTTAGACATCTCTATCCTCATCCAAAAATGTGTCCTCATGTAGAAATAAGTTTTAAAAATGTCTTACTAACATGAAATGTCCTACAGAAACAGATAAGCATATTGGGATGAGTTAGGTGGCTAGCAAGTTTTTCTGGAGGTCAGACCTAATTAAGAATCTCTTAGGATTCCTTTGCAATGGATTTTTTGTGATATGTCTCATACATTATTAAAATACAGTTTTTAAGCCTTATGTTAAATCAAACTATGAAAGAAATTTTGTTCGTTACCTGTCCAGAGCTGAAAAACAAGAACAAAGTGGCAAAGTGCCCCACCAGTTTCAGGTGGCAGGTCTTGCTGTGAATGACATCCTGGTAACTGCTCTGAGGTCTTGAAGTTACACATCTCTTCAAAGCGTAGAAGTATTTCAAGAAACTAATTTTAAGCTGCTTAGTATAATATTGAAAAAAGTCTGTCTCAAGCATTATATATACGTATATACACAAAAACAGATTTCTGTGTTATTCTTTAAGAATCCAGTTTTAATCCCTTTCTCTGTCACTTTGTCAACTTTGTATTATTTCTGCTGTCTTTGGTAAGACTATCAGATAGTCATCTTTGCAGCAAAAAAAATCTGTATGGCTTACAGAAATTGCTTTATATATGAAGAATACTTACTGCAAGCATTTCAGAAGCTCAGATGAGGCAAGGAGTCAAAACATCTTGCTTCCACCCTCTCGCATGACTTCTCTAATGCAGGTGCATAAGGCTGCACAGACAAAGATGAGCTTTCTCCTACCCCTGTGATACACCTGACCGGTGCCATTGCTGGAATATGATGGGATGGCTGGGGAGTGGTGCTTAACAGTGAGTAACCACGAGCCAGTCCCCCATAACCTGGTAGATCTGTGCTCAGAGCTATGTGGTGAAATGGCAAAACTCTGAGAAGCGGTACAATTTCTTGTACAACCCTATGTTTGAAACAGGCCTAATCAGCTCATCAGTACCATGCTGATGCAGTGCTTCTGTTCAGATGGCTAGCTGTAGCTCTGTAGTAGGCACTTACATCTATAGACATGTAAGATAATATTCATGTCTATTGTTAAAGTCTATTTCTAAAGGTTGAAAACCCTGCTTACCTCCAGCAAATGCTGCAAACAATTGACTCGCAAGTGAACTGTAAATAATGTTTGCAACACAGAGCCCATGTAACATGCTGCTCTAGTGTTACTGAATATTCAGAAACTGCTGCCTCTGGTAGCTATATACATCATGTTCATGACAGGTTTAGGCTTCAATAGCCCAGAGCCTAAGATCCTGCATGTGTTTTGGAACTAGAACATTTGAAGATTAGTGAATACCAGCCACAGGGTCAGGTATGATGTGGAAACCTGAAAATGCAAAGTGTCTGTACTGACTTTCTGAATATTACCACAAAATAATATCAAATGTAAAGGTTAGGAGGAGATGAGGGGAATTATTGACAAGTGCTGCCAAGCATAAAGCAATTTAGGCAGCCACAGTCCCAGCCTCCGTCATGCACAAGGCTCCTGCTGTGAGCAGATTTTTGAAGGAAAGACTGCAAGCATGAAAAATGGGATGAAACTGGGTTTAGCAAGAACAGAACTTAGCAGACAAAGCTAGACCAGCATCAAAGCAAGTCTGATAGAAGATGAAAGCATCTCTCTAAGGGCATCCACATGTTTCCACCACACTGTTTTGTCTCCCTTGGATTTAATGGGCCAGCCGCTTGTGCTGCTTGCCTGTACCCCAGGAAAGGGCAGAGCGCTCTGTTTGCTGGTGGCATCAGGGGAGAAGGGAAGGAGAAGGAATGCACCTTCCATGTATTGCCAGCCACACTGATGTAGTAAGCCTCCAGCACCACTATCACAACAGGACAGCCCCACAGCCAGTTCCCTATTTGGCAGGATAAGGAGAACAAGAGGAAAATCAAACACATAGGCTAAGAAAGGATCCCAGCTACCGCAGCCTGGTGTACACAGTGTCAGCTCAATGTCTATGCTCAACGTTGCATTATACCCTGTTCCAAGAAGGTTTATTGCCTTGGAGGCAGGAGGATAGGAGATCATGGAGGCAAGAATCTAGCAGTGATACGGCCATCTCCCTACTCTGTTGCATCAAACATAGTATATTTACCCAGATCCTGAAGTGCTGTGGGGCACACAATTCTCAGCTGCTTTTACATAAACTCATCTTGCGTTCAGTCACATCTAGTAGCTTAAGATGTATGATGAGAATGTGGCTACGTCTACAGATATCGGAACCAAATCACTGCATTTGCACCATGTTTCTTGTCAGCAAGCATGCCAGACCAAAGCAGGCTATGCTGAGCTGTCTCAGAGTCTGTGCACCTGCATCATGAATTGTGGGCTAACTGAACAGTCCGGCTGACCAAGCTATCACATATGTATGTGCATATCAAAGAGTAGACTGTGGAATTAAAATATCGATATGTAAATAAAGCTACAGATTAAATATTTGAAGTTTTGAGCATTTGTTCTAAGAGATTAAACAAATGAAAGACATATCCTACTTGTGATTATTCTATTTTAATATTTGCCCAGGCAAATCTATCTTGAAGAGCACTCAGATATTTCTGTCAAAATCCAAGGTTATAGTAAGGTTCACATCTCGTGATAAATCATGCCTTCGCTTTATGGGAAAGGATAATTGCGCCTAGGAACACTGTAATCTTGAGTTACAATTCATCAAAAAAGTTCATCTGTTGGAGTCCATAGCAATTTTTTAAAATGTTTTTACTTTCTCATTGTGCTGCTAAAAGCCCTCCGTAGATACCTGTGGAAAAATGCTGAAGCTGATTAAACAGAAATGCCATCAAATGCTTAAAGTGCCAAACTGCATTATTTTGATCTAAATCCCAAACAAGTATAAGTGCATTCCTTTGCTGCCCTGATGTAGCACCAGTAATTGAAGTTCAGGGTCTATATTCTGGACTGTTTTCCCGCTCTGCAGTAAAGCCAATATGTTTGAATGAAGATAGAGTCCTGACTCCACCCTTTGCCCTCTGCCTTACCACATTCTACTCATTATTCTTTTTCAGTCTGTCATTAAAAGATTCTTCCTTCAGCTTTCAGATATCTCAACATTACACATAAAACTGTGTAAGCTCAAATAACATTCATCTCCAATGTGCCGCTTTATTTTTAATCTACCGGTTTCTTGCAGAGAAAAGTAATATTTGACCTATACTTAAAGTCAGCAAAAAGCATCAAAGATTCCCTCCGGAGATCTGTCAGTTGTGGGGTTAACATTTGCAGGGGAAAATATAAAATCTCTGCTGATTCTGGCCGGCAAAGGATTACGACATGGTCTTTTCCCAGAAATACTGTAGATTGTTCATGTTCTTTTGGCTTTTCTAGGGCATGGCTGAGGACTCCTAAACCTGTTGTTTCTCACAGCATATTGAATTTTGTTAAATTATGGCTTCACTAAGGGCTTTTGAGATATTTTTAGCAGAAGTGAAATAAAAAGAGGTTATTAGAAGGGCAGCTAGCAGATGATTTGGCAGCATTACACATAAAGAATAAATACCATCTTCTTCCACCATCACTTCTTGCTGTCCATGTTCCTCTAACCTAAATATGTCAGGTATTTACCACTGGTTCATTTAATGTCAGGGAAAGGGAAAGGGAAAGGGAAAGGGAAAGGGAAAGGGAAAGGGAAAGGGAAAGGGAAAGGGAAAGGGAAAGGGAAAGGGAAAGGGAAGGGAAGGGAAGGGAAG